>Ga0210026_1000118_pt1 | contig 100375 bp, 89 predicted proteins | sample CryGeymeta201509_FD_183977 | JGI IMG/M metagenome (GOLD analysis project Ga0210026, IMG submission 183977) | Groundwater microbial communities from Crystal Geyser aquifers in Utah, USA - Crystal Geyser metaG 2015-09 (SPAdes) (version 2) | ecosystem: Environmental > Aquatic > Deep subsurface >...
ATGGGCATTCATGGCGTTTCTGCTTTGAAAGTTTTGGCGAATGTTCAGATCACCAAACGTCATGAATGTTCCCTAACCGATATACTATCTGACTGATTTTCTTAATTTATTTGTGGGGATACCTCAGACTCTGACCCCAGTTATTGACCCCAGTTATTGCGTCAGCTTAGGGTAACTAAGCTCGGCACATAGCTAAGCTGAATTCACGCAAAATACTTGTGCAATGCGCTCTGATGCAGTTTTTTGCCCATCTAAGTAAACCTTGTGCACGATGTAAGGTGTTATGTGGCGGAGCAAACCGCCACAACCCCCTCAATTGAGTCTAATCAGCGCTATCGTAAGCTCTTTCAAGGTCGGCTACGTCGAGCTTAATCATCTTCATCATCGCATCCATCACCGCCTGCACCCTCTTTGGGTTGTTGTCATTGATGAGTTGCATAAATCGTTTAGGGACGATCTGCCAAGTGATACCGAATTGGTCGGTGATCCAGCCACACTGCATTGGCGTGGCACCAGCGCTGACAAGTCTGTCCCAATAGTTATCAACTTCGGCCTGATCCTCGCAGTTCACAAAAAGCGAGAATCCTTGGGAAAAGGTAAAGTACGGACCACCGTTATAAGCCATGAAGGACTGGCCACCAACCACAAATTCAGCGGAAGTAATTGGCCCGTCTTCGCCTGTGCGAGCAATATTTTTGATCTCAGAGTCGGGGAAAGTGGCGGTGTAGAATGTCATCGCTGCTTCAAGTTGGTCGTTGAACATCAGGAAGGGTGTCACTTTGGTCATTTGTCTGTCTCCTTGTTATTACAGTCTGCGCCTAGCGCCATTTTTGGCCTGCGTCATGTCAGAAACGACAATGACGTGTTTATAGTCGTTTGAGCAGATGCGAAATCGACATGCAAGCAGAAACTAAACGATAAACAACGGGGATCAGGGTATGAGGGATCCCCACGAACTCAATCATTTACCGTCTCTTACCAGCCCCCATCTGTCTTGGCATTGAACAGGTTTGATGCCCTTTATTGGTCATTTCTAGTGCGTAATATTGTCTTTTAGTTGTAAGTCTGTTTGATAAGCCTGTGCCTGGTTTCGTCCTCGTTCTTTGGCGGCATATAAGGCGGCATCGGCTTCTCTGATAAGCTGGGTAAGTTCTTTGTTTGGCAAACGATTATGGGGTTGGTCACTGTGTATATTTTTAGTGGCGATGCCAATGCTCACGGTTAACTGCTCAATTTGACTTATTTCTTGTTTATTGGCGCTTGCAATTTTTTTGCACAAGCGTTCAGCCAATAAACCCGCCGCGCTTTCATCGGTATGCGGTAAAATAAGTAAAAATTCCTCGCCAGCCACCCGCCCTACATAGTCAGGTTTTCTGAGTGTAGCAATACAAACATTCGCTACATATTGAATGACTTTATCCCCTATTTCATGGCCGAAGTTGTCGTTAACGGCTTTGAAGTTATCAATATCCAGCATCAATACACTCACGGGATGCAGATAACGTTCACTGGTGGCCAGCACTTGTTGGCCTAGGGTTAAAATACTACGCCGATTGTGCAGGGCGGTTAAGGCGTCTCGGCTGGCTAATAACTTGTTTTTTATGTATAAGCGATAGATAACGGCGCACAACACTAAAAAGAACGCCAAGACTAACGACAAGATCAATAAGAGCCAATTTTGTTGTTCTTTCTCCCGTTGCTTCATAAGGAGTTGTTCATTTAATAAGGTATTACGCTCTGCAAAAAGGTTGGCTTGTTTATCTAAATATTCGCTTTTTAATTGTTCGCGACTCAAATTAAATTGGGCATTTAAGGTGGCGGTTTGTGAGGTAATATCCAATCGGGCTTTTTTTAATAATGCGCGTTCACTTAACCGCATGTACTTAAAGGCATTATGGTAATCACCTGCTTGATTTAACAAACCAGCGTAGTTCGCGTAAGCATCCCACTGCCCAGCAACATCTTCATTCTGTGCAACTAAGTCTGCGGCTTTTTGCGCATATTCGAGGGCTAATGGCAACTACCCATTCATGGCTAATCGGCCGCTGTAGTGCACGTAAGCATTGGCAACATCGGTGGCTATAGCTAATTTTCACGGATAACAACTGATTTTGCGATCCATTCCAGCGCCTTGTTGTTATCTGGCACCTTGCTGTAAAAATAGGACTTCAATAAATAAGCATTAGCTAGGCGAACTTCATCGTGCAGTTCTTCAAACACCGCAATAGCCTGTTCTAATTGCGCAAAAGCAACACTGCGCTCACCCACTATGTTTACCATCTGCGCTTGATACATCTGTGCTTCAGCTTTATAAATGAGGGCATCATTAGGGTAGCTAATAAAAGCATTGTGGTAATATTCCAGTGCCTGCTCATAGTTTTGCAGGGTGTAATTTACTTCGCCGATAAAAACCAAACTACGTGCTTGGATAATGGGCCAGTTGTTCTTTTCAGCCCGTTTGAATATATCAGTCAGTGCAGAGAGCGACTCTTCGTATTGCTGTAAATAGGCATTGTTAATGGCCTGATACATCAAAATGAAATTTTCAAGATAAACATATTCTTGTTGATGGTTTTGTTCAGCGAGAGACTGCAAAGACAAACTGAAACTCTCTTGTGCCTTAAGGTATTCGCCGACCAAATAAAATTGAATACCAGAGAATAGCTGCCATTGACTTTGCATTAGCGGATCGTTGTGTGTTTTCACTTGTGGTTCAATATTGCTTAACAAGGGTTGTAATAAATCGGCGCGTTGAAACAACATATACAATTGCGCTTTTTGCAGATTAAGTTCAATTGAGGTGGGCATATCGCTGGGGCTATCGGCCAGACGAGCATCGAATTGCTGTTCGGCCAGCTTAAAATCTGCTTGCAGCTGCAACAAATATTGTTGCGAAATTGTCTGCCCATGTGTTTGATAACTACATAACACTAACAGCCAAGCAGCAAGAATCAATTTTCCTATATTCATTAACATTCCCACATCTTTTTTTAATTTCTTGTTTTAATTTCTTGTTTTATAAGGATATCTGTTTTCTGCCAATGGCAAATATAAACAATTGAAGAAACTAAACAAGTGACTGTGGTAATTACATATAAGCAATAACTGGGGTAAGGTTCAACTTAAAACTCAAACTAGCCTGTTGTACCTGTAACGCCAGATATTACAGCAGCTTGCCATTACTTTTTTACACATAATCTCAAACGAAGCGCTGCCCATCTACCGATGGAGTGTCTTTTTCAATCGGGTCGACGAAATTGTATTCATAGACGAAGACCCAATGAGCCTGCGGTGAAGATAGTTAATCGGTTTGTCAAAAAGCAAAGTCAAGATGGCGAAAAAACCACAAAAAACCAGTATGTTATTGATTAAATGTTACTACGACACTTTTTATTTACCCTCGCAAATATTAAGTTAATCCTGCCCCCAGTTATTATGCAAAGTTTTCATATTAAAATTTCTCTAAAAATTTTGAATTAAAATCCGAAATCCGTACTTTGAGTAAGGAGTTTAAATACTCAAAGTACGGCGAATAAAGGCATTTTTTAAGCTCTGGTGATGGAAACTCCACCATCAACTAGCGACGCAGTTCCTGTAACAAAGGACGAATCATCAGATGCTAAATACAGCACTGATTGCGCAATCTCTTCTGGCAAACCGACTCGTTTTAAGGCGTGCAAGTTAGTAATAAAACCCTGTGCTTCTTCGGTGCTATTCATTTCTCGGTACATATCAGTATCTACTGCGCCAGGTAACACGGAGTTAATACGTACGCCTGCTGAGCCATATTCGCTGGCAAGTACCTGGGTTAAACCTATCAAGCCAGCTTTACTTGCAGCATAGGCAGCAACACCAGGAAATGCCGCACTATAACCAACGAAAGTGGATGTAAAAATAATCGAACCTCCACCTTGTTTGACCATTTCTGGCACTTGATATTTTGCCGCTAAAAATGCGCTGGTTAGATTAATTGCAAGGGTGTTGTTCCAACCTTGTATCGAGACGTCAGTTGAAGGACCCATTTCTCCCAGTGTGCCAGCGTTGTTAAAAGCAATGTCCAAGCGACCAAAACTCTTGACAGTTAAGGCAACCAAAGATTTAGCAAATTCTTCGGATTGAACATCACCTGCATAGGCAATCGCTTCGCCACCCTCAGACACGATTTCTGCGACCAAGGTCGCCAGTTCCGCTTCTCTGCGGGCGGCAACAACTACTTTTGCTCCGTGTTGAGCAAACAGTTTCGCGGTTGTGCGACCGATACCTGAGCTTGCACCAGTGACAATTGCTACTTTACCCGCTAGTCGTTGAAATGATTTGTTTGTTACGTTTGCCATAATAATACCCCTAAATTTGATGAAAAGTTTGTTTAGCCCGAAAGCACGAATGCAGTATGCAACTTTTATTACTTTCAAATTAGTCGTATATTTTGACAATCACTTTATACCAATAGTAGAAAATAACAGCGAGGTTAGCTTGGAAACACTGAGTAGTATTGAGTCTTTTGTGCGCAGTGCAGAGTCAGGCAGCTTCTCCGCCGCGGCAAGAAAATTAAACCTTACACCAGGAGGAGTAAGTAAAAACGTAGCTAAACTTGAGGCCAATTTAGGCGTCAGATTATTCCATCGTAGTACCCGCAGTCTCACGTTGACAGAAGCCGGCGAACAATTTTTAGTTCAAGTATCTGGTGGTTTAGACAGCATTCAATCTGCTCTAGCCAATATCAGCACCAATGCCGGTCAGCCAGCAGGAACCTTGAAAGTTGGCATGGGAATGGCCTTTGGACGTGACCATATTTTACCTATGTTGGGCGATTTTATAGCCAAGTACCCAGCCATTACGCCAGATTGGCGCTTTGATAATCGTCAAGTTGACTTAATTGGTGAAGGCTTTGATGTTGCCATTGGTGGCGGTATTGATATCGCGTCAGGAGTGATTGTACGAGAGCTTGCTAAAGTGCATCTAATTTTAGTTGCCTCACATGCTTATTTGGCTAACAAGGGCGAGCCTAAAACGCCAGATGATTTGCCAAAATTCGATGCGCTCAAGCGATATTCACAAACAACAAACCATGTTATGAGCTGGCAACTTAAGTCTTTGACCGGCGAGCAAGTGACCTTAGATTTACCCGCCAGAGCAATACTAAATGACCCCGACACTTTATGTCACGCAGCTATGGCTGGCTTAGGGATAGCTCAAGTTCCCCTAACTCATGCCTATAGTTACTTACAGAAAGGAGAGTTAGTAAGAGTTTTGCCTGAATGGTACGCAGAAAGAGGGGTGATTTCCTTGTACTTTGCAGCTAAGAAATTACTGCCCGCCAAGACCCGAGTGTTTGTTGATTTTATAGTCGATAAATTTCGAACTGAGCAACTTTCCGATAAATGGAATGTGTCGAAATTAGTCAAAAAAAGTAACTGAAATAACTGGGGTAAGGCTCAACATAAAACTCAAACTAGCCTGTTGCGCCTGCAATACCAAATATTACAGCTGCTTGCCATTGCTGGCATAAAACGAGTAACTGGTGCCATTTGAGCCTTGTTCTTTTACCCGTTTGTTGTTGCCGTCGTAGGTATAAAGGTAGCCGTCACTTTGCACCATCTGGTTGGCGGCGTTGTAAGTGAATCCTCGTGTGCTCTTATCGATAACGTTTTCTTAGCGGTAACCATTCAATTTGCGGAATGTTCAAGACACTAAACGTAGTCACGCAATGGTCGCAGCAGTATGTATTAAGGTGTTAAACCCTGTGAATAATGCATTTTCCGCTGGCTATCCATAATAATCCCATCGTAACCTGGTGTGCGGTTAAGCAAATCTATGCCACCTTGCACACCGAGCACAAAGATTGCGGTAGATAAGGCGTCATTTAGTGTGCTGCGTGGGCCTATGATCGATACACTTTGCACCTCGTGAATCGACTTACCACTTTTGGGCGATAAGATATGGTGATAGCGCTCACCATCTTGTTCAAAATAGCGTTCATAGTCACCCGATGTGGAAATGGCGGTATCACTTAGAGGTAACAGCACCGCTTGTTTGTCTGCGTGGCGAGGGTCTCGAATCCCCACCATCCAAGGTTTTCCCATGCGGTCTCCTAATAATCGGGTATCGCCACCTGCGGTGACCAACGCATGTTGAATACCAAGCCTCTGCAGTATAGTAACGGCGTTGTCCACAGCGTGGCCTTTGGCAATGCCACCAAGGTCAATCTTCACCTTGGGATGGGAGAAAAATATACTGTGTGCCGCTGGATTAAGTTGCAAATGCTTAAAATCAATGGCGCTCAAGAGCTCAGCTACTTGTTCATCGCTGGGTTTTTGTTTTGCTCGATAGTCATAAAGATAGCCAACACTGGCAAAGGTAATATCAAAGGCGCCACCTGTTTCTTTGGACAATTCAATAGACAGGGCAATTAATTCGTACAACTCGGTAGAAACCGACACTGGCTGGCTGGCGGCTTGGGCATTTAATATGGCCAGTTCGCTGCTGGCAATATAGGGGCTCATTAACTGATTAATCCGCTCCATTTCGGCCATGACGGCGGCAATCGCTGCTTTTCCCTGTTTTTCATCATCTGACCAAAGTTCTACATGAATATTGGTGCCCATTATCCCTTGACTGTCACTCAACCACTGACTGAAAACCAGTGGACTAGGCAGGTACAACAGCCATGCCAAAACAGCATACGTGGCGAGTCTAGGCATGGTCATCTTGACCTTGTTGTAAGCCCAACTGATAGAGCGCGTTTTTCTTCAAACCGTAGTGCTCGGCAGTGATCGCCGCCGCTTTTTTGAGGGGTAGGTCTTGCATCAGTCGAGTCATTAACAGCAGTGCTTCCGGCGGCATATCGTCTGTTGCCACTTTTGCCCCTGCAATCAGTAAGACAAATTCACCACGTTGATGGTTGGCATCCTCTTCGAGCCAACGCAAACAGCTTGCAGCCTCACCGCTAAAAAACGTTTCAAAGGTTTTGGTTAATTCTTTGGCTAACACAAGTTGCCGCTGAGCGCCCAATACTTCAGTGATGTCGCTGACAGTTTGGGCGATGCGCCGCGGTGATTCATAAAATACGGTGGTCGCACCTTCGTGGGCGAGACCTTGGAGCACCGTATGCCGAGCCTGCATTTTAACCGGAAGAAAGCCTTCGAAACGAAAGCGATCAGTGGGCAGGCCAGCAGCACACAAAGCGGTAATAGCAGCACACGCCCCAGGCACAGGTATCACGTCTATATTTGCCCCTCGACATTGATTGACCAAGGTATAACCGGGGTCGTTAATAAGGGGGGTGCCTGCATCCGAAATAAGCGCAATATTTTCACCTTGCTGCAGCCGCATAATCAGTTGTGCAGCGCGCTGAGATTCATTGTGGTCATGCAAAGAAATCAAGCGGGTTTGAATATCGTAGTGTTGTAAAAGTCTTAGACTGTGCCGCGTATCTTCAGCGGCAATCACATTTACATCAGTTAATGTTTGCAGGGCGCGCTGGGTGATATCACTCAAATTGCCAATCGGGGTCGCGACAATGTACAACTTTCCAACATCACTCACACACAAACTCCTGTTCACGCCAAAACACAATTTTTGTTGCCCGTACTATATACCCATTCCAGGTAAAAATGCAGAGCAATGCCATGCCCCGGCGAGAAACCTTAGCTTGGTTCTATTCTTGCCGCTTAGCATGAATACGCCCGACTTCAAACCAGCCACCTTGGGGATCTTTCGACCATTCGAGCTTCCATTCGAAGGACTCGGCTGTCATGGCAAAGAATGTGATGCGATTATAGTAGCCACTGGCATTAGCTTGCGCAGAGAGCATAACAATTTGCTGACCATCTGACAGCGCGGTAAACATGTTGCTGACTGAGCCACTTTTGTTTAACCATGTCATATGCCACTGACCTTTACTGCTATCAAATACCCGCAAATTACTACCAATAGTGCGATTTTTTTCATCGCCAATGGCGATGTCCAGGGCAGGAGAAAAATATTCATCTCGAATCGCCCAACCGTTCATGGCGAGGTAAAAATGCCAGTCGGCATTCGGGCGTTCTAACCAACCCGATCCGTCGGTTTTTAGGGTTTCTTCTGTGATTCGCCAACTCCCCAACAAAGGGGCGAAATGTTGCAATTCAGGTGGGGCTGCGGGGTGAAACGAAATGGGTTCATTTGGCACGGCAAAAACCGTATTAATGGTGCAAAAAACAGCAAAAATACTGACAATATACGCTCTCAACATAAGCAATACCCCATAGCAAAATGTCTATAGTAAACATGACATGCTGTAAACCAAGGGCAATACGACCAAAGACTGGCGCGTTGAGTTTAATGACCAGCGTAACCGCAAAACAGTTGGCGTGAAAAGGTGGCGGAACTCGCATTCACCCGTGGTTTAAGGTTACACTATCGCTCATTGTAACTGCTGAGTTTGACCTATGTTGTTGTGCCGAGTAATCGTGGTGTTGGCCGGTATTTCTTTGATTTTATCATGTAGTGCGCCTGCGCCCCGTTCAAATCAGCCAAAAACAACACCACAACGCGTAGAAAAAATTCACGTAGAGGCCAGCCTTAGCAGTCAAGATTACTTGCGCAAAGCCGAAAGCATCGACCTAAGCACAGGTGATACCCAAAACCAGGTGATACTGCGCAATGCCTGGTTGTTGAAGATGGCGGAGGCCTTACAAAACGAACAGCAATGCGAAAAAAGCATAAAATTATTACGGGTGTTGCGTGCGAACTTAACAGACTCAAACCAAGCCAATACCGCCAAACTGCTTGAGGCAGAGTGTTTAATCAAAGTAAATACGCCTCTGGCCACACAGCAAGCTATTGAACTACTCACCGTACTGCAACATGCCCCCGAATTTTCTCAGCGCTTGGCCCAACTGCAAGTTAATCTCTACACGGCGCAACACGCATGGTTGATGGCTGCCGCTGCCTTATTGCGCACAGACATGACAGAGCCGCAAAAAAGCCAACAAATATGGCCTCTGTTACAGCACTTGGATTTAAAGCAATTGCAAAAAGCCAGCCTGACCTACCCTGCTCTCCAAGCTTGGTTGCAACTCAGTATTATTGTAAAAAGGTTTGGCGATAACGCTGACATATTCAAACAACAGGTCATGGCGTGGCAGCAACGCCATGCGCTGCATCCTTTGACTTTAGCCTTGCCTGACGAAGTAAACTTAGCCTTAAAACAACTGCTCTTACAGCCACAAAAAATTGCTGTGCTTCTGCCACTCAGTGGTCGCCTCGCGACACAAGGGCAAGCCTTAAAAGAAGGTATCCTCGCCGCCTATTTAGATAAAAGAGCAAACCTTCAGCCACAAGATTCATCGGCTTTGGCAACGCAGGTTGAGCCTGCACGTGCTGCTGACGATCAAAGCCTAGATTTTTTTGATTCAGCTTTAAAAACACCGGCTGAACTCAATGCACTGGTTGCAGATTACGACCTGATTTTAGGGCCTTTGCTCAAAGAAAATATTGCCGGTTTAAAGACCTTACTTGATCCCAGTAAAATTATGCTTGCCTTGAATCGTTTGGAACAAGCACAAGGCTTAACACCAGCCTCTGTCCATGAACCAAATGACAGCAAACAGCCACCACATGAACACTATTTTTATGCCCTAGCACCAGAAGATGAAGCGCAACAATTGGCGCGTTACATCAAGGCAAAGGGGTTTAAGCGCCCCATCATCTTTTCAGCCGATAACAGTGTGACCAGTCGCATGACTGATACCTTTTTGCAAACGTGGATGGCTGATGGTACGCAAGATAAAACACCGGATGTGGCAGTGTTTGCTGACAGTAAAGACATGCGGGAGCAAGTGGCGAGTTTATTAGACGTAGAACAAAGCCAAGCACGTATTCGGCAAATGGAGAATATGGCAGATGTAGAGGTATTCTCAGTGGAGCGGAATCGTCAAGACATTGATGCTATTGTATTATTTGCCAACCCTGAACAAACTGAACTGCTCAATCCCATTATCGAAGCAAGTTTAAGCCCGGCTGCCGAACAGCATCTCGCAGTGTTTGCTTCATCACGCAGTTACAGCTTAGATTTGAGTAAAAATAGCTTACGCGATCTACGTAACTTAACCTTCAGTGATATGCCTTGGATGCTTCCCGGCCATCCTTGGACGCCCTTGGCGAATCAAGTCAGTAGTTTGTGGCCCCAGCAACAAGATGCCTTAATGCGTTTGTTTGCCATGGGGTATGATGCTTATCAATTACTCCCTGCCCTGCGCCAATTGCGCATCCTCGACAACAGCAGTGTGCAAGGTTTAACGGGTAAGCTAAGTATGACTGAAGATGGGGTTATTCATCGCATCCTGCCCCTCGCCCAAGTGCAACAGGACAGGGTCGCTCTCATTGCAGTGGATTAAACAAGTCTTCTCAACAGACATTGGCAAACAGGCTGAATCCTTGGCTCGACAGTATTTGCAACAACAAGGTTTGCAGTTTGTGGTGGCTAATTATCGTTGTCGAGCGGGTGAAATTGATTTAATCATGCGACACGCTGATTGCTTGGTATTTATTGAAGTAAAATATCGACGCAATACCCAGCATGGTAAAGCGGTAGAAAACTTTCATGCAGCAAAACGTCGCAAATTTGTGGCAGCCATCGCGCATTATTTACACACTCAGGGGATCAATCCCACCGCCCTTGCCCATCGTATTGATGTGGTTGGCATTGAAGTGAATGCGCGCGGACACGCAGAATATACTTGGTTACAAAACGTTTAAGTGCCTGTGCGCGATAAGTGAACACCAAAGGATAAAAATGTTAGACAATATCAAAGCGAATTTTAACGAGAGCATTCAAACGAAAATAGCATCAATGGAGTTATTACCTGAGGCTATTTCAGCGGCTACTTTGATGATGGTGAACGCCTTAGTAAACGGCCATAAAATATTATGTTGTGGCAATGGTGGCGCCGCAATGAATGCACAACATTTTGCGTCGTTGCTGCTTAACCGTTTTGAACGCGACCGTCCTAGCCTGCCTGCCATGGCGCTCACCGCAGATAGTGCCACACTGTCGTCGATTGCCAATGACGAACATTTTGACGAAGTCTATTCTCGGCAAGTCAGGGCTTTGGGACAAAGTGGTGACATTTTATTAGTGATCTCAAGCAGTGGACAATCACGCAATTTAATCAATGCCATGGAGGCAGCACTGAGCCGTGATATGACTATTGTGGCGTTAACTGGACGTGATGGTGGTGAAATGGCTGGTTTAGTCGGCCAACACGATGTTGAAATTAGGGTGCCGTCTAACCGTACAGCGCGCATTCAGGAAGTGCAGCTTCTAATTGTGCACTGCCTGTGTGAAGGCATCGATGATTATTTATTTCCGCAAAATTTACAGGAGTAAAAAAATGCAGTTAAGCAAAAACCTGCTGGCCCTTATCGTTGTGGCAGTAACCATGCAGGCCTTGCAGGGCTGTGCCGCCTTGTTGGTGAGTGCAGGGGTTGGTGCAGCCTCAGCGGCGCATGATAGGCGCACGCTGGGCGCTCAAGTAGATGATAAAACAGCCGCCACTCGCATATCGGTGGCGCTGGGTGAAGTTGAGTCTCTCAAAAAAAACGCCAGTATTACCGTACAAGTTTTTAACGGTATAGCGCTATTGGTTGGCCAAGCACCAAACAATGAACTGATTCAACTTGCACAACAAACCGCCAGTTCAGTGAAAAACATTAAAAAGTTACACAATCAAATCCGTCTAGGCGCTCCCTTACCAGCCAGTGCGGCGGCTAATGATCTGTGGTTAGCCTCTGTGGTGAAAACTCAACTCATTGCCGACAAACGTATTGACGGCCTAAATATTGAGATCGAGGTAGAAAATGCGGAAGTGTTTTTGATGGGTTTAGTCAATCAACAAGAGGCCGACATAGCCGTAGACATCACCCGCAACATTGAGGGTGTTAAACAGGTTATTAAAGTATTTGAATATTTATAACCGAGAGCAGTAAAGCCATGCCAAATAATAGAGTGAAATACGCTTTGGTGTTTGCGGTACTCTGTATTTTTAGCTTGAAGCTATCTGCACAGACAGTCCCAAGCAACAAAACGTTGAAGATTGTCACCGAGAATTGGTTTCCCTATAACTACATGGATGACGTGGGTCAAATTAAAGGCCAAGCTACGGACTATGTAGAACGTTTACTCAAAGAAGCCAATATTGACTACACACTTGAACTCTTGCCTTGGACAAGAGCTTTGAACATCGCTGAGACTCAAGAAAATACGGCAATATACACCATCTTAAAAACCCCAGAACGAGAGCCACTGTTTCATTGGCTTTGTCCCATCGCTCAAACACAAATCCACCATGTTTATAAACTAACAAACAGGCAAGACATTCAGGTCGATAGTGAAGAGCAACTGCAAAATTATTCGATAGCTGTCACGCGAAAAACATTTCTACATGAATATATGTTAGCAAGAGGCCTAAGCGAAAATATTAACTTACAGCTTACCGCCGAGGACAGACTAAATATCACCTTGTTTCTTGCCGGTCGTGTAGATTTATTGGCTGAATTTGCAGGTAATATTCCGCAGATTTTGCAAGACGCCGGTTTGGATAAAACGGCTGTTCAAGCAGTGTTTGCCATTCCAGAAGAGCGATACCCTGACTATTGTTTGGCGATCAACAAACACACAGCGGGTAGCGTAGTCATGCAACTTCAAGATGCACAGCAGCGTTTATCCCACTAAACATTAGCTCGCAGCACACATGGAGTAGACAACATGTTTTTAGCTTGAGCTTAGCTTCAGCCGTTTGCTTCGATTACAGGTAGTCGCCACCTTCAACTAACACTCGCTCAAATAAAAAAGGGCAACCACGTTGCCCTTTTTTATGTTCATCAAATATTTGCGATTATTTAACCACGGTTAGGGTGGGTCTGCCCTTTTTATTAGGGCTTGGTGTTTCTGCCTCAGGCAATGTCTCTTCGGGTAGATCCGAATCAACATCATCTTCTGCGGTAAACACCGTTCCAGCACCATTTTCCTTGGCGTATATCGCTAATACGGCTTTGCAAGGAATGACTAAACTACGTGCCACGCCACCAAAACGTGCATCAAAACTCACGTCAACATTACCAAGTAGTAACTTACCGGTTGAAGCCGGTGCAACGTTCAACACGATTTGCCCGTTTTGCACATATTCTTGTGGAACTTGTGTGCCTGGATAAGTTGCATTGACCACCAAATAGGGGGTCAGGTTGTTATCCACGATCCATTCGTAAAATGCGCGCAATAAGTAAGGTTGATTCGGTGTCATGGTCAATTCGTACTATAACGGGTTATGAATTTCACGCTCTTGATCAGTCAATGATGCTTTGAACGAGCTGCGTTCAAAAATACGTTTCATGTAACTACGTACATCTTTGCTACCGTTACCCGTTAATTCAATTTTTAATGCGGGTAAGCGCCACAACAGGGGTGCCAAATAACAATCCACTAAGCTGAATTCTTCACTCATGAAATAAGGCGTTTCGGCAAACAAAGGCGCCAAACTTAACAGCGCTTCACGCAATTCATTACGTGCTGCATCTACATCGCCTTTACCTTGCAGAATTTGCTCCGCTAAGGCATACCAGTCATTTTGAATACGATGCATGGTTAAGCGGCTTTGGCCACGTGATACAGGATAAACTGGCATCAAAGGTGGGTGCGGGAAGCGCTCGTCCAAATATTCCATGATGATATGTGAGTTATATAAGACCAACTCACGATCCACTAAGGTGGGTACAGTGCCATAAGGATTTAAATCAATTAGATCTTCAGGCAAATTATTAGGATCGGTATAGCATATTTCCACACCTACGCCTTTTTCGGCTAGCACGATACGTGCTTGGTGACTGTATATATCGATAGTATCTGAAAACAACGTCATGATAGAACGTTTATTGGTGGCTACAGCCATTTAACACTCTCCTAAAATTTACACAAACTGGTAAAGGCAGAATGACATTATTCTGCTTCTGGGCTGCAAGAAGGGAAAACTCAACAACAAACAACCACAGAAAATAAAGGGGCTAAGCGCCCCTTCAAAAATTTTGCGGATTATACATTAATTTACACTGAAAGTTTCGACAAATTAATGTACGTCACGCCAATATTCTTTCTTCAGTAAGTAAACCAATACCAACAATACTAATAAAAATAGTAAAACATAACGGCCAATGGCTTCTGACTCTAGGCGCGAAGGTTCACCGGTGTATACCAGATAATTTACCAAATCAAGGACAGCCTCGTCGTACTCGTCAGGCGTCATGTAGCCTTTACCATCTGACTTAATACCGACGTAACGGTCCACTAACTCACCGTCAACCATGTGTTTTTCAGTGGTTTTGGTAGGTAAACCTTGTAACTCTTGCAATACATGAGGCATGCCGACTTCAGGGAAGACTACATTATTCACCCCAAAAGGACGGCTATCATCAGCATAGAAACTACGTAGATATGTATAAATCCAATCAGCTCCTCTGACCCGAGCCACTAACGTTAAATCGGGCGGTGGTGCACCAAACCATTTTGCAGCCGACTCTGCTGGCATAGCATTCAAAATATGGTCGCCCGGTTTGGTGCCGGTAAACTGCAAGTTTGCCTGACCAACATCCAATGGAATCCCTAAATCTTCGAAAGCACGTTGATAGCGTTGGTATTGCATTTGATGACAACCCAAGCAGTAGTTGTTGAACAACTGCGCTCCCTTTTGCAATGACGCTTTATCTGTCAAATCGTAATCTGCGTGGTCTAGATGTACTTCCCCGGAACTCGCTAATACGCTTATTGGCAATAACATACTCAGCAGGAAAACTAACTTTCTCATTCGGTGATCCTCGCAGGCACAAGCTTACACTTCTCATTTTTACTGTACATAAACAGTAAGAAGAAGAAGGCAAAATACATGATAGTCAAAATTTGTGAAGCCACTATTTTCCAGTTAGCTTGCGGTGTACCACCTAAATAACCTAAGAAGATAAACACAGCGGCAAAGATCAATAAATTCCAGCGATGGAAGCCACAACGATAACGCCAAGACTTCACCTTACCCCGATCAAACCATGGCAATAATACCAAGGCGATGATCGCCGCGAACATGGCAATGACACCGCCTAGCTTATCGGGTACTGCCTTCAAAATTGCATAAAACGGGGTGAAGTACCACACAGGAAAAATATGTGCTGGGGTCTTCAAGGGGTTAGCAATTTCGAAATTAGGGTGTTCCAAGAAGTAGCCCCCCATGCCTGGATTAAAGAACATGATGTAACAGAACACGATTAAAAACACGCTGAAACCAATCAAGTCTTTCAACACAATGTGCGGGAAGAATGGCACAACATCATCAATGATGTCGTACTTGCTGGTGTAGTATTCATGGATTTTGAACTTAGTCTTTTCTTCTTCTTTTAATGAACCTTTTTTGCGCTTGACGTCAGTGCCGTCAGGGTTGTTAGAGCCCACTTCATGCAACGCAACAATGTGTAAAAAGACCAAGATAACGATAACTAGAGGTAAGGCAATGACGTGTAAGGCAAAGAAACGGTTTAGCGTTGCGCCAGAGATAACATAATCACCTTGGATCCACACCACCAAGTCTTGGCCGATGACCGGAATCGCACTAAATAAAGAAACAATTACTTGCGCTCCCCAATAGGACATCTGCCCCCAAGGCAATACATATCCCATGAAAGCTTCGGCCATTAAGGCAATGTAAATGAACATACCAAATAACCACAACAATTCACGGGGCTTCTGATATGACCCATAAATCATGCCGCGGAACATGTGCATGTAAACCACGATGAAAAACGCTGAAGCACCGGTACTGTGCATATAACGTAACAACCAGCCGTAATCTACATCACGCATGATGTATTCAACCGAAGCAAAGGCACCTTCAGAGGTAGGGTTGTAGCTCATCGTAAGCCAAATACCCGTTACAATTTGGTTAACCAGTACGATGGTGGCTAAAAAGCCAAACATGTACCAAAAGTTCATATTGCGTGGTGCGGGATATTGAATTGCGTGCATGTTGGCAACACGCATGATTGGCAAGCGATACTCGATCCAATCCATTAAGTTTTTCCACATATTATGCGTCCCCCTCTGATGAACCAATCAACAAGGTATTGTCATCCACATACTTGTAGGGTGGCACAACCAAGTTTAATGGCGCCGGTACGTTTTGAAATACGCGCCCCGCCATATCAAATTTTGAACCGTGGCAAGGACAGAAGAAACCCTCTGGTACGCCTTCCACATATTCTTCAAATGCACCATCTTTAAGATGTTTAGGTGAACAGCCAAGGTGGGTACAAATACCCACTAGTACCAGATACTCGTCTTTTAATGAACGATAGCGATTTTGTGCAAATACGGGCTGTTGCTCCTGCTCGGAGTTAGGATCTTTAAGTTGGTCTTCAATCGAGGCTAACGAGGCTAACAGTTCAGGAGTACGGCGTACTATCCACACAGGTTTACTGCGCCAGATCACCGTAATTTGCTGGCCTGGCTGAATCTTACTGATATCAGCTTCAACATCAGCACCGGCTGCTTTGGCCTTAACACTGGGGTTCCAAGAACCAATAAATGGCACTGCTGCGCCAACCACACCGACACCACCTACAACAGACGTAGCTACCGTTAGAAAACGACGACGACCAGTATCTTGGGGTTGATTTTCGGTTCCAGACGAATCATGCGCATCTAATGATACATTGCTCATCCAATTTTCTCCGAGGGTTGCAATTGCTTAAACTTAGCTAGTTAGGAGCTACCAGAAGTAGTACTCAAAAATAGACGTATTGGTTTTGCTATTAACCGAAAATGATAAAAGAAAAGCCTTATAAAAGACAAGGTTTTCGTCAATAAATTGAAGAAATACTGATACTTACCAACACCATTCACGGGGATACCAACAATTCGCTGATAAGTACAAATTAATTACTGAATTTTTGCGCAAAAAAAACCCGACATAGGTCGGGTTTTTTGAATCTTGCAAAATATTAACGTTTTGAGAACTGTGGTTTCTTACGCGCTTTGTGTAAGCCCACTTTCTTACGTTCAACTTTACGAGCATCACGGGTAACAAAGCCCGCTGTGCGCAACGCTGGACGAAGTGTTTCGTCAAATTCCATTAATGCACGCGTAATACCGTGACGGATTGCACCAGCTTGGCCGCTGATACCACCACCAGAAACGGTAACGTACAAGTCAAACTTCTCAGTCATTTCTAACAACTCAAGAGGTTGACGAACGATCATGCGTGCGGTTTCACGGCCAAAGAATACATCTAATGGACGTTGATTAACCACGATATTGCCACTACCAGCACGTAAAAATACACGAGCGGTAGACGTTTTGCGGCGGCCTGTGCCGTAATATTGAGTAACTGCCATGATTAGTGCTCCTTAAAGGTCTAAAACTTGAGGCTGTTGAGCAGTATGTTTATGCTCAGGACCAGCGTAGACTTTCATTTTGCGGAACATATCGCGTCCAAGTGGACCTTTTGGCAACATACCTTTAACCGCTTTTTCAATGATCATCTCTGGTTTGTGGGCTTGTAACTTTTCAAAGTTAGTCTCTTTCAGACCGCCTGGATAACCAGTGTGCGAATAGTACATTTTACCTTGAGCTTTGTTGCCCGTAACACGTACTTTTTCTGCATTGATCACAATAATATAGTCACCAGTGTCCACGTGAGGTGTGTACTCTGGCTTGTGCTTTCCGCGTAAACGGCTAGCAATCTCGGTCGCAATACGACCTAATGTTTTGTCTGCGGCGTCAACCACAAACCAGTCACGTTTTACCGTCTCTGGCTTAGCAACAAAAGTTTTCATCAAAATTTACCCAAAATAAATTAACTGTTACAAGGCTTCATGTCAGATTGATGTTGCTGTAATTCACACCATCAAAACTGCCAGAAACCGCTTAAAATCAATGCTTTGACCCCTTCGAGTCGATTGATTCTTCCACTTTCCCAAAGTGGGGGTAACTGGGCAGGTCGCGGATTATACAGAAGTTGCTAGAAAAGGCTAATTTAATTTTAAACACTTAGCTAACAGTCAAGTATTGAATCTGTGCTTGAGGAGTCTTAAAATAAATACGGATAATCTGACTGGTTGGGCAGTCATAAAAAGCCCAGCATCCAACTTAACTAGCAAGATTTCTTGCGTATTAACGATGCAAATATCGCAGGTTCAATCACTGATAACCCGCCCTTTTCAACTGGACGTTTAGGATATATGTGCAGGCAAGCCAACTTGAGATAATCGTATTATGCACTGCTACTTGACGTGCATATTGGCTAAATAAAACTCATATCTACCTGAGGTAAACATTCAAAACCAGGTTTTGCAAATAGATAACCTTGATAAAGCTCAATGCCATAGGAGCACAATACGTCGAATTCGGCTCGAGTTTCTACTCCTTCAGCCAAGGTTATCACACCTAAGTCAACATTTAGCTGTGTCATCCGGCGCACTATAGCTTGTTTAACGGTGTCTTTATCAATATTTCGAATTAACTGCATATCCAATTTTATAATGTCAGGTTGGAACTGTGCAAACATGTTAAGGCCGGAGTAGCCAGCACCAAAATCATCCAAGGCAGTTTTAAACCCTTTGGCTCGATAATATTCAACAATGGATTTCATGTGTGCGACGTCTGTTACTTTTTCGGCTTCAGTCAACTCAAACATGATTTGCTCAATAGGGAAGTTATTTTCAGCGGCTGCTTGCAAGGTAGTTCGGATGCAGAGTTCCGGACGGTATACGGCATTGGGCATGAAGTTGATGCTAACGAAACAATCTATCTTGAGTCTAGCAGCGAGACCAATGGCTTTTACCCGACAACTTTGGTCAAAACGGTATAAATTATGTTGGTTAACCTGTTTGATGACCTGGTATGCCGACTCTTGATTTAGACCACGCACTAAGGCTTCATAACCGAAGATCGATCGCCTTTTCACATCAACAATTGGTTGGAATGCCATGGTGAAATCAAATCCTAAAACCTCACCGTTTTTACATTGCTGACATGACAATGGTTGATAATCGAGCGGGCCACTGACAACTTCAATCACACGATACTCCAACTGCTTTAACAGGCTGTAAGACTAACTTCAATTTATGGTTGCATCAACGGGAAGATAAAAATATGACTCAGTGAGACGATAGTTTTGGGACTAATACTGGTGTTCGTTGTTTGTACGCTTGATAAGCTGGGTCGTCCCCCCAACGCTTATCAGCTGCTTCTTCTAAGAGCGGTATGCCGCTAATCTTGGTCAGTAGCAGCAGCACAAAAAACGGTGAGATCAAGGTGACATATTGCCACTCTTGCAGGGCTGGGTAGGCTAGCAGACTCACGCCAAGCCACAGAGTAATCTCACCAAAGTAGTTGGGGTGGCGAGAGTGAGCCCACAGTCCGGTGGTAATGAAGCGATCTTGACCATTGCTGTTAATTTTGAATTGACGTTTTTGCCAATCAGCGATGGCTTCGATACTAAAACCCAGCAACCAGAGACTTAAGCCCACCAAATCTAACCAAGTCATAGCCACATGTTGTGGTGAAGCAATCACTACCAAGGCACAACCGGCAGTTAACACTATCCAAAGCCCTTGTACGGTCCAAGCAATCAGAAAGCGCAACGCGCTCTGTTTAAGTTCATCAAATCGCCGATCTTTGCCAACTCTGCGTACTCGCAGGAACAAAAAGGTACCAAGTCTAAGCGCCCAGATCAGCACTAGTGAAGCCAACAGCAAGGAGCGTAAATCTATACTGGGATTAGCAAGCACCACTAAAATCACAAAAATCACGTAACTGGCACTGCCCACTAAATCGTAAAAATGTTCGGTGCGCAAAATAAAGGCAGGAATAAAAGCAAGCCATTGGATGATAAACATTAAGCCGACACCCAAGGTGAAAATCGGAATAGTTAGGTCGTTACTGATAACCCATTGCGCTCCTAACTGACCACCGGCCCATGCGAAAAAAGCGCCGACGATAACGACGATGAGTAAAATTAATATGCCGTGTGAAGTTTTCATGTGTGTTGTCTTGCCCCGTTTGATGTGGCTAGTACGTCATTCCGCCTGAAAAAAGTTTAAAAATACCGCAATTAACTGTTTTATCTGGGCTGCTGGCAACAAAAGTTCAGATTATCAGGTCGAGTGTACAGACAAATTAACGCACTTAGCTTGAACCACCTAAGCTAAATAACGTAATGAGATTCATCACAGATTACAACAATGGCTTTTTGCTTTAGGATGAGCCACCGCAAAATACATTGCCGCTCATCGTCTTTTTAGGAATTTTTATGGACAAGAAAACTTGGTTACCGTCTGCCTTGTTGTTGAGTTTACTCTTAACAACACAAGCTAACGCAGCGACCTCAAATCAACCCAGCACCCAGCAAAAAAGCAACAGTCTCGCTGCCACACAGATTGTTGGCGGCCAAGAGGCAGAGGCCGCAGATTGGCCTTGGATGACTGCCTATGTTGTTACCTTTCAAGCCATTGCCACCTCGTTGCAGGTTGATGGTGTGCAATATTCCACACAAGCCTTCAGTGAGGGGCCTGCTGGTCAAGCCAGCGGTGAAATTGTTGCGTGTGGCTTGGGTGATGCAGTATGCGCTGAGGCGCAAAACAAAGTATGTTTAATCCAACGTGGCAGCATTAACTTCTCCGAAAAAGCCCTAAAGTGTGAGGCCGGAGGTGGCGTAGGTGCGATCATTTACAACAATGAAGTGGGGCTTATCTCCGGCACCTTAGGTGAAGGCTTTACCGGCACTATTCCTGTGGTAGCGGTGACGCAACAAGACGGTGAAACCTTGCTAACGCAAGCGGGTAAAGTGGCACTTTTATCGGTCACCGCAGACTCGGCTTTGCAGCAAGATGCCAGTTGCGGCGCCACGTTTTTAGGGAATAAATGGGTGTTAACGGCGGCACATTGTGTTGATTCGCCAGATGCAGCCTTGTTCAAAATGAATGTGGGGGAATTCGATTTATCTGATGGGGCAGAAAATGCCATCGCCATTAAAAATATCTACGTGCATCCCTTATACAATGCAGATGCCATTAATAATGATATAGCCTTGGTCGAACTGGTGAGTTCGGTCAATGCACCAGCCGTGGACATTGCCAGCATCGCTACCACTGACCAATATGCCGTTGAACATAGCCCAGCTTTTGTCGCAGGTTGGGGTGGCCGCACAGGTTATGCACCCGGTGAAGGCCCCACATCAAACTTCCCTAACATCCTCCATCAAGTTGAGCTTAACCTCACCACCAATGAAGAGTGTCGCCAGATCTTAGCCACTTCATTAGGCATTAACCCAGACAATACCGGCATCACTGACAAAATGATTTGTGCACCACAGCCTCAGGGCATTGAAGGACGAGGTTCTTGCCAGGGTGATAGTGGTGGTCCACTGATTGTGCAAACGGGCACGGGTCCTCAGCAAGTGGGTATTGTGAGCTGGGGCATTGGTTGTGCGGCAACGGGCTTCCCGGGTGTTTATACCCGTGTTGCTGAATTTAAAGACTGGTTAGTGACACTGTCTACTGGCATTGCCATTGAGCAAAAAGCAGATTTTGGCATCGTGCCTGTTGGTGTTTCGCAAAGTACTGAGTTACTCATCAACAACAATGCCACTAGCACCGTTAATTTGAGTTTCACCATAACGGGTAGTAGTAATTTCTCCATCGGCAGTCATAACTGCACCAATTTAGCCGCTAATTCCAGCTGTGCTGTCACAGTTAACTACGCGGCAAGTCAAGCGGCAGAACAGAGCGCGGACGTTATTATTCTTGCTGATGATAGCAATGTCGCCGTGAGCCAAGCTCGCGTGACCGCTACCGCCATTGCCGCAGCCACTGGTATTGCCGGGGTTGCAGGGCCAAGCAATGCCAATATTCAGTGGTTTACTGGTGGCGCTGCACCATGGATTGCTAACCCCTTAGCCGCTGGGGTGGAAAGTGGGGTTATTGACGATAATCAGGATAGTATTTTGATGGCATCGATTACCGGCGAGGGTACGCTGTCGTTTGAGTGGTCAGTTTCATCCGAAGACAATGAAGAAGATGCAAACGATCCATTTGATGCCCTGTATGTCTTTGTTGACAATGAATTATATAGTTTTATATCCGGTGAGCTCACTGCATTTGAAACCATCAGCAATCTTGAGTTAGGCGCTGGTACGCATCGCATAACGTGGGTATACAGCAAAGATCCTGCGGTAAGTGAAGGCGATGATAAAGCCTACCTGCGCAATGTTACCTTCACCGCAAAAGTCGTTGCCCCGCCACCTACCCCAACGCCGACACCCAGTCCAAGCAATGCTTCAGGGGGCGGTGCTGCTTGGTTGTTATTGTTGATCATGGCCGCAGGCATATTGGTGAGAAGAAAACCGCATTGATGACCAGTTAAAAGTCATAAAAAGGCAGGCTACCCTGCCTTTTTTTATGCCCTCGCTTTATTGCAAATAGGCTAACGCAGCGGAAAATAGCGGGTGAAAATAGCAGATGGAGTCAGGGGGAGTGGCTGGCTTAGCGCTTTTGGCAATGCATGGGCAAATTGCTCTTCATGAACGTTTTCCCGCGTTTCTTGGTTCGCTGCCAAGGTTAATAGATACGCTTGTATTGCTTGTGCGTCATGGTTGTGTGCGCTTTTCAGCGCTTGCTCATCGAGTTCAAACTGTGGGTAAGCTTGGCAAAAAAGACGATGGCTAAAAACAACCTTGTTCTTAGCTACAATACACGCAGCATAGTTTGGATGTGGCGGCACAGTGTGCTGCACCTGGTTTGTTGCCGCTACTTGTTGTCCACAAAACATTAAAAACGTCAAATACCTTAAGCCCATGTCATCCACCACCTACCAATGGCTCACTATCTTGATAGTCGCGATGAGCTGCTGAAAAGTTTACATTAGAGGAAAATCGTGTTGATTACCTACTGTCGGCATTGTTTTTTTTTAGCTAAGAGCCAAGCCGCTTCCATTTCTTCCAAGGTAGCGAGCTGCATGCTGTTTCCTTGCTGTTGTATGGTTTGCTCTACCTGACGAAAACGATGTTCAAATTTACGATTGGCCTTTAACAAAGCGGTTTCTGCATCCACCTTGGCATGACGAGCTAAATTCACCACGGCAAAAAGTAAGTCACCAATTTCTTCCTCAATAGCAGTTTGTGAGGGAGTAACCGCATGTATTTCAGCCAGCACTTCAGCGATTTCTTCATGAATTTTATCCACCACAGGCGGCAGCTCCGGCCAATCAAAACCAACGTTTGCACATTTCTTCTGAATTTTTTGTGCGCGTTTTAATGGGGCTAAACCTGGTGGGATATTTGCCAACAAACTGGTGTCGTGTTGCCCTTGCTCGTTTCGTTCTTGCTGTTTAATCTGTTCCCATTGTTGATTCAAGGCAGTTTGATCCAGTGCTTGCGGCTTATCAAACACGTGAGGATGGCGACGTTCTAATTTATCACCCAGATGTTGACATATGGCAGAGAAATCAAAGGCATTTTGCTCCTGACCCAATTGCGCATAAAACACCACTTGAAAAAGTAAGTCAGCCACTTCGTCCTTGATGTGTAACATGTTGCCTGATGCAATGGCATCTGCAACTTCATATGCCTCTTCAATCGTGTGTGGAGCAATACTGGCAAAGGTTTGCTGCTGATCCCACGGACAACCATGTTGTTGATCACGCAGACGCTGCATTATCAACAGCACCCTCTGCACTGCCGATGGCAGTTTATTTGTCGATGCGTGCGACATCGCTCACACCTTTGATTTGCAACAACTTCGTCATAGTTTTAGCCAAACTATTGAGGTCTTTGACTTCTAAACTGAGTTTTATTTTTGCCGTATGCTGACTGGTATTACTCAGGCTGTTAACCCCCAACAGACCGATTTTTTCATTGGCCAGTACAGTGGTGACATCACGTAAAATACCATCACGATCAGCACAACTCACCTGAATCTCGGTCTTGAACGAGGCTTTAACATTACTTGCCCAGTTCACATCGATTTGCCTTTCAGGGTGACTGTCCAGTAAATGAATAAGCTGATCACAGTCTTCGCGATGCACACTCACCCCTCGCCCTTGGGTGATGTAGCCGGTGATGGGTTCGCCAGGAAGAGGCTGACAACAACCGGCAATTTGGGTGAGTAGATTACCCACGCCCTCAACCACAATGGTGTCTTTCTTAAGTTTATCATCTTGTGGTTTTTTGGCTTTGATGCGGGGGTCGATTACCGGTGCAGGTTCGTATCGCTGGATCAAGTAGTTGACGACTTGCATCAAACGAATATCACCTGCACCCACCGCAGCGTATAGATCATCGACGTTTTGCATATTAAAACGACCAATGGCTTCAACCACGTCCTTGGGGGCAACGTTCACTTTCAGCAATTCGCGTTCAAGTAATTCTTTACCCGCCAATAGGTTTTTATCGCGGTCTTGTTTCTTAAAATAACTATGAATTTTGGCGCGCGCCCGCGACGAGTGCACATAACCAAGCCCAGGATGCATCCAGTCACGGCTTGGATTAGAACGCTTGCCCGTAAGGATTTCAATCTGGTCGCCGGTTTGTAACTGATAGGTAAATGGCACGATACGACCACTGATTTTCGCACCAATGCAGCGATGCCCCACGTTACTATGAATGTAGTAGGCAAAATCTAGGGGCGTTGAGCCCAAGGGCAGATCAACCACATCACCTTTGGGTGTGAAGACATAAACTCGATCATCAAAAACCTGACTGCGAAGTTCTTCAACCAAATCACCTGATTCAGCCACTTCTTCTTGCCATTGCAGAATTTTACGCAACCAATTAATGCGCTCTTCGTAAGCAGAACGACTGGTGGCTGTGCCCTCTTTGTAGCGCCAGTGAGCGGCAACACCGAGTTCTGCATCATCGTGCATTTTGCCGGTACGAATTTGGATCTCTACTGTTTTGGCGTGCTGACCTAGTACTACGGTGTGAATAGATTGGTAGCCGTTGGGCTTTGGTGTGGCGATATAATCATCAAACTCATTGGGAATATGCTTCCAACTGGCATGCACTACCCCTAAGGCGGCGTAACAATCCTGCATGCGTTCAGCGATTATACGCACCGCTCTGATGTCATAAAGTTGTTCGAAACTGAGGTGTTTTTTCAGCATCTTTTTCCAGATGCTGAAAATATGTTTGGGGCGCCCATAGACCTTCGCTTTTATGTGCTGCTCATCCAGCACACTTTGTAGTTGCTGAACAAAATCATCAATATATTGCTCACGGTCTGCGCGACGCTCGTCTAACAAACTCGCGATTTGTTTGTAGGTCTCAGGGTGTAAATAACGAAAAGAACGGTCTTCTAATTCCCATTTTAATTGACCAATACCCAGACGATTGGCGAGGGGGGCATAGATACTGGCACATTCACGAGCCACCAATACTCGGGTTTCTTCATCAGCATGTTTCACTTTCTGCAAGGCACAAATACGTTCGGCTAGCTTGATAACAACAGCTCGCACGTCTTCCACCATGGCCAACAACATACGTCGCACGTTATCGATCTGGGTTTCATCATTCTTTTTGGCGCTGTTGGCGCGAGTATGCAAGGATTTAATGGCATCCATGCGCCTTACACCAACGATCAGTTTTTGAATGCCCACACCAAACTGTTCGGCAATTTGCTCTTCCGTTAATTCGTGCATTTCGCAATAGGGGTAGATCAACGACGCTTGCAGGGTTTCGTCATCCATGTGCAGTTCGTGGAGGATCTCTACCATCTCTTGACCAATTAACAAGATTTCGGGGGTATCTGATACTTCTCGTAACTTTTGTTTGGTCTGGGTGGATAAATTCAGGCTAGCCAACCATTCTTCAAAAGAAGGCCGTTGCGGTTGATGCACCGTGCGGATAGAAACCATACAACACTGTCCTATTAGAATATATTGAGGAGTGTCTGCACACTCCCTTAAGCCTAGCTGCGATTCTCTGACTCGGGCCCGTTCACCCTAGTACGATGAACACATCACCTATTCAACATTCAGAATACGCGCCACTTTTTTTAGAATAGTTTGTCGCCAATTTGCTGCTTTCGCCGCCAGTTTTATGCTTATTTGCGCTGTTGTCGCGCAGTGTTGCGCTAAGGGTGGATAAACAGCACTAAAATAGGGCAAACGTGTTCACCTGTCGCATGTTAGTTGGCTTCTAACACCACCGTCGCCACTGCGTAATGCTGCTCATCCGATATACTGATAAAACTATGTGTCACGCCACGTTCAGCACACAACTGGGCAAAGCGACCAAAAAAATGCAAGGTGGGTTGCCCTCCGGCTAAATTCTCAACCTCCACATCCTGAAAACTCACCCCATTACCGATACCAATACCCAGCGCTTTTACCGCGGCTTCCTTGGCGGCAAAGCGTTTAGCCAGAAAACGATCAGCGTAATTATGTTGCTGAAAAAAAAGCAATTCATTGGGGCGCAAAACGCGCTGAGCTAATCGATGGGAATGTTGCAGTTGCGCAGTGATCCGCGCAATTTCCACAATATCGGTGCCTAAACCAATAATCGCCACGGCATTTATGCTCTGGCTTCTAACATCAAACGTTTCATGTCAGCTACAGCCTTGGCCAGTCCATCAAAGACTGCTCGCGCTATAATGGCATGCCCGATATTTAGTTCGTAAATATGTGGCATAGCCGCAATGGGTTTGACGTTGTGATAATTTAATCCATGACCGGCGTTAACGATCAGACCTCGACTGTGGGCATATTCAACACCTATACGCAGCTTTTCTAGTTCAATGGCTTGTTGCTCGCTGCTTTTTGCCTCGGCAAATTGGCCGGTATGAATTTCAATGTATGGCGCTTGGCACTCAACAGCGGCATCAATTTGCTGTTTGTCTGCATCGATAAACAGTGAAACTAGGATCCCTGACGCGGCGAGACGAGCGCAGGCAGTTTTCATTGTGGCAAGATTAGCTACTACGTTTAAACCACCCTCGGTTGTCAGTTCTTGCCGTTTTTCTGGCACTAAACAGCAGTAGGTCGGTTTAGTCTGTTCGGCGATGATTAACATTTCTTCGGTCACCGCCATTTCTAAATTTAAACGAGTTTGTACTGTTTCTCTGAGCAGACGCACATCTCTATCGCGGATATGGCGACGGTCTTCACGTAAGTGCACGGTAATCCCATCTGCGCCAGCACGTTCAGCGATTTCTGCTGCATGTACCGGATCGGGAAAACTAGTTCCTCGGGCATTGCGCAAGGTGGCAATATGATCAATGTTGACCCCTAGTTTAATATCGTTCATTCACCTTGTTCCCCATTAACGGCTGGTTGTGTCAGCCAACTTTGCCTAAATAATTCTCTGCTTTTCAAGGGCTTATTCCCTAATAGTTGACTAAAAGCTTGGCGACTTAAAATCTTAGCACAGCGCAAGCTCTGTGGGCTCCATTGCGCGGCTTCAATTTGTAAAAGGACCTCGCCACTAAACATATTATCTTGATGTTGTGTTGGCATGGTTGGCCACCATCCTTGCTCTGGCACAAAGTGATAATACTGGTTTGCCAAGATATCCTGCCCATTACCGTCTACGTGAAATTCGATGCCGTAGCCCAAATCTGCTAACAACAATAATTCAAAATCGCGTAATAAAGGCTCCACCGGCTGATTGCTCGCTAACTGCTGCAGCGTAGATTGATAGGCGGTAAACAACTCAGGATGGGGCAGCTCTGCCACCAATACGCGATTCAAAAGCTCGTTTAAGTACATGCCAGAGAACAGCTGCAAACCTTGTAAATTGAAACTGGCTGAACTGGCTTCGACTTGCCCTAAGGTTTTCAATTCATGTCGACCTGATATGCCCAATAACAACGGTTGAAATGCCTGCAATAGGCTTTTTTTATCACTTTTACTGTTTCTCACGCCTTTCACCACCGCACTGAATTTACCCAGCTCGAGGGAAAAAATATCGAGCAAATAGCTGCTTTCTCGATAGGCACGACGGTGCAACAATAACCCATTGACTTGAAGATGAGACAAGGCTCAGGTCCTGTAATTTGGTAACTAACTTATTTTAATGCGGACAACTTTCATGACCTCAAATTCCATGCCGGCCACTTCTTCGTTAATGGGGTAGTAGGTTAGGTTCACGCGAGAGCCAGTTAGGTTTTTGTAGACTTTGCGACGCCTAAATTTAAACGGCACATCTTGGCCAACAACCATGATGGTATTGATATACCAATCATCTTCTTTACGTTGTACATGCGAGACAACCGACAACGCTTCTGAATGCGTCAGCTTATCATGCTTGCTTAGTAATTTTTCAACCTCAGTTTTTTTTGCCATTGCCACGTTGCGTAGAGTGTAAAGCAACAATGATATACCCAAATGCGCAAAATATGCAGCTTTGTCAGCAGATTAGTGCATGGCAAGTTTATTCAACCCTCAAGAGCCCTCTTCTAACTTTTTAGTTAGCCAATAATTTTGCATGATCTCATCCGCCCATTGCGGTTGGCATACCGTCTCTCGCGGTAAAAACGCCGACATAACTGGCTTAATATCCAATATCGGTGTGCCGTCTATGGCATCCAGTTCAGACACCGTCAACTGAGTTCCCGAGACACTGAGCAATCGACAAATAGTACTGCCTATTCTGTTTGGACGATTTTTGACTCGTTGTGCAAAAATACCCACTTGCGGCCATGTTTTGTTGTTTCTGGGGTGTCTAGCACCCTCAACAATGGCCGACTCCACCACTTGATGGAACAAAAATAACACTTCAATGTGCGAAAATTGTTCGATACCTTGCAAAGCACTCTCGGTAAAACGTCCACTGAGCTTGATAAAACTTTGCTCATTGCCCCAAAAATCATCTTCTTTGACCACCCGTTTGGCTTTAACAAAGCCAATCGCTTCCACTTTGTATGTCATCACACCCTCCAGTCAACTTAGTCAGGTCATATCGAGCAAACTCAGCACTTTTGAAAAAACGGTCACAAGGCTACAATTGTGTCCACCAGTAGCTGCAAATTACTGCGGCCGCGAAAATGATTGATGTCTAATTTAAATGCCAATCGAACCCGCTGACAGGCCAAGTTTGGCCAAATGTTCGCATCGATGTTAAACGCAATGGCATCGAGTAACAGCCGAGACTCAAATCGCACTAACATCTTCAGATGTTTGCCACCTAAAAGCTTTTGCTCGAGCAACTCAAACTCATCGTCAAACACCGGTTCGCTGAACCCTTGCCCCCATGGCCCCCCCTCTTTGACTAGCTGAGCAAATTGAATACTGTATTCACTCAACTGCAACGGGCCGTCACTCAGAGTTTCAGCTCCCAATGGTTTATTAGCTAATAACTCTTCACAAATAGTCGCAAACGCCACCTCAAATTGGGATAATTGGGCGGCTTCGATACTTAAGCCGGCTGCCATGGCATGGCCGCCGAACTTGATGATTAAATTAGGATAACGTGTGCTGATAGTATCGAGGGCATCACGAATATGTATACCGGCAATAGATCGCGCTGAGCCTTTCAAGGTCAAGTCATCTTGATGAGCAAACGCAATAGTAGGGCGTTGATATTTGTCCTTAATTCGCCCAGATAAGATCCCAATGACACCTTGATGGTAGTCGGCTTGATACAATACCAAACCAAAGGGCAAGGCTTGTTCGCTAAACGACAGAGACTCAAGGGCTTTCACCGCCTCATGTTGCATCGAACTTTCAATTTCTCGACGCTCACTATTGAGGCTATCTAATTGCACGGCAATCTGCCGTGCTCGCGCAGGATCATCCGTTAATAAACACTCTATGCCCAACGACATATCATCTAAACGCCCCGCCGCATTTAAGCGTGGCCCCACCACAAAACCCAGATCGGCTGCCACCAAACGTGTGCGATCACGTCCTGCCACATCCATGATAGCGGCAATGCCTGGGCGACATTTATCACTACGAATCCGCTGCAGCCCTTGATGCACAAGAATACGATTATTGGCGTCCAGTGGCACCACATCAGCCACGGTGCCGAGGGCCACGACATCCAATAGGTCTGCCAAATTAGGCAGTGTTATTTGTTGTTGCACAAACCAATTATCGCTACTGAGCTTGGCGCGCAGGGCTAACATTAAATAAAAAGCAACCCCTACCCCCGCCAGATTTTTGGATAAAAACTGACAGCCTGGTTGATTCGGGTTCACGATGGCATCTGCGTCAGGTAAGCGCTCGGCAGCTAAGTGATGGTCGGTAATGATCACATCGAGCCCTAACGACTTTGCCTTGGCCACACCGGCAAAACACGCAATGCCACTGTCAACCGTGACCAATAACTCAGCCCCTTGAGCCGCCGCCACTTCGACAATTTCAGGACTTAAACCATAACCAAAATCGAAACGATTTGGTACCAAGTAACTGTGCTGGTGACTGCCAAACAACTTCAGTGCCAACATACATAACGCGGTACTGGTGGCGCCGTCTGCGTCAAAGTCCCCCACTATGATGATGTTTCGCTGGGTTTGAATGGCCTTAGCCAACAATGCCACGGCTTTTTCAATGCCCACAAGTTGTTGATAGTGCAACAGTGACTGCGCACTGCGCGATAACTGAGTGGCATCTTTTATGTCTCGGTCAGCATAAATCTGACGAAGGCGTGGATGTATTTCTTGGGGAAGGTGAGTCGCATCGAGATTGATGCGACGGCGTATCGAGGTATCAGGCATAACAGGATAAAGACAGACTAATTACCACGTGAATAATAGGCCTATTCTGCTTCTTTAAGTGCTTGTACAAGCAATTTTGCTGGTTGATAACCAGGGATCACCGAGCCATCTGGCATGATGATGTTAGGGGTACCATTAACCCCAATTTTCTGACCGAAGGCATATTGATCGGCGACGTCATTGGTACATTTTTTTGTTTCTGCCGCTTGCCCGTTTTTGGCCATGGTCATGGCTTGTTGTTTGTCGTCAGCACACCATACCGACACCATATTTTTGTAAGTTGCTCCCTGCAAACCTTCACGTGGATAGGCCAGATAACGCACGGTAATCCCTAGGTCATTGTATTGGTCCATTTCATTGTGCAATTTACGGCAGTAACCACAGGTAATGTCTGTGAATACATTGACCACGTATTTTTCTTTTTCGGCTTTAAATTCGATGCTTGAATTTTTAAATGCTTTCACACCTTCGCGACGGATGGCCGTTAAGGCTTCTTCAGTTTCATTGCGCATGCCTGCATCGAGGTTGTAGACCCGCGCTTGCAACAGGTATTTGCCATCTGCACTGCTGTAAAATAAGCCCTTGTCGGTTTCTAATTGCAATAAACCAGGCACAGGCGAATCAGCAATGGCGCTAACTTGCATGCCTAAGGTGGTTTCTACTTTTGTTTTTACTGATTCGTAGCTGTCACTTTGTACAGATGCCAATACAAGGCCACTGACTAATAAAGCCCCACCAAACAACTGATATTTGATCCACGTTTTCATTGAATATCCAAGTGTGAGTAATGTGGATAAGACCACAAAACAAAATAAAAATTTCAAATTTCAAATTTCTGGGCGCTAGTCTACTGGATGTAGCCACTTAAACCAATGCACTGGCGTGTATTTCCGCGTTTTCTGCGGGTAAGCAGTTATGAATAGGAATAACTGAGTGAGGCAATATGCAGTAAAAAGCCCTAACCCCGCGGATGATGTTCTGCCACCAATTTTTGCAAACGTTCTGTGGCCACATGGGTATAGATTTGTGTGGTAGAAAGATCACTGTGACCCAATAACATTTGCACCACTCTGAGGTCGGCACCGTGATTCAGTAAGTGAGTCGCAAAGGCATGCCGCAAAGTATGCGGTGACAGCTCGGCGTTTATACCCGCAACTTGGGCGTAGTATTTGATGCGATGCCAAAAGGTTTGCCGCGTCATCACGGTTCCGCGTAAGCTGGGAAACACCACGTCACTTTGACCTTTTAGTAGCAGGCCTCGCCCCTGTTTAATAAAATGACTTACGGCGTCTACCGCCTCTTCGCCTAACGGTACAAGGCGTTCCTTGTTGCCTTTGCCTGTCACCCGCACTACACCCTGCTGCAAACTCAACTGGTCAAGGCGCAAGTTGACTAACTCACTAACCCGCAAACCAGTGGCATACAACACTTCCAACATCGCTTTATCACGCATCGATACCGGTTCCTCCCCCTGTGGTGCGCTGAGTAGCGTATCCACTTCTGCTTCGCTGAGGGTTTGCGGTAAACGCTGTTTAAGCTTGGGATTCTGGATCAGACTCACTGGATCGTCTTGGCGCAGGTGGTGCTGCAGTAAATACTGACAAAAACGACGAAGACTGCTTAAGAAACGCGAGGTACTGCGCTCCGACAAACCTTTGTCATAACGACTTGCCAAATAGTGTTGTAAGTCATCTTGTTGAAAACTCGCTAAATCAGGTGCACTTACTTCACCCTGTAAAGCAAGGGCAAAGTGACTGAGATCAGAGCGATAGGCGCCTAAGGTATTGTCACTTAGCCCACGTTCGAGCCACATTGACTCAATAAATTCATCAATGATTTGCGCGTTGTTTTGCTTGAGTTGCACTTACTGTTGTTTCACAGCATACGATTGAGGTTCACTGCCACACTGCCAACATAATTCAAAATTAGCCGCGTTTTGCTCCTGACAACTGGGGCAAAACCAGGGTGTGTCGTCACTTGGTGAACGGTTGAATTCAGCGATCACCCTGTCCGCTTTTGCTAACCATTGGGCATCGTGTAGCCATACCTCGGGTAGCACATCAAAGGGTGACAACTCCCCCATAGCACCGATGGCAAACTCATTTTTGATAAAACAAGCCATGCCATTTTGTTCGAGAAGTTGTTTCACCTGCCAAACGCGAAAACGGTCATGGTGACAGAATACCTTACATTGACTCATTTGACGTAAGTGCCTTAGTCCATATCAATGGATACATTAGATAACGAACCAAGACTATTGCCTGCATCCGAAGCTAGTTTGATCATCAGGCGTAAATCATTTGGCGAGTCAGCATGATGGATGGCATGGTCGAGGGTGATTTTACCTGCTTGATAAAGATCATATAAAGCCATATCAAAGCTTTGCATGCCCATTTCCTTGCCTTTTTTCATGGCATCTTTAAGACCACCAATTTCATTGCGTTGAATCAGATCTGTCACTAACGGCGAATTCAATAAGATTTCAATGGCAGCCACCCGTCCCTTGCCATCAGGGGTGGGTACTAACTGCTGTGCAACAATGGCGCGCATATTGAGGCTTAAATCAAAACGTAATTTTTCGTGTTGGTCAGGTGGCGCTAAATGCATGATCCTTTCAATCGCCTGATTGGCATTGTTGGCGTGCAAGGTGGCAACACAAAGATGCCCGGTATCGGCAAATGACATGGCGTATTCCATCGTTTCCATGGAACGGATCTCACCGATGAGAATAACATCAGGTGCCTGACGTAAAGAACTTTTAAGGGCATCATCAAAAGACTTGGTATCGATACCCACTTCACGTTGTGTTACCACACATTGGCCGTGTTCATGCACAAATTCGATAGGATCTTCGATGGTCAGTATGTGACCTTTTGAATTGTGATTACGATGCCCCATTAGGGCAGCTAAGGAGGTAGATTTACCGGTTCCTGTTGCCCCCACAAATAACAATAAACCACGTTTTGCCATGATCACGCTTTTCAGTACTTCTGGCAAACCGAGTTCATCGACTTTGGGGATTTGTGTCACAATCCGGCGCACCACCATACCTGCCATATCCCGCTGCCAAAACGCGCTGCAGCGAAAACGCCCTATGCCATCTCGGGCAATGGCAAAGTTACATTCTTTGCTGTCTGCAAATTCCTGTTTTTGCTTGTCATTCATGGCGTCGTGCACCAAGGCTAGGGCATCTTCTTCATCCAACTTACTTGAGCCAATTGGTGTCATTTGCCCGTTGATCTTAGCACTGACAGGAAAGCCGACGGTGATGAACAAGTCGGAGGCACCCGCGTCTTGCATCGCCTCTAAATAAGGGGTAATTTCCATCGCGTAGTCCTACTTAAAAGCCGGAAGTGGGTTTTTTATCCACCGATTTTGCCGCAGCGTCTTGCGGCGAAATGAGGCCTTGTGCTACCAATCGTTGCAAACACTGATCCATGGTTTGCATCCCATGAGCTTGACCGGTTTGAATGACTGAATACATCTGCGGCACTTTGTCTTCACGAATGAGGTTGCGAATAGCCGGAATGCCCAACATGATTTCATGGGCTGCGACACGCCCCCCGCCGACTTTTTTCAGCAAGGTTTGTGAGATGACCGCACGCAGTGATTCAGACAACATCGAACGGATCATGGATTTTTCTGAGGCTGGAAATACGTCGATGATCCGGTCAATGGTTTTTGGCGCTGAGTTGGTGTGCAAGGTACCAAACACTAAATGACCGGTTTCTGCAGCGGAAATCGCCAAACGAATGGTTTCTAAATCACGCAGTTCACCCACCAAAATAATGTCTGGATCTTCACGTAAAGCAGATCGTAAGGCGTTATTAAAGCTGTGTGTATCGCGATGCACTTCACGTTGGTTTAGTACACATAATTTATTTTCATGAACAAATTCGATGGGATCTTCAATGGTCAGAATGTGCTCACGCTTGGTGCTATTAATGTGATCAATCATCGCCGCTAGGGTGGTACTTTTACCTGAACCAGTGGCCCCGGTGACCAGTACTATGCCAGTGGGCTGGTTAATGATTTGTTTGAATATTTGTGGGGCGCCAAGTTCATCTAAGCTTAATATTTTGCTCGGGATGGTACGCAATACCGCTGCTGCCCCGCGATTTTGCACAAAGGCGTTAACCCGAAAACGCGACAAGTCCTTCACTTCAAACGAAAAATCGGTTTCCAGATTCTCTTCATATTCTTTGCGCTGCTTGTCATTCATGATCTCGAAAATCAGCGCATGCACTTGTTTATGATCCAAGGCCGGCACGTTTAACTTACGCATTTCCCCGTCTACTCGGATGATGGGTGGTAAACCTGCAGAAAGATGTAAATCTGAGGCTTTATTTTTCACACTAAAGGCTAAAAGTTCGGTAATATCCAAGCCAAATTCTCCGCTTCAACTGTTTTATCGTGGAACCACATTGTGGAAACAATAGCAGAACGACTACAACGCGCCTACCTCTGTATTAAGCAATCTGCTGTAGCGGCCAATCGTCTACTAAATGCAGTGCAATTGCTAGCCGTAAGTAAAACCAAACCGGTATCAGATATCGAGCAAGCGTATGCCGCTGGACACCGATTGTTTGGCGAAAATTATGTACAAGAAGGGGTAGATAAAATTCAAGCCCTTGCAACGCTCAGCGATATTGAATGGCATTTTATTGGACCGATTCAATCCAATAAAACGCGTTTAATCGCTGAACATTTTTTGTGGGTGCATTCCATTGATCGTCTCAAAATTGCCCAACGTTTAAACGACCAACGAAGTCCACATCGCCCATTAAACGTACTCATTCAAGTTAATATTGATGATGAAGTCAGTAAGGCAGGGGTGGCTCCCAGTGAAGTAGCTGACCTGGCCAAACAAATCAGTACGCTGACCAATTTGCAGATGCGCGGTTTAATGTGTATCCCCAAGGCCGAGGTGAGTGAGACACAGCAAGCGGCCAGCTTTGCGGCCATGCAACACTTGTTTAATGCCTTAAAACAGACCTATCCCCAAGTCGATACCCTGTCTATGGGCATGTCAGGTGATATGCAGGTGGCCATTAGCCATGGCAGTACCATGGTAAGATTGGGCACGGCGATTTTTGGCGCACGTCATTCAGACAAAAAATAAGTCTCGGTAAGGTGTAAATTTTTAGTCAGTACAAAAGGGTAATACACAGCATGCAACAACGACGCGTCGCCTTTATCGGTGCCGGGAACATGACAAAAGCCATTATTAGTGGATTGGTCGCAGAGGGCTTCCCCGCTACCGCAATTTACGCCAGTAATCCCTCAGGACAAAAGCTTGCCGATTTGCGTGAGCAATTTGGCATTCATACCAGCCACTCCAACCATGAGGTAGCAGAGCAAGCTGAGGTCATCGTATTAGCGGTTAAGCCACAGATTATGCAGAGTATGACAGCAGCGTTGTGCCAGTCGCAAACACTCAACAACAAGCTGTTTATTTCGATTGCAGCCGGCATTAGCATTGCCCGACTCAGTATTATGTTAGGGGGGCAAAGCAATATAGTACGCACCATGCCCAATACGCCAAGCGCGATTGGCAAAGGCATGACAGGCTTGTTTGCAGCGCCTCAGGTTTCGCCAGCGGATCGAGAATTTGCCGGGCAAATGCTGGCAAGTGTGGGTGAAATCGTTTGGCTCCAACACGAATCGCAAATTGATGGGGTCATTGCGGCGGCAGGCTCGAGTCCGGCTTACTTTTTTGCATTTTTAGAAGCCATGCAGCAAGAAGCCGAGGCACAAGGTTTTGACCACCACACCGCACGTTTGTTGGTTCAACAAGCGATGTTGGGGGCAGCCGAAATGGTTTGTCACAATCCGCAACTTGAAATTAGCCAACTTCGTGCCCAAGTTACGTCTAAAGGTGGCACCACGGCGCAAGCTTTGGCCTGTTTTGCCGACCATCAATTAGCAAACATTGTTGCCAAGGCTATGCAAGCCGCCGTTAAGCGTGCCAGGGAAATGGCAGAAACGTTTTAAATGGGTGTTGGGTCTGCTTGACCCGAGGCCTTTATTTTATTTTGAGGATGTCAGCACACTATGAGTTCTATTGAGTTTTTGATTAGTTTACCGTTTAAACTGTATTTGATGGTGGTATTACTGCGCTTTTGGTTGCAATTAGCCCGCGCAGATTTTTACAACCCCTTTAGTCAATTTGTGGTGAAAGCCACGCATCCTCTGGTTGCGCCATTACGCCGCATTATTCCCTCATTCGGCAGAATGGATAGCGCCACCTTGCTCTTGGCTTGGTTAGTTGCCATGGGACAAATTATCGCTTTGAGTCTGATTGCCGGCGCCAGCCTCGGCAACTTTTTTGGCATGGCGTCATTCGCTTTGTTAATCGTGCTTAAAGAAGCGTTTGACTTGGTTTTTTATGTGCTGATCCTGCGTGCCATCATGAGTTGGGTGAGTCAGGGGCGCAATCCCATGGAATTAGTCTTAGCCCAGTTAACTGAACCTATGTTGTACCCAATCCGTAAACGCCTACCAGACATGGGAGGTTTAGACCTGTCTGTCATGGTGGTAATTTTGATTCTGATATTCTTACAAAAACTCATGGGAGATTTGTTTGGCATTTTCTAGATACCAATATGCTTGGGCAGCGCTGTTGTTGTTGCTAAGCGCAGTGGGTCCCTTCACGACCCTCAGCCATGCAGAGCAAAAAACGCAGTTGGGCCCCTGGGATGTGCATTACATTGCCTTTACCAGCACCTTTCTGACACCAGACATCGCTAAAACTTATGGCATTATGCGCAGTAAGTTTAATGGGGTGGTGAATATTTCTGTATTAGACAAAAGTACTCAGCAAGCTCAACAAGCGGTGTTGGTTGGCGAGGCCAGTAATTTGTTAGGGGTGGTAAAACCCTTGGCTTTCAAAGAAATCAAAGAGGGCGACGCGATATATTACATTGCTGTACTGCCTTTTAGTGACCAAGAGCAGTATCGCATTAACGTCACGATCAACAGTGGTACCCAACAAGCAACCCTCAAGTTCCAGCATAAGTTTTACGCAGAATAACAGCACTCAAACATCCATAACTGGCGGGCAGACAATGCCCCCGTTTTGTGATGGCGGCACGATCATGCCCAAGCGGAATTCGCCGGGGTACATATCGTGCCAACAGCATCGTTGGATTTTCAACTATCAGGCTTCTTCTAACATTTCTGCTGCATCGGCTTTGCTTGTGCCGTCGCGAAATTCACGGGGGGTTTGATCAAAGTGTTTTTTGAACACCGCATACATATACTGCAACGATGGATACCCGCAGACTTGCGCGACTTCATTGGTTGACATGTCTTCTTGACTCAACAACTTACAGGCTTTTGCCAACTTTTCATTATGAATTTCGGTATGAATACTGTGGCCACGTTCTTCACGAAAGCGCTGTTCGAGGTTCGAACGTGAGACCCCCACATAATCAAGCACTTGTTCAACCTTGATCCCACGGCAGGCATTCTGACGAATATAATGCATCGCCTGAATGACAAACGGATCTTTAAGGGCTTTAAAATCGGTAGATTGGCGCTCGGATACTCCCACGGGTGACACCATGACGCGTTTACTTTTTAAGTTAGGGTTGTCGAGATAACGATGCAACAATTTTGCGGCTTGAAAGCCCATGTCAAAGCAACCTTGGGTCACACTGCTTAAGCTGATGCGACTGAGGTTACGGGCAATATCATCATCATCAATACCCACGATGGAAATATTGTCAGGCACCAACTTGCCTGCATGTTCGCAAGCCTGCAGGATATGACGGGCACGAGCATCCGTTACCGAGACAATGCCCACCGGATTTGGCAAGCCTTGGATCCAATCAGTCAGGCGGTTCATGGAGTACTGCCAGGTTTCAGGGCGGGTGGTATGACCGCGATACACACTGCAATCGTAACCATCTTGTTTACACAATTTAAGCATGGCTCGCTCACGCTCTATCGCCCAGCGATGGTTCATGTCAGAGGGAAAACCATAAAAGGCAAAACGCTCAAGGCCTTTCTTTTTCAAATGTTCATAAGCGGCTTTCACCACTGCATAATTATCAGTGGCCACATACGGCACGTTGGGATAATCGCTTTCATTAGAATATGAGCCACCTACACCAACGATAGGTACTTTTGAATTGACTAAAGCGGCCTGAATAGCCGGATCGTCGAAATCTGCAATGATGCCATCGCCACTCCACTCATCGATGTGCTCTAAGCGAGCTAAAAAGTCTTCTTCCAAATACACATCCCAATCCACTTTCGATGATTGCAGATAGTGACCGATACCTTCGATGACTTGTCGGTCGTATACCTTATTGGCATTAAACAACAAACTGATACTGTGCTTAGCTTGATACATAAGAACTCCAAAAATAAACAGCGACAGGGTTTATGTTTTTTAGTATTTTGCAACATAATTGTTACAAAGCAGTATAGCGTAAGCCCACATATACTTTATGTTATTTGTTTATTTATTTTCGTAATCACTTCTACAGGTCTTTAAAAATATTACTCTCTGATAGACTTTTACCATCAAATTCAGAGGATACAGTATGTTTTTAGGCATCGACCTTGGCACCTCAGGTGTTAAATTAGTGTTAACAAATGAGCGTGGCGATATCGTGGATAGCAGCACCAGTCACTATGCAGTGACTCGCCCACAAGCGCTTTGGTCTGAACAAGATCCCAATGTTTGGTGGACGGGCTGTTGCGCGGCAATAGATGAATTGCGAGAGCGTCACGACTTAAACCAAGTCAAAGCGATTGGTTTATCAGGGCAAATGCACGGTGCAACGTTATTAGATAAACAGCATCAAATTATTCGCCCCGCTATTTTGTGGAACGATGGCCGCAGTGAAAAACAGTGTAAAGAACTCGAAGCCCTGGTGCCTGATTCACGTGAGGTGACGGGCAACCTGATGATGCCCGGATTCACCGCACCAAAATTACTGTGGGTAAAGCAACATGAGGCAGAAAATTTTGCACGGGTTGCCAAGGTATTGTTACCTAAAGATTATTTACGTTTTTTAATTACCGGTGAATTTGCCTCTGATATGTCGGATGCGGCAGGCACAATGTGGTTGGACGTGGGCAAACGCTGCTGGCATCCGGGATTGCTGGCTGCCTGTGGACTCGATGAAACACACATGCCAGCTTTGTTTGAAGGCTCGCAAATTACTGGCACCTTGTTACCTGAGGTCGCTCAACGTTGGGGCATGCAAAACGTTCCCGTGGTGGCGGGTGGTGGTGACAATGCTGCCGGTGCCGTCGGTGTTGGCATTGTCAAACCGGGTCAAGCCATGTTGTCCTTGGGCACTTCGGGTGTATATTTTGCGGTCACCGACGGTTTTAAAGCAAATCCAGAGTCTGCAGTGCACAGTTTTTGTCATGCCCTACCCAATACTTGGCATGCCATGTCCGTTATTCTGAGTGCAGCCAGTTGTTTGCAGTGGTTTGCCGATAACATTGCTAAACGTTCAGTCGCAGAATTGTTAGCGGCCTTAGAATCCGAACAACCTGCACTAGCAAACTGCCCGATATTTTTACCTTATTTAAGCGGCGAACGTACCCCCCACAATAACCCTATAGCAAGCGGCAGCTTCTTTGCCCTCAACCACAGCAGTGATCAACGAGCCTTGACGTATAGCGTACTGGAAGGCGTCAGTTTTGCCCTCGCTGATGGGGTGGATGCATTACATGCCTCTGGCGTTGAGGTGGATGAAATTACCTTGATTGGGGGTGGAGCGAAAAGTGCGTACTGGCGTCAACTGCTAGCTGATGTGCTGGCACGTCCTGTCAGTTATCGTCAGGGTGGCGATGTTGGCCCCGGACTGGGTGCTGCTCGATTGGCGCAGTTGGCTATCGATACCGATAAAAATCTCGCCACGATCTGCCCACAACCACCACTGGAAGCGGTCTTCAAACCCGTGAGTGCTAGAGTCGAAGCACTCAAACAGCGTCGCCTAACCTTCAAGGCATTGTATCGCCAACTATCGCCTCTTTATGGCGTGTGAGGCGGTAAAAACCATTAACAACTCAGCAACAAAAAACAAGAGTTAACCAAGAAAACATAATTGTAGTTGCAGGGCGTAAGACACCATGATCATCCCATCCAACTATTGTCGATTTGCATCGTTTAGGAGAGCCTAATGGCCGAGTATTTTAAGAACATCGCTAAAATTCGTTACGAAGGAACGGGATCCAGCAATCCCCTAGCCTTCCACCACTACAACCCTGATGAAGTGATCATGGGCAAAACCATGGCTGAACATTTGCGCTTTGCCTCCTGTTATTGGCACAACTTTTGTTGGGATGGCACCGATGTATTTGGCCAGGGCACTTTTGCACGCCCGTGGTTACAGGCAGGCGATGAGATGCAACGTGCCAAAGAAAAAGCAGACGTGGCGTTTGAATTCTTTGCCAAATTAGGTGCACCGTATTACTGCTTTCATGACTTTGATGTAGCACCAGCGGGTAGCAATATTAAAGAATACGTAAATAACTTTGCCCAGATGACCGACGTATTGGCCGCCAAACAGGCTGAAACGGGTATGAAACTGTTGTGGGGTACGGCCAACTTATTCAGTAATCCACGTTATGGTGCAGGCGCCATCACCAGTCCTGATCCAGAAGTATTTGCCTATGCTGCCACCCAAGTATTTCATTGTATGAATGCCACCAAACGTTTAGGTGGCGAAAACTATGTGCTTTGGGGTGGTCGCGAGGGATATGAAACCTTGCTTAATACAGACTTGCGCCAAGAGCGTGAACAATTAGGCCGTTTTATGCAAATGGTGGTGGAGCACAAAAACAAAATTGGTTTTAAAGGGGCGTTGTTAATCGAACCCAAACCACAAGAACCAACTAAACACCAATACGACTACGACAGTGCCACGGTCTATGGTTTCCTCAAGCAATACGGCTTAGAGCAAGAGTTTAAAGTAAACATTGAAGCCAACCATGCTACGTTGGCCGGGCACAGTTTCCATCATGAAGTGGCAACTGCTGTGTCACTTGGCATTTTTGGCAGCTTAGACGCAAACCGTGGTGATGCTCAGTTAGGCTGGGACACTGACCAATTCCCTAACGATGTACCGGAACTGACCTTAGTGATGTATGAAATCCTCAAATCTGGCGGATTCACCACAGGTGGCATGAACTTCGATTGTAAATTGCGTCGTCAAAGTTCTGATCCAGCAGACATGTTTCATGGTCATATTGGTGGTATGGATCATTTAGCGCTGGCGCTTCGCAAAGCGGCTGCCATTTTAGAAAACGATTTTCTTGCTGACTTTGTTAAACAACGTTACGCCGGTTGGAGCCGTAGCTTAGGTAAATCCATCAACAATGGCGAACACAGTTTAGCGAGTTTGGCTGAGTATGCCACAGCACATAATCTGCAACCCAAACATGCCAGTGGTCAGCAAGAGCTGTTAGAAAATAAGGTTAACCGTATCTTATTCGGGTAATACCACTTTTGTTGACTCCCCCCGGGTCGACTTAAACACAGTGGCCCGTCCTGTCCACTGTTAATTTTTAAGGCCTCAATTGAGGCCTTTTTTTTATTTCGTGACGTGTACAAGCAAACTTTTATTCTCAGTTAGACATAAAAAAAGCCGCTATATCAGCGGCTTTACGTTGAGAGAAAACGAAGAGTTAACCCTGCATATCTTCTAATTCAGTGCCCTTGGTTTCGTATACATATTTGGCCACAAACAATACCGATATCGCCGCACATACGGTGTAAAAACCATAAGCACCAGCCAGACCAATACCTGCCAACATAATGGGGAAAGTCATGGTAATCGCAAAGTTTGAACCCCACTGTGCGAGACCTGCCACCGCCAAACCAGAGCCGCGGATTTGATTGGGGAACATTTCACCGAGCATCACCCACATGACTGGGCCCCAGGATAAATTAAAGAAAAATACATAGGCGTTGGCCGAAATCAGGGCAAAAGTGCCAAGCTCGCCCAACTGTAAATTGCCGTTTGCATCAAGTGCAGAGTTCATGAAGGCATAAACCAGACCTGCTAGGGTAATCGTCATCCCGATAGAGCCAATCATCAAGAAGGGCTTGCGACCCACCTTATCGATAAGGTACATAGTGATGACACAAGCAGCGATACTCACCGCACCACTGATGATATTAATGAGCAGGGCATCGCCTTCGGAAAAGCCCACCGCCTGCCACAATACCGCACCGTAATAGAACACAACGTTAATGCCAACGAGTTGTTGGAACGTCGCCAAACCTATGCCTATCCAGACTATCTTGCGCACCTTACCTGAAGACTTGTCAATCAAATCACTCAGGGTGGGCTCATGGCGATCACCTGCTAACGACTGTTGGATTTCCAGCAGTTTTTGTTGACCAACTAGACTGCCGTACAAACGATTGAGCACTACCGCTGCTTGCTGGTCTTTTTTACGCAATACCAGATAACGCGGGCTTTCTGGAATAAAGATCAAGGCCAACAAAAACAATACTGCTGGGGCTAACTCAATCCAGAACATCCAACGCCACGCCGCATAACCCAACCAGAAATCGGCAGTGGAAGCCCCGGCAAAATTGGCCAATAAATAATTACTCACAAACGCACTAAACAAACCGGCAATGATCGCCACTTGCTGGATAGAAGATAAACGACCACGCAGTCTGGCAGGGGCGATTTCACTAATATAAGCCGGTGCCATAACCGAGGCTGCCCCCACTGCAAGACCGCCAAGAATACGATAAATAATAAATTCGAGTGAGGAAGTCGCGATGCCTGAGCCCCAAGCGCTGACAATGAAAAACACCGCCGTCACCAATAATAAGGTCTTGCGCCCGTAAATATCCGCCAAACGTCCGGCAGTAAAAGCCCCTACCGCACAGCCAAGCAGCATACTCGCGACATTAAAGCCGGTGCCCATGCTGTCTGAATTAAAAGCGCGTTGTAAACCGTCAACCGTGCCGTTAATGACGCCACTGTCAAAACCAAACAAAAAGCCGCCGATGGTGGCCACAATACTGACCAGCACAATGAACAGCATATTTTCATTATTTTGAGTGTTCAAATTCATTCCTCTTAAAACGTGTTGCATTAAAATTTTGTTTGTCAGCATACTGAAGTTAAGACGACATACAACTATATGTTAATTCCCTGTGAAAAATCATAAGCTTGAAGGCAGGTCATGACAGCAAGCTAAGCCAGTTTATACGCCTAAGATGACGTCTAGTTAAGCTAGCTTAATATCACCACATTATTTACCAACAAACACTCCCTAGGTTGTTAATTTATTTGAATAAAAGTATAAAATCTGTCGGCTCCTTGGCCACATAAAATAATGCTGAAAGCGAAAATAGCAATTACCAAATAAGTGCAAGTCGCTACAATCGGCGCACTATAAAAAATTACAATTGGCTAACAAATGCAGCAACCTTTAGAAAAGCTCTCGGTGGTCGAGAAAATTGGCTACAGTTTAGGTGATTTAGCCGCCAATTTAGTCTTTCAAACCTTGGTTACCTTCATCGCTTTTTTTTACACCGATGTGTACAAAATTCCTGTGGAATCAGCCACCAGCGTGATTTTTATTTGTGGTCTGATTGCCGCGTTTTTCAATCCATTTATGGGCATGATAGCTGACCGCACCCACACTAGTTGGGGCAAATTTAGACCGTGGATTCTGTGGACTTCGGTGCCTTTTGGGGTGATTGCCTTACTGGCCTTTAGCACACCTAACTTTAGTCCGGAGGGCAAAATTTATTACGCCTTTACGACTTATCTGCTGCTACTGCTGGTTTATTCAGCCAACAATCTGCCTTATTCAGCGTTAAGTGGTGTGATTACCGGCAACATGCAAGAGCGTAACAGCATGTCGTCGTACCGCTTTGTAGCGGTGATGATCGCACAATTTATCATTCAAGTTTTATTGCTGCCCCTCGTTTTGATTGCCGGAGATGGCGATAAGGCGGTGGGTTTTGAGAAAGTCATGACGTTTTTGTCCATTGTGGGCATCGTGTTTTTCCTGATCACCTTTTTCACCACAAAGGAAAGGGTGGTACCCAGCCCAGAACAGCGCTCCACCATCCTAGAAGACATAAAAGATTTGTTTGGCAACAAACCGTGGATCATGATGCTTTTGATCACCGTGCTGGTGTTTATTACCTTGGCACTTAAAGGTGGCATGTACATCTACTACTTCGAAAACTATTTAGATGCCGGGCAGATTGCGGTTTTTCTAGAAAATATTGGTTTCAATAGTTTTATCAATGGTCTTAACCACATGCTGACTAGCATGGGCTTGACTGAATTTTTATGGCCCAAAGATCCAGCTACCTCTGGCTTTAGCTTGTTCAACGCCGGTGGCATTATTTTTATGATTATCGGCATTGGCTTTTCCAAAAGTTTGGCCGATCGCTTTGGTAAACGTGAAGTGTTTGGCGCCTCATTGTTTATGTCTACCGTGTTTATCAGCGCATTCTATTTCTACCCCAGTGATGCCATTACCACGGTATTTGTTTCACAGATTCTCCATGGATTATTCTACGGCATTTCAACCCCCTTGCTGTGGGCGATGATTGCCGATGTGGCGGATTATTCAGAGTACAAAACCCATCATCGTGCTACCGCGATTATCTTTTCGGCGATGATTGTAGGTTTAAAAGTGGGTTTAACCCTTGGTTCATCCTTCCTGTCGAGCATCTTGGATTATTTCAATTACAGTGCCGACCTAGCCGCGCAATCTGCCGCCACCATCAATGGTATTAAATTATCAGTGAGTATTTTTGCCTCCATTCCTTTTTATCTGGCAGTAGCCTGTTTATTTGGTTACGGCATTAATAAAGCGATGGAACTGAAAATTGAACAAGAATTAGCGGCAAGACACCAACACAGCTAACCGTGCAACACAGGCACAAGGTAAGCCCCTTGTGTCGTTACCCAAGAGATAAATCCATGTCAGAAGAACGGCTTGACCCACAGGTACTGCAAGCATTAAAAAACAAGGCCATCTCTGTGCCTTTGGTTGAACACATCTTTACCGCTGATCCCTCAGCCCATGTGTTTGATGGCAAAATATACATTTACCCCTCCCATGATATTGAAGCGGGCATTGCCTTCAACGACAACGGTGATCACTTTGGCATGGAAGATTACCATGTTCTGTCCATGGCCTCAGTCGACAGCCCGACCATTGATCACGGTGTTGCCTTGCATGTTAACGATGTGCCCTGGGCGAGCCGTCAAATGTGGGCACCAGATGCCGCTAAAAAAGGTGACAAATATTACTTCTATTTCCCGGCCAAAAAAGCGGATGATATTTTTCAAATTGGCGTCGCCATTGGCGATTCTCCCGTCGGCCCCTTTGTGCCTCAAGCAGAAGCCATAGTTGGCAGCTACAGCATCGACCCTGCCGTATTTGAAGATGATGACGGTAAGTTTTATATGTATTTTGGTGGCATTTGGGGTGGACAGTTACAACATTATCGTCACAACCGTTATGACGCGAGCTTAGGCGAACCAGCGGCTAATGAAGCGGCTTTGGGTCCAATCGTGGCGCGCTTGACTGACGATATGCTGGAATTTGCTGAAACCCCCAAAGAAATTGTGATTGTAGATGAAAACGGTCAAGCCTTGTTGGCTGGCGACCATGACCGACGTTTTTTTGAAGCCTCGTGGATGCACAAATATCAGGGAAAATATTACTTTTCTTACTCCACCGGCAATACCCACTTTTTATGTTACGCCATAGGTGACAACCCTTACGGGCCATTTACCTATGCAGGACGTATTTTGGAGCCGGTGCTCGGTTGGACAACCCACCATTCCATCGCAGAATTTCAGGGTAAGTGGTATTTGTTTTACCACGATTCCACTTTATCTGGGGGAATAACCCATCTTCGTTCAGTGAAAATGGCAGAAATTCACTACAGCCAAGATGGCAAAATTAACACTCTTAAACCTTATCTTGACTAAGGCCCTTGTACATTGTGGATGTGCTGTAATTGGACACATCCCCGTTTCGTTAATTGGAGCAAAAGTATGAAATTTCACCCCAAACTCATTGGTTTGACGGCCATGGCCTTGTTAATCGGGGCCTGTGCCACTACGCAGCAAGTTGAGCAACAAAGTAGTTTGAAACAAGCCTACCAAGGCGCCTTTTTAATTGGTACAGCTTTAGGTAATGCGCAGTTAATGTCACCAAATTCAGTCACCAGTAACTTGGTCACGCAGCAATTTAATGCCCTCACCCCTGAAAACGATATGAAGTGGGAACGCATTCATCCAAATCCTGATACCTTCGATTTTGCCGCCGCTGACAAACTCGTTGAACTTGCCCAACAGCATAAGATGTTTGTTACTGGGCATACCTTATTGTGGCACAGCCAAGTGCCTGATTGGGTGTTTTTAGATGAACAAGGCAATGAAGTCAGCCGCGAGGTGCTGCTCGCTCGTTTAAAAAACCACATCGATACCGTGGTAGGTCGTTATAAAGGTCGCATCCAAAGTTGGGACGTAGTGAATGAGGCACTGAATGAAGACGGCTCAATGCGCCAGTCTAAGTGGTATAAAATCATTGGTGAAGACATGCTTGAACGCGCCTTCGAATATGCCCATGCCGCTGATCCAAACGCGCAATTATTTTATAACGACTACAACCTGTTTAATCCCGAAAAACGCGCCGGTGCCGTGCGCATTGTGCAACAGCTCAAAGCCAAAGATTTACGCATTGATGGTGTGGGTATGCAAGGTCATTACTCTCTCACCCACCCCGACTTACAAGAAGTTGAAAATTCCATCATTGCCTTTGCTGCAGCTGGGGTAAAAGTGCATGTTACCGAATTGGATGTCTCGGTGATCCCTTTTCCCCAAGGCGCTGAAGCTGGGGCCGATGTGAATCAAAACTTTGCCCTGCAAGAAAAGTTAAACCCCTATCGCAATGGCATCAGTGACGAGGCCAGTGCGCAATTAAGTCAGATGTACGCTGATTTATTCCGTATATTTATTCGTCATCAAGATGTGATTGAGCGCGTGACGTTTTGGGGCACAGACGATGGCATGAGTTGGCGCAACAATTGGCCGATGCAAGGTCGCAGTGACTATCCCTTGTTATTTGATCGCAACAGCCAGCCCAAACCAGCGTACTACGCAGTGATGGCGTTGAAACAAGGCAAGTGAAGCAATAAGAGGCAGCCTTGACGAAGACCAGATGTGTTGTCGCTACATCACGGTTTATGCTGGCATTGCAGTCAAAAAAGCCCGTGTGCTGGTAAAACTAAGCTGCCCTTTTTGCCGAAGAAACTCAGTATTCGACTGGCCGTGAATAACTTCGTAATGGAGGCAATCGCATATTCATGGTGTTGCTGCATTTTATCGCCCTCTGCCGATTCAGCCAACAGACCAGCCCCTTGAAAAACTGCGGCATTACCGCGCATAGCAGTGGGACGCTTGAAGTTTTCTGCGCTAATACATTTTGGATGTGTGACAACAGTAATAGAAGGGTAAGGAGCCAAGGCGAGGGAATTAAGTAGATGGAAGGTTATTTACGTTGTTTTCCAAACATATAATGCTTTCCTGTCGTTAAATAGAAACATAGCTGAGCCAGCTCAATACTCGAAAGGTTTTTGCACACTTGTCGAAGCTATCCATTGCTGTTTAAATAACGCATTCACCCACTCATCTTGTCGGGTCACTGAAAGTTGCGCAAGTTGTCTGAAAACCAAAAGGTTTCACTAATTTACAGTATGTTGTTTGCATTATTGTTTAATAGTGTAGCGAGTGTTTTGGTGGCGGGGTCTCTAATCCGTCATGCGCAAGCCTACGCAGATGACAATGTTATGCTCATCTGTACAGGAAGTACTTTCAAGTGGATATCCGTTAGTACCTATAATCAAAGTGGCAAGTTAGAATTTGTCGAACCACCTGCCGATTCCCCAAGTGAATATGCCTCGCCAAAGTGCAGTTTTACGTACCTCTCACAAACCAAACATTACATTGACTGGGATATATCGGCGTTTTTTTTCCCCATACCACCAACTTCTGAATCCGTTATACATGAGTATCTTAGCGTTTTATTTCAGCCTTTTTACCTTTTAGCTTTAAGTCGCGCCCCACCAACACTAGTTTGATTTTTATTCATATTTTCAAGCACATGTGTCCCTGAGTTTTGGCTCAGGGCCTGTTTTAGTTTTTTTATTGAGGCGCTTTCATGTCTAAACGTTTTATTGTTAAAACCACTTTTGCTTTATCCTGCTTGTTTACTAACCAAGCCCTAGCCAATGCTAATCATGCAGTAATAGAAGCAGCAGGTCATGCCCCCATAGGGGTAATGGGCGACCATATGCATAAATCGGGTGAATTTATGCTTTCTTATCGCGTTATGGCTATGCATATGTCAGACAATTTGCAAGGTAGTTCGTCGATTAGCCCCGACACCATTGTTACCCAAGTAACTAATCCTTTTGCCAATCCTCCGATGTCGCCACCAACGGTTCGGGTGGTACCAAAAAATATGCAAAGTACAATGCACATGCTGGGATTGATGTATGCTCCAAATAATGATGTAACAATAATGGCCATGCTAAACCTAATACGACGAGATATGAGCCTAACTACCTATCAAGGTGGCATGGGTACAAATGTATTAAGTGACTTTGACACCCAGAGCACAGGCTTGGGCGATACTAAAATTGCATTGTTGTACAATCTGTTTGGGAATACTGCCCACCGAGTCCATGCAAATGTAGGCTGGATTATTCCCACTGGAAGCATAGAAAAAAGTGATGAAGTACTGACGCCGATGAGCATGCGAACTACTTTGCGTTTGCCCTATAGCATGCAAACTGGCAATGGTAGCCATCAAGCTGAAATTGGTTTGACTTACAACGGATCCACTGAGCAAGTTAGTTGGGGGGCGCAAATACTCCATCAACAAGCATTTGGACGCAACAGCGAAAGATGGCAAATTGGTAACCTTAATCAGCTATCTGGCTGGTTGGCCTACGCTTGGTCTGCGGCCTTCAGCAGCTCAGTGCGCCTGACTTATCGCCACAGTGACCAAATTGAAGGATTCGATCAAAAGATTACTGCACCGGTAACCACTGCCAACCCAGAAAACTATGGTGGTCATAACTTGCTCGTGGGTGTTGGCATAAATGGTGTGTTAGCAGAAAAACATCGTTTGGGTTTGGAACTACAAATACCATTAAATTATCAGGTTAACGGTATCCAAATGGACTTAGACTCAATGCTAACACTGGGGTATCAGATAGCATTTTAAAGTGGTAAATTTTGGTAGTTGCACACAAGTAAATGTGCAACTATCAATGTAAGCAAAACTCAAGCATCCAGGTCTCTCGGTGAAAGCGTGTCCCGCAGTACTGACAATAACAGCCAACATATTGCATAAGTATTTATATCGATGAAAAATCAATTGGGTGAAGCGGCTGTGCAGCATATTGCTCGTTGCCTGAGTGAGCTTATGCCCACGTTTGAGTCTGAGCTGTTTTGTGCCGCCGCCCTCGATGGTCTTGAACAATACGAGCTTAAACAGCGTGTGATGCATATTATTCAAGCACTGCATACTGTATTACCTGCAGATTTTGCACAAGCGGCGACTATTCTTGGCAACATTCCCCACGTGTGGCGAACGCAAGATACTGTTGCCAAGATCAGCAGTTTTGCCGCGTGGCCATTGATCGATTACGCCAGTGTCTATGGTTTGGCACAGCCTAAAGTTGCCTTAGCTCTACTCAAAAAACTCACACCTTTGTTTTCCGCCGAGTTTGCCATTCGCCCCTTCATTCTCGCGCATCTCGACTATTGCATGCAACAATTTGCCCAGTGGGTACACGATGATGATGAACATGTCAGGCGTTTGGTGTCTGAAGGCCCCCGTCCGCGTCTGCCGTGGGGCATGCAACTCAAAGGGTTTATCCAAGACCCGCGGCCAGCGATACCGCTGTTAACCACACTGAATAACGACCCGAGTCTGTATGTACGCCGCTCGGTAGCTAATCACCTCAATGACATCAGTAAAGACAACCCCGAGCTGCTCATTGCCATCTGTCGAAACTGGCAACATGATGCCAGTGCACACACTCATTGGATCATCAAACATGCAACCCGCAGTTTGGTCAAAGCCGGTCACCCCGAGGTCTTGCAACTTTTAGGCTATCAACCGCAACTGGCATTGCAAGCCGTGCACTTGCATCTCACAGCGACGCAATTGCAATTGGGTGATCACTTAGAATTTAGTTGTTCGATTGCCTCCACCAGCGCCAACAACCAAGCGTTAGTGATTGATTTTGCTATTCATTTTATGAAGGCCAATGGCCAACAAAAAGCCAAGGTATTTAAACTGAAAACCTGCAACTTAGCCGCCCAGCAGCAGCTCACTATACAAAAACGCCACGCCATCAAAGCCATTACTACCCGCCAATATTATGCTGGCACCCATAAACTTGAGATTTTGGTTAATGGTCAGTCTGTGGCCAGTCAGTGTTTTGAATTAAGTGTGCCAAACTAGCTAGCCTGTCAGCCCTTCACCTTGCATGGTTACCACTAGACGGCGCCCACCACCTTGATTGCGGTGTTCACACAAATAAATACCTTGCCACATGCCCAAATTTAATCGGCCATGGGTAATCGGTACACTGATGCTTGACCCTAAGATACTGGCTTTTAAGTGCGCTGGCATGTCATCACTGCCCTCATCAAGGTGCTGATAATAAGGTGCATTTTCTGGCACGGCTTGGTTAAAAAAACGCTCAAAGTCTGCGCGCACTGTGGGGTCTGCGTTTTCATTAATGGTCAATGAGGCCGAAGTATGTTGAATAAACACATGCAACAGCCCCACCGATACCCTACTTAGCTCTGGAAGATGCTGCACAATTTCATCAGTGATGAGGTGAAAACCCCGGGATTTTGCACGCAAGCTCAGCTCTTTTTGACACCACATCTTAAGCCCCCTTTTTTATCGTCTGGCCAAGTATGCTAGATAATTGCATGAGTTGCTGCAACACACCCGCTAACTCCCGTCACACAAGGTTTCCATGAAAATACCTATTGCGTTGACACTTTTCATGATGTCGCATGCCTTAATTAATCCGTCAGTAAACTTGAAATGAACAAATCGCTGTTTTACTCTGACCACGTAGGTTTGCCTGTTTTTTGGCAAATAAATATGAACAAAGCACATATGCCGTACTGGTTTTTTAACTAAGACCCCTTGCAATAAGCAATTAGACTTAATCCCAAACCATAAGGAAATTCCGTGAAAAAGAAAGCCGTATTCGCCATCTTATTTGCCGTAACTTCCACATTCTCAGTATCAAGTCAGGCAAATACAAGTAAACAAAAACCCATCGATCCACAAACAATAGAGGTAGTGTGGTATACCCCCATTCTGGATTTTTTTGGTTTTTAATCAGTTAGTTAAACTTAAATGGCGTAACCTGCTTGCGCCGCTCACTTCTGTAGCGTGTTATACAATCCACTCAACCTTAGGCTATTTTGAATAGCAAGCCAAGTTAATACACGACTTCTTAACACAAGCCTCGCACCGTCATTAGCAACGTAGCTGCAATTTTGCCATTAAACACGTTTAACTTCGTTGGCATGCCTATTAATCTTGAAACTTTAACGCTATGACAGGCTATGATGCTGTCTATATTTTCTTGCAGATAGATAATGATGACATTTCGTGGTTTAGGTTTAGGTGATGCACTACTGCAAACCCTCAGTGAGCAAGCGTACCTTTCACCAACGCCCATTCAACTACGCGCTATCCCTGCCATTCTAAGTCAGCGCGATATATTGGCCGCCGCACAAACCGGGAGCGGCAAAACTGCCGCGTTTGTATTACCTATTCTTCAGTTGTTGTTGGCAGGTCAGCGTTCATCGGCAAAGTCAGTACGGGCCTTAATTTTGGTTCCCACCCGCGAATTGGCCGCCCAAGTAGCTGACAGCGTGCACACTTATGCCCGACATTTAGCACTGCGTTCAAGCGCGGTATCTGGTGGCGTAAGAATTGAGCCGCAGATTGCACAATTGCAAGAGGGGATAGACGTGTTAATTGCCACCCCCGGGCGCTTGTTGGATTTGCATCAGCAACAAGCCCTGCACTTTGCTGAGCTGGAGATGCTGGTGCTGGATGAGGCTGACCGCATGTTGGATTTGGGTTTTGTTGATGACATACGACGCATTCAAAGCTTAGTGCCCGTGGCGCATCAAACCCTCTTATTCTCAGCCACTTACTCAAACGAGATCAAGATCTTAGCAAATAGCCTGTTACACGACCCGCTAGTGCTTGAGGTCAGTAAAAGCAACAGTACCGTTGCTAGTGTGCAGCAAACGCTTCACCCGGTAGCCAAAGATCGTAAACCTGCCCTGCTCATTCACCTACTTAAACAACAGAAGTGGCCACAAACGCTGGTATTTAGTGCCACAAAACACGGTGCCGATGCCTTGGTGAAGCAACTTGAGCAAGCGGGGTTTTCAGCCGCGGCCATTCATGCTAACCGCAGCCAGCAAGCACGCACTAAAATACTATTGGCATTTAAACAAGGCACATTAGCGGTATTAGTGGCAACGGATCTTGCTGCGCGGGGTCTCGATGTGCCGCAACTTCCCTGTGTAATCAATGTTGATCTGCCCTTTGTGGCCGAAGATTATGTGCATCGTATTGGTCGAACTGGACGTTTTGGCAAGCCAGGTTTGGCTATTTCTCTCTACAGCGACGATCAGGCCAAGCAATTAGCTGCGATAGAACGGTTTATCGGTCGAAAGTTATTGCACAAAAATATTCTAGGGTTTGCGCCAAAAACTAATGCAATAGTCAACCTTGTTGTTGATGAGGAAGACGAATACGGTAATTTTGAGGCACATCCAGTTCCCACCAAACCTCGACAATCGAGAGGTCGTGGCACTGCCTCAAACAATTCATCGAATCGTAAACGCTATAAATAAAAGAAAGTTAATGTTTTTAGATTATTTGTCGGGCGCTAGGAATGTGGTTATCTTAGCGATGACTCGCTCTGTTTTGTCTAGAAAAGGGCTATGTCCAGTATCCATGATCCATTCCAGTCGAAAGTCATCAGTTAACTCAGCTGTTTTATCAATGTTGCTGCGACTAAAGGTTCGTTCATTTTCACTCCAAATCAACAAAGCGGGCACCTTTATACGCGTTCCATTGACTGGATAGTAACTGCTTTCACCTATTTTATCGAAGGGCGGAATATTTGCACGATACCAGTTTAAAGCAGATTTTAGTGCCTTTGGTTGTCGCCATGCTGCAAAAAATTCTCGTTTAAAGACATCATCTAACTGACCTGCTGTATGGAGCTTATTAAAACCATAATTCCACAGCATCTCCGGCCCTGTTTGCGCAAACAGTTCTTCGACCTTACCGCTTTTGAGTATCTCCATATAAGATGATGCTTGTTGTTGTTCAGGATCATTTTTAAGGCTATCCAGCAACACGTTAAAGGGTGGGGCATTAATCACGATGACTTTGCTCACGCGCTGCGGATGCACTTGGGCAAAAGTCCAGGCCAATGCTCCTCCCCAGTCATGACCAACTAAGATAATTCTATCATTCGGTGAAAGCTTATTTGCTAGTGCAGCGACATCACCCACCAGTTTACGTAGCTTGTAATCTTCAATCTTGGAAGGCTTATCACTTAGGTTGTAACCTCGGTTGTCCGGCGCAACCACATGGTAGAAGGAAGACAGAGGCCTGAGTAACTTATCCCAGCTTAAGGCGTAAAAAGGATAGCCATGCAAAAATATCATGACCTCACCTTGACCTGCTTCCAGGTAATGAAGTTTGACTCCCTTAGAGTCCACAGTAGACGGCTGATAAAAACCAAGGGGATCGCTGATTACGGTGTTGTTAGATTCGGGTTCTTGGCTTAATGCCTCAGCACATAAACACAAAGCCCAAAGACAGGTAAATAAAGGTCTAAATATGCGTAGAGGAGAGGCTTTCATATTCACTTCCTTATCGTCAAATGACTAACGGATGTTATCACCCAGGAATATCAAAATTCACGATGGAGTAAGGAGAATTAGGTTCAACTGCTTGACGCAGTGAGAATATATTGCCGTCTATATCTCTGGCATACACCTGCCAAAACTCACCAACACGTTGAGGAGGACTAATGAATTCAACACCAAGTGACTTTAGACGTTTATATTCTTGTTGAATGTCTCTTACTTCAAAAGAGTAGCTGTAGCCTAAATCAGTAGTCTTGCGTTTGCCTTGATAGATCTCCGTTTTAGGCGAATTAAATTGCCAAAACTCCATTACCTTAGATTTATCATTCAATTTAAACCAACCGCCGTCTAAATCTGTATTAGCAAAATTGGCAATACTATCAATCTTCGGATTATTGGAGACATGGGTGGTGCGATAAGGTTTAATCCCCAACACTTTTTGATAAAAAACCATCAATTTATCAATATCAGGAGTGGCCAGGGATACCTGAGACATCCACATACTGAAACCATGAGTTTGCCAAGCATTGTCATAACCAGCCCGAGCCAAGACATTTCCATCCAACTGCTCTAATTCAAACATATTGCCCTCAGGGTCATAGCCGTACGCATAAGTAACGCCATAGCCACCTATATCAACAGGACCATCTCCTGTGGTAACAAAACGAGTGCCTGCCTTAGCAAACTTAGTGTAACCAGAATCTGCTTCAGGAGACTGAAAACAGGTATGCGTCATACCCGGTCCCTGAACAGGCGTATCACTTAATCTTGCGTCTTTGTTACTGGCAAACTCGGTGAGTTCAAACAACATATTGGGCGCTTTTAAGGTTGCCACTTCGTATTGCAGATTTTCACCACCGAAAAGTGCATCTGCATTCTTATTGGCAAACACTTTTTCCCGTTTTATCAACTCAAATCCAGTTGCTCTCTGATAAAAAGACAACGCTTGATCCAAGTTCTTCACTGACAAACCAATATGATTGATGCCCATAATGCTTGTATGGGAATCTTTAATAGAAGCGTCTTTGTCTACTTCTAATGCGTTAGTCGTTGACATGGTTGCCACCATAAAACTGGTAATTAGCAGATTCTTAAAAAAATGCATCACGCTCTCCTAATGCAAATTCACCAGTTCAGACCTGTTGTACTGGCTTTGCAATTGATTTAACCGATTAAAAGTGAAGTTGATAAGCAATCAATTACTTACCCTCTAATGAGAAAACCAATAATAAATTCCCCGGTGCTTCTCCCCACTTGTCATAACCAGAGGTAACAAATACCAATCCGTTGGCGATCACAGGACCGTCAGCTTCAATGGCACCACCGTAACCCTGGACACCGTTACTTGTTGCAATGTTTTGTTTAGTGTTGAATTCCCACAATACTTCTCCAGAGGATTCGTCCACTATCCGAAACATACCGTCTAGACCACCAAAATAAACCAACCCTGGAGAGCTGCTTACTGCTGCAGATATACCGTTAAAACATTGATATTTATCTTCTTTATTGCAGATGTTTGGTGGGGCGTAATGCCAGCGACGCTTGCCCGTAACCAAGTCGATTGCATTCAGTCCTGGCTGAGGTTTTCCCTCTTTATAAGGATTGTTTGTAGGTAGGTCAGAAACACCGGCATATACCTGTTGTCCATCAGAGCTCATCCCCCAATGCACGCCTCCCATGGTGCCACCGCTGCCAAGACGCAATTGCCATAAGATCTTGCCTCTATGGTCAGGGTCAAGGGCATATACCATGGCGGATTTCTGCCCGATGATTAATCTATCTTTACCTGATTTATCCGTGACTAACATCGCTGAGGCACCAATATCAAAGTCAGGGCCATTTTCCTCTGGACAATTTGGTGTCTTGCGCACACATGCGCCATTCCATGCATCATCTTTAGTCACTTGTGTGACCCACTTGATTTCACCATTGTTGATGTCTATGGCCAAAACGGCGTCACTGGTAGCCGTGGCGGGTGAAGAATAGTTTTGACCTGTAGTGGCATATATTAGGCCCCTCTTGGCATCCAAAGTCGGGCCTGACCAAATAGGTGCGCCAGAAGGGCCAAATTGTTTCGTGCCGACTGAGTTTTCACCAGTAGGTTGAGATTCATCTGTGGTGTAAGTAGTCCAAACGGTCTGCCCAGTTTCAATGTCAAGCGCAACCAATCCGCCACGAAAAGTGCAACATGCATAATCGGGACGTGCAGCAGGGATCACTTCTGTAGACGATAACGGTACGTAGACCCTGTGCTTATCTGCAATTACAGAGCCTGTCACCGTGGCAAGCTGATGATAAGCAATATTGCTACGCCATAATAAGGCGCCAGTCTGGGCATCAAGGGCATAGACATTGGCCTTAAAGTCACCAAATAACAAAGTATTGGGAATGCCGCTTTCATCATGGTGCAAATAAACAGCGCCTCGCACTTCTGATTCAGCCTGATACTGCCAGTGAGCACAACCTGTTTCAGTATCGAGCGCATATACGATGCCTTCCTGGCTGCCAATATAAGTCATTTGCGGAGTAACAACAGGCTGAGCACGAACTCGGGTTGCTTGTGGAAAGGCAAAGGCCCACTTTAATTTTAAATCTTGCACATTTTTGGGGGTTATTTCAGTTTCATATTGCTGATAACGAGTATTTGCTTGTTCAGCACCCCAGCCATTCCAGCTTGCGGCAATATTGAGTTTGGGCGTGCTGACCTTTTTATCTGGGCAACTAAAATGAGTTTCCTGCCGATTATCTTCCGCCAACTCACCTGTTAAGTAAAAGGCCACGTTTTGTTTATCTTGCTTTGACATGGATAAACCTATCGTGCTCATCACACCCGATTCAAGCGCTTCAACGATACGCGAAGGAGGATATAGACGCAGTGCCTCTAATTTTGGGGCTTCGAGCATTGCCCCCAAATGACAGCTTGAGCAAAATACTTGGAAGTGCTTTTCCCCCTCTGACAACATGGTATCAACAGATACTTCCGCCGCCAGTATAGGTGAACTCACTGTCCACATACTGAGCAGAGCGCCCCACAGCAACGTCCGCTTACTGTCAATTCTTATCTTCATGCCTACTCCAATCATTCCCGCACACCATCTGCTTTTAGCGCACCGTATTGCTTACATTACTAACAATGTTACACAAATGTAAACATTATTGACGATTAGTTCAATAGTGTATAGAATTAATTTTGTCTTACATTACAAATGAGTCTTAAGGAAAACATTATGGATCTTGGTCTGAGAAACAAACGTGCAATTGTGACGGGCGGTAGCCGAGGTATCGGATTTGCAATCTCACAAACTCTCATCAATGAAGGCGCCGCCATTGCTACATGCGCAAGGGGTGAGGAGGCATTGCAATCTGCCATAAACAAATGGCGTGCTGAAGGTGCAACGGTATACGGCAACAGCGTTGATGTTAGTAATTCACAGGCATTTGAACAATGGTTTCACACCGCAATCGCCGACCTAGGCGGCCTTGACTTACTCGTTTCAAACGTTACAAGCATGAATACCTTTCATGGCCTAGAACGTTGGAAGCAGGCCTTTGAAGCAGATTTATTGCAACACATACGTGCCACCGAATTAGCCCTACCCCACTTATTACAAGGCAAAGACACCTCCATCGTGTACATAGCGTCAATTGCCTCCATTATGACCGCTAATATGCCTACTGAGACAGAATATGGGGCGATGAAAGCTGCGTTGATTTCTTATGCTACTCAGCTAGCCAACAAGCTGGGTAAAGACAACATTCGCGTTAATTTAGTCTCTCCTGGCCCCATTTATCATGAGAATGGCTTCTGGCAGAGCGTTGAGAAACATCAACCAGAACTATTCAAACGTGCAGAAGCTATCTCCGTTTTTAACCGTCTTGGTACAGCTCAGGAAGTAGCAAATGCGGCGGTGTTTTTGGCCAGTCCAGCAGCATCGAATATTACCGGTGTAAATCTGCGTGTGGATGGCGGAGCGATAAAAACAGTCAATTTTTAGTATTGATATTCTAAATATCAATTCACCCAGAGCGTTAACTAACCATTTGTTTTAATTGAACAAATATTCTTTCTGAAAAATAAAAACAGACTGTTTAACAAATATTTTACAAAAACATATTGACTATTGAACGATCAGTCAATAAATTTTCAACTATTGACTAATTGTTCAATAAGAGGGTTTAAGGAGTCTAAACCACACTTACACCTCATAAGAATACCAAGACTGGGAGGCTATTATGCCAAAGAAAAATCTAATAAAACCAACGTTTTGTATTGTTGCCCTATTACCCTTTACTTTATCTGCAATAGCTCAAGACGTGGCACAAGCAGTTGACGACAAAAAGAAAAAAGAAAATGTCGGTCTCGAAATAATAGAAGTCACTGCACAAAAACGCATAACGTCTCTTCAAGACACCGCTATTGCAATAAGTGCCTTTAGTCGCACCATGCTAGAAGATCAGGATATTGAGGATGCGTTAGACATCCAGTTTGCAGTGCCAAATGCCATGGTTGCAGGGAACGGAAGTTTTAGCGTGAGAGGCGTTGGCAATACGGCAGTGTCGGCTACCGCTGATCCCGGCTTGGGTGTGCACATTAACGGTGTGTATCTAACCGCAAATACCATTCAAAACGAATTTTACGATTTGGAGTCTATTGAAGTACTGCGTGGTCCACAGGGAACATTGTTTGGCCGTAATACAACAGCTGGGGTAATGAATACGATTACCAGACGACCCGATGAAATATTCGAAGCCTCAATCACTACCGAATTTGCCAATTATAATGGTCTGAGAACAAGCGGTTACGTCAATATTCCTCTTAGTGAAAATGTGCTTCAACGTTTTGCCTTTAACACCGTAAAACGTGACGGTTACACCGAAAATGTTGCTGAAAATGTCGGTTTTGATTCCCTTGACGGACGTGACCAGTGGTCGCTGCGCAGCTCTACTAGCTTTGAATTCAGTGACAAAGCAAATGGATTTTTGTTTGCCCAGTACTTTAAAGAAAATAGTGACCGCAGTGGTGTAGTAGGCATTTTGTGTAAGGCAGATCCAGTACTTGGTTGTGACAACAGTGAGACCTTAGGCAATGAGTTCCCCAATACTAGTTTTACCGACGGGTCTCTAGCCAATGGAGGTTTATCAGGGTTATTAGGGGCGCTTGGTTATACTACCCGCCCAGATTTTTATAATACTAATCTAGATGGCTCTCCTCGTAGCAACCCCAGCGATCCCAGAAAAGTTCGCATGGACTACCAACCAGTATTCAATGCTGAAGATCTCTTAGTATCATTTGAGTTCAATTATGAATTTGGTGATTATGTGTTTACCTCAGTCTCTGCTTATCATGACAGGGAATCTCAGGCAGAAAGGGATTTTGATAGTGGTGATGGTGGTGATGCCATGTTGACGCCACAGACATTATTGTTACCTAGCGGTCGCAGTGAATTGACCACCAGACATAGCACCGTGCGCACAGATTATGCTGCCAGTAAACAGTGGAGCCAAGAATTTAGGATCGCCTCTTATCAAGATGCGCCGTTTAACTTTACGGCTGGCGCCTTTTATTTGGATTATGATGCAGAGTCTTTGGTTGAGTTTTTTCTGCCAGAGTTAACAGCTGTTGTCGCATTTAAAGCATTACCCGACGAGCTAGGCGCGTTTAGTTTTCAAACTCCGGAACTAAAAACAACGTCCTGGGCAGTATTCAGTGAGGGTTATTATGACATCAACGAGGACCTCAAATTAACAGTTGGTCTCAGATACACCGAAGAAGAAAAAGAAGTAAAAACCCGCACAATCTCACCTCTGGACATTTATCCCTTTACCCCCGGTTCCTATTTAACCAGTGACTTTGATCTAGACAGCTTGGGAAGAAGTAACCGGCAAAATTGGCCTTAGCTACAGTCCCGACCTTGAACTTACCGAAGAGACTCTGTTTTTTGGCACATTATCTCGTGGTTATAAGGGGGGTGGTATAAACCCAGGAGCAAGTGAATCCTCCTTCCCAACATTCGATCCGGAATATATCAATGCCTTGGAGCTTGGTACCAAAAATACTTTCGCAGAACGCACATTCCAGGCCAATATCACCGCGTTTGTCTATCAGTATGATGGTTTACAAGTAGGTGGTATTTTGGGCGATGGTACGACGTTTAATACTAACGTCGATGCCGATGTGAAAGGGGCCGAATTTGAGTTTCTTTCTATGCCTCTAGAGGGCTTGCGCATCAATCTAAATCTGGCGTTGTTGGATACCGAAATTAAAGAAGACTTCTTTACCTCACCAGATATTTCTGCTCCTTCGGGCTCTGGTCCGGTCAATTTGAAAGGCAAAACCTTGCAATTCTCTCCGGAAAGTTCAGTTCAGTTTGGCATCCAATATAGCCATGAAGTAAGCGACAACTGGGAGATTACCTACAGAGCACAAACCTTTTGGCAGGATAAATTTTATACTCGCCTGTACAACATTGCCACAGACTTGCAGGACAGTTGGCATCAATCTGACTTGAGTGTAACCCTCAGAGATCTGGATGATGTGTGGCAGTTCGAAGCATTTGTAAAAAATGCATCTGATGAAGCGTCTATAACCGGCTTAGGCGTTGATAACTCCTTAGTAGGTCGTTACCGCACACCAAATTATCTTGACCCAAGGACTTATGGTGTGCGTGTCACCTATCGATTTGAGTAACCTCAATAAAAGTGTGTTGAAATCCTGAAGGTGTCTCAGGTATCTTGGCCCCGCATTTTTTGCGGAGTCTTTTTTAATCCGCTAACAATTGCATATTAGTTTTATCTATATGCCCTTAACAAAGCTATCAAGTTCCTTGCCAATTCGTCAAAAGACAATGCTTGCTTTTCATCTGCCCATCCATACTATTGACGGACAGTTTCTTAGCATAATTATCATCACCAGCTATATGGCAGAAGCAAAAAAAACCCGCACTCGACTCTCACCTGAGGTAAGGAAAAATTTGATCCTAGATCGCGCGGCTGAATTAATCGCGAATGAGGGAGTGTCTGCTTTGAGCATGGAGAGACTCGGTAGGGAAGCGGGAATAAGTAAAGGTCTGGTTTATGCTTATTACCCGAGCATGAAAGAATTGTTGCAGACCCTGTTGCGCAGAGAATACAAACGATTACGCATTCTACAAAACAAGGCCGCAGAGAGTGCCGAGACTTTTGAGCAACTTGTAAGACGCGTCACCGCTGCGTATCTAACCTATATGGAAGAGAGAGGCTTAATACTTGATCGTCTTGCCTCAGAACCAAGCCTTGAGGACCATGGTGATCCTACTGAATACAGTCGCGAAACAGCGGTGCTTTATTTGGCAAAAGTTGTGCGGGATAATTTTGGTATTGATATGAGTGTTGCATTGCCAGCGGTGGATATTTCTTTTGGTATGCCAGCCGCCGCCGGGCATTACCTAACACGCCACAATGTCAGTCGGCAAACCATTGAAGATATCACGGTAACCATGATCATTGGCAGTATTGAAGCCCTCAAGCAAAAATACGAAACGTCTCTCAAACCCTTAGTCAAAAAGCCAATTCGCTAAATTCACAACTAGAAAGTCAGATCAAGAGTCAGATGGCTGAAGGTAATAACAGCTAATATATTAGGTTTTTTCGTAAGGTATTATTCAGTGTGGTACTGCTCTACTCATTCCTCTCACTGCCAAAACTACTTTTGAGAATTACGCCCTTGGATACCGTTTTTACTCAAGATTTTGACTGAAGTTACTTGGCGAAGTGAACTCTGTTAAAGAGGGTATTTTTGTCACCAGGCCCACTAAGATGTTCAGGTGAAACATGCTTGTTTCAGCTATTTTGGTAATTGAATTGTTTTACCGACAGACAGAAGACACAGGTTTGCTGTTTAAAGCTAGCACACTCACTCAAGGCTTAAATAAATTGCAACGAATAAGGGGGTTTTATGCATAATAATTTCATCCAGCAAACTGTGCTGTTCTGCTTACTGTTACCCTAAGTCTGTTAATGTGGGTCGAACGAGATCACTACTCCACTGACTTTCTGGCGGCAAAAAAACGTTTTTCTGATATCGAAATCTCTGAACTAGCGGAACCTTTTGTGGTTATCAGCCCGCCAAATTGTAATGGCTAGGTAAAAGATCTTTTGCAGCAGCATTTTGCCACATTACACCACTTGCTCCGTTAGCAGAGCGTTGCTGATTATTAATGGCCGAGACTAACAGCCAGTGGTTGTCAGGGTATAACCTGGCACTCGCGTTGCCCGAGCGGAAACGTAACGAATTTTACAGTTGGCTGGATCCGGTGCAGTGTTGAGTCGCACCTCTACTGCCCCTAGTACACCAGCGCAATTCCCCCCAACCCAAGTAAATGCGGGATCAGCATTCACCGCTTTGGCAATACCATTGGGGTGGGGGCAAGGGTAACCACAACGTAGTGTGATAGTGTCGGTGCCTAGTTGAATAGTAGGATTCGCGGCACAATCAGTTTTGTTTTCCAATCTTGCTTTTAAATTGACAAGGTTTGCAGCGGAACGCAGTGAGCCCTCCAATCCCTCTAAGGAAGCAATGCGCGCATCAGTGCTCATATTGATAAAACGTGGCGCAGCAACGGCCGCCAAAATACCAAGAATAACAATCACAATAATGAGTTCGATGAGGGTAAAACCAGCATTTTGCTTTTTTAGATCACGTCTTTGCATATCGTTTAAACAACATCTGCTTACTGCTTGAGATGTGTTATGGTGCCTCAAGATAATCATTTTCGCATCTGTTTTATCAGCCTGCGGTTTGGCCAAGCAGAACCTAAGCCAAGGCAAACAGACAAAAGTAGGCCAAATTATCCACACACAGCATGAGTTTGGTTACTCTGATGATGTTAGCGCTATGGATTGTTTCTCTAAAACAAGGGGATGCCACAAGCGTTTATCCTCAAGGGGCGTTTTTTCCGGTAGATAAGGGTTGTTGAGATAAAAAATTTTGCGCTGGTCTAGGTTGCTACGTGTGATGTTGTCAGCGAAAAATCGATTAAAATTTTGTTGAAAAGAGCCATCCTGAATAGCCTTATTCAGCCCACTTAAGACAATAGTATGTAATTTTTGGTCGTCGTTACGCACAAAAAAATACACGGCTTCAGGATAAAAAAGGGCAAGGTAGGGATCCACACTTAAGGTAGCGGTTTTCTGATGATCCGCCTCCCACCATATTTCTAAAATCGAGCGCGGGAAATAATCAATACGCTCAAGTTGCAGCATGTCAAACAAAGATTCTGTGGTACTGGCAGGCAAAATGCGAAAGCCATGGTCACTCAAAATTTTAGTATCCACCCAGTCACGCCCTTGCCCCATAAAGTGTTGTTTTAATTGCTCAAGCTCGCTGGTTTGAGCAAAAAAGTTCGGCTTTGAGCCATGAACAAAAGCGAGGCGCAAGCCCAATAACCCCCGATATAAGGGGATGTGTATCGGATTGAGTGCAAGCTCGCGCTCAATGCTGGTTGCAAGCCAATGGATATCGTAGATCCCTTGATTGATGAGCGACTGACTGCGACCTTGGGCTAAATCAGGAATATCGACAAACACAATGTGATGCGCCACACCTGATTTTTTAAGCGCGAGTTTCAATACCTCAATAAAGTACCTTGACTGATTGTCATATAAGCTCTCACCCACCACGGCTGGATAGCGCACTTCATAGCTCTTTTGCGTCTCGTTTGCAGCAACCAAGGATGCAAAAATACATCCGATTAAACCGCAGAGAAACGTGACTAGCTGAACGTTCAGACTCGCTATTTTACTCAACCATTGCTCCAAAATTCATATTGATAAACACCATACACAAAGACTTTTTTACCAACTTTTGCTCATTCGTTTACACCGACAAAAGCGCTGATTCACGCCAACACCACCCTAATTGAAGAAGTCTTCAGCGTCTAGCGTCTTGCTGCAAACAATAACGATGATTTGCAGGGCCGTCATGCACTTTGTTCTATGTCATTTCACTTGAATATTAGCTCTAAAATTCAATCGCTTGTAAGGTACAATTTGGTATCAACTTGTTCACTTTTGCTGCTTGAGAGCCCCATGCAACCAACCCTTAAACCTGCTAACCCCAATTTTTCTTCTGGCCCTTGTGCTAAACGTCCTGGCTACGATGTTAGCCAACTTGATCTTAGCGTATTGGGTCGTTCACATCGCGCCACCATTGGCAAAAAAGCCCTCGAACGAGCCTGTGTGGATACGGCGACTATTTTGGGTCTGCCTGAGGGTTATCGGGTAGCGGTGGTACCCGCCTCCGATACAGGTGCCATGGAGATGGCGATGTGGAGCATGCTTGGTGAGCGCCCGGTGGATGTGTTGTATTGGGAATCTTTCGGTCAAGGGTGGGCCACTGACATCATCAAACAATTAAAACTTAACGATGTGCGAGTGCTCAGTGCTGACTATGGGCAACTACCTGATTTAACTCAGGTTAATAGCGACCATGATGTGGTATTTACTTGGAATGGCACCACCTCAGGCGCCAAAGTCCCCCATGCCGACTGGATCGCCTCCGACCGTCAAGGCTTGACATTTTGTGATGCCACTTCTGCCGTTTTTGCCCAAGAAATGGATTGGAGCAAGCTAGATGTCATCACCTACAGTTGGCAAAAAGTGCTGGGTGGTGAAGGTGGTCATGGCATGTTAATTTTAAGTCCACGAGCGGTGGCACGCTTAGAGTCTTATGTGCCCAAGTGGCCGATGCCAAAAATCTTTAGAATGACTAGTGCGGGTAAATTGATGGAAGACTTGTTTCAAGGTGCCACCATCAATACCCCGTCAATGTTGTGTGTGGTGGACTACCTCGATGCCCTCGATTGGGTAGTGAGCATTGGTGGGGTGAGGGAGACCATTAAGCGCAGTCAGCAAAATTTAGCCACGTTGGCTGACTTTGTGGCAAACCATGATTGGATTGATTTTTTGGTCGCCGACCCAGCCATTCGTTCAAACACCAGTGTCTGTTTGAGTTTGCAATTGTCACCCGACGCGGTAAAAGCCATGATTAAGTTGCTTGAACAACACGCTGTGGCCTATGACATCGGTGCCTATCGAGATGCCCCTGCTGGCCTGCGGATTTGGTGTGGCGCCACCATCGAAAATAGTAACCTACGCGCATTGTTGCCGTGGTTGAGCTGGGCCTATCATCAGGTCAAATAATCCATGACGGCAAAACCAGCCAACTGGCCAGTGAGAAAATTATGTTTAAAATCAAAACGTTTAATCAAATTTCAGTCAAAGGTTTAGAACGCTTTAGTCGCACGCACTTCGAAGTCGGCTCGGATATCGCACATCCCGATGCTATTTTATTGCGCAGCCATCTGTTACTGCCCCAAGACCTAGCGCCGTCGGTTTTGGCCGTCGCTAGGGCCGGCGCAGGCGTCAACAATGTACCAATAGAAAGCTGCAATGCGCGGGGTATCGTGGTGTTTAACACCCCTGGTGCCAATGCCAATACGGTGAAAGAACTGGTATTAGCTGGGCTGTTACTGGGTTCGCGGGGTATTAAACATGGCATCGATTATGTGCATTCATTGGCCGACATTCATGACCAAAACGAATTGCACAAGGTCTTAGAAGCCAATAAAAAACACTTTGCGGGGCAAGAATTACTGGGCAAAACCTTAGGCATTGTTGGTTTAGGCGCCATTGGTTCCTTGGTGGCCGACATTGCCTTAGCGTTAGGCATGAAGGTGGTGGGCTTTGATCCTACTTTGTCCATTGAGGCCGCTTGGCGTTTGTCGAGTCAAGTGCAAAAAGCCGAAAATTTACATGCGCTGTTGGCGCGTTGTGATTATGTCAGTTTGCACGTTCCCGCCATCGAAGCCACCCACAACATGATCAATGCCGAAGCCTTAGCTCAGGCAAAAACAGGCATGATCCTGTTGAATTTTGCCCGGGAAACCATTGTTGATGCCAATGCCCTTGTCAGCGCTTTAGACAGCGGAAAATTGCGAGGTTACGTCTGTGACTTCCCCGATCCGCTGTTTTTTGGTCGCAAGGATGTTATCGCCATGCCACACATTGGTGCGTCTACCGCTGAGGCAGAGGAAAACTGCGCGATGATGGCCGCCGATCAACTCATGGCCTATTTGCAACATGGCAACATTAAAAATGCTGTCAATTTCCCCGATGTCAGCATGGCTCGCTGCGAAGGCAAACGCATCATTTTTGCCAACGAAAACGTCTCAGGGGTATTAGGGCAAGTATTGTCTATTTTGGCCGACAACAAAATCAACGTACTTGATATGATGAATAAAAGCCGTGGTAATCTGGCCTACAATATTCTGGATGTTGAGCAGCTCCACAATGATCAGGTGATAGCCGCCATTGCCAATATTCCCCACGTTAAATTGGTGCGTTTGATTGTCGACTAAGCCGCAACACGATACCCAGAATACTAAGCGGAGATGACAAGCATGGCATAATACGTTATTGCGGTGCAGGCTCAGGGAAATAAAACCCTTCAAACCACGGATACCAACTTTGCCCAGCATCAATAGATTCTTCAAAATATTGTCGCACCACGCCATGGTCTAAACGGCTGAAACTGGCACGAAAATCTCTTACTGGGTTGATGCTGGTATTGATGTAAAAAATTTGCCCTTGCATTACCATGGTGCCAGCCACTAAGCCCCCTTCCATATTGATCACCGTGCCACCGGCACTCACCCAATGTTGTACCCATTTTTGCTTAGTGCCATCGTAATAGTTCATGCTAGTACCGGGCCCTCCACTGGCACTTTGCCAATATTCCATCACCAAACACCCTTGTTGTTCACGTTTTATTTGGTTGTGTCCATACAGGGGGCCAGTTTTTTCAGGATTGCCATACACCGACCAATGCCCCAACCAAAAATCAAATTCACGATAAGGTGCTTGAAACATGCAGGGGCTGGCATTTTCTTCGATTTTTCTTGCCACAACGGCATAGTCTGGATGTTGCATTAACCCGGCAAATAAAGGCTCTTGGCTGATGCTGGTAGCATTGCTGAAACCCAAGCTTGCTGCCTGATTTAACCAGGTGATTGCCTGCTCGGACTGGTTCTGTAACATGGCTGCACGGGCTAATTGCACTTGCACAAATTGCAGCGGCACACTGCCCGCCACCAGCGCCTTGTTTAGCGCATGCTGGGCGAGATTAGCCTGCTTTAGTTCAATATATACACGCCCTAAACGAAACCACGCGCCTTGGTTGTCAGGCTGCTGTTTGAGCACCTGTTCATAAGCTTGTGCCGCCTGCTGCCATTGCCCGGCCGTATAGGCGTCTGCTGCGATATCACTTAGATCTTTGTTTTGAGCAAGGGCCTGCGATGTAGCTACGCTAAGCCAGCACCAAGCAAAAAACACTATCAAAAACAACACTTTACTCATACCTACCCCCTGCCTTACCCAAACGGTAAGTTGCACACACCACCATCAGTTGTAAGCTAGCAAGCGAAGGGCGCAATAGACAGGGAACTCAGCGTAAAAAAACGGTGTTACACCTTACGTCTCGCCATCAGGTGGTGGGATTAACAGGCGGCATGAGGTAGCCATGGTTGCTTAGTGTAACGGTGACCATGTAATGTTGATGAGCAGCTAAGCAAAAAAGGCTTGGGTCACCTGCCATGCCAGATCTTGCAATTTTGCCGCTGTTTCAGGATCCAAATCCGCGTGAAAAGCCAAACCCAGCGGTGATGCCTGTTGCAGACTGGCGTAAAAAACACAGGCGGCCAAATACGTGCCTGCCGAACTCGGGTGTTTTACCTCCTTACGATAGGTGAGTTCACCGTGTTGATTGACCCCCAAAACATCTTTGACATACAAATTAATGTCTGGAAATTGCTGCTGTGCTTGCATAAACGCCAAGCCCACAGGCACAACTAAAGCTTGAATGCGGTTACCTGCCTCGATATAGGCCTTAGCCAGTGCCTCTGTCATCGCCGCTTCGCCTGCATATCCCCAAGTCATGAACAAGATAGTTCGTGCCTTGGCCTTTTTGATACTGGCATCAAGTTGCTGCACAGCTTGGATAAACGCGGCTTTTTTGTTTTGACTCACAGGCTCAGTGCTATGGCCTTGCAGTACCACGGCATCATAGGGTTTATCGGCGGCTTGCAGTAGATGTGGCACACTGACAACATGCTCACTTAATGCCCCTCCCGAAATGGTATTCAAACGAGCATAGGACTTGCCCGTTTGCCACTTATTCGCCGCTCTGAGCAAGGCAGAGTAGTGGTTATGGATGCCATTGTTGTAAAAACTGAAGCTGTTGCCCACAAACAATACACGCGGCGGCGTGTCGAGTGTTTTGATGATTGGCTTGGGTAAAGTATCGGCCAGCCCACTGCAATGCCAACTTAATAAAATCAAACAAAGTACTTGTTGCTTAAACGTCATGATGTTTATCCAAAAATGTAGGGTGACCACCACACCGCCACTGCGGTGAGCAAGGCCATGCCAAGAATGTTGAGGAGGATGCCCGCCCTGACCATTTGTGGAATGCTCAGTAAACCCGAGGCAAACACAATAGCATTAGGTGGCGTGGCAACCGGCAACATAAACGCGCAACTCGCTGCCAATGTGATGGGGATGCACAGCAATAAAGGGGAAATGTTCAATTGCAGGGCAACGGCGGCCATCACCGGTAAAAAAGTCGCGGTCGTGGCTAAATTGCTGGTCAACTCTGTCAGAAATATCACCACGCCAGTGGCGGCGATAATGAGCAAAAGAATGCCCATATCACCCAAGGGCATTAAACTTTCACCCAACCATTGTGCTAAACCCGTGGAGGAGACGCTGGCGGCCAAACTGAGGCCGCCGCCAAACAAAATCAGCACGCCCCAAGGTAAACGACTGGCATCGTGCCACGTCATCAATTGCGGTTGAGCGGCGGGTCGATGGGTATTGCTTGCATCATTGTGCGCAGCACCACTGGGTAAAATAAACAACAACAAAGCAGCAGCCATGACGATGCCGGGATCGGTGAGAAAATCTGCATCAAACCAGCTAGCAATCGGCCGGCGGAGGATCCAAAACACGATCACTAAAGCGAATATTATAGCCACCCGCATTTCAGGGCGAGTGATGGGGCCCAACTCACGACGTAATTTATTGATGTGGGCTTGGGTGTGCTGATTGGCTGGAATATCCACTTTGAAGGTAAAACGTGTGAGAAGTAACCACGTCAGAGGCAGCATCAAACACATAATCGGTACCCCTAAGGCCATCCACCGCGCAAAGGATATTTCAATGCCATAATTTTCTTGGATAAAGGCGGCTAACAGGGCATTGGGTGGCGTACCCACCAGGGTCGCTAAACCACCAATGGTAGTGGCATAAGCTAAACCTAATAACATGGCCACTTGGAAGTTTGATTTACGCGATTTCGACAGTCCGTCGATGTTGTCACAGATCACCGTGGTCACAGACAAGGCGATGGGCATCAACATCATCGTGGTCGACGTATTGGTCATCCACATGGAAAGTAAGGCAGCCACCACCATAAATCCACCAATCAGGCGGTTACCGTCGGTGCCCGTCACACTTAAAATACTCAGGGCAATGCGTTTATGTAAATGCCAGCGCTCAACGGCCAGTGCCAATACAAAAGCCCCCATAAATAAAAAGATAATGGGATTCGAGTAGGCTGCGGTAGCTTCTTTTAATGAAGCAATGCCCAACATGGGAAAAGTAACGATGGGCAAAAATGCGGTGACAGGCACGGGTATGGCTTCGGTTGCCCACCAAATAGCCATCCACAAGCCGACGGCAGCCGTGCGCCATGCCGCCACGCTCATCACGTCTTGGTCACTACTGAAATACATTAGCGTGGTAAAAATAATAGGCCCCAGCAATAAGCCGACATCCTGATAGCGACCGCGCTCTTGGATGCCAGAATCGGGCAAGTTGTACTGCATTGTTTATCTCACACAGGTTAATTAATCGGAGTTCGAGTAAGGCACACACCAACACCTCTGCCCTTAACCGGCGAGGTGTTGGTGGTAAGTTTATCGATTAAAACGAAGCTTGGTAGTCAACATAATAACTTCTACCATAGTCGTTATGGGCATCAGAGAAGTAACCAAAACTGTCATCCGTTAAAGGTGCACGTTTGTCTGTGAGGTTTCTCACCCCAAAGCGCACCCGAGATTTGGTTTCTGCTAGATCAAAACGATAAGTGACGGTTGCGTTAAAGGTTGTCATCGACGGCACCACATACAACGTGCCATCGTCGAGGGTTAGGCTACTTTGATAAAAACTACCCACTTGAAAACCACTTAAGGAGGCCGCCAACTTACCTTTTTTCCAACCCAATTTAACTGAATGGCGCTCATCCTGGTTGCCATCGCGTCCAATTAAATCGGCAAAACCGGCAACGGGGAAACTCAACGGGATTAACCCAGCTTCTTGAGCCGCCACTAAACGTGCTGCATTGCCACCTGAGGTCTGTTCGAACTTGCTTAAAAAGGCACCATTATAACTAAAGTCAAATTCACCCAATTCAGTATCAAGGGTGTAATAAAGGCCGATGTCGTAACCTTCCACCGTGCGTTTATCAAGGTTGGTGTAACGGTCGTCAATAAACTCGATGTCACCCGCCGGACAAATACCCGCTGCTTGGTAAATTGCGGCTTCGCCTTCTCCCGCTTCCTCTCGCGACACCGCTGGGTTAAAGACGGTACCGCAGTTACCGGTTCCAGCTTCTAAACGCAGTAAGAGATCCAGTAAGGTGTGGTTTTCTTCACCAAACAAACCAATGGTGTTATTTTTTTCGATGGACCAGAAATCCACGGTAAGGGTTAAACCATCAGTGGGGGTTAACACCACACCAATCGAGGTATTGGTTGATTCTTCTGGCACCAGTTCATCACTGCCTTGGGCAATACGCTGCACACTGTTCACACAGTCCAAGGTATTTTGCTCTGGATCACCGCCATTTTCAGCGGCATATAAACAGGTATAGTCAGTACGGGTATTATTACGCGCCACAATGCTTTCATTGATGGTGACGAGATTGGGGGCGCGAAATGCTTCAGACCAACTACCACGTACCAGCACTGCATCGTGGGGGCGCCAACCAAAAGCCACCTTTCCTACCGTTGTATCACGCGTATCAGAGAAGTTTTCATAACGCAGTGCCGCTTGTACATTCAAACTGGCCAGCACAGGAATTTGTAACTCACCAAACAGTGACGATACATTGCGGCTGCCGCTGCTGTCGGGTGAAGGGCTGGAATTGACCACGTCAGATACATAAGGAAAGGTGTCACCGTCTAAGTCAGTAAAGGTAATCGTGCCATCTAATCTGTCGTCACGGTCATCAACAAAGGTTTCGCGGCGATATTCTAGTCCAGCGACAAAACCCACAGGACCTGCGGGTAAACGATAGATTTCTGGATGAGAAAATTTCACGTCAAAAGTCGACAGTGTGGTTTCATTGATACGTTCTACGTCAACTAAGGCGCGTTCGATGTTGTTATTGATACCGCCGCTAAATGGGTTATACGCTGCAGCCGTGGTGTCGTTTAGCGCCTCTTGAATCAAATTATTCGACACGCGATTGTGGGTAACGTCTTCGCGTTTGGCCTTAGAGTAAGACACGGCTGATTCCCAGCTCCATTCACCTAGCTCGCCACGTAAACCTTGTAATAAACGATAGGTAGACGCATCGTTATCTACAATGCGTGGCAGTTCAGCAAATCGGTAGTTATCGATATTTAAGGCCACCCCCGAACACGGCACATTGTCACCAATCACGCTATCGGGCAGACGATTGGGCGAACCACACGGGCCCAGTGGATTGTAATAGTTGTCGGCGGCCACGCGTAGGGCTACGCCGCTAAAGGGTGAACTTGGATGGCGACGAAGATTGGTTTTCGAGTTGTAATACGATAACTCGGTGAAGCCTTGCATGCCGTTATCAAACTCATGATTGATAAAAACAAACATGTTGGCGCGATCCAATTTTGAACTGAGATCGCGATCAGCATTCAGGTTGTAACGATAGGTACCTTGCCCATCAATGCCACCACAGGTGCCATAACCAATGGAATATTGGCAACGCTCATCCCCTTCAGGGTAGGTTTCGAACTCACCCGCGTTATCGGTAATTAGGCCAGGTAAGCTGGTGCGAGACACACTGCTCACTGCATCAAATTGCCCATACAGGGAGTTGGCACTGTCGTTTCGAAAGGTGGTGGTGTCAGCAAAGGGCGAGTCGGCCGGCAAACGCCAGCGTAAGTCGGAATCAGCCCAGCGTGGATCATCTTGTGAGTTAACACGGTCACGTTTGTAGTAGTTAAAAAAGGTACTCACATTCGTGCGACCATCATTGAAGTCTTTACCCCATTCAATGGTGACGGTTTGCTCATCTCTTGGCAGATTGCTGTATTCTGTCCAACGACCGCTAACGTTTAAACCGACAAAATCACTTTTTAATACATTGTTTACCACACCAGCCACGGCATCTGCCCCATAAATTGCTGATGCGCCATCCCGTAAGATTTCAACACGCGCCAAGCCTGCTACCGGAATACTGTTGGAGTTGACAGTATTCACTGGCACAAAACTGCCACCCACTTCTTCAGTTTGATAGGCCGCTTCATTCACCATGCGCCGCCCATTTAATAACACCAAGGTATTACCCGTGCCCAGATTTCTGAGGTTAAACGCGCCGACATCACCACGCGCCGCATTCACCCCACCACCGATATTGGCCGCTTCGTTGAAGTAGTTGTTGCCGTTTTCAGGGATCAAGGCCAGTAACTCATCCCCCGAGTCTATCCCCAGGTTAGCAATGGCTTCTGAATCGAGTACTGAAATCGCTAAGGCTTCTGCAACTTGCCCACCCTTGATGTGACTGCCGATAACCTCTACCCGTTCAACGCTTTTGGCTTCCTGATCACTCGGAGTTTCTTGCGCATACGCCGCAGTAGTGAAACTTGAGGCGATAAATAGTGATAACAGGCTGCGTTGAAACACGCCTTGTGATGGGTTTGAGTGCTTGAGGTCTGGTGCTGTTTTTTGCATGTTTATCCCCTAGTGCTAGGTGTTTATTGTTGTGTTTGCTTAGGTAACGCATGAACACCACAAATCCCCTACCGTTATTTACAAAAAAATAACATTTCACTAAAAGATGGCTGACCTGAGCCCTGTTGTCGGCAAGGTCGCCTAAAAAAACAAACAGCGATGCATGAAGAGTGAGATGGCTTAATTGATAAATGGCAGAGCTAAACCAATAACAATGATGGCGACACTCAGCCATGGCAGCCAAGTGCTGGTTTGCGCACTGGTATAGCTAGCACTGTTTGCAGGATTGACATTAAGCGCTACGACATTTGAGGGCTGCGACATCCCTACACTTGCAGAAGGGAAGCCCGCTGGCAGCATGCCAGCTTGCTGCAATCCAATGACGGGCAACGCTGGTCCAGACTGCCCGTGGCGAGTAAACGCCAGCACCTTAGATTCGACTATTAGCTGATGAAAGTTTTTAATCACCGAGCTACGCGCCCACAGTTCAGATAATTCTTCAAACGCAATGGCATGCAGAGGATCGGCGGCCAACCAAGCAAAAAATGCGGCTCGTTGCTTGTCTGTGACCTGGTTAGAGTCTAACAACGCGAGCCATTCTGTCGCCTGTTCGAGGATCTCCTCAGGTACACCAAAACCTAGCCACTCATCTATCGACATTAGGCAGTACCAGTTTTACCTGAGCGTTGCTGTTCATGTTTCACTCGCTGGGCGGTGATATACAAACGACACAGACGCATGCCCTTGCTCAAATGATTTTCGACGGTTTTCACCGATATATTCAGTAACTGCGCTATCTCGGTATGGGATTTTTCTTCGCGCTTGCGTAACAGAAACACTTGCCGACAAATTGGCGGTAGCGAATTAATCGCATCGATAAGCAATTGATCTTGGTCGTGAACTTTTAGCGCATCTTCCAAGGGGTTCGCCTCGTTTTCCCCAGGCGAAACTTGCTGCAAGCTGCATTCATGCTGGCTAACGATTTTCTGATGGCGTAAACGACTGATGGCAATATTTCTGGCGACACGAAAAACAAAAGGCAGTGGTTCAAAGGGCGTGCCTTTGCTTAATTCCAAAAATACTTTCAGATAGGCTTCTTGCAGCACTTCTTCTGCTTCACCACGCGGCAACATATTCATTAACATGCTGAGGAGTTTGTGTTGTGTATTGCTAACAAACTCAGACATCCACTGGTTGATATTCATAGCGCAATTATGGATATTAAGTGGCCAAAACATAATACAAGCAAACCACAAAATGCAAATTTTGCCAACCCGTTGTCACCTCAGGCAAAAAGTCAGGCTGCCAATATCCCGACTCATTGGCTACACCTGCCTCAATATTTTATTCAGTTTAATCACCCTGCATGGGGCCCATGCCGAATCGGCTTGCGGTAATGGCAACGTAAACATCAACTGGCAATTTGAAGCAGGCGCCATTGGTGGCTGTGAGTTTGTCAGTGAACAAGCCGTTGTGCTTCATTTAGTCCCAGAAAATATTCCCATCAACAGCAGCCCTTGGTATGCCTTTGATGTCAGTGCAAAACAAACACAAGCTTTGCAGGTAACCTTGAGTGTAGGAGAGCGTAAACCACGTTATCTGCCCAAAGTCAGGATGGCTGGCGCGCAGTGGCAAACCCTGCCGTATGAAATAAACGCCAATACCCTGCGTTTCAATTTGCTGGTGACTGAGCAAGTACAAACCATTGCCGGGCAAGAACTATTAGTAAGTGATCACTATCAGCAATGGCTTGAAAAATACAAAGAAAATCCACAAATAACGGTAGAAGAAATTGGTCAATCGAGTGAGCAGCGCGCCATTTTCGCCCTGCAACATCAGCCTGCATCTTCTGCTAAAGAATGGCTTATCGTCCTCGGACGGCAGCACCCGCCAGAAGTCACCGGTGCCATGGCACTGTTCGCGTTTGTCGACCAACTGCTAGAACAAACAGCGCAAAACCAACGATTTCTACAACGTTTTAATGTGTTAGCCATTCCCCTGTTGAACCCAGATGGCGTAAGCAAAGGGAATTGGCGACACAATGCCAATGGCATTGATTTAAATCGCGACTGGAAGGCCTTTTCCCAAGTAGAAACCCAAGCGGTAAAACGACGTTTTGATGAGATCACTAAGGCCGGGGGAAACATTGTCTACGCCGTTGATTTTCACTCAACCTGGCACGATGTATTTTACACCATGCCCAGCGACCATGGCGCACAACCCGCCCATTTTACCGAGGCGTGGCTGGACACTTTAGCCAAGCAAATTAGCGCACAACAAATCGAATTTAAGGTTGTCCAGAAACCAGGAACAAATCAAGACAACGGCGTTTTTAAACAATTTATTGCCGATACCTATGGCGTACATGCCATCACCTATGAAATGGGTGACAATACCGACAGACAAGTGATCAAACAGGTGGCTGAATTGGCCGCAGACATTTTAGTCGGTCAGATGCTCGCAACCGAAGCTACGGCCTTTTCTAGCGTTTCCACAAATGATAAGTCAGCGCCAACTCAATAAAATGTTTAATGATCTGCTCGGGTAAAGGCTGATTAAGGACAAATAACACAGCCCGTTTTTTTTCGTAAGTTAGCTGAGGATAAAGACTTTGAAACTCACTGACTACACTGGTTTGGCAATGCACATACAAACCAAAGATATTCTCTTGCCCCTTAACTGCATGCAAACGCAACGTTGTACCGGATTGCGGATTAATCGTTAAATAGCTAGGCACTTGCCATTTCAAGGTTTCATGCAATTGACCAATATTATGGTTGTTAGCAGCGACCTCAAAAATCCACTCACGCACTTGTAACAACGCAGTGCGTACCGAAGGTGAGTAGTTAGCAAATGCGGTGGCAATAACTGTGTTCATTGGGTAGTGAGGCAAACCATATTCTAGTATTCGATTAGTTGAAGGTTAGCATCAATCACAGGCTTTATATCGGATACATGAGATCTTAATTCACTGATTCCCTGTGTTGTATTTTCAATTTTCAAGTCCCCTTGTAATATTTGGGCTGTAAAACTTATCTTGACAGGTCCTATCGACTTCCATTTGTCTTTGCCTTTTTTGGACCTTTCAACATTTGCTTCACAAAATATCTTCTGAATATTTTCCTCAATTTTTATTGGTGCAGTATTCACCATACGATACTCCATATCTTCAATGATTTTTTCCCGCATTTGTTCTGCTTCCTTAATATATTTTGCGTAATCAAATTGGGCCCTTGATTCCGTTATCCTCTGCTTCTTTAATGCTCGCAAATTCAAATCAGTCATTTCATACAAGTGATTGTTAAGCGCTTTTTTTTGAACTTCAACATCTAAGCAGTCCGGTATTTTCGGTGAAGAACACCCAGATAAAAAGTGAGTGAAAAGTAATAAAAAATAATATCTCATTCATATATTTTACCTTGTAAGTTATTCATATAATTTGACCTAATAATAATTTCCATCCGGCCCTTTCCAGCCTTTTTCAGTTTTTTCAAACATGAATTGCCCGTTCGTTTCAACTCGTTCACCAATACTTCTATATTCAACCCTTTGGCACTCTGCTGGCCCACCAATTGACCACGTATTATTTTTCATTTGCTGTCTTTGAAGCTCTTGAACCTTTTCTGGAGAACACTGTAAATTAAACCCTTCTGGAAAGGAGTACGCTGCTTCATAAAATAAGGTATAAACTTCAACGCCTAAAACAACCGAATTCTGACCATTGGTTTTTTTTTAATTCTTCAACTCTAACTTGTCCAGTTTGTATAAGAACTGAATTAAACTGATTCTTAAAGACATTCATTGCATCTAATTCATCAGGTGTTCCGTCACCACAACTCGCTAGAATTAATGCAAAAAGAGAGACCTGTAGTTTTTTAGATATAAAATAATTACGTAACATCAGAGTTTCCTTGACTGTATTAAAAAGTGTTCAACGATTAAGATATTTGGTTTAACACGGGATTTTTAGTTGCTATAAATTAAATTGGGATCAAACGCTTCACAGAGAGCACGAGCTTTACAACCACCACTAAAATTTGAAACGATATTCCTCCAATATACTTTTTCTCCATAGTAAAAAGCAGAGAGATCAAAACGTAATGTAGAAAACTCCGGGACGTCTATGTAGTAGGTTAAATGCACATCACCATATTCATCCTGCTCAATTTGATTGGGGTCGTCAAAAGACTCACCCTGAATGAAATTCTCACAAGACTCAACGGCTCCCTTACCTTCCAACAAACATGCCTCAATGCCAGAAAATGTTTTCTTAAGCTTGCGCCTTTCTTCAGAGATGAATGCTTGAGCTGCAGCCGCCTGAGGCAAAATATCTCGGCATTTATGACTACTAAATTTTTCTTCGAAATAACCTATAGGGCAATTTTCACTTGTAAGCGACATATTTACGCCGATGGATTGAGGATCGATATCCGCTAATTGCGTTACCCGAGAAAGATTTTGTGGAACATATCCCCATACCGAGTATGGGTCATGCTCGATATTGGCGAGACATATTGTTTTCGAAAAAATTATATCTTGTTGTTTGGCTTTAATTGCTTGTTCACCCAATTTTTCTAATAAATCTAGAGTAGAGTTTCCGTCAAAACTTTTAGTAATTACGTCCCATTTTGAAAGTTCTATGTAGGTATCATCGAGTGGGGTAATTGTTAGGTACATTGAAATATTGCTGAGTTTATTGTCTTCTAATAAAAAATTGAGATCATGCGTATTGGCATCAGGTATTTGTGAACCACTTGATGGAAACCCTGCACGACTGGTGATCTTTGGCGAAAGCTCAATGGTGTAATGGCCATCTTCATTCTTGTTAAGTTTTAAAAAGACCTGATCCTCCTCTTCTGGGGGTACAGTGCAGGATTCTCCTAATCGCAATGCATAACTTCCAGTTAGATCTTCAGGCATACTAGCCGTAGTTTTGCCACAGCCAACTACAAGGCCTGTCAGTGCGATTATTGCTAGACCGTTAGTTAGAAGCCGTTTGTTCTGCTGAACGCTAAACATGACAAACCCAAAATAACTAATAAAAGTCGACAATATATTCATAATTTATTCCCAGACATTGACTGTTATTGAGGAGTGCTTTCTAACGCGTTTTTTGATTCTACTGAAAAATCATATGAGCAGTGTTTACACACCATTGCACCTAACTTGACTCTTTCAGCGCATTTTGGGCAAGTTTTAGTTTCTTTTAGTTCGCGCTTTTTCAGATTTGACATGCAGAGCAACACAACCAAGCCTATTAACGGAAAAAGAAAGCACCAGGCAAACCAAGCAAATTGGTTTCGGCCTTTGGTGCCCGCAATGATCACACCTATGATGCCAAATATAATGGGTAATATAATTATCATACTGATGGTTTCCTTTTTGTTGGTCTTGGCTAATGCGTCAACAACGTCGTTTTGTTGCTCACAACGTCATAAAAAAAACCATACAAAGAGCATGAACAACTAACTATTAAAAACACGACAATCAGTATCAATAATCCGACATTTAGCATAGGCTATTGATTTATATGATTTAATTTAAAGATTTATTTTTAGTGGGAACGGTTTACCGGGGAGTTGCTTGCATACGGCACTATGCCTGCAGGTCTTTTTTAAACTCACTGGGTGAATGACCAAAGTACGCTTTGTAACATTGCGTAAAATAGGCGGACGAGGAAAAACCACAGTCGTAGCCAACACGGGTAATTTGTTCTCCTGTTTGGAGTTTTTCTTTGGCACGCACTAGTCGAAAATCACGAATGTAGGATTTAGGACTAAGGTCAAGGCAGGACTTACATTTGCGTTGTAATTGACGTTCACTCACGTTGAGCAAATTCGCCAGCTTAACAATATCAAAATCTGCATCGCTATAGTGTTGTTGCAAGATGTCATTGAGAGCTAAGCGAAATGCTTGGTCAACATCTGGCAGTTGATTTGCTGAAGCCTTTATTATTTCAAATGAATTCTGTTGTTTTTTACTTAATAATTGCCTGATTTCAAGTAATGAATGCAATCGAACCAACAGCTCTTCTGTGTCAAATGGCTTGGCCATAATGTCATCAACTAGGGCGCGCATGGTTGACAGCTTCGTCTGTTTATTAGCCTTGGCGGTGAGTATGGGTATGGGAATGTGACAAGTGAGGACCTTGCTTCGCAATATTGACGTTACTTCATCTCCATTTAACTGCGGCAGCATGTAGTCAAGTAAAATGATGTCTGGGATTTGCTCGATAGCCGCCTGAATTCCCTCTTCCGGTAGACTAAAGACGAGTAAATCAAAGTGAGAAGCTAGTTGTAGGTGCAACAATGTGCGCATATCCGGATCGTCTTCAATAATTAATAACAAAGGAAGACCACTATCAATTTTTGATTGAACTTTAATCTCGAGGTGCTGTGGTAACGACGTCTGTTTTAGTTTATTGGTCAAAGGCTTAGCTGTTTGTTGTGGATATTCAGATTGTCCAGTGGCGCGTGGTAAGGTTAACGATATTTCAATCCCCGCATCCACGTTTCTGGCGAGAATTTGGCAATTAAAAATGGACAGCGCATCTTTAACTAAGGCTAGACCGAGGCCCGTACCAGGCACTTGAGTTTGATGCATAGGCACTCGATAGAAACGTTCAAACATTCTTTTCAATTGCTCATCGGACAAATTTTTATGGGTATTCGTAATACTTAGATTGCAGAATTCCACTGAACTAGCTGCAATACTTACGCTGATAATGCCTTTTTCACTACAATATTTGGCCGCATTGGAAATCAAGTTAGACAGTACTAAATCAAGAATATTTAGTGGTAGGGCGACATAAAAATGTTCATCTACCGACAATTCAACTCGAATAGATTTTTCGTTAAAAATGGCTGAAAAGTCTGACAAATAGAATTTAAGTTTTTTATTTAGATCAATGACTTGCAGATGATTTTCGGCATTGTTTTTTGCAATCTCACTGAAACCAACTAATTGATCAACAAGATAATTCAATCGCTGACTGTTTCGCTCAACAAGTTCGAGTAATGTTTTTTGAGATTCTGATGCGTCCGCACTCAGTGATTTCAAAGGATTTAACACCAACGTTAAGGGAGTTTTGAATTCATGCGTAACGTGCGCAAAGATATTGTCTTTTTCAGCAATAGTTTTTTGCAGTACTTCATTTTGTAAAACTAATACTTGGGCTTGTTGGTTGATGGTCTCTGTCCGCTCAAATACTTGCTCCTCCAATTTTCGCTGGTTGTTTTTCAAAATATTAATTCGCCAATTGTATAAACCGAAAGAGACAAGAATAAAAAAGAGTAAATAAAAGATAAAAGCGACAGGTGAAAACCACGGTGCTGGCACGACGCGCATGTGCAATGCGAACTGCGGTGCTGACCATATACCGTCACTGTTGCGTGACTTCAGCATTAATCTGTATGAACCAGATGCTAAGGCACTGAAAGAAATGACATTCTCGCCAATGGGTAAATCAAACCATTTGTTACTAAGTCCGATAAGTTGGTAGGCATATTGCACGTGCTTTTGATTAATAAATGCTAAACTACTGAGGCTTAATTGCGTGCGCGTATTCTGATAATTTAGTTGCAAATCGCTCAGATCATCGACATAGAAAAAACGCTCTACCTGATTGCCTTCTGAGCTAAGTGAAAGCTGCCCAATCCTAATTTTATTGGTGTTTTCTTTGGGGTGAAGCTTGTTTGCTTGTAGGATGTTGATCCCATTTATGCCGCCAAATACCAGTTGTCCATTTTTTCGTTTGAAATAGGCACCAGTGTTAAATTCCGAACTTTGTAAGCCATCAGCTTTATCGAGTTGCCAAATGTGTTTGTCTACTGGATTAAACCGATTGATCCCGGCGTTGGTGCTCAGCCATAAGTAACCTAGCTCATCTTCTAGAATGCCGTAAATTGTATTGTTACTAAGGCCATCTGCGGTAGTTAATACGCTAAAAGACTGCGACTTTTCATTAAATCGATTTAACCCTGCCGCAGTACCTATCCAAATACTGCCATCAGTCACTTGCAAAAAACTCTTAACATAATTTGATGATAGTGAGGATGTTTGTTGTGGTGCATTTTCAAAATGCGCCACAAGCTCGAAGCTAGGGCTAAACAAATATATACCTTGCGAATGGGTGCCAAGCCACAAGCGTCCTTGTGTATCTTGCATGCCAGACCAAACCACTTGTTCATTTAATATTGCAAACTCAGCCAGCCGCTGTAGTTCTTTTTCGCCAATTTGATAAATCCCATCAACTGTTAAAAGGAGTGTAACTCCGTTTGTCAGTTGCAGAATTTGGTTGATACCAAGATATTGAAATTTCTCGGAGTAAGGCAAAGGGTGAAGCTCGTTCTGTTTTGCATCGTACTCGAACAATGAACAACGCCCCGCGCCAGTGGTGCCCACCAAAATCTTACCGTCTTGTTTTGGTGTAATGGCTGATACAGCCCGATTCTCAGCAGTGCAATCTCCAATAATAGTGGCCACTTCAACATTCATGTGCTGATGGTCGCTGAAGGTTATTTTGTTTAAACCATCTGAGGTGCCCACCAGCAGCGCGTCGCCGGTTTCTGCAATACTGCGTATCAGTGGATGAGACAAGGCTTTGCTTTGTGGCACTTTCCCGATATGTTTGATTAGAAGTGCTCTGCTCCACAGTAGATTAATACCACCGCCCTGATTGCCGATCCAGATCGTGTCGTCATCGATATAAATTGATTTGGGTTCGTTGTTCGACAAGCTACTTTCGTCTTCTTTTGTATAGGTATATACATTAAGAATCTGCAAATTTTCATCAAGTTCATAAAGCCCTTCGTTCCAACTACCTAACCAAATATGTCCATTAGAGTGTTTTGCGATAAAAGAAATATGCCCCGGTTTGTTAACATCACTAAAGTTGCCTATCGAGTAGTACTCAATGTTTTGGGAATGGATATTAAACTTAACCAGACCAGACGCAGTAGCTAACAATAATTCTTCACTTGTATGGGAGAAAATGAAGTCAACTAGCTCGTTTATAGCGCTAACCTTGTCTATTAACCCGGTCGTTAAATCAAAAACAAACAACCCTTGGCTGGTACCTATCCACATGCTGTTTTCGGTAATAGCTATCGCTAAGACATCCAGATCGTCTATAGAAAAAAAGCGTGTTTTAGTTCCCCCTCTGAATTCACTAATACCACTACGTTGAACAATCCACATAGAGTCATGGTGAGAAACAATCTGCAACACATCTTCAGCCCTAAGGTTTAGCGCTGGCAAAACTGTTAAGTCTTGAGTATTGACTCTCGCCACCCCCATTGATGTGCCTACCCACAGAATATTATCCTTGCCCATTTTTAATGCAGAGACAGTATGACTCGGTAGCCTTGCCGCATTCGCTTCGTAGTCTAGGGTAACAAAATGATAGCCGTCATAACGACTTAAGCCATCACCAGTGCCAACCCACATGTAGCCCGTAGCATCTTTTTCTAAGGCATAAACAGACATTTGTGGTAAACCGTCATCGACAGTGAGATGTTTAAATAATTTGGCGGACACTGGATTTGAAAAACCCAGTATGAATAAAACTATGATTAGATAAAGTCGAGGCACATTGATAGATTCTTATAATATTGAAAATTAATCACGTTTTGCTTACGTAGTTGGCTGGTAGGCATGCAACGCAGGACGGCAATATTTCCACTCTAAAGTTCAAACTATATTTCAGCAAGGTAAAACAATAAAATCAGGATGTTAGCTTCTATCTACCACATTGTAGTTATAGATGTAGTCTAATTTTCTCACCGCGATTTGATCACTTAAGCCACATGCAGATAGCCCGGCCAATATATCCAACTTTGTCCGCTGCAAGGGATTTTGCATATGATACAAGGCAGCATTTTTAAGGGCTTGAGTCTGAATAGTCGACGTTCTTGGCAATCGACGTTGCTGGTATTGCAGCAGCGCTTGTTTGATGTCGGTGAATTGTTTTAGCATCGCGGCGAGTACATACGCGTCTTCCATAGCCATGGCAGCGCCTTGGGCGAGAAAAGGCAACATTGGATGACAGGCATCCCCCAACAGAGCTACGTGCCCATCTGTCCAACGTGATAGTGGCGCTCTGTCATGTAAGGCCCATAAATAACATTGCTGTGTGGCGGCTAGTATGTCACTCACCGCTGGATGCCAACCTGCAAAAGCGCGGCGTAGTTCCTGTACATCGCCTAGTTGGCTCCACGACTCCGTTTGCCAGTCACTGCGCTCTTCGACAGCGACAAAATTAACGGCTTCACCTGAGCGCACATAATAACTGACAAAATGTCGACCCGGCCCCACCCACAAATTAGCGTTTTCGCTGACTAATCCTGTTGGCAAACACTGGCTTGGCACCGTGCCTCGCCATGCAACTTGCCCGGTAAAACGCGCCTGTTGCTCACCTAACATGGCACTGTGGACTTTCGATTTAATGCCATCCGCACCAATCAAACAATCTGCTTGCCAAGACTGTCCTGACGCAAGGTGGATATGAACGCCACTGTCTGCGTGGTGGTAACCAATAACCGATTCGGAAAAGTGGAAACTTACCCCAGCCTGTTGGCACGCTTGCCACAGTACACGTTGCAAATCGGCGCGATGAATATGCACATACTGTGCACCGTAGCGGCTGATACAAGCCTCGGCTAAGGGTACCGAAAAATATAGTTTAGCGCTTTGGTAGTGACGCATCTGGGCCGCCTTTGGACGAAATGCAACAGCACAGAGCGGTTGACTGATACCCAAGGCCTGCATAACGTGCATCGCATTGGGACTGAGTTGTAAGCCAGCACCAATCTCTGATAAATACTCAGCCTGCTCAATCACCCGCACATTAAAATCTTGCTGGCGCAGTGCTAAAGCAGCGGTTAAGCCGCCGATACCAGCCCCCGCAATAACAATGTCTTTCACTGAAAACTAACCCTCGCCTTATTTGCATGCAGCATACAAGCTTTAGGAGCAATTCCAAACACTTGCTGGCCTTGCCAGACCGTTGTTCGTTAAATTCGCAAAGTGCGCTACATAAATTTGCCTTCTGCCAATCTGCATATAGTCTTAAGTTTTAAACGTTTATTGACGATACAATGAACAAGATGGGTCGCGATGACTCGGTCTGTTAAAGCAAATGTTGGGAGTACTACCGATGGCAAGAAGTGGGCAGAATATTATTAACGAGGAAGTGACCTTCGGACATGATGAGGAGCTTGTGTCCGTCACGGATACTCGTGGTGTTATTACCTATGCCAATCAGAACTTTTGCAAAGTGGCCGGTTACAGTAAAGAAGAACTCGTCGGTAAAAACCATAATATTGTTCGCCATCCAGACATGCCCAAAGCGGCGTTTGCCGATATGTGGACAAAACTGAAAGCCAAACAGGCATGGCGAGGCGCGGTGAAAAATCGTTGTAAAGACGGCCGCTACTATTGGGTTGATGCCTTTGTTACTCCCGTTTATCAAGATGGTCAATTAACCGGGTATCAGTCGGTTAGACGTCGCTTACAGCCTGAATATAAAACCAACGCCCAAACCTTATACAGTCAACTAAATGAAGGCAAAGCCTCTGCTGTATTATCGGCTCCGGCTAGATTCAGCAAAGATATGGTGTTTTTAGCCTTGGCATTTGCTATAGCTGTATTGGCTTTATTTTATCCCTTTGTCGCCTTCGCCTTGATTGCTCTGCCCTATCTAGTGTTTAAGGACGAATTGATTCAACTCCGCCAATATCTGTTAGACCAACAAGGTCAGTATGACAGTATTTCACGCTTAGTTTATTCCGGTAAAAATATCGCTAGCGTCGCTGATTTTATGAAAAAAATGGATGAAGGTCGGATTAAAACCATATTGGGAAGAATCATAGATGGCACCAGTAGTCTGTCTTCTGGCGTTGGTTTATTACGATCATCTGCGCTGGAAGCAAAAAAGGGCGTAGAGCGAGAAACCAGTGAAATACATCAAGTTGTGACCGCCATTGAGGAAATGGTGGCCTCGATCAGTGAAGTGGCAAGTAATACAGTGAGTACCTCTAAAAAAGTGGAGTCTGTGCATGTTGATTGTAAAGCAGCCACCGATTCCATGACTCGTACTATGGAGCGTGTTGCCGGTTTAGCTAAAGATGTTTCAAATTCGGCCAGTTCTGCCACAGAACTGGCGGCAGAGGCCGAAAAAATCGGTGGGATCATGCAAGAAATTCAAGGCATTGCCGATCAAACCAACCTTCTGGCTCTCAACGCAGCCATCGAAGCTGCGCGTGCTGGTGAACAAGGACGCGGTTTTGCCGTGGTAGCGGATGAAGTGCGAGCCTTATCAAGTCGCACACACAAAGCAACAGAACAAATTCAAAGCTCCATCAGTGAAATTCAATCTACTTTGCAGAGCTGGTCAAAAACCATGCACAAGGGTAAGGATGCTGCAGAAGACTGTGTGAAAGAAACAGATGAGACCCGTGCCTTGGTATTTAAAGTATATGATGAGGTGACCCTTATTTCTGATCTTGCCGCGCAGATTTCCACTGCATCTGAAGAACAAAGCATGGTGTCACAAGAGATCAGTCGCAATATGACCAATATTAGCGACTCTTCCAAAGCCAACTTAGAACAAGCCGATATTGTGGAAAAAGAGTCAAATAGCATTGAGAAACGCACACAATCATTGGTGTCATTAGGATTAACCTTTGGTTAAACAACACTGAACAGCACAACGCTAGGCCCATGCCCACCTTGGCACTCGCTGAAGAATAAAGACTGAGTGCCACACCTTGGGTGCCACACCGTGGGTGCCACACCGTGGGTGCCACACCGTGGGTGCCACACCGTGGGTGCCACACCGTGGGTGCCACACCGTGGGTGCCACACCGTGGGTGCCACACCGTGGGTGCCACACCTAGTTCATCGGAAATCATTGGGTTATGATTGCCATGATTTCCGTTGAACGATGACACATGACTACGCCATTACCCTATTTAGCTCACTATTCACCCAGCATTGTGCAACAGGTCAGCGCCATGTTAGAGCGTAATCAACTCGGTGACTGGCTACGAAGTAAACACCAAGGTATTCATAACGTTGCCAATGACAATGACTTGCGTGACTACGTGCTTGATCTGAAAAATCATTTTCTCAAGAAAACCGCGCCCTTAAGTAAAATAGCCTTCGATAATAAAATCCATGTGGTGAATCAAGCCTTGGGTTTACACAGCTATGTAGCGAGAGTGCAAGGCAACAAAATCAAACGCAAAAACGAACTTCGGATCAGTACTTTATTTAAACAAACACCTGCGCTTTTTCTGAATATGATTGTGGTGCATGAGCTAGCTCACCTAAAAGAAAAAGATCACAACAAAGCGTTCTACCAGCTTTGTCAGCATATGTTGCCCGACTACCATCAACTCGAGTTCGAAGTGCGAGTTTATCTGACGGAATTAGAGCATTCTGGTAAAGTATGGTAGCTCAACCACTATGACATGAACCATGGATTATCAATTTTATCGTGATGTAACAGGTCGCCCTATAGCCGAATGTGAATTGGGGCATTTTGGGGATTGGCTTAGCCATGAAATTGGCGATGATATGCAAGCTATCCAAGGCTTGTTGATCAATATCGCCCTACTTGAAAGTAAACAAAAACGCCAAATAGTGGTAAACGGTAAAGATTACGACTTGGTGTTAGATCAAGACGAAGCCGAACTTCAGTTCAAGACCATGTTATGGCAGGAAGATGATGAATTGCCCGAAGGCACTGAGTTAGACGAAAATCTGCAAATAGGCTGTGGTTTAGAAGATATCAAACAGTTGATTGAGGCTTGGCAGGACTTTTTAAACCCTGCCTGAATCCCAGTTAACGCTGCAAAATCAGTGGCACAAATCCCCCATACCTGCCGCCCCGTTTTAGGGCTCCATAACTAAGCAAATCCCAATTATTGTGCAAGCCAGTCAGTGAACTTAGTAATCAAACAAGCTAACTATCTGAAAGATATAATGAAAAATAATTGGCCTAGTTTCTGCTAAGGTTAGTGTAACGTGTATTGGTCAATACGTTCAGGGAACCTTAGCTTATCCCCCCGGGAAGGTGAGGATCACACCAAAAACAACGATAAAGTGGCGATTGATCAATCCGCAAAAAAACAGAGGCCTTGGATTACTTAAAATGATCCAAGGCCTTTTGTTTTTGATACTGTGAGTGAGTTAGGCGTTATAGGTGGACGAAGCAGTATTGCCACCACGCCCAGTCCAGTTGGTGTGGAAAAACTCACCACGTGGTTTGTCGGTGCGTTCGTAAGTATGTGCGCCGAAATAATCTCGTTGAGCTTGTAACAGGTTAGCTGGTAAACGCTCGGTACGATAACCGTCAAAATAGTTCAAGGCAGCGGTTAAACAAGGCGCAGGCACACCATTGGCAATGGCACTCATTGCCACCTTGCGCCAACCGGCTTGCGCATTGACCACGGTATTAGTGAAGTACTCATCCAATAACAAGTTATTTAGCTCTGGGTTTTTATCGAAGGCATCTTTAATTTTTCCTAAAAACGCCGAGCGGATAATACAACCGCCACGCCACATTAAGGCAATGCCACCATAGTTTAGGTGCCAATTAAATTCTTTAGCCGCTTCGCGCATCAGAGTGTAACCCTGTGCATAAGAAACGATTTTCGATGCAAGCACAGCTTGGCGCAAATCTTCAATGAAGGCCGCTTTGTCGCCACTAAAGGTTTTTTCAGGGCCAGACAACACTTTAGACGCCGCTACACGCTCAGATTTTAAGGCTGAAATACACCGAGCAAACACCGATTCTGCAATAAGTGTTAAGGGCACACCCAGGTCAAGGGCAATAACACCCGTCCATTTACCCGTGCCTTTTTGCCCTGCAGTATCGAGGATTTTTTCCACTAAAGGGCTACCGTCGCTATCTTTATAAGCCAAAATGTCCCGTGTGATTTCCACCAGATAGCTGTCGAGTTCTGTGGTATTCCATTGCTTGAACACTTCATGCATTTCATCAGCTGTCAGGCCCAAGACTTCTTTCATAATTTGGTAAGCTTCACACAACAACTGCATGTCGCCATATTCAATACCGTTATGCACCATCTTCACAAAATGCCCTGCGCCATTCTCACCGACATAATCACAACAAGGTGAGCCATCATCCACTTTGGCAGCAATACTTTGGAAGATAGGTTTGACTGCTTGCCATGCTTCGGCAGAACCACCGGGCATAATGGACGGCCCAGTGAGCGCCCCTTCTTCACCACCTGAAACACCGGCACCAACAAAATGAATGCCCTTTTCAGCCAAGTATTTTTCGCGGCGTATGGTATCGGGGAAATGGGTATTGCCGCCGTCGATAATAATATCGCCCTTGTCTAAATGCGGCACCAATTGCTCAATTGTTGCATCCACTGGCGCGCCAGATTTCACCATGATCATAATTTTACGTGGGCTGGCAAGGGAGTTGACTAACTCTTCTACCGAATAGGCGCCACGAATCGACATGCCTTTGGCTCTGCCGTTGATGAAATGTTCTACTTTATCAGTTGAGCGGTTGTAAGCCGTAACGGTATAACCTTTACTGGCCATATTGAGGATAAGGTTTTCACCCATGACAGCAAGGCCAATAAGACCAATATCAGAAAGAGTTTTCATAGCGTTCCAATGTTTTCTTACAAGTGAATGAACAATAAATGTTTTAGCTATTAAACAATAACATAACACGTAACTTTGTCAGAAAGTTATCCGTGGATTTCACCATATTTATTCCCAGCAGTATTGATTTTTTAATGCGCCGCTCAGGCTCCTTGGCTGAATTGCTGGATTTTTGCTCAGTCGACTATCAATCTACGCTACGCAGACAAGTAAAACTGTGTTTGGCGACATTTTGGCGTTATGCTCAAAAAAATTCACTCAATCCATGAAAAGGACTTTATGCCAACGCTAGCCAAGCTGTATTTCATTTTACTCTGTTGTTTTGTGCCACCGCTGTTGGCGCAAGAGAGCGCCCCTAACGAACTCAGCGAACAACAGCAATACGCCGAGTGGTCGCAGGCACTTTGGGCATCAATCGAGCGGCAAACGGGCGAGATCCAATTAGCCAATCAGGTCGCCACGTTGACCGTGCCTGAATCATTTTATTACCTGAATAAACAAGACAGCAAAAAAGTACTGGAAGAAATTTGGGGCAATCCACCCGGCAACCGAGTAGCGCTGCTTGGCATGTTATTTCCAGCCGATACCACACCTTTTGACTCGGACTCCTGGGGCGTGACCATCGAATATGAGCAAGATGGTTATGTCAGTGATGAAGATGCTGCTGATTTGAATTACGACGAGTTACTGATACAAATGCAGGAAGATACGGCGCTTACCAGTGAAGCAAGGGTGGAACAAGGTTATGTTCCTATAAAACTGGTAGGGTGGGCAGCAAAGCCATATTACGACGCCACCAGCAATAAACTGCATTGGGCCAAAGAAATTCAATTTGGTGATGCGCCGGTGAATACCTTGAACTACAACATACGGGTTCTGGGTCGTAAGGGGGTATTGGTGCTGAACTTCATCGCAGGAATGGATCAACTACCACAAATCTCCACCAACCTTGACAACGTATTGGCCATGGCTGAATTTAATCAAGGTTCACGTTACGCAGATTTTGATCCTGAGCTTGATGAAGTCGCCGCTTACGGTATCGGCGCCTTAGTGGCCGGTAAAGTACTGGCTAAAACCGGTTTACTCGCAGCGGCTTTTTTATTCTTGAAAAAATTCGGCATAATATTGTTAGTTGCAGTGGGCGCGTTTGTTAAAAAGCTGTTCTGGCGCAAAAACCAAACAAACGACAGTTGAACACACCACCTTTAGGCAAAAAAAGCTCAAGCTCGCGCTTGAGCTTTTTTGTAGGCTCGACTTAGGCTTTAAGTGCCGCCAACACTGCATCTGGCTGGATGGGTAAGCTACGCACCCGTGCGCCCACAGCATTAAACACGGCATTGGCAATGGCTGGCGCCACAGCAATCAGTCCCGGCTCACCCAATCCTGTGGGAAACTCATTATTTTGTATAAAACTAATGTCTAACTCGGGTACCGCATTCATGCGCAGTGGTTTATAGGTATTGAGATTGGTGTCTTTGACTTGGCCATCTGCAAACGCTGTACCTTCGTGCAAAGCTAAACTCAAACCCCATAACATCGCGCTCTCAGTTTGCGCCAGCGCACCGTCGGGATGCACAACCGTGCCACAGTCCATTACGCTGGTGAGTTTTAATACCTTCACAACCCCAGTGTTAGGATTAACCTCAACGTGAGCAACACACGCCCCCCAAGTGGGCATGGTGCGTTCTTGACCTGAGGAAACCGCCAACCCCATGCCTTGATGTTTAGCTAAGGTTTGCCCCCAATTGACCTTGGCTTTAATTGCCTGCAACACAGAGGCCAATCGATTTGCTCCGCCTACCGCTTCAGGTGCCTTGCCGGCATTTTTACCACTTGCATCTAACAAAGCCATCCTAAACGCCAGGGGATCTTGTTGCATGTGGTGGGCAATTTCATCCATGAATGATTCCACTGCCCATGCAGTCCAGCCTGGCCCCACCGCGCGCAACCAACCAGGCACAAAGGTTTGTTGCGCTAAGGGATTATTGATAGCTCTCACCCGATGGTTTTTCAGGGTATACCAGTGATCAGCGCCGGATATGGAGAAAGGATCGTATTTGGCTTTTTTGTCTAAATCATCTGGCAGAAATCCGGGGGCCATGGTCAAAGTGGGCCATCCCGCAGCGGCGGCATGATCGATACCCAATAGTCTGCCGTTTTTGTCCCAATAGGCTTGCATTTGCTGCACAGAAGCCGAACGCACACAGTCAAAGCGCGCATCATCTTCACGGGTAAATACCAGTTTTACCGGTTTACCCAAGGCTTGCGCTGTTAACGCGGCAGGGATCATATAATCACCGGCTAGGCGACGTCCAAAACCACCGCCTAAATAATATTGATGAATAAGCACTTTGTCTTCAGCTAAACCTAATGCCTGCGCCACCACCGGTAAAAACAACGACTGCCACTGATTACCTGTATGCACATGACAGATACCATCAACAAATTCCACGCTTGCATTGACTGGCTCCATGGTGAAATGCAATGCCGTCGCTGTATGGTAATTAGCCTGAATGGATTGCTCTGCCTGACCGGCTACCGCCTTGATATCACCTTCGTTTACCACTAACGCACCGCTGGTTGGGTCAGCACACAAGACAGTACCTTGTTGAATAATATCAGCTTCACTAACCGTCGCAGTTTCGCCAAGTTCGTAGTCTACTTTGATCAGATTGCTGGCTTTAACCGCTGCGTAGTAATGCTCAGCAATGACACTCACCCAGCCCTGTAAGGTATGACTTTTATCCTGCAGAATTTGGTAACCAAGATAACCTTTCACCTTCTTCGCCGCACTGTCATCTACCTTTTTCACCACACAGCCGTAACGGGTGGGCGGTACGATAGGGCGTGCATACACCATGTTTTTTAGTTCAACATCGATCCCATATTTAGCGCTACCGTTGGTTTTGGCTGGAATATCTAAGGCCATAGCAGATTTGGCAATGTACTGGCGCTTGTTTGGATTTTTTGGGCTAAACGTCGCCAGTTCATCCGCACTAAATACTTTATCAATATCGCCCTTTTGCACAATCTGCGCAAAGCTCACCGTTTTGTTTTTCCATGTGACCTGACTGTTTTCGAGGCTACATTCTTGAGGATTGGCACCTAACAATTTGGCCCCGGCACTCAGTAATACCGATCTACCAGCTGCCCCCGCTTGCGACATAGGTAAATAACTTTGAAAGACTGACCATGAGCCACCCGTTACCATGTAACCCCATTTAGGATCAGTGTCCACGTGTCTAATTTGCACTTGCTGCCAATCGGCCCCCAATTCATCAGCCACGATGCGTGCCAAAGCTGTACCAACATGTTGCCCCATCTCCGCCTTAGCAATGTTGACGATGATTAGGCCATTACTATCTATCTCAAACCACACCGTGGGGCTGAACAGCTTTGCATCTAGGCGTTGGCTAGCGCTGCCCGTGAGTGTGGAGAGGGCATTCACCGCTGGGGCAAAGGCCATGAGCAAACCTGCTCCCACACTACCCACAAGAAACTGACGACGGCTGGTATTGAGTTGTTTAAACTGCAGTGGATTCATTTTAACTTACCTCCTTGTCAGTGCGCGCGGGTTGATATATCTGCACCACCTCAGTAGATTTTGCTGCCACCGAACTGATGGCCGCTTTTATGCGTTTGTAACTCATACAACGGCACAAATTGGCGCTCATGTACTGGACAATATCGTTGTCACTGGGGGAAGGGTTGCTGGCCAATAAGGCTGCTGCTTGCATAATTTGACCTGATTGACAGTATCCACACTGAGGTACTTGATGATCCACCCATGCTTGTTGCAAAGGATGTTGGTTGGCTAAACCTTCGATGGTGCGAATGTCCGCATTGGCTACCGCACTCAGTGGTAGTGAACATGAACGCACAGGGCTGCCATTAAAATGCACGGTACAGGCTCCGCACATGGCAATACCACAACCAAATTTAGTGCCTGTTAAACCAAACTCATCGCGAATCACCCACAATAGCGGCGTGTCCTCTTCTGCGGTGGATGTGATTGCTTTGCCATTGAGGGTAAATTGAATCATGAGGTTGTCCTGTCTAAGAAGTTAACGAGGCAAGGGCTGCTGGGCCATCGCAGTTCGTTATTAACCATAGACTATAACCACTGATCCGCGGGGCTTTATTTCCCGCAATTATTCGAATTTATAGACTTGGGGCAGGTATACGGGTTCGCCGTTTTTCATTTTCTTTTCGGCGTAATCAAAAAAACCACGCACCGACACGCCGTGCACTTTCTGCACATTCAATTTGGTGCACAGATCATCCACAAAATTTTCGGTGATGTTGTGGGCATACCTGATCAACTCGAGATCAGCTTCGTCGCCGTGCTCAAAATAAAACAAAATGAATTTGTGCAACTGCGAAATGCGAAACACCACCTTCATTAAATTGGGGTTCCATACCTTAAATTCCATCTCAGGTACGTTGTGCATTTCATGCTCAAATTCGCGATCTTTTAACCAAGGAATACAGTGAATTTCAAAGCCAGAGTTGGTGAACAGTTTATAGATGGACAAGCGAGGCATCTTGTCACATTGAATCTCACCCATTTTATTTTCTGAACCACCTAAGGCCTGTAAATTCCAGTTTTTTTTGTCGAGGAGACTATCCAAGGAATTATCAAAACCGTATTTATACATGCCCTCAGCCAACCCTAGGGATGTTGAAACCGAATGATAGAAATTCGAGATATTGCCAAAATTGATTTTTTTCTTTAGCCGATTTATTTCACGCAACCTGATCTCGGGCTTTTCCTGTTCTTCAAACACGTTTTTTTCCTCACACCTTCTGAGCAAAGTCTACTGCAAGACTTTATGGGCTAAGCACTATTTTACACATAGCTTTGTACTGATAGACAGCGAATAACGTTCAGGTATAAACAAACATAATGTTTAATGACCGCAGGCCATCAATCACGGCATTTGCCCTGGGTCTAGCCCCGCAATTTTACACCTAAAGCCAAGGCCATAAATTCTGCTGATATTGGAGTATGGACAACAACAATAAACGATGCCCTGTCATCTTGTTAAGCTGCACCTAGTCCAATCAACCTTGAATAGAGTTTTGTTATGCATACATCATCGCGTTTTTCACAGAAAATAGTTTTGGTTACCGGTGCCGCCGCTGGCATTGGTGAAGCCACCGCTAAAGCCTTCGCCCATGAAGGTGCCACTGTGGTATTGGCTGATATCAATCCATCCGGTGCCAATGTAGCCAAAGCCATTAGTGACCTGGGTGGCCAAGCCGTTTTCCAGTTGTGTGACGTCAGCTCTAAGGAGTCCGTTCATTCGCTTTTCGACATGATTCATCAACACTATGGCCGGTTAGATATTGCGTTTAACAACGCGGGGTTGGAATTTGAAGCAGCAAAATTAGCTGAGGGCATCGACGAAACGTACGACAAGATCATGGCCGTGAATGTCAAAGGTGTGTGGCTGTGTATGCAACAAGAGATCCGTACGATGTTAAAAAATGGCGGTGGGGCGATTGTTAACACAGCCTCTGTAGCGGGTTTAGGTGCCGCACCCACCATGAGTATTTACAGCGCCAGTAAACATGCCGTGGTAGGTCTGACAAAATCAGCAGCGGTGGAATATGCAAAAAAAAGTATTCGCATTAACGCCGTTTGCCCCGCTGTTATTGATACCGATATGTATCGACGTGCAGTCAACGATGATCCTAAAAAAGCCGCCACCATTCATGCTATGCACCCTATTGGTCGTGTGGGTCGCGCTGAAGAAGTGGCAGCCGCTGTGCTTTATTTATGCTCTGATGCAGCCAGTTTTACCACAGGCATCACACTGCCGGTAGACGGCGGTTCAACATCAATCTAAAGCGTGCAAAGGGCCAAGGATAGGCCCTTAAACTAGAACGATCAGGCTACTTCGATAAAATGAACAGCTCGAATCTCGAGGGTGCCCAAATGTCGGGCACCTGTTACGCGGGAATTTGCTCTGTTGCTAGGTTCTCGTGAGCCGCATGATCTTTGGCTAACAACATGTAAACTGACGGCAATACATACAAGGTAAACAGCGTTCCAATGGCCATACCACACACCAAAACTAAACCAATGGCATTACGCGCACCTGCCCCTGCGCCACTAGCAAAAATGAGTGGCACGTGACCGGCGATGGTGGCGATACTCGTCATCAGAACCGGACGTAAACGAATAATCGAAGCTTGTTGCACTGCGTCTAACTTGCTTAGGCCTTGCTCTTGTAACTTGTTAGCAAATTCCACGACCAAAATACCGTTACGTGCAATTAAACCAACCAAGGTCACCAATCCCACTTGGGAATAAATATTCAGGGTTGTGGTCCAACTGTCTGTCCAATAAGGCATAGGCGCCGGTATTTTCAAGAAGGTAAAGACCATGGCACCAAACAAGGCCAAAGGCACCGAACCTGCCAAAATAACTAAGGGATCACGGAAGCTATTAAACTGGGCTGACAGCACCAAAAATATCATGGTGATTGCCATCAGAAAGGCCGGTAAAAAAGAATTTCCTTCCAATTTAAACTGGCGTGACTGCCCGGTGTAATCAATGCTGTAACCCTGCGGCATGATTTTATTGGCTTCGTTTTCCATATATTGCAGCGCATCACCCAGTGATGTGGTTGTTTGCCCACTGATCTTTACCGAGTTCATTTGCTGCATTCGATTGATGCTGCGCGGCACGGTGCTCACTTCCACTTTGGCAATGTCGGCCACTCTCACTAAGTTGCCGTTAGGACCACTCACATATAAATCTTCGATGTCTTGTGGATTCAAACGTTCGCTGCGTTTAACTTGCGGGATCACTTTATAGCTGTAGCCTTCCATGTTAAAACGATTGACGTAGTTGCCCCCTAATAACACGGCCAGATCACGTGTCACGGTTTGCAAGTCGAGTCCGAGTTCGGCGACTTTTTCGCGATTGACTTTGAGTGTCGCGTTGGGCTGATCGATTTTTAAATCAATCATCGGAGGGAAAGCAAACATGCCACTTTCTGTTGCCTTGTTCACTAGCTGCTGAGAAATTTCATAAATTTCAATAGGTTCGGCCTGAGAAGTTAACACAAATTCGAATGGGAAATTTCCGCCACCCGGCAAGGCTGGGGGAGTTAAGGGAAAGATCCGCACGCCACTGATTCCGCTCAGCTTTTGTTGCACTTCGGGCAGAATATCAAACACGCTTCGCTCACGCTGATCCCAAGGTTTGAACACCATGCCTGAGAAGCCGAAATTGGGAAAGGTCAGCAAAAAGGTAAAGTCGGTTTCTTCTACACTCATATAGACATCGTTGGCTTGATTCACATAAAAAACCGATTGCTCAATGGTGCTATTTGCCGGTGTCTCTGTGATCCCAAAAATGATGCCTTGATCTTCATTGGGGGCTAATTCAGTGGGCGACATCATGTACATCACACAGGCCAGGGCCGATATGACGACCCAAAATAAATACACCGCTGGACGAGCGCGTAAACTGCCCGCCAGTGAACGTGAGTAGTAGCGTTGAAACGCATCAAAGGCGCCACCCAACGGCGCTTTAACCTTCTTATGAGCTTGTAACCAACGAGAGCCCAACATGGGTGATAACGTCAAAGCCACCACCGCTGAAATACACACGGCGCCAGCCAAGGTGATAGCAAATTCGCGGAACAAGGTACCCGTCAGGCCACCTTGGAAGCCTATGGGTACATACACTGAAACCAGTGTGATAGTCATGGCAATGATTGGCCCAGCTAATTCTCTCGCACCGATGAGGGCCGCTTGCACAGGCGATTTACCTTCTTCTATGTGGCGCTCAATGTTTTCCACCATGACAATGGCGTCATCCACCACCAGTCCCACGCTCAATACAATGGCTAATAGGGTCAATAAATTCAGTGTAAAACCAAACATCTGCATCAAAAACAGGGCGCCAATTAACGACAAGGGTATGGCTAACACTGGAATAAGTACCGAACGACTAAAACCCAAGAACAAGAAAATCACAATAACAATAATGAGCAGGGTTTCAGACAGGGTTTTCACCACTTCTTCAATGGCCGTTTCAATATATTCCGTGGAGTCATAAGACACCATGGCGTCCATCCCGGTGGGCAGCTTTTCACGTATCGCCGCCATTTCTTTACGCACCGCTTGCATGACGTCAAGGGCGTTGGCGGTGGGCATCACCCAAATCCCCATGAACACGGCAGTTTGTCCCGAATAGCTCACCACCGTATTGTAATCTTCTGCCCCTAATTCTACGTCAGCGACATCTTTCAAACGCACGGTACCTTGAGCATTGCGGCGAATGATCAACTCTTCAAAATCCTGCACACTGTGCAAATCTGTATCGGCACTAAGATTAACCTGAGTTAATACACCACGGGTTTGCCCTAATGTGGCTTGCACATTGTTGGCGGTGAGCGCTTGCCTGAGCTCTAAGGGGCTTAAATTAACGGCAGCCATCGCTTCTGGTTTCAACCAAATACGCATGGCATACACTCGCCCACCAAGGGTTTCGGCCTTTTGTACACCATCGATGGCCGCTAAACGCGGTTGAATGCTGCGGGTGAGGTAGTCGGTAATTTGATTCTGCGACAAAATATTGGAGGTAAAGCTCAGATAAGCAGCGGCAAATTCGCTATCAGCAGAGACAATACTTAAGGCCGGAACCTCGGCTTCAGGTGGTAATTGACCGCGCACAGCATTCACTTTTGCACTGATCTCTGACATCGCCCGCACTGGATCAAAGTTGAGTTTTAAATGTACTTTGATCTCTGATACACCCATTGAAGACGTGGATTCAACGTAATCAATGCCATCGGCAGAGGCCACAGCGCGTTCCAAGGGTGTAGTAATAAAGCCTTTAACCAAATCGGCGCTGGCACCAATGTAGACCGTTTGGATATTGATCACCGAAACATCACTTTTGGGGTACTGACGCACGGTTAAAGAACTGGCCGCCTGAAATCCGGCAATCAAGATCAGAATACTGACCACGATTGACACCACGGGGCGGCGGATAAATAAGTCGGTAAAATGCATGGTGTTTACCCTCAAGAATCAGTTGGCTGTGGTGACAAACTGCGCACTGGTTCAGGGTTTTTGCTGATCACGATGGGCATGCCGTTAAACAATTTAAATGCCCCAGCGCTGACCACTTTTTGTCCTGCTGTTAAACCGGCTTCCACACTGACAAAATCGCCGCGTGTGGCACCAAGGCGCACAAACTGTTGGCGCACCGTTTTGCTTTCGTTACCATTATCACTTTCTTCAATCACAAACACCGTATCACCATAAGGGGCGTATAACACTGCCGTGGCTGGGATGGCTAATACATTCTGTGCGCTAGGCAATGCTACTTCCAGCCCCACCGACATGCCCGGCAGAAAGCTAAGATTAGGATTGGGGATTCTGGCTTGTACATGCAGATTTCGGGTAGCACGATCAATTTCAGCGGCGGTGGCAATAATTTCACCTGCAACAATTTCGCTGTCTACGGCCCCCACTCTCACTTGGTAGCCCGGTTGCATTTTGCTTAACCACTGCTGCGGTACCCGAAAATTAACCCGCAATTGTTCGATAGATTGCAAGGTAACGACAGATGTCCCAGCCTGTAAATCTTGCCCTAAGTAAACTTGACGGATACCCAAACGCCCGGCAAAAGGCGCCACAATGCGCTTTTTCGCGAGTGTCGTTTTTAGATCTTGAACTTCACTTTGTGCTGATTCAAGTTGCTCGGCGGCTTCATCTAATGCACTTTCCGAGACAGATTGCTGTTTACGAAGCGATGCCAAACGAGTTTGATTGCTTTTTGCTAATTCAAGACGCGCAAGGGCAGCACGCAGTTGCGCTTGTTCATTGCCCGATTCTTGTTCGAGCAACAGATCGCCTGCTTTAACAGTTTGTCCCGATTCAAAATGAATAGCACTGATGCGCCCATTGACCTCGGCACTCACCATCAATCCTTGCCACGCTTCTAGACTTCCTACAGCAGAGACCGTATCAGGCCAATTTTGCTCTTCAACTTGGGTGACACTCACCGTTTCTGGTGGAGGCGCAAACGAGGCACCACTTTCCATCATAAAACCAATTTGTGCCGCTTTAATGCCACCGATCACCGCAATAATGATGACTAACAATATAATTGAAAACACGACGGCAAGTTTGCGCGACATGGGATATTCCCTCATTTTTTGGAGTTAAAATTGGTCAAATACGATGAAAGAATTTTCATGACCACAGCACCACTGGGTTTAAGTATACCTGTATGAACATCCATATAACAAACGAAAAAACAGAGAGAGAAATGTCGATTTGTAATGAGTTATGACTTTATCGGTATCGACGCTGTTACGTTAGCGAGTTTCATGATGCCTAGGTGCGTCATCTTGCTGCACACCAAGAGAGTAAGCTTTATTCACCCAGATATAAAGATGTTTGCTTACGCCTTTGCTACTGGGCAAATTCGCCTGACAGGGTTTAAATAATTTGGCCAATTCGCAGCAAATTTCCGTCTGGGTCAACCACCGCAAATTCACGTAAACCCCAGGGTTTATCTTCAAGTTTATCCATGCGAGGTATGCCATGTTGAGGTAAATTTGCAGCCCTAAATGCAAGATAGATACTTTCAACATCAACAACCCGAATGTAGCAACCAAACGATGATTCTTGGGGTATCAACAACGCATGGGCAAAAAAATGCAGTTCAATCACACCACGCTGTAAAATAGCGTAGTCTGGGTTGAACCCATGAGCGCCTCCGCTAAATCCCAAACACTGATAAAACGCAACTGTTTTACTTATGTCTCGACTAGGCAAAGTGGGAATCGTTTGATCGTTGGTTTGCATGACCGTTTTCCATTCTAAATAACCCCAATCCTGTTTAAGAAATTGAACTAAATGCCTGTTCCAAGATCCGATCTTTCGACCAAGAAAGTGGGAACCAACAGAGGAACAGGCATGAAGAACCTAGTCGAATTATTTTGTGATGTCGA
>Ga0210026_1000123_pt1 | contig 98900 bp, 82 predicted proteins | sample CryGeymeta201509_FD_183977 | JGI IMG/M metagenome (GOLD analysis project Ga0210026, IMG submission 183977) | Groundwater microbial communities from Crystal Geyser aquifers in Utah, USA - Crystal Geyser metaG 2015-09 (SPAdes) (version 2) | ecosystem: Environmental > Aquatic > Deep subsurface >...
TTGGCTAATTCAAATAAATTATAAAAATGAGAACAAAGTTTAGTGGAATTTTAACGCTTTTATTAGCGTTTGTCGTGCAACTCACGTTCGCACAAGAAAAAACAATCTCAGGAACGGTGGCTGATGACACAGGTCTTCCGCTTCCGGGGGTTAATATTATAGTTAAAGGAACTAATACAGGAACCCAATCAGATTTTGATGGAAAATACTCCATTAAAACTAGCGTTGGGCAAACTTTAGTATTTAGTTTTATTAGCTTTAAGACAGTGGAAATGGCGGTTACAGCAGCTACCAGCTCGCTAAATGTACAGATGGTAACCGATGCTGAAGAACTTTCACAAGTAATTGTAACAGGCTTTGCCGTAAAAAGAGAGAAAAAAGCTCTTGGGTATGCTGTGAGTGAAGTTGCTGCTGAAAGTATCGAGCAACGCTCTGAAGGGGATGTTGCCAGAGTACTTTCCGGGAAAAGTTCCGGTGTTGTTATTAACAATACCAGTGGTATTTCCGGTTCAGCTACAAACATTAACATTAGAGGATATAACTCTATAAGTGGTAGCAACCAACCTCTATTCATAGTGGATGGTGTACCTTTTTCAAATGACACTAACCCTAATGGTAACTTCTTAACCGGTAATAGTGGTTCCAGTCGTTCCTTAGATTTAGACCCTAACAACATTGAAAGTATTTCAGTACTAAAAGGGTATAGTGCGGCTACTTTGTATGGTTCTGAAGGTAAAAATGGGGTAATCCTTATTACTACTAAAGCAGGAAGCGTATCTAATACCGTTAAAAAAACAGAAATTTCTGTAATTCAATCTGTTTTTACTAATGAAATAGCATCCCTTCCTGATTATACCAAAAAATATGGAAATGGTTTTGACCAGGCTTTTGGTAATTTCTTCAGTAACTGGGGACCCGGTTTCTTTGCAGATGGTCTAGGTGGGTATCTTGAACCTTCAAGTGGTATAAATCCTGATGGTACTTTTCCTCATCCATATTCAAGAGCTGGATTAGCAGATGTATTCCCAGAATTTCAAGATGCTGTTCTCCCTTGGAAGGCAGTCCCAGACCACGTTAAGGATTTCTTTAGAGATGGATTATCTTTAAATACTTCTGTAAATATTGCAGGTGGTTCTGACGATGGAAAATACAATTATAATTTTAGTTATGGGCGTCTAGAAGATGAAGGTTTTACACCCGGTAACAAAACAACTAGAAACAATTTTAGTGTGGGAGGTAGAGCCATTTTAACAAATAAATTTACGTTAAGTGGTACGTTAAATTATGCAATAACCGACTTTATTACTCCTCCGGTAGCATTTAGTAATGGCTCTTCTGCTCAAAATGGTTTATCTGTCTTTGGAGATTTATTTTATACTCCTACTAATTTACCATTAATGGATTTACCTTTTCAAAATCCATTAACAGGACAAAGTGTATATTACCGTGCAGATGACCGTATTGTAAACCCTAACTGGATTGTAAATAACTCGCACGTAAGTCAATTAACCAATCGTTTCTTTGGCTCTAATATGCTAGCTTACGAAATAAATGAAAACTTAAATATTTCCTACCGTGTAGGTATCGATTTATATTCAGAAAACACCGAAGTTGCTACAAATCGTGGCGGTGGATTTCCTGCTGATATTGATTTAGGAGAATATACCACATACAATAGCACAAACACCATTTGGGATCATAACTTTATGTTGAATGGAAGCTATAGTCTTACGGATGATTTAGGATTAAATTTTACCGTGGGTGCAACCTCAAAATCTGAAAATTTTGAACGTTTCGGTATCCGAAGTGTAGATCAGATTGTTTTTGACGTGTTTAGACACTTTAACTTTAGAACGCAAACTCGTTTAAACTTTAATGACAATAACATTCAAAATACTAATTTCAGAAATATTAATGGAGTTTATGGTCAAGCAGATTTTGATTATAAAAATTACTTATACTTAAACTTATCTGCCAGAAATGACTGGGTTTCATCTCAAATAGATAATTCGCAATTCTATCCTAGCGCAAGTTTATCTTTTCTTCCATCGGTAGCATTTCCAGATATTAAATCTACAAACGGAATTAACTACCTTAAATTAAGAGGAAGTTATGGTACTTCTGCAGGTTTTGCGAGCGGATTCCCCATATCAAATACATTAAACCTTAACCCAAATTTCTTTAATAACGGCTCGGGTTCTTTTATATCCAATACTACAAATGCTCGATTGGGAAATCCAAAATTAAAACCCGAATTATATGAAGAAATAGAAATTGGTTTGGAAACTAAATTCCTAGACAATAGAGTTTCTTTAGATTTTTCTTATTATGACAGACAAACAACAGATTTAATTACGGATCGTGACCTACCTCCATCAACCGGATTTAGTTTTACGCAAGTAAATATTGGTAAATTAGATGGTTATGGTTTTGAGGTAGATTTAGCTATCAATCCTGTTCGCAATGAAGGAACCGGATTTAACTGGAACATTAATACCAACTATACCAAATACAGAACCACCGTTACAGATCTTGGTCTAGATGATGTAAGTCAAATTGTATATTCTGGCTTTACTAATCTTGGTAATGCCGCTATTGAAGGAGAACCTTTTAGTACCATTGTGGGAACCTCTGTTCTTCGTGATGAAAATGGAAATTTTGTAGTAGATGCAACTGGTAACTATGTAGAAGCACCTGGTGTAAACATTATTGGTGATGCTACACCTGATTTCATTGTAAACGTTTCCAATAGTGTGTCTTGGCGAGGCTTTAATTTAAGTTTCTTGGCCAGTTATACGCACGGAGGAGACATCTACTCAGGTACTATTGGTGGCTTGCTTGCAAGAGGTATTACTGAAGACACTAATGACAGGTTAAACACATTTATACTGCCAGGTGTTAAAGAAGATGGAACTCCAAATGATATTCAAATAAATGCCTCTGGTTATTACTTTGATAACTTAGGTTTTGGTCCTAATGAATTACAGGTTTATGATGCTTCAGTCATTCGTTTAAATGAAGTGTCTTTAGCCTACGATGTACCTAAACAATTTCTAGACAATACGCCGTTTGGGTCTGTATCTTTCACTTTTGCCGGATATAACCTATATTATGATGCCATAAACACTCCAGACCATATTAACTTTGATCCAAACGTTATAGGAGTTGGAGTTGGTAATGGTAGAGGTCTAGATTTTATCAACGGTCCTAGTGGAAAACGTTTTGGTTTCACTGTAAAAGCAACATTCTAAAAAAAAATAAGATGAAAAAAATAAAAATAATTATACTGGCTTGCATTGGGCTGTTCATGTTTAATTCCTGTGAAACTACAGATTTAAATTTAACAGAAAACCCTAATGCCCTTGTCCCACTTCAAGCAGATGTAGAATTCTTCTTGAATGATATTCAAATAAGTTTTGCAAGAACCGTAAACACATTTGGCTCTTTTGGAAGCGAAACCACACGTATTGAATATATGTTTGGCGGTGGTGGTAACTACCAAACTGCATATAGCGATGTTAACTTTAGCGGGGTTTGGGAAAACTCCTACCAACGTATTATTAAAGACATACGTACCATGAATCCTTTGGCTGAAGAAGTAGGACTAAACAAACATATTGGGGTAGGAAAAGTAATTGAAGCATACCTTATGATGACCCTTGTAGATTATTTTGGAGATGTGCCTTACTCTGAAGCTTTTAATGAAAATATCCTAGCTCCAAAGTTAGATTCCGGTGCATCCGTTTATGCCGCCGTACTTAATTTATTGGATGAAGCTATCGCAAATTTTGCTATTGAAAGTCCTAATTTAACAAATGACTTCTACTATAATAACGATTTTACGAAATGGACAAAACTAGCCAATACCTTGAAAATGAAAGTCTATATCCAAACTCGTTTGGTAGATGGTGGTGCAATCAATGCTTTTCAACAAATTGTTAATTCTGGAAATTACTTGACTGACAATGCAGATAACTTTGTGTTTAACTATGGTACTGAAAACGTTGACCCGGATTCACGTCACCCTGGTTATGCAGCTGAATACCAATCTACAGGTGCAACAGGATATGCATCTACTTGGTTAATGGATTTAATGTTAAACGATAAATCCATACCGGATCCTCGTATTCGTTACTACTTTTACAGACAACGTAACACAGTTCCAACGAATCCTAATCAACAAGCTGAATTAATAAGATGCGCCGTTGAACCAATTCCGGCACATTATGCTGCTATAGGAGCTGTTTACTGTTATCCGGGATATCCTAACCCAGCTGCTGGATTTGGATATTGGGGTAGAGATCATGGTAACAGAGAAGGTATTCCACCAGATGCTCGTTTAATTACAGCTCTTGGTATTTATCCTGTAGGTGGCCGTTTTGACGATAACACTTTTCAAGGTATCAACGGTATTTTTAGAGGAGCCTTAGGTCAAGGAATTACGCCCATAGTACTTAGTTCTACTGTAGATTTTTGGAGAGCAGAAGCCTCTTTATTTGGTGGTTCCGGTAATGCTACTTCTTTAGTAGCTAGTGGTATTCAAAAATCAATAACCCTAGTAAGAAGTTTTGCAGCAAGAAGTGCAGATCCTACACGTCCAATAAACACTGCTTTTATTCCGCCCCTTTCCGATGATGCTACATATATAGCTGAAGTTACAGCCAGATTGAATGCAGCAGCAGGAAATGCAGAAAAATTAGACGTAATTGCGAAAGAATTCTTTATTTCTTTAAAAGGTAATGGTATAGATGCCTTCAACTTTTACAGAAGAACAGGTGCGCCAAGAGATATACAACCGCATTTAGAGCCAAATCCGGGTGGATTTATACGTTCGCATTTTTATCCTGCTAACGAAGCAAATAACAATTCAAACGTTCCACAAAAACCGAACGTAACCCAACGTGTGTTCTGGGATACTAATCCGGAAACCGGTTTTCCACAAAACAATTAAAAAAGTAACACTATGAAAAATATATTTTTTAAATCAACCTTATTCACTATTGTCCTTCTCTTCTTTGCATGTAGTGATACAGACAACTTAGTAATAGATAATGTTACTGACAATACTACCTCTGGCGGTATCTTAAGAACATTAGAAGAGAGTACCGATTTACCTATTGGTTTGCCGGACTCAGCAGTACATTTGCTCCTTGAAATTCAAGATGCCGAAGACGGTAATTTATCGGACAAAATTAATGTTTATGCAAGTTTTACAGACATTGTAAATGCCGGTACAAATAACCGAGATGAAGTATTGATGGGAACTATTCCAAGTTCAGCATTTATACTTGGTAATAGATTACCTCAGGCAGAAGTAAATGTAACCCTTGTAGAATTGCAAACTGCATTAAATCTTACTTCAGATGATTTTACCGGTGGTGACCGTTTTGTAATACGCGTTGAACTTGTCTTTAAAGATGGTAGAAGATGGAGTAATGATAACGCTTCTCAAACAGTATTAGGTAATTTATTTTTAAATTCTCCTTTTGTTTATGATGCAAATGTTATTTGTCCTGTGCCGGAAGATTATTTAGTAGGTAATTATCTAATGGAGAAAACAAGTGCTGAAGAAGATCCTTTCTTCCCTGCTTTCGGACAAGCATTTTCTTCTACAGGTCAGATAGTCAATATTACTGCCAGTGGCTCACAAAGAAATTTTGAGTTTTCATATTATCCTGATCCTCTAGGCACACAAACTGGTCAAACTGATCCTGGTTTTGCATCCTCTTATAACATGAAACTTACTTTTTTATGTGGTAATATAGAAGCTTTAGGCACCATAATGACCGGTTCTCTTGGATGTGGAAGTGGATCTATAGGTCAGAAAAATGCAATACCTCCATCACAATACGATTTAAGTAATGATACTGTTGTTATTGTTAATATTCTAGATTTTGAACCAGATGGTGGTTGTGATACAGGAAATTATCCTGTTACACTTAGATTTACTAAACAGTAAAAACTAAAAAAAATATTTACTAAAAACACCTGCCTAGAGCAGGTGTTTTTTTTGCTTAAAAAATTTGGTTTTAATATATATATATTAGCATCTTATTAACCAGTTAAATATTAAATTATGAATAAAAAACTATTATTGTTAGTCAGTATGGCAGTAACTCAATTTGTATTTTCCAATGAACCCGTTTATCCAAATTATCTAGGCACTGAGGATATTACTCTCTTAGAATCAGAGTTTGTTAAAAAAATGAACAGTGAAGTACTAATTAATGATATTGAATCAAAATTCATTTCATTGTTTGATAAAGTTACTCAAGTTAACGCACAATATTCAAAAGAAAACGGTTATTATTATCTTGTTTTTGGTGTAAAGTCTAATCTTTCTAAAGTAGAACTACTAAAAATTGAAGAAGAAGATATTATTAATAATAAATATTCCTATATAAATTTTGAAAAAATAGAAAATAAATCAACTGTAGAATTTTGTGGTTATAATAATTATCCAGTCTCAAACCCCTGTCATTTACCTTTTTGTAGTCTTATACTAAATAATAATGTTTGTTTGAATATTAAATGCGGTATTTGGGATGGCATTCAATGTCAAGTATATTAAAATTTTATCTATAAACAGGATATTAACCCTAATTGTTTTCTGCTACATTTAAATGTATTAAGCAATTAAAACAAATAAATTTATTATAAAAACATCTGCCTTGAGCAGATGTTTTTTTTACCTTTGTTTTATGCAAAAGGAAACACAAATTATTGGCATCAGAGCCATCTTAGAAGCTATTAACTCTGGCACAACCATAGATAAAGTTTTTATCCAAAAGAACACACAGGGTGACTTGATGAAAGAGTTGCTAAATGCCCTTAGAAAAAAAGCCATCAACTTTAGTTATGTTCCCATTGAAAAAATAAACAAACTCACCTCCGGTAATCACCAGGGTGCGGTTGCCAGCATCTCTCCTATTTCATTTTTAACTATTGAAGAACTCGTAGATGCCACTTTAGAGAAAACCAATAATCCATTATTTTTAATTCTGGATGAAATTTCAGATGCGCGTAATTTCGGTGCTATAATTAGAACAGCTTCCTGCACAGGTGTTGATGGTATTATTATTCAAAAACATGGTGCTGCACCTGTAAATGCGGATACCGTAAAAACATCTGCCGGTGGTGTATTTCAAGTGCCTATTTGCAAGGTTAATCATATTAAAGATGCAATATATTATTTACAATCCTCCGATATTGAAATAATAGCTGCAACAGAAAAGACAGAACACACCATTTACAAAACCAATCTTTCAGGACCAATAGCTATATTAATGGGTTCTGAAGAAAAAGGAATTAACCCTTCTGTTTTAAAAATAATTGAAATAAAAGCGAAACTGCCTATGCAAGGTGAAATTGCTTCTTTAAATGTTTCTGTGGCTTGTGGCGCCATGCTATATGAAGTGGTGAGGCAACGAAGTTTGTGAGTCTTTGAGTTTGTGAGTTTGTGGGTTTGTGAGTTAAAATGTAGGGAGTGTTCAAAATTCAAAGTACAACGTTCATAGTTTAATATTGAAAAACCGTTATTGGTTAATTGGAATTTGGTACTTGAAATTTGATTTTTTTTTAATTATTCCTCTTTCTTTTTAAAACTATACGTTATTCTAATTTTAGTCTGCTTATTTTCTGATATTTCGTTGTTTGGAATTTGGTGCTTTGCATTTGTAATTTCTTCATTTTCCTCTTTTGGGGTGGGAACAAAATTTCCATTTTCATCAAAATGCTTTAAAAAGTCATCATCCTCAGGTTTATAATCTTCTTGCTGCCAAGAATATAGTTTTGGTTTTTCAATTTTAGTTTTAAAAAGAAATGCAAATACAAAACCTACTATTAATCCCGAAAGGTGTCCTTCCCAAGAAATTCCTTCTTCAATAGGAAAAACATACCAAAGCAAACCCCCGTAAAGAAATACAATAATTAAAGATAATGCCATTAAGCGATAATATTTTGAAAATGCCCCTTTAAAAAACAAAAAAGTAACCAACATATAAACAACACCACTTGCCCCAATATGGTATGCAGGACGACCGATGAACCATGTAAGCAAACCTGTGAGTAACATTCCATATAGAAGCACTTTCCAACTGTCTTTTTTATAAAAATAAAATAAGGCAGTGGTTAAAACTAAAAGAGGAATACTATTATTAAAAAGATGTTTAAGACTTCCGTGTATAAAAGGACTAAAAAGAATTCCTCGTAAACCTTCAAATGTTTTTGGGTAAATACCATAGGAATTAAAAAGAACCCCAAAACGAATTTCATACCAAAAAACAACCCATAAAATCAATACAAACAGGATTGGAAATCCTATGGTAGCCGTTGTAAAAGTAAATGGGTTGTCATTTTTTTTCATTTTAATACTATTTCAAAAAACCTGCCGAAATAAAAGTACTGAAAATGTGGCAGTCCTCACCACTTACCCCTCTCCTAAGGAGATGGGAAAAAACAACCATCAAATTCCTTTACTTCAACTTGACCAGTAACCGGAAAAAAATAAAATATCTACAAAATATTCTAAGGATTAAGTTTTAAAGTTTCATTAAATTAAAACACTACAGGACAATTAAGGAATTTCTTTTTTTGAATGCTGAAAAACGATAACTTTACCAAATGAATGCACCTTTAGCAGAACGAATAAGACCTAAAACTTTAGAGGACTATATTAGCCAACAACACCTTGTTGGAAAAACGGGTGTACTCACATCTCAAATAAAAAAAGGAATTATCCCTTCTTTAATTTTATGGGGACCACCGGGAACAGGAAAAACCACTTTAGCTAATATTATCGCTAACGAAAGTAACAGGCCATTTTACACATTAAGTGCCATAAATAGTGGTGTAAAAGACATTAGAGAGGTTATTGACAAAGCCAAAAAAGGAGATGGTCTTTTTACTACAAAAAACCCTATTCTTTTTATTGATGAAATTCATCGGTTTAGCAAATCGCAACAAGACTCTTTGCTTGCGGCAGTTGAAAAAGGTTGGATTACATTAATAGGTGCAACTACTGAAAACCCGAGTTTTGAAGTAATTGCTGCGCTTTTATCGCGTTGTCAGGTGTATGTTTTAAAACCTTTTGATAAAAAGGATTTAGAAACCCTTTTAAAACGGGCATTGGAAAAAGATGAATACTTGTCTCAAAAAAAGATAAAACTACTGGAAACGGAAGCCTTATTGCGCCTTTCAGGAGGGGATGCCAGAAAGTTATTGAATATTTTTGAATTGGTTGTACAGTCTGAAACCTCCGATAGAATTACTATAACCAATGACTTGGTTATGGCAAAAGTGCAACAAAAAACGGTTCGCTATGACAAAGCCGGCGAACAACACTATGATATAGTTTCGGCATTTATAAAATCTATTCGTGGTAGCGATCCTAATGCAGCTGTATATTGGTTAGCAAGAATGATAGAAGGCGGTGAAGACGTAAAATTCATTGCACGTCGAATGCTTATTTTGGCTTCTGAAGATATTGGCAATGCAAATCCAACGGCATTGGTAATTGCAAACAACACTTTTCAGGCAGTTACCGCCATTGGTTTTCCGGAATCTCGCATAATTTTAAGCCAATGTGCCATTTATCTCGCCATTTCTGCAAAGAGTAATGCTTCTTATATTGCCATAGACAAAGCTTTAGAAATGGTAAAACAAACAGGCGATTTAGAGGTGCCTTTATCTATAAGAAATGCACCTACTAAATTAATGAAAGAATTGGGCTATGGCGAAAACTATGCGTATGCTCATAATTATGAAAATAATTTTGTGTCTCATGAATTTTTGCCGGAAGAAATAAAAAAAACTGCTTTTTATCAGCCGGGAAACAATCCAAAAGAAAATGCGTATCGCAGTTTTTTAAAATCTTTGTGGAAAGGAAAATATAAGTATTAAACTAAAAGAATTCTGCAAAATATTATAACCACAATTCTATTCTACTATTTTATAGACACGTTGCACTACATTCCCTGAAGCATCCATAAAATCTATTATTAGATTACCCATTGCGTCAAAATTAGCAAGTGTCGTCTTGCCCTGAGAAACAAAATTATAGATTCCTTGCCTACTTGTTGGGATAAGTACTCCCACTTCCTCAAATGTATTGTTATTGCTTACCTTTCTATAAAGAAAAAAGTTAGATGCCGATTTTTTTAATGAGAAAAATTCTCCTTCAAAAGAATACCCGGTTTCTGAAACTTCAATAATAGGGCTTTTTGTTTTATTTTCTGTGTCAACCTTAGTAGAAATTGTATTATTAGCTGAAGGGATTTGTGTAATTAAAGCCGGTTTATTTCTTAATTCCTCAATATTTTTTTGTTTTATTTGCAGCCTTTCAATGCTTTCAAAAGCTTTTCGCAACGCTTCATGATACGCCTTTTTAAAATCTTTCTCCTTGGTAGTTCCTTCAGCAGATTGAAAAAGGATATGGTTATTACAATCTTTTAAAACAACACGTAATTTGGTAAGAAACATATTAGAGTTAGAAATCACCTCTGCTGTAAGCCCATCGCATCTAGATAAATCTTGTAATTCTTCGAGATACAATGCGTTAAATCCGGCGTTTTTAAATAAATGCCTAGTTAAGGAATTTAGTTGAAACTGATCTTTACCCTTTAGAAATTCAAATTGTTGTGGTACCAGAACATAATAATATTTACTAAGATCAGGTTGTGCTGTTGCAGCGTTTGAAATAATAAAAACTATAATAACTATCCAAATCGATTTTTTCATTCGTCACTAATTTTAATATTAAACCCGAATTGCAAAGATACACTATTTGCTTTTGCAAGATTTCCATAACGCAATAAATTATCGGCTGCTACATACATATTAAAGTTCCCAAAATCACCGACAATTGCTAAACCAACATTATCTTTTGAAAAGGCATCCATCGTATAGGTTGCTTTTGCCGAAAGAAAATCGGTTACTCTTCGGTAATAAAAAAGGGTGGCTGCATATTGTGGTGTTTTAGGTCTAAAAATACTATACAACTGTATTCCTAAAGATTGGCTGTCCGATTTTTTTCCATTATTTCTACAAACACACTCCTCTTCTCCAAACAATTTACCAAAATGATACGCCATACTAGCATTTATTTTTAGTGGTCTCCAAACCGTATAATTGTTATAAAGGGTATCTACCGGCACTTGAGCAGTAATTTCATCTTCTAAATTGGTATAATAAGGTATTGCAGCTTCACCATCGCTTAAGGGAGGGAAAATTAATTCAATGCCGTTAAGAGTATAGTTGCCGGTTGCTTGGTAATTTTCAACATCTTTGGTATGAAAAACTGCTCCAAAATCTAATATACTTGCACTTGCTGTCCAGTTTTTATTAATCTGGTATGTGCCGCCTACATCGACACCAACTCCTAGATTTCCGCCAAAAAAAGCACGTCCTAATATTGCACTTTGTACATTTACAGAACCGTTATTTTCTGATTCTTTTCGTAACGAAGCATATCCAGAGGTTTGCACAGAAACGTTTGCATTTTCTAAAGTATGTTCATATATATTTGCCGTACCATCACCAAGACGTGTAATAAAACTTCCACTGTTATTGGTGCTTTTAAAATTAAATATACTGGAATATATTTTTGCTCTAGCTCCTAAAGTTAGCTGTTTGTTTATTTTTCTATTGGCTCCAAAATGAAAAACCGTAAGTAAATCGCCGGAGATATTTATATCGGAAAAATTAAATGCATAGTTTAAATAATCGCGATTGCCATCCCATGCAAGAATTGCAAAATCTCTAGGAAAATAGGCTATCATGTCTAATTCTTGATACATACCTCCGGAAAAATAAATTTTCTTTCGATTTCGCCACCCAAAATTAACAATTTCCAATTGTTGGGTAACCGTAAAGAAATCGGTATTTTTCATATCAAATATGCTGTTTCTTATTCTGGTATTAATATTTATATCCGATTTTCCAAAAATATCATACGCTGTTACACCAGAGGAGCCTACATTTATATGAAGTTGTGATAAAAAGGGTATCCCAAAATGAAATTTTTGAAATTGTGGCACATTACCGCCGGGATTTATGAGTAATGCTTGTGGAATTTCTTCCATACCATAAAGTAATTGCTTGTTTTGCGAAAAAGCAGAAATAGCACAGGTAAATGCGATGAAAAATAAGAAATATCGCATACTAGAATTTTAAGAAATAGGTGGTTTTGGACTGCATATTTAAAGTTCCCGATAAATTTTCATCCAAGGTGTCTATGGTAAAAGTTACTATTACCTTATTGGTTTGTGTCAATTGTGCTATTTCTTCTAGGGTAACTACCTGTGTAAATTCTGTAATAACCGGGGTGCTATTTGTTCCACTTTGTATGGGGAAAGAAATTTCATAAAATGGCTCGTTTGTATCAGACATAAAAGTGAAATTAGCATTTGCCTCTACAGGAAAACTATTAGAAACGCGGAAGAAATATTCGGCACTCACTAAATTTTCTTGTGCAAAACTTTCATTCAAAAAACGTATTTCGGTAGTGTCAACAACAGTAAGCCTGCCTTCTAATCCGGGATTTAGTTTAAAATCATCTATTTGTAGCGTAAAAAAAAGAAAGTTTAATTCCACAACAGAGTTTAATTCAATTTGGTCAGCTTGATTAAAATCGGTGTCTTTTACGCAGGAGGTAAGAGTAAAAGTAAAAACCAATAAGAAAAGGGCTAATTTGTGCATAATTTTGGGGATTGGTTTATAAATAAACGGATTTTTTTATAAGCTATTGTTATGTACACAAACAGTTAAATAAGGGTTTACCCTAAAAATTTAAAAAATATTTTTTATTTCCAAGAGATGGGATACAGAAATGTGATGGTCAATAGGTTGGTTTTTGTAATTAAAGAACACGGTTTGCATGCCCACATTTTCAGCGCCAATAATATCTGCTTCTAAGTTGTCGCCTATCATTACGCTTTTTTCTGCAGAAGTATTAGCATTTTTTAATGCATAATAAAAAATTTTAGGATTTGGTTTTTTTACTCCTACCATTTCAGAATTGGTAATGGTGTCAAAAAATCGATCAATCTTTGCATTTTTCATTTTTTTATACTGCACTTCTTCAAAACCATTTGTAATGATATGGAGTTTATATTTTGGTTTTAGATATTCCAAAAGCTCCATAGCACCATCAAATAAAAAATTATTTTCCGAAAGAGTATCGATGTAAGATATTGCTAAAAGATCAATGGTTTCTGTGGTGATTTGCCTTTTTAAAGCAGCAAATGAATCACTAAGTCTTCCACGGCGCAAAGCTTCTTTACTGATTTTTTCCTCGCGAAAAAGCTTCCAATAAGCCATATTTATTTCCTCATAAATAGGAATAAATTCATCCATAGGAACATCCAATTGATGGTTTTTAAAAATTTGCTCAAAAGTTAGTGCTGAATTTTTATCAAAATCCCAAAGCGTGTGATCTAGGTCGAAAAAAAGATCTGTAATTAAGTTTTTTTGGAGCATATTTTATGATTAAAGCAATCCTTCATCGGCGAAGCTAAAATACGATTTTTCGGTAACAATAATATGGTCTAACACTTTAATATCAATGCTTGAAGCCCCTGTTTTTAATTTTTGTGTAAGTATTTTATCGGCTTCGCTGGCTTTAATTGTGCCTGATGGATGGTTATGTGCTAGAATAATAGCTGTTGCACCTACTGATAAAGCATTTTTCAGCACAAGACGCACATCAACCACAGTTCCGGTAATACCGCCTTTGCTTAGTTGCGCTTTTTGAATTACTTTATTGGAATTATTGAGATATAAAATCCAAAATTCCTCGTGCGGCAACTCTCCTATAATAGGTTGCATAAGTTCAAATACTGATGCGCTGGAGGTAATTTTTTTCATTTGTAAGGCTTCACCAGTTCTGTGTCTTCTGCCAAGTTCCATGGCAGCTGCAATAGTAATTGCCTTTGCTTCACCTATGCCTTTAAATTCCATCAATTGTTTTATTGTTAATTTTCCTAGGGTATTTAAATTGTTTTCGGCAGAAGCTAAAATGCGTTGGCTTAAGGAAACTGCACTTTCATTTCTACTTCCGGAACCTATTAGAATAGCAATTAATTCGGCATCGCTTAAGGTTGCTTTACCTTTTTGAAGTAATTTTTCTCTAGGTCGGTCTTCTTCCGACCAATTTTTGATGGTAAAGGCATTGTTTTTTTTCTCTTCCATAGCTTTGGTTTCTATAAAGATAAAAATGTATCTTTAATTCGTTTAATTTTTAAGACTAAAAAAACAAAGAATTGTTAAATTCGGTCAATGTATTCTATACATTGGCATTTCCTACTTGAAATTATTTTATTGTTCTAATAAAAGACACCAAACGCTTGCTTCAAAATATAGAAATGGCAAAGGAAACGATGATTGTTATGACTTCCTTTTTAGAAGTGAAGAAAAAAATTTATATTTTAAAAATAGAAAATAAAATGATGGACACTTCAATACCCCTAAATCCAAGCATTTGAAATTAAAATAACAACTTGGTGGGGTAAATTTACCTTTCACTGGATAAAAACAAACAAGATTTTGAAAATGTAAAAAACCAGTTTAAACAGAATATTAAAAAAAATAAAGAGGTCTTTATTGATACCATTTAGGAATAATTAGTTCAGAAAAAATTATCAAATCAATAAAAATTAGAATATTTTTGGATAAAAAATTTTATTTTTCACAAATAATTCAAAAATAAATAAATTTTATAAAAAACATTTTTTAAATTTACAGTTGATTACTAGGCGAATAACCCCTTAATTCTGCTAGTTTAACTTTTATCCCATTTATTATGAAAAATTACAAATACCTACTTATTTGTCCTATTTTCCTGTTTCACTTAACCATTTTATTAGCACAAGTTGGTATAGGAACAACTAATCCTCGTGCTGCTTTAGAAATAAATTCAACAAAATATGGGTTTCTTCCTCCACAAGTAGCACTAACTGCCTCTAATTTGGCTACACCTGTTGTAAACCCACAAACAGGTACTTTAATTAATGGAACTATAGTATATAACACGGCTACTGCTGGAATAGATCCAAACCATGTGACTCCGGGATATTATTTTTGGAATGGAAATTTATGGCTGAAAATAAATTCAAGCGATACTTCTAAAGAAATAGAAGACGACTTAAGAGTTACTATTGATAAGGGCTCTAACTCTGCGCAATTGGGGAGTTTAACTGGGGTTTCCGGACCGCAAATATGGTTTTTTAGAGATGGTTCCGGTATAGAAGCCATGTCCTTCTCATTGCAACTTCCTCATAATTGGAAAGAAGGCTCCACTATTCACCCACACATTCATTGGGTGCCTAGAAATAGTGGCACAGGAAATGTACAATGGAATTTAGATTATTCTTGGGCAGATTTAGACACTACAACGCCTAAGGTTTTTCCAGCCACCACTACAAGCTCTGTCATTGCGTCGGGACCTTTTGTTCAAAATATGCATTTATTAACTCCATTAACCACAGGAGATGTTGGTATAGATGCTACCGGAAAACACATTTCCAGCGTATTGGTTTGTCGTATTTGGAGAGATTCCGGTTTAGCTGGAGACACTTATAATCAGGATGCCGGAGGGTTATCTATGGATTTTCATATTACCATTATAGATCCTTTTGTAGATTAAATTTTTATATAATGCTTTATTTAAAGAGTTTTTAATTCCTCAAAATCCAATCCTCCATAATTGCCACTGCTCATTAAAAGCAAGGTGCTATTTTTAAAATCCTGAGCAAACAAAAATTCTTTAAATGCTTTGGTATCAGTATAAATAACTAAATCCTCTCGCTGAAAAGCGTTGCTTATTTGCTCTTTTGCTATTGGTTCTAGTTTTTTGATTTCAAGAGCGTGAGGGGAATAAAATACCACGGCCACATCTGCTGCATCGAGTGCGCCGCGATATTCTTTTAAAAATTGTGGATTCAAGCTGCTGTAGGTGTGTAATTCTAGGCAGGCAATGAGTTTTCTATTAGGATATTGTGCTTTTACCGCTTTGGTTGTTGCCTCTACCTTTGAAGGAGAATGCGCAAAATCTTTATAAGCAACACTTGTTGCGCTTTCAGCGATTTTCTCCAGACGCTTCGAAGCTCCTTTAAAACCAGATATCGCTTCATAAAAATCGTCTTCATCTATCCCAAGGTGTTGGCATATCCATTTTGCTCCTGCTAGATTATTCAAATTGTGTTCTCCAAAAATTTCAATTGGCATTAAACCTTCAGGGGTTTCCAATAAAGTCACGCCATTTTCAATAGTGTATGCAGGAGTATGATAGCCTATTTTTCGAATAGTGTTTTGTGATGCTTCCACTACCTTAACAACTTCTGTATCTTCTTCGTTATAATTTATGCTTCCACCTTTTACTATGGAATCTATAAAAATTTGAAATTGCTCTACATAATTTTGAAATGTGGGAAACACATTGATGTGGTCCCAAGCAATTCCGCTGAGCAAAGCAATATTTGGTTTATAAAGATGAAATTTTGGTCTTCGGTCTATGGGGGAGGATAAATATTCGTCGCCTTCGAGCACAATAAAATCATTTTCTTTGGTTAGATGAACCATCGTATCAAAACCATCTAACTGTGCTCCTACCATATAATCGACTTCTTTTTGGTGGTAATGCATTACGTGAAGAATCATAGCTGTTATGGTGGTTTTTCCATGGCTTCCACCGATGACAACACGGGTTTTGTTTTTAGAATGTTCGTATAAATATTCCGGATAAGAATATATTTTTAATCCTAATTCTTTGGCTTTCAACAACTCCGGATTGTCTTCTTTGGCGTGCATTCCTAGAATAACAGCATCAAGATTTGATGATATTTTTTCAGGAAACCAACCAAAGGTTTCCGGCAAGATGTTTGCTTTTTGCAAACGTGATTTTGAGGGTTCAAATATTTCGTCGTCACTGCCGGTTATGGTGTCTCCTTTTTGATGTAAAGCTAATGCAAGATTGTGCATAGCGCTACCTCCTATGGCAATAAAATGAATATGCATAAAAATGTATTTATGGCGTAAAGATACATATTGTTATAATACAACAAAATTCCATTTCGCCGGATTTTCTTCGATTTATTACCCCAACCTTAAAAGGCAAAATCAAGGAAAATCAGACTTGCTTTAGGGACTGAGAAAAGCTGATTTTCCGAATTTTCAGTACTTTTATTAATTATTTCAAACTAAAATATTCTTCAATTAAAAAACCTGCCTTTTGTGAACAAGGGCAGGTTTTAAAAGTATTTAATCTGTAAATTATTTTTTTATAGTCAACTCATCAATGATGTTTTTTGCTCCCGCATATTTATCAATAAGAAATAGAATATAACGTACATCCACATTGATGGTTCTTTGTAATTCCGGGTCAAAAATAACATCACCTGCCATTGCTTCAATATTTCCGTCGAAGGCTAGACCAATTAATTCTCCTTTTCCATTTAAAACAGGGGAGCCAGAATTTCCTCCTGTAATATCATTATCGGTTAAAAAATTAATTGGAAGGTGTCCGGCTTTATCTGCATATATACCAAAATCCTTTGCTTTGTATAAATCGATTAGTTTTTGTGGCATATCAAATTCGTCATCGTTTGGTTTGTATTTTGCAACAGTACCTTTCAGAGTGGTATAATAATTTACTGAAGCATCATTTCTTTTATCTGCAGGTAAAGAAAGAACTTTTCCATAGGTTAATCTTAAAGTGCTATTGGCATCTGGATAGTATTTTTCGTTTGGGTTCATTTCACGCATTCCTTGAATCATCATTCTGTATGCTTTCTGAAATTCAGCATCAAGGGCTTTATCTTCTTCTGATTTGTATCTGTATTTAGCAAACAATTCTTTAGAAATCAACAATAAAGGATCGTTTTTAAATTTTTCCTCATTAGGATTTAAAATAAATGCTTCTAATTTTTCTTGGGAAGAGAAAATACTATTAGTAATGGCATTTTCAATAAATGTATCAAAGGTTTGTGTTCCTTCTTTATATTTCATCCAAGCGTCGAAAAGTATGGAAATGGGTTCGTTGGTTTTGGTAGTATATAAAGCTAATTGTGATTTATATACATCCACTTCTAAAGGTGCATAAAAACCGTTGTAAAAATTGTCAATGTCGCTCTTATTTTTCATTAAGAATTTTTCTGTAGTAAAATCACTACTTTTATCACTAAATAGTTGTAACAACATAGATTCCATTCGGCTAGGAATAGTTGCTAGTTTGCTGGAGCGAAGTGCCATTAATAAGTAATTATTTTCTTTACTCTTTTGATTTGTTTGGCTGTAATAATTGTTTATAATAGTCATAACATTGCTATACTTTAAACTTTCTTCCACTTCAGCTTTTGATTGAGGTGCTTTTGTGGTAGCAGCTCCCGTCAAAGAACTCGATGATTTTAAACTAGCATCATCTAATGTGTTTCCTTTTATCTTTGAATTGGCCCATCGGTTAAAGTTGACCTCTTTTTTGCGTTTTTCATCTGCTGTTTGGTGTTTTGTAAGGGCTTGAATCATTCCGTCGCGGTTTTTCCAATAATTTGCTATGGAGGCATAACTGGATGCATAATCCAATTTTACTTGTTGGTTTTTATCCATATGCATTTTCATAGCGTCCATGGCTGTTTTAGATGCTTCCACCCAAGCAGGATAGGCGTATTTTACATTTTGGTCTATACCGGCGGCAGGCATCCATCGGTTTGTTCTTCCCGGATATCCTAATATCATTGCAAAGTCATTTTCTTTGTATCCTTTTGTGCTTATTGGCAAATGGTATTTAGGTTGAAGCGGCACATTGGTTTCAGCATATGCTGCAGGATTTCCATCTTTATCACCATATACTCTAAAAAGCGAAAAATCGCCGGTGTGTCGAGGCCATTCCCAGTTATCAGTATCGCCACCAAATTTTCCGATACTATTAGGGGGTGTGCCTACTAAACGAACATCGGTGTAGTCTTGATATACAAAGTAGTAAAATTCGTTGCCGTTATAAAAGGATTTTACAGAAACGGTATATTTTCCACCATCGTTATTTTCTTTTTCAATTTTAGCAATTTCTTGGTTAATCGTTTTTTCGCGATCCGCTTCAGACATGGAATCGTTTAATTTGCTTAAAATTCGTTGTGAAACATCGTCCATTCTTACAAAAAAACGAACCGATAGACTTTTCGGTTTTAGTTCTTCTTTATAGGATTTTGCCCAAAAACCATTAGTAAGATAATCGTTTTCGGCTGTGGATAGCTCAGCAATTTGCCCGTAACCACAGTGATGGTTAGTGAGTACCAACCCATTTTTTGAAATTATTTCAGCCGTACACCCTCCTCCAAATTGAACGATAGCATCTTTTAGGCTTTGATGATTTACACTGTATATTTCTTCGGGAGTAAGTTTTAATCCCATTTTTTGCATATCCACGTAGTTTAAACGTTCAATATGCATTAAAAACCACATGCCTTCATTAGCCTTCATTGGCAAAATAAAAACTGCAAATAGTAAACAAAAAATTAATTTTTTCATTGTTGAATTGTTGTTGAATTTATACTTTTTCATTTCTGCGCTAATATAGCGGTTTTTTAGTTTTTATTTTAAGGAAAAATACTTTATAAACTTCTAATCAATCTTTTTTCTTCTTGGGCTTCTTTAAAATCAATTTTCAAAGAAAGTGCTTTACTAATCCAGTTTTCTGCCTCTACTTTATTGCCTAGATGTTTGTAAATCTGTGCTATTCTAAAATACGCCCATTCTATAGGCTGCACCTCTTTTCCAGAGTAATTTTTGAGAAAGGTTTTTAAATAGGCTAATCCTTTTTGTAATTCTATATTATAGATAGCCGATACTTTTCCTATTTGATAATTTAAATTATTTCGTTGGTGCTTTTCTAAAGAAATTTCTCTAGTTTTTATTGCTTTTTCTGGTTGGTTGGTTTTGTTTTCATACAAATCTGCTAATTTTTCGTATGTAAGTGGCGAATCTCCGATAGCTATTGCTTGCTTATAGTGTTTTTCTGCTTCTTTAAGTTTGTTGTTATATTCTGCGATATAGCCTAGTGCAAGATGGCCATCGACCGGAGAAATTTTTAGTAATTGATTGGCACATTTTAAAGATATTTTTTCACTTCCACCAAGAATTGCTGGAAGTTGCATATATAATTCAACCATTGCCCAATGTGCTTCAATGTGCCGAGGGTTTAGCTCGATTGCTTTTCCTAAATAGGTTTTAATATCATTAATATAGGTTATGGCTCTGAACTTGTTTATGGATTTTGCTTTCATTCCCAAAGAGCCACCATATTTAAAATTATAATCTGCATTGTTGGGGCTTTCTTGAACCAAATCTTTGTAATAGATCATTGCAGCATCCCAATCTTTATTATAAGCAGCAATGTCACCAAGATATTCTCTGGTTTTTACATCTGTTGGGTTTTGTTTAGAAAAAGATTCCAGCAGCGGTTTGGCCTGACTGAATTTTTCTTGCCTATAAAGTTTTTCTCCTTTTTCATAAGCAGATTGACCTAAAGCAATTATGGGAAATAATAAAAGGATTAAAAAAAATTGGCGCATTATATTTTTAATTATTCAGGATTCAAAAATTGGTTAACTAGTATGTAAGAATCTATTTGGGTGGATAGTTTTTAAATGCTTTTTGAAGTGCGTTTAAATAATGTAGTTGTTTTTGTGAAGGTGAAATTCTTTCTTTAAAATCACTTTCAAGAACTGCTTGCCAAAACAAAGCATCATTTTTTGTGTCAATAAAATCGATGGTAAGTTTCTGACTTATTGTTCTACCTCCTATAGGTATTCCTCCAGAAACCCCAATTCCTGTATTTCTTCCTGAGCTACCAATGCCTACGCCAATGGTGTTTCTTGAGTTAGACACGAATTCCTTACTGAAAAAATTTATATAAAATTGTGGGTTTTCCGTTTTTACAAATCCTCTTTGTTGCAAAATACTATCTGTGGCTCTAATGATTCTTTGATCATCTAAGTCGCTCAAGCCAGATTCAATATTCGGAAAATAATTATAGGATGTGTATTGCGAAAAATTAGCTTGTTTGTCGTAATCGTAATTCACCGTTGCGCCGCAAGACACTAACAAAAAACTAGCCAGGCATACTATTAGATATTTCATACTTTAAAATTTAAAAATCAGAAGCTTATTATTTAATCTAACAATTGGTCAGTAAATCTACAAAAACAGTATTCTAAAAGTTTTAAATTTTTATTAAAATATCAATCATTAAGCATTTTCCACAATGTATCTTTTAGCTCTGTTAAACCTTGCTGCGCTACGGAAGAGATAAACAAGTAAGGAATACTCTTAAACTGTTTGTCTAATTGCTTTTTCATTTCGCGTTTAAGCTCCTCATCAAGCATATCACTTTTAGAAATTGCCACAAGACGTTCTTTGTCTAATAGCTCGGGGTTGTATTTTTTTAGTTCATTAAGGAGAATATCATATTGTTCTTTAATGTCATTTGCATCGGCTGGCACTAAAAATAATAAAGTAGAATTACGCTCAATATGTCGCAAAAACCGATGTCCAATGCCTTTTCCTTCTGCGGCTCCTTCAATGATTCCGGGAATATCTGCCATTACAAACGTCTGAAAGTCTCGGTATTGAACTATGCCTAAGTTTGGTTTTAATGTAGTAAACTCATAATCGGCAATTTTGGGTTTTGCAGAAGTTACTACAGAGAGCAAGGTAGATTTGCCAGCGTTAGGGAAACCTACCAAACCAACATCTGCCAGGATTTTTAATTCCATTGTTATGTCTAACTCCTGACAATCCATACCTGGTTGTGCATAGCGAGGTGTTTGGTTTGTGGAACTTCTAAAGTTCCAGTTTCCAAGACCGCCTTTTCCTCCTTTTAAAAGAATTTGCTCTTCACCATCATGGGTAATTTCTAAAAGTATTTCTTGGGTTTCTGTATTTTTTATCACGGTTCCTAATGGCACTTCAATATACACATCCTCACCATCAGCGCCGGTGCTTCTGCAACTTGCTCCATGAGCACCATGTCCTGCTTTCATATGCCGTTTGTATTTTAAGTGAAGTAATGTCCACAAATTAGCATTGCCTTTAAGAATAACATGGCCACCTCGACCACCATCACCTCCATCGGGTCCTCCTTTTTCAATATACTTTTCACGGTGCAAATGTGCAGAACCCTTCCCTCCTTTTCCGGAAGAAACATGCATTTTTACATAATCTACAAAATTGCCCTCAGTCATAATTTGGTTTTAAGTTTAAAGGTTGCTTTGCCAATTCGCTTCGCAAATATCAAATTTGAATTTTTTTTTACTTTAAATTATCAATTACCTTGCTTAATCGTTCGGTAATCTCTTCAATACCACCTACGCCATCCACTCCAAAATATTTATTTTGTTTTTGGTAGTAATTTTTTAGGATTGCCGTTTCGTTATAATAAACTTTAATACGATTTCTTATAATCGTTTCGTTGGCATCATCGGGTCTTCCACTAATTTTACCACGTTCTATAAGGCGTTGTACTAAAACCTCATCATCTACTTCAAGAGCTACCATAGCCGAAATCTTTGTGTTTTTTTCTTCTAATAATTTTTCTAATGCATCGGCTTGTGCTTCGGTGCGTGGAAAACCATCAAAAATAAATCCGTTGGCGCCTTCATGACTTTCTACCTCGGCTTTAAGCATTTTTATGGTTACTTTATCCGGAACTAATTTTCCTTTGTCCATATAGGACTTTGCAAGAGTGCCAAGCTCTGTAGCGTTTTTAATGTTATGACGAAAAACATCTCCGGTTGAAATATGCACCAGATTATACTTGTCTTTTAAAACATCGGCTTGTGTGCCTTTTCCGGCTCCTGGGGGGCCAAATAAAACTAAATTTGTCATTGTTTTATATTTTTAATTGGTAAACTTCGGGTAAATTTCTGCCTAAACCATCATAGTCCAGCCCATAACCCACTATAAATTTATTTGGTATTTCAATTCCAATGTATTCTATTTTAATATTCTTTTTATAAGCATCCGGTTTAAAAAAAAGGGTGGCGGTTTTGATGGATTTTGGTTTTTTTTCTGCTAAAATATTCATCAAATACTCTAGAGTATGTCCGGTATCGACTATGTCCTCCACTATGATAACGTGATGATTTTCTATATTTTCGTTTAAACCAATCAAATTTTTCATTATCCCACTAGTCATTGTTCCGTGATAGGAAGCCAGCTTGGTGAAACTTAGTTCGCAATTGCCCTTGTAGTTTTTCATCAATTCCCCTAAGAACATAAAAGCCCCATTCAAAACACCAAGGAAAATGGGCGTTTCTCCTTTGTAGTCAATAGAAATCTTATCAGCAAGATTTTTTATTGCCTGATTAATTTCTGATTCACTAATAAACGGAACAAAAGTTTTGTCGTGAAGGGTTATCAAAATTTGCTTTTAAAAATGAAAGTGCAAATTTACAAAATATAAGGTATCCAATGGCTGATTATTGAATTTTAATCTACTAAAATTCTTGGTATGTCAGCCCGCAATCTGGTTAACATTTCATAATTAATTTGGTTACTGTATTCACTAAACGAGCTTACACCAATTTCCATTTTGCCTTGTTTGCCAATTAAAACCACCTCATCTCCTTTTTCAATATGCTCAAGGTGTGTCACATTAACGGTCATCATATTCATATTTACAACTCCAATAACAGGAACACGCTGGCCGTTAATCAAAACCCTTCCTTGATTGCTTAATGACCTGCTAAAACCGTGGCTATATCCTACAGGAATGGTGGCAATTTTCATGTCTGTCCCTGCCATAAACGAAGTACCATACCCGATAAAATTTCCTGTTTTTACTTGCTTCACATCCATAACCTTGCTCTTCCAGCTTAATAGTCTTTGTAAGGGATCTTCTTTCATTTTTGTTTTTTCAAGAAAATGAATCAATACCTCTTTTGTTGGGAAAAAACCATATTGAATAATCCCTAATCGAACCATATCTCCTTGTGTTTTTGGATAACGCAACGTAGCCGCTGAACAGGCAGAATGCAGAAGTTTAGGGTGCAAACCATTGTTTTTAAAATATTTTATTGCTTTCTTAAAGCTTTGTTGTTGCTGTTTTATACGATAGTAATTTGCTATTTCCTCTGCACCGGCATAATGGGTGCATAGTCCTTCAAAAACCAAAACATCTCCATTGTTTTTTAAAATATCCTCTACCTCGTGCCATTTTTCTATATCAAAACCGGTTCGGTGCATGCCTGTTTCTACTTCAATATGAATTTTTGCTTTTTTACCGATTTTTTTTGCAAATAAAACCGCTTGTTTTAATCGTATTAAATCAAAAATATAGAAGGAAATATCATTGGCAATTGCCCATTCCAACGATTCATTTTCAACAGAACCCATAATCATAATTGAACTTTTCTTTTTGCTTACCTGTTGCACTTCATAGGCTTCATCAGCACTAAAAACAGAAAAATGATTAATACCATTTTCTTCAGCTAAGGGGACAAACAAGTCAATGGAATGGCCATAGGCATTTCCCTTCACTACTGATGAAATCTTTACTCCCTCACTTATTGTATTTCTTAGAAATTCAATATTATGTTTGTAAGCTGCCTTGCTAATTTCAATTTTACAGCTGTGAAAATCTATGGACATGCTATGTAGTTTTTACAAAGTTCATAAAATAGTTGAATTCCGGTGGGTATTAATTCATCCGGAAAATCATAATCGGGATTATGCAACGCTGGGCAATTTTTACCGGCGCCTATCCCAAAAAAAGCGCCTTTGTGTTGTTGTGTAAATAGTCCAAAATCTTCGCCCCATTTAAATGGAAATTCTCGATTAGTGATTATATACCCAAGATTGTTTGCTGCGGTTGTAATACTTTTTACAGCTTCTGCATTATTTTCATTGGCTTTAAATTCTTGAATGTATTTAAAGTCTGCTTTAAGTTTGTGTTTTTTGGCTATTGCCAGAATAAAAGATTCCATTTTTTCTTGCAACTTTTTCATTTCACTTTCAGTCCAAGTGCGAATGGTAAACCCAACCGTTGCTTGTCCTGCTGATGTACCATAAGCTTCACTTCCCAAATCGATATGAATGGGCGTTATAACGGCAAAGTCTTTCCGTTCCTGCAGATTATTTGACCAAAAAGATGCTTGTAGAATCAGTTCAGAAACAGCCATCGCCGGATTGATACCGTGTTCCGGTTCTGCAGCATGTGTGGTCTTTCCCTGAAAAACAATTACGATACTTTTTACTGAAGCCGTGAAAGAATCATTCTTAACTACAACTTCGTGCAACTGGTATCCGGGAAGATTGTGTAAACCAAAAACCCAATCGGGTTTTAAGGATTTGAATTTTTCGTCATTCAACACAACTGCTGCACCCGTTCCAATTTCTTCAGCAGGTTGAAAAAGTAATATTGCTTTTCCTTTATTTGGCGGATTTTTAGATAGCCGTTTTGCAAGACCCAATAGAATGATTGTATGCCCATCATGCCCACATTTATGAGAAACGCCTTTGTTTTTGGAAAGGTAGTCAAAATCGTTTACTTCCTCAATGGGAAGCGCATCCATATCTGCTCTTATCATTAAATTGTGTCCTTCTTTTTCGCTATCAAAAACCGCAATAACCCCATAACCTCCTACTTGAGTTATGATTTGCGATGGATTGCACTCTTTCAAAAAATTAACAACTCTATTTGATGTATCTTTTTCTTCACCTGAGAGTTCGGGGTGGGCGTGCAATGCTTTTCTAAAGGCTATAAGTTGTTCTATTTCTTGAGTTTCAAACATTGTCTTTTTCTAAAAATGCTAGTATAACAAAAATGCCTGAAAAATGCTAAGGAATTATGAAAATTATAGGAAAGCATTTTTTAAAAGACCCCCCATGAAAAACTTGTTGTTTACCTTTACCAAAAATTATTTTATGCCTTTAAAAGCTGTTTTATTTGATATGGATGGTGTGATTGTGGATACAGAACCACTGCATCACAAAGCTTATTTTCAAATGTTTGCCGATAGAAATTTAGAAGTAAATGAGCAGATGTACCATTCCTTCACCGGACAATCTACCCTAGAAGTTTGTCAACAAGTATGTGCACATTTTCAATTAACCATAAATCCGCAGGAATTGGTTTTGGATAAACGAAGTAAATTTCAAAAGCTTTTTATGAAGGATCCCGAATTGGCTTTAGTGGATGGTGTTCAAAAAAGAATAGAGGAATATTATAACAACGGTCTGTCATTAGTATTAGCTTCTTCCGCATCTATGCAAACAATTGATACAATTTTTGAACGATTTGATTTAAATCGTTTTTTTAAGAAAAAACTAAGTGGAGCCGAGTTAAAAGCCTCAAAACCGCATCCTGAAATTTTTCTAAAAGCTGCTGAAGCTGCAGGTGAAAAAACCAAAAACTGTTTGGTTATAGAGGATTCCACAAATGGTATTATTGCCGCAAATGCTGCCAGTATAGTTTGTATAGGCTATGATAGTTTGCAATCAAAACATCAAGATTATTCTCTAGCTGACAAAGTCATTCATGACTTCGAAGAAATTTCTTTGGACAAATTAAATTTTTGGTTTCAAAAAGTTTATAAATAAATTCTTTTCTATTTTTGAATAAATTGCACCTGCTTCATCTCATCAAAATAACAAGTCAAAATGGATTTCATGGATTCCTTACCTTTCGCTATTTTTTCAATAGTTTGCCAAACATTGTCTGAAATGTAGCTTTTTAAAGGCTGATTTAATTCTGTTATACGTGGAAAAACGGCTTTTACTTTTTTATCCCACACTTTGTGATAGCGCAGTAAATCGTCCGGATACACTATTTTACGTTCAAAACCCTCATCTTCTGCTTCAAAAGGCTCTGTAATATTCAGATAGCCATAATCATCTGTTAGTTGTTCTCCCGGGTGAATGTCGCGTATGGCCACTTCAAAATCATACGCTGTACTAATGCAATTGGCGTTAAAACTATGGTTTACATACCTTCCAAAATCCCAGCAAAAAACAAAATTTCCTCGATTATTTCTGTAGGTAAAAAAATCTAGTATTTTTTGGTATTTGGCATCCATTTGAGATGCTTGTAGTGGAGTAAACTCCCTATCTAAAGCATCTAATACCCATGTAATTGTACCTTTTGGAATAAACTCAGTGGCAACTACACCATAGCCTATTTGTTTACTAATAAATCGAAGTTCCGTTTTTGGAAATATCATAAATTATTTTCAGTTTTATATTAACAAAGAAATGAATTTTTTTGATTGAAAATACATATAAAAAAAATAATGTGAATTCGGATTTTCTATGAAAACCGTTAAAAAAAATTCCTTTTACTTACCTTTGTCAAAATCAATATTTTCATGCGTTACTTCTCTTCCAATTTCACCCTAGGTATTTTAGGTGGTGGTCAACTAGGCAAAATGCTGCTTTATGAAACCAGAAAATATGACATCCGTACCAAAGTGTTGGATCCTAGTGACGAAGCTCCTTGCAAAATTGCCAGCAACACCTTTGTACAAGGCGATTTGATGGATTTTGACACGGTTTACAACTTCGGAAAGGATGTGGATGTACTCACTTTTGAAATTGAAGGTGTAAACATTAAAGCTCTTGAGAATTTGGAAAAAGAAGGGGTAAAAGTATTTCCTTCCCCCGAAACATTACGAAACATACAAAATAAAGCCATTCAAAAACAATTCTTTAAAAATCATCAAATACCTACTGCACCGTTTCTTGTTTACAAAGACAAATATGCTCTACAGGAAGCTCTTGTTCGCAACGAACTCCACTACCCTTTTGTGTGGAAAAGTACCACTGGTGGTTATGACGGAAAAGGCGTAAGCATTATCCGCGATGCTGAAGATTTAATCCCACTTCCGGAAAGCGAATGCATTGCTGAAAAATTAATACCATTTAAAAATGAATTAGCAGTGATTGTAGCACGCTCCGTTTCCGGTGAAATCAAAACCTATCCTGTAGTGGAAATGGAATTTCATCCCACGGCAAATCAGGTGGAATATGTAATTTGTCCCGCACGAATTGATTACGCAGTTGCAGAAAAAGCACGTGAAGTTGCTTTGAAAGTCTCCAAGGCGATAAAACACGTAGGCATTCTCGCCGTAGAACTCTTTCAAACCGAAGACGACGAAATTCTCGTTAACGAAGTCGCCCCAAGACCCCATAATAGTGGGCATTACAGCATTGAAGCCAGTTATACCAATCAGTTTGAGCAACATCTTAGAGCCATTTTAGATTTACCATTGGGAAATACCGACAGTAAAGTTGCCGGAATTATGGTTAACTTAGTTGGCGCGGAAGGCCACACCGGACAAGTAGTATATAAAAACATTGAAAAAATCCTGGCAATGCCGGGCGTAACACCGCATATTTACGGAAAAAAAGAAACCCGTCCTTTTCGGAAAATGGGACACGTTACCATTGTAAATGAAGATATTGCTGAAGCGAGAAAGATTGCTGAGGAGGTGAAGAACTTAATTCAAGTGATTAGTGAGCAGTAGCCGTGGTTCCTTTTTTCAGATTATCTATATATTTAAAAATATTTGGTAACTTTAATCCGTAAAAACATTCAACATTCAACATTCAACATTCAACATTCAACATTCAACATTTAACATTTAACATTAAACCATAAATCAAAAACACAAATTCTAATTACCAACTTTTGGAATTTGGAATTTAATAATTTGGAATTTTATGAATAAAGTAGCCATCGTCATGGGAAGCGACAGCGACCTGCCAGTTATGCAAGAAGCCATTGACATCCTCAAAGGATTTGACATCGAAGTGGAAGTGGACATTGTCTCTGCTCACCGCACTCCTGAGAAATTAGTAGATTTTAGCACAAACGCCCATAAAAGAGGAATAGCCGTTATTATTGCCGGCGCCGGGGGTGCAGCACATTTACCGGGTATGGTGGCGTCTATGAGTCCGTTGCCGGTGATTGGAGTGCCTGTAAAATCCAGCAATTCCATTGACGGTTGGGATTCCATCCTTTCCATTCTGCAGATGCCGGGTGGCGTGCCTGTGGCAACCGTAGCTTTAAACGGTGCCAAAAATGCCGGGATACTAGCGGCACAAATTTTAGGAAGTGCTGACAAATGTGTTTTGGACAAAATTGTCTCTTATAAAGAGGGCTTGAAGATGGAGGTTTTGGAGAAGGCGAAGAAGATGAAGAAGTAAAATTATTTGCTTAAAAAGAAACACTTTATCTATTTTTCATTAAATTTAACTCAAACTATTACTTCAATGATTACGAAAGAGCAAGTAAAAAAACACCTGGAAACTTTTCCGGATGAATTTTCAATTGATGAATTAATTGAAAGGTTGCTCTTTATTGAAAAACTGGAAAAAAGGTTACAAGAATCTGACAGCAATCAAACCATTACAGAAGAAAGTCTAAAATCTGAAATGCAGGAATGGTTCAAATCAAATGGTTAAAATCAGCCAAACAAGATTTAAAGGAAATCTATGATTACATCGCTTTAGATTCAAAGCGCGACGCACAACTACAAGTAGAACGCATCCAACAAAAAACGGAACTGTTAAAAAATTAAACGGAACTCGGAAAAGTGGTTGACGAAATCCAAAACCCAAACGTCAGGGAATTAGTTGAAGGTCACTACCGCATCATATACAAGATTATCAGCCCTGAAGAAATTCACATTCTTATGGTACATCACGGGACAAGAAATTTACACTTTAGAATATAACTGCTTAAAACCCTGTAATACCGGCACCCAAAAATCCAAAAAAGCCTTGGTGGAAGTTATTAAAAAATATGACCCTGCACTTTGGGTGAGTTATAATATTATTGCGCCGAATGAGGCGATTGAGGGATTTGTGTTTTAGAATTCTTAACCCTCTCAGGGTTTTGAACCCTGAGAGGGTTATTTTATCAAAACTTTAAACATTTAACTAAACCTACTTTGTAACTTTGTGTTGTAAAAAAATTTGAACAATGCAAAAGCAAAACCCGTTATTACAACCATTCGATACCGCACCCTTTTCCCAAATAAAAAACGCCCATTTCAAACCCGCTTTTGAGCAAGCCATAGCTAATGCCAGGGCAGAAATAGACACCATCACCGCTAATACTGAGGCACCCACTTTTGAAAACACCATTGAAGCCCTGGAATTTGCCGGACAGCAGTTGGACCGCATTTCAAGTATTTTTTTCAACCTGAATTCGGCTGAGACCAATGATGTAATACAAGCGATTGCGCAGGAAGTTTCCCCTTTGCTTTCAGAATTTGGAAATGATATTACCCTGAATGAAGAATTATTTAAACGCGTAAAAATAGTTTACGAAAACAAAAACGCTCTTGTCCTCACCCCCGAGCAACAAACGCTTTTAGACAAAAAATATAAAAGTTTTTCCCGCAACGGTGCCAACCTGCCTGAAAACAAAAAACAGCAACTACGCGACATTGACAAAAAACTGGCCAAGCTTAAACTCACTTTTGGCGAAAATGTCCTAGCCGAAACCAACAAATACACCCTCCATATCACCGATGAAAAAGATCTGGCCGGATTGCCGGATCATGCCAAAGAAGCCGCAGCACAAACTGCAGAGGAAATGGGCAAACAAGGTTGGGTCATCACATTGCAATACCCCAGCTATATTCCGTTTATGACCTATGCCGACAACCGGGAGTTGCGCAAAAAATTGGCAATAGCTTCGGGTGCTAAAGGGTTTCAAAATAACGAACACGACAATCAAAAAAATGTGTTGGAGATTGCAAAATTACGACATCAAAGGGCACAATTGCTTGGCTACAATACCCACGCCCATTTTGTTTTGGAGGAGCGTATGGCCGAAAACCCTCAAAAGGTGGAAGGTTTTCTGCAGGAATTGTTAGAAAAAGCAAAACCAGCAGCAAAACGAGAATTTGAGGAGCTTTCCGCTTTCGCAAAAAAAACCGATGATATTGACCAGCTTCAAAAGTGGGACAGCGCTTATTATACCGAAAAATTAAAACAGGAACGCTTTGACCTTGATGACGAAAAGCTAAAACCCTTCTTTAAGCTAGAAAACGTTATTGAAGGTGCATTTACTATTGCTTCAAAATTATATGGAATAAAATTTACTGAAGTTTTTGATGTTGATACCTATCAAGAAGATGTGAAAACCTTCCGTGTAAAAGATACCAATGGACATGATATTGCTATTTTTTATGCCGATTTTCACCCAAGACCTGGAAAACGTGGCGGTGCATGGATGACTTCTTACAAACCACAATATGTAAAAGACGGGAAAAATGAACGTCCGCACATCTCCATAGTTTGTAATTTTACAAAACCGGGGAAAACAAAGCCCTCTCTACTTACTTTCAATGAGGTTACCACACTTTTTCATGAATTTGGTCATGCGTTGCACGGAATACTGGCAAATACAACCTATCCTAGTTTATCCGGAACAAGTGTTTTTTGGGATTTTGTAGAACTACCAAGCCAAATTTTAGAAAATTGGTGTTATGAAAAAGAAGCTTTAGAACTTTTTGCAAAACACTATGAAACCGGTGAAAGCCTCCCGATGGAATTGATTGAAAAAATAAAAGCATCGTTCAGCTTTATGGAAGGCATGCAGACCCTACGTCAATTAAGCTTTGGATTGTTAGATATGGGATGGCATGGTAGTGATCCTTCCGCAATTAAGGATGTAAAAACTAAAGAAGAAAATGCCTTTGGTGATACCCAATTATTTCCGGATATTGCCGAAAATTGTATGAGCACCTCCTTTTCACACATTTTTCAAGGGGGATATTCTTCCGGATATTATTCCTACAAATGGGCAGAAGTTTTAGACGCTGATGCCTTTGCTTACTTTATGGAAAAAGGTATTTTTAATAGCGAGGTAGCGGCAAAATTTAAAGAGCATATTCTCTCCAAAGGCGGTATAGAACACCCTATGACCCTATACAAACGCTTTCGGGGAAAAGAACCTAACCCGAATGCATTGCTAAAAAGGGCTGGATTAATTTTTTAAAGTTTTCTAGTTTTTTATTGTATTTTTGAATAAAATAAATTTTATGGCCGACAATCAAATTCATATCATAAACGCTTCTGAATGGGTAGATAAATATGCAGACTATTTATTTAATTTCACCATCACGAGGGTAAATGATAGTTTTATTGCAGAAGATTTAGTGCAAGAAACCTTTTTAGCAGGCTTAAAATCCATGAAAAATTTTAAAGGAGAAGCCACTGAACGCACCTGGTTGATTTCTATTTTAAAACGAAAAATAATCGATCATTATCGAAAATCTAATTCCAACAAAGGAAAAGCTGAAGTAAGAATGGATTTTATAAATTCAGAAGATCAAGAAGGCGATTGGTTGGAAGAACGTGTAAAAGATGATTCTTACCGAAGTGCAGAAGATAATTTTGAAAATGAAGAATTAGGCTTAGCCATAGAAAATTGTTTAGGAAAACTACCCCTTAAACAAGCTGTAATTTTTAAACAAAAAACAATCTTAGAACAAGAAACAGAAACTATCTGTAAGGAACACGGCATCACAGCGTCTAATCTGTGGGTAATAATTCATCGGGCTCGAGTGCAGCTCATGGAATGCCTTAACAAACAATGGTTTAATAAATAATTTTTTTTGATGAAAAAAAACAATACTTTTTTTATTTCTTGTGATACTGCACAACAACAATGTGATAAAGTACAATATAAAGAAGCCACTTTGTATGAAAAATTTACACTAAAATTACATCTTCTTTTTTGTAATTTTTGCAAATTATATACTAAAAAGAATACAAAATTAACTGAACTTATTCATCAAGGACATATTCATTCCATCCCTTCTGAGAATAAATCTAAAATGAAGTCCTTGTTAGAAAAAGAAATTTCAAAATAGTTGGCTAAGACCCCAAAGCAAAACAAACCAAAATATAGGTATTGCTTCTACCCAAAAACTTGCATAATATTTATTTTGATTTGTTGTTGAAAATAACAAAAACAAAAAAATACTTATTGCTATTGATAACATACTTAGGTTTTTTTCAAATCCCGTGCCTATGGCAAAAATTTCAAGTAAATAAATTAAAAACAATACTACAAATCCAACAAGTTTTGTATTCCTCACCCCAATTCGTCTAGGAATTGTACCTAGAGCCAAAGCATCAAACTTAAGATCTCTTATTTCAAAAGGTAACATAAGCACAAAAACAAAAAGAAACCGTTGAAAACCCAAAATAAAAACCGTAAAATCCAAAGGTATTTCTGCATTTTCCACCGGCAAAATTACAGTAACTAGACTCCAAGTGAAAGCAATTACAAAAATTTTTAACCCATTAATATTGCGTAGATTTTTACCTTTTGAAAAAATAGGCAATGCATATAAAACGGTAAGAAACCCTGTAATAAAAGCCACAACAATACTTTGAATAGGCTGTTTTAAAAGAAAATATAACGCTAACAGAAAAGAAACAAAAGTAAAAATCCGTATGCCTTTAAAGGAAGATGTTAAATGATTACGGTGTAACTTTGAAATACCTAAATATTTCACAAAATTATACCCTGTAATACTTCCAAAAAAAACAAAGAAAATTAAGGAAAGGTCAACCGAAATTTGTAGATAATAATTGGTTATCATCAACAATGAAACTACCGCTAAACTTACGTGAATACTACTGTTGATATAAAAATTAAATATACGTTGACCTACATTCACTTCGCAAAAATACAAAACCTGTTCATAACACTTTATTTTAGTTGAAAAGTTAACACATTCTATCTTTCAAAAAACAATAAAATACACTTTTAATATGTAATTTTGCATCCTTAAATATATCCTAATCTATGAACACTGATTCTTTTGCGTTACGTCATATAGGTCCTAGTGAAACTGACCTTCAAGACATGTTAAAAACTATAGGAGCTACTTCTTTAGAGCAGCTAATTTCTGAAACCATCCCCGACGATATTCGGCTAAAAAAAGAATTAGACTTAGCGACGGCAATGACAGAACAAGATTATCTATCGCATATTGCCACTTTAGCTTCAAAAAACAAAGTATTTAAAACCTATATTGGTTTAGGCTATCACCAGTCCATTTTACCACCTGTTATTCAAAGAAATATTTTTGAAAACCCAGGATGGTACACTGCTTATACTCCATATCAAGCAGAAATAGCCCAAGGAAGGTTAGAAGCTCTTTTAAATTTCCAAACCGTAATAACCGACTTAACCAAAATGGAAGTGGCTAACGCCTCCTTATTAGATGAAGCTACAGCTGCTGCAGAAGCCATGATCATGCTGTTTTCTTTAAGAGATAGAGAACAACAAAAAAATGAAGTAGTTAAATTTTTTATTTCTGAAGAAGTACTTCCACAAACTATTTCTTTATTAGAAACTAGAGCATTTCCTATCGCCATTGAATTAGTAGTAGGCAACCATGAAGAATTTACTTTTTCTAAAGATTATTTTGGAGCTCTTTTACAATATCCCGGAAAATCAGGTCAAGTCTATGATTATGCAAAATTTATAGCTAAATCCAAAGAAAGTAACATCAAAATAGCAGTAGCTGCTGATATTTTAAGTTTAATAAAACTAAAAGCACCCGGTGAAATGGGCGTTGATGTTGTTGTAGGTAGCACACAACGATTAGGAATTCCATTAGGTTATGGTGGCCCACACGCTGCCTTTTTTGCCACCAAAGACGAATACAAACGCAGTATGCCCGGCAGAATTATTGGTGTTTCAAAAGATGCTGACGGAAACAGAGCACTACGTATGGCACTTCAAACCCGTGAGCAACATATTAAACGAGACAAAGCTACATCAAATATTTGTACTGCTCAGGTATTATTAGCGGTAATGGCGGGAATGTATGCTGTTTATCACGGACCAAAAGGTTTAAAATATATTGCAAATAAAATTCACAATGCTGCTTCCACAGTTGCAAATGCTTTGGAAAAATTGGGCTTTATTCAACTTAATGACACCTATTTTGATACCATTCAAATGAAAGCCAATGCAGGAAGAATAAAATCAATTGCCGAAGCAAATGAAGTAAATTTCTATTATCCCGATACAGAAACAGTATCTATGTCCTTTCATGAAGCCACAAATTTAGAAGACATTAATACCATTATCAAAATTTTTGCGGAAGCAACTTTCAAAAACACCATTGTTGTAGAAACACTAATAGAAGGAACAAAAATTCCACAATCGGTTATTCGAAAAACTGATTTTCTAACGCAAGAGGTTTTTAACACCTACCATTCTGAAACAGATATGATGCGTTATATTAAAAAATTAGAGCGAAAAGATTTATCCTTAAACCACTCCATGATTGCATTAGGATCGTGCACAATGAAGTTAAATGCAGCCGCAGAAATGCTTCCACTAAGCAATCCACAATGGGGAAACATACATCCATTTGTTCCATTAGAACAGGCAGAAGGATACCAAACAGTATTGAAAAAATTAGAAGAACAACTTTCTGAAATAACCGGTTTTTATGCAACTTCCTTACAACCAAACTCAGGAGCTCAAGGAGAATTTACAGGGTTGATGGTAATAAGAGCGTATCACAAATCGAAAGGAGATAGCCATAGAAACATTTGTTTGATTCCATCTTCAGCACACGGTACCAATCCGGCATCAGCAGTAATGGCTGGAATGCAGGTTGTGGTTACTAAAGCTAACGAATTTGGAAACATCGATATAGACGATTTACGCGAAAAAGCGATAAAACACAAAGACCATTTAGCTGCATTAATGGTAACGTATCCTTCCACGCACGGAGTATATGAATCTGCTATTAAAGAAATAACCAATATCATCCACCAAAACGGTGGTCAAGTGTATATGGACGGTGCAAATATGAACGCACAGGTTGGGTTGACAAATCCCGGAGCTATTGGCGCAGATGTTTGCCATTTAAATTTACATAAAACTTTTGCCATACCTCACGGTGGTGGAGGTCCCGGTGTTGGACCCATTTGTGTTGCAAAACAGCTTGCACCTTTTTTACCCGGTAATCCGGTGGTGAACACAGGTGGTGAAAAAGCCATAACAGCAGTTTCAGCTGCTCCTTGGGGTTCCGCTTTAGTAAGTCTAATTTCTTATGGTTACATAAAAATGTTAGGAGTAAAAGGGCTTAAAAAATCTACTGAATATGCCATTTTAAATGCTAATTATATCAAAGAAAAATTAAAAGGAAATTACGAAACTTTATATTCCGGCGAGAAAGGTAGAGCAGCACACGAAATGATTATTGACTGCCGCCCGTTCAAAAAACACGGTGTTGAAGTGGGAGATATTGCAAAAAGATTAATGGATTATGGCTTTCATGCACCAACAGTTTCTTTTCCGGTAGCAGGAACCATGATGATTGAACCAACAGAAAGCGAAAGCAAAGCAGAATTAGACAAATTTTGTGAAGCAATGATTTCCATAAGAAAAGAGATTGATGAAACTTCCGCAGAAAATCATGATTCTATTTTGAAAAATGCACCCCATACATTAGCAATGTTAACCTCAGACACATGGAATTTTGCATACAGCAGACATCAAGCCGCGTTTCCTCTAGCATATATATCTGACAATAAATTTTGGCCAAGCACAAGAAGAATTGATGATGCTTATGGCGACAGACATTTAATATGCACATGCGCTCCTATGGAAGAATATATGGAAGCTTAATACCTAAAAATAAACAACAGGGATTTTTTATGTTTTAAAAGTCCCTGTTTTTAATTAAAATAATTTACACCTATTTCATAGAAAATCTATTAAAACAGTAAAAATTTTACATTCCTATTAATATTTAGTAAATTTGCAAAAACCAAAAATAAAGCATGAATACTTCGGTAAAAATAACAGGCGTAGGCAGTTACATCCCTAATGAAGTTGCAAAAAATGAAAGTTTTAAGGATTATCAATTTTTGAATGAAGATGGCACCGGATTTAAAGACCCTAATCCTGTAATTATTGAAAAATTTAAAGCCATTACAGGAATAAATGAAAGAAGGTATATAGGTAAAAAGTTAGTTACCTCAGATATTGCTTTTATTGCTGCTAAAAGAGCTATTGCTGCTTCTAAAATAGACCAAGAGGAGTTAAATTATATTATTGTGGCACATAATTATGGTGATATAAAACATGGCACGGTGCAAAGCGATACTGTACCAAGTATAGCATCCAGAGTAAAACATTTACTTAAAATTGAAAATCCAAATTGTGTAGCTTATGATATGCTTTTTGGTTGTCCCGGTTGGTTAGAAAGTACCATCCACGCCAATGCATTTATTAAATCGGGTATCGCAAAAAAATGCTTGGTTATCGGTGCAGAAGCCCTTTCTAGAGTAGTGGATAAATACGATAGAGATTCCATGATTTACAGCGATGGTGCCGGAGCAATTATCCTTGAAGCAACTAAAGAAGAAGGAGGCATTTTAAGCCATGAATCCTGCACCCATACCAAAGATGAAACAGAATTTATTTACTTTGGAAAAAGTAACAATCCCCAAGCTAAAGACAATACACATTATATTAAAATGTATGGCAGAAAGGTCTATAATTTTGCGCTTACTAATGTGCCACTAGCTATGAAAAATTGTTTGGACAAAAGTGGGGTAAACATTAAAGATTTAAAGAAAATATTTATCCATCAAGCCAATGAAAAAATGGATGAAGCCATCTGCCAACGTTTTTATAAGCTATATGATTTAGAATTACCCAAAAACATAATGCCCATGAGTATTGGTAAATTAGGAAATAGTAGTGTAGCAACCATACCAACATTATTGGACATGGTATTGCAAGACAAACTGGAAGGACATCACGTTGAAAAAGGAGATGTGATTATGTTTGCAAGTGTAGGCGCAGGAATGAATATTAATGCCTTGACGTATAAATTTTAAAAAATGTACGAAGGCAACTTCCCTAATAAGAGGTATAAAAAAACGCTTGATTTCTTAAAAAAAACAATTCCTGACAATACTACAATTTTAGATTTGGGAGTAGAAAACCCTTTTTCTGAAATTCTAAAGCAAGAAGGGTATACCGTTAGCAACACCCAAGGAGAAGATTTAGACAACGATACTTCCTGTGTTAGAAATTGTAATGCTGATGTGGTTACCGCCTTTGAAATTTTTGAACACCTCATCGCTCCATATAACATTTTAAAAGAAATCAAAGCTAAAAAACTGGTAGTATCGGTACCCTTGCGGTTATGGTTTGCTCCGGCTTACCAAAGTAAAACAGATGCTTGGGACAGGCATTACCACGAGTTTGAACCTTGGCAGTTTGATTGGCTTTTGGAAAAAACCGGTTGGAAAATAAAACAAAAAGAAAAATTTACCAATCCTGTTAAAAAAATAGGCATAAGACCACTGCTTCGCTTATTTACAAACAGATATTATTTAGTTTACGCAGAGCGAAAAACCTGATTTCTAGTGAAATTTTATATTGTAATTCCTGCACATAACGAAGAAAAGTTTATCCACAAAACTTTAGATTCACTTGTAAAACAAACCCTGCTTCCGGCTAAAATTGTGGTTGTAGATGATCATTCTACCGATGCTACATCTGCCATAGTAACCCAATTTACTACCCAATATCCATTTATTACACTAGTAAAAATAGCCTCCTCCGAAGCACATTTACCGGGCAGTAAAGTCATAAACGCTTTTTACAAAGGCTTTGACTCCTTAGATGCCAATTATGATGTGATTTGTAAATTTGATGCCGATTTGATTTTTCCGGAAAACTATCTTGAAAAAGTTGCTGAATTATTTAAAAACAATCCTAAGTGTGGTATGGCGGGGGGATTTTGCACCATTGAAAAAAATGGAAAATGGATTTTAGAAACCCTAACAGACAAATTCCATATACGTGGAGCCTTAAAAACATATCGCAAAAAATGTTTTCAAGACATAGGAAAATTAAAAATAGCTATGGGTTGGGATACTGTAGATGAATTGCTTGCACAATACCATGGATGGGAGGTTTGTGCTAAAGAAAATTTAGAAGTCAAACATTTAAAACCCACAGGTAAAACCTATAACAAACAAGCAAGATATAAACAAGGTGAAGCTTTCTATAAACTGAGATATGGGTTTTGGATTACTTGCATTGCCTCTTTAAAACTTGCAATACTAAAGAAAAAACCGTTCCTTCTAATTGATTATTTAAAAGGTTATTTTTTAGCTAAGAATAACCAAATGCCTTATTTAGTAACAGAAGTTGAGGGTGTGTTTATTAGAAAATTACGTTTACAAAAAATAAAAAATAAAATTTTTTTCAGGTAATATATATTCACCATTGTAATTGTAATAAAGTACTTATAGCCCCGATTGAAGCGGCATCCTTTTTTTTATTTTCTCAAAAAAAGATATAGCGAAAAGCGGGTTTAAGCTCCTTAATTTCAATAGAACAACTCTGTCAACACATTTCCGGTTGTCCCATTGGGTCTTGCAATTCCTAAAAATGCAGCTAGGGTTGGTGCTATATCTATTACTTCTGTTCTAGTATATGTGCTTCCTTTTTTTATACCTTTTCCAAAAAAAAGTAAAGGCACGTGGGTGTCATAACTAAAGCCGCTGCCGTGTGTGGTGCCGCCATCTTGATACCAAGTTGAAATGGTGGCAGGATCAAGAACATAGATTACATCGCCACTTCTTTTTTGATGAAATCCATTTTGAATTAGTGCTCCAATACCATCGGTATAATGAACGTAATCCAACTGATGGCGAGTAAAAACTTTATCTATTTGAGGATACTGCAACACAAATTCTGCTATACGATTTTGCACCTCTTCTGCTTTTAAATTATTTGCTTTCATGATTTCATAATTCAAGAAAATCTGGTTGCTTGATATGTTTTCCATTAAATTATCAATTTTAAATACCTGTTTAGAATGTTCCTTTACCTCTTTTTCAAAAGTAGAATTGTTAAAAAACCCTGCCGGAATATGTTGTGATTGCAAATAAGCAGGAGCTTGCACTGCTCCATGATCGGCAGTAAGAAAAACCGTGTATTGATTTTTACCCAATGTGGCATCTAAATAGGTAAAAAGTCGTTCTAAATCTTTATCTAAACGCAAATATGTATCTTGAATTTCTTTAGAATTAATTCCAAAAGTATGTCCTATATAATCGGTACTTGAGTAACTTATGGCTAAAAAGTCAGTGACTGTATTTGCACCAAGGTTTTCTCCTTCAATGGCTGCTATGGCAAAATCTGTAGTGATGCTATTTCCAAAAGGAGTTTCTTTAATCAAATCAAAATTTCCGTTAACTGGAGCCAAAGCTTTTAGATCATACGGAAAAACAGAACTTTCTTTTCCATTAAATGTCTTTTCAAAATTGGTTTTATCTGGTCCACTTTCTGAATAGTTTTGTATTGGATATAAAGTGTTCCATTCCTGCAAATAACTTTTTACGACACCCGAGGTATTAAAATCTGTTACCCACTCGGGTAAGGTTTCCATATAAAAGGAGCTGCTTATCCATTTAGCTTCTTCCTTGCCAAGAAACCAATAAGCTGTACCACTGTGTCCTACAGGTAAAATAGCTCCTCTGTCCTTTAGAGAAATTCCTATTACTTTAGATTTTTGTTGTGTTGCTAAACGAAGTTGGTCGGTTATCGTTGTTGTTTTCATCCTGTGAGGAGACATTTTTCCCGAGTTATTTTCTGTACCAACCGAGTTGATGGAATCGTCTTGAACACAATAAACACTTTTTTGAATGGTTTTATCGTACCAATCGTTTGCAATAATACCATGAATGCTTGGGGTTGTTCCGGTAAAAATGGAAGCGTGACCGGGTCCTGTATAGGTCGGAATATAATTAAAATTATGGTTTTTAAAGGTAAACCCCTCGTTTATCATTCTTTTAAAGCCTCCTTCACCATATTTATTATAAAATCTTGTTACATAATCATATCGCATTTGATCAACAACAATACCCACTACCAATTTTGGTTGAATGGCAAGAGGATGATCAAGATATTTGGTTTCTGAAGTTTGTGAGAAAAGAAATGTAGTGCTTAAAAAAATTATTACAGAGAATATAAATACCTTCATTTTAATTTTATTTATTTTAAAATACAAAAATAAGCAACTCCATATTCTTAAACTTTACTTTAAGGTTAATTAAGCACCATTTTTTTTTGTTACTTTAGCCCAAGAAAAAAGTATATGAAATATTTAAAGGATATTGGCTCCTATTTTTCCATGTTGCGGCTAGTATTCAGCAGGCCAACAAAAGCATCGGTGTTGAGACATCTTATTTATAAAGAAATAAATGACTTAATAATCAACTCGTTAGGCATTGTAGCTTTTATTTCATTTTTTGTTGGGGGCGTTATTGCGATTCAAACCGCTTTAAATATGGAAAATCCATTAATACCTAAAAGTCTTATTGGGTTTGCCACAAGGCAGTCTATATTACTGGAATTTGCACCTACATTTATTTCTATAATTATGGCGGGAAAAGTGGGGTCATTTATTACATCTAGTTTAGGCTCTATGCGGGTTACTGAGCAAATAGATGCATTAGAAGTCATGGGTATCAACTCGTTAAACTATTTAGTTTTCCCAAAAATAATCGCTTTACTTTTTTACCCCTTCTTAATCATATTTGCTATGGCATTAGGAATTGCAGGAGGATGGATAGCCGGTGTTTACGGTGGCTTTGTTTCTTCTGCAGATTATGCAACAGGACTTCAAGATTCCTTTATTCCTTTTCATATTACCTACGCTTTTATAAAAACCTTTGTATTTGCCTTTATTTTAGCCACTGTTCCTTCCTGGCAGGGATATTATATGAAGGGTGGCGCTCTAGAAGTAGGTAAAGCCAGCACCAACTCGTTTGTTTGGACAAGTGTATTGATTATTCTTGCTAATTTTATAATAACTCAAATGCTTTTAGGCTAATGATAAAAGTAGAAAACATATTCAAAAGTTTTGGTAATGAAGAAGTATTAAAAGGCGTCTCTACTATTTTTGAAAAAGGGAAAACCAATTTAATTATTGGGCAAAGTGGAAGTGGCAAAACCGTTTTTATAAAATGTCTTTTAGGATTATTTACTCCCGAAAAGGGGAGAATTATTTATGAAGAGATGGCTATTCAGGATATGAATAAAGATCAAAAAAGTGAATTACGCCAACAAATGGGGATGCTTTTTCAAGGAGGTGCTTTGTTTGATTCTATGAACATTGAAGAAAACGTCATGTTTCCTCTTAGAATGTTTGGCAAAAGCAACAAAAGTGAAATGCTAGATCGTGTAAATGAGGTTTTAAAACGTGTGAATTTAGAAAATGTGAATAAAAAATTACCGGCTGAAATCTCCGGCGGAATGCAAAAAAGAGTTGCAATAGCTAGAGCCATTGTCAACAAGCCAAAATATTTATTTTGCGATGAACCTAACTCCGGATTAGACCCTAGAACGGCAACCGTAATCGACAATTTAATTCAAGAAATTACTAAAGAATATGATATAACAACAGTAATAAACACCCACGACATGAACTCGGTAATGGAAATTGGTGAAACGATTATTTTTTTAAAAGAAGGTAAATTAGTTTGGAAAGGCGATAAAACAGAGATTTTTAAAACCGATAATGAAGCTGTTACTGATTTTGTTTACTCTTCTGATTTATTTAAAAAAATAAGAGAAGTTCAAATCAAGGAAAAATAATTTCAAAATAAATGATTTTATTTATTTCAATAATTAGAACTCACTAACTTCAATTTTATCCATCTTTAATCTAAATTTTAGCCATTCTTTAATTGCATTTTGTTTTGCTTTTTTCTGCTCTCTTGTAAGGTTTTCATCCCAACTAACTTTAAATTGAGGAATTGTATCAACTTTTAAAAAATTAGATTTTAGGGTGTATGAATAGGAAATAGACGTTAAATTTTGATAGTTAATTTTTATTTCCTTACTAAGATTATCAAAAGGAATTCCGGCAGTAGTCATTTTTGCTAATTGGTTTTCTAAAAATTGAATTTGGGTTTCCTTACTTTGTAAAACCTCTTGGTTTTTAGTATATAAATCGCTTAAAATACCAGCTCTAACCTCTGTGGAAAGTCTTTCTGAAATTTCAGAGCTTTGGTCTGCTCCTTGATAAATTTTTAGCTTCACTTCTTTTAATTTTTCGGTGTTTTCTAATTTGCTTTGCCAAGAAGAGATAACATCTAAAGATACAGGTTTTCCAATAAGATACACTTCAATCATCTTTGCATCATAATCTGATGCCACTTTTAGCATTTCTGTTCCTTCATGATGTACCGTTTCATTTACAAAAGAAGTGGCGTTCGTAACAAAAATTTCTTTGTTTAATAACTCCCAAAAAAGCAATGCACTAGGTATCATAACCACTATGGCTATAGTGGTTGCTATTTGAGATATGCGCTTTCTGCGTTGTGAATTTGCATATCTAACTAATGGAAATCCGAGCAACTTTGCTACAAGAAATGTAGAAAGAGCAATAAAAATAGAATTAATAGTAAATAAATAAAATGCACCAAAAAAGTATTCCATATTTCCAACTGCCAGTCCATATCCCGCAGTACAAAGTGGTGGCATTAAAGCAGTAGCAATTGCCACACCAAAAATTACACTAGCGATAGTGCCTTTTTTGGTTTTAGCTACAATGAGTGCTAAACCACCAAAGATAGCAACAAGTACATCTAAAATTGTTGGATAGGTCCTTGCTTCTAGTTCTGGCGTTAATTTTGTTAATGGCGAAAGTAAAAAGTACAAATAAGCAGTAAGAACACTAAGTAAAATCATTACACCAAGATTTACTAATGAGCGCTTAAGGGTATCTACATCATTAATTGCTACCGACATACCTACACCTACAATAGGTCCCATTAATGGAGATATTAACATCGCCCCTATTACAACAGCTGCACTACTTACGTTTAGGCCTATAGATGCTACAAAAATTGAAAAGATAAGAATCCAAGCGTTATGAGCCTTAAAAGAAATTTCTTTTTTGATTTCTTCAACGGTAGTTTCTGTATCGGTATCATGACGAATATCTAATAATTCGGTCATGAATTTCTTAATATTGTGAAAAGTGCTTTGTGCGCTATTTTTAAGATTTACTGCGCTGTTATTTTCAGAATTATTTTGAGAGTTTATATCCATAATAAATCAAATTAGGTGTTGAAGCGTTGATTTGCAATTTCTTGAATTTGCTTTATGTCTTGTTCTTTTTCTTTTGGAACTATAAGGAGTGTATTCTCTGTATCAATTATTATAAAATTAGATAAATCACTTACCACAACCACTTTGCCTGAACTTGTTTGAATCATATTATTTTCGGCATTATAAAGCAACTTTTTTGCTCGTACAACAGCATTTTTTGCTTCATCTTTTGGGAGTTTTTCATACAATGAACCCCAAGTGCCTAAATCGTTCCAATCAAAATCTGCTGTTAGAGTGAATACATTTGCAGCCTTTTCTAAAATGCCATAATCAATGGAAATATTTTCAGAATCTGCATAATTTTCATTTATAAAAGCGATTTCCTTCGAAGTATTAAATGTTGCAATGCCTTTTGAAAACAAAGCAAACATTTCCTGTAAATTAACAGAAAAAGACTTTGCAATACTTTCTACACTCCAAATAAATATACCGGCGTTCCAAAGGTAATTTCCTTCTTTTAAAAAGGATTTTGCGGTTGCATAATCCGGTTTCTCTGTAAATTGAAGCACTTTTTTCTTAGTAGATAATTCTTTTTTATTAAACTTAATATACCCATATCCAGTATTTGGAAAAGTAGGCTGTATGCCTAAGGTCATCAAAACATCTTCCTTCTCACAGGCTTGAAATGCAGTAATTATGTTTTTATAGAAAGCATTTTCATCTTCAATCCAATGATCACTGGGAGCTACTAACATGATTGCGTTTGGGTTTTTTTTCTGAATTTTCAAGGCAGAAAGTAAAATACAGGGTGCGGTATTTCGCCTTGCAGGTTCTAAGACTAATTGGTTTTCTGAAATCTCTGGAAGTTGTTTAAAAACTAATTCTTTATAGCGTTCATTAGTAAGGATAAGGATATTTTCTTTTGGAATGATTTTTTGTATTCTACTAAAGGTTTTTTGGATTAAAGTTTGACCGCTTCCCAATAAATCATGAAATTGTTTTGGAAAGTCTTCCGTACTAACCGGCCAAAATCGTGACCCAATGCCACCTGCCATAATTACTGCGTAATAATTTGTATGCATAGTTATTCTTTTAAAAGTTCCACTTCCGCATTTGGATTAAAAAGAAACGTTCTTCCTGAACTTACTTCCAAACACTCAAAACGTTTTACTTTTTGTGCTCCACGTTTAAAAACTTTACCATTATACATCTTAAAGAAAGCTCCATGTGGAATTTCAAAGATATAGTTTTTATTGTTGGGAAGGTCATAGTACTTTAAAGCTAATGCAAGTTTTGCATCGGTATCACTACTTGCTTTTGGATTTCTAAAGTGTCTCGCTACTAAAGGCAGCAGTGTATTTGGAAAAACCGACGGATGAATAAAAGGTAGCATTAGCTTTTGAAAGGTGATTTTCCACTCTAAACCGTGTGGTTTTATTCGCCTGCCATAGACTTCAAAAGCTTCTAGATGAGCCATTTCGTGGACTAAAGTTATAAAAAAACGGTATTTGTTTCCTGACGCATTGATGGTTATTTTGTGCTGCCCATTTTGTAAGACACGATAATCCCCATGACGCGTAACCCGTTGATTGACAATTTGCAAATGCACTTTGTTCCTTTTTATCAGGTCAAAAGCGGCGTCAACTGTAGTTTCTGGAATATATTTAGCAAGGATTTCTTTCATTTATTAATTCTTTGAAAGTCTGCGTTTTTTTTTAATATACTTATGGTGTTGTATTTGAAACTTGCAAAATTTTTCCGTTATAAAATTTATTTCCCTTTAACGAAAAATCCATAATATAAGTAGCCATTTCTTCTGCGGTTAGAGGTGCTTGATATCCTGGAAAAGCTTCTGCCAGCATCTCGGTTTGTACTGCTCCTAATGCTAAAACATTAAACGATGGCCCTGTTTCTTTATATTCTTCAGCTAAAAGTTCGGTCAAGGTTATTAGCGCACCTTTACTGGAGCTATATGCGCTTAATCCGGAAAATTTTGCACTTCCTTGTACTCCTCCCATACTGCTTATGTTCACAACGTGACTATTTTTATGCATAAAGGGAAGCATTGCTTTGGTGATATTAACTACTCCAAAAACATTTATATTATATAGATCTTGCCACATCTCCAAGGTTATTTTTTCAAAAGAGGCATTTACCAGCTTTCCGGAATTGTTAATGACTATATCGATTCTTTTCCAATTACTTTTTACAAAATCAACTGCTTTATTTACATTTTCTGATAGCGTAATGTCGCACGAAATGGTGGTGACATTTTCAAATTGCAACTCCAAACAAGGTTTTTCATTTCTAGATAACGCCAAGATTTTATGCCCTGCTGCGGCAAATTGTTTCACTAGTTCTAATCCAATTCCTCTGCTTGTGCCTGTTATAATGATATTTTTTTTCATAGCATTTAAAGATAAAAAAATCCCATTAATTACAACGAAAAGAGTGTAAAAAACGGGATTTTAAAATGTATTTCATTCCGATTAGACAAACATAGACACCGGATTTTCTATATATAATTTAAGGGTTTGTAAAAAACCAGCTCCAGTTGCACCGTCCACGGTTCGATGATCGCACGCCAATGTTACAGTCATGGTATTTCCAACGACAATGTTGCCGTTTTTTACTACCGGTTTTTCAACAATGGCTCCTACCGATAAAATGGCCGAATTGGGCTGGTTGATGATGGAGGTAAATTCTCTTATGCCAAACATACCAAGATTAGAAACGGTAAAGGTACTTCCTTCCATTTCTTCCGGTTTTAGTTTTTTATCTCTCGCTCTTCCTGCAAGTTCTTTTACATTTGCACCAATTTGTGAAAAGCTCATTTGGTCGGCAAATTTAAGTACTGGCACTAAAAGTCCGTCTTCCACAGCTACTGCAACGCCAATATGAATATGTTGCGCTATACGTGTGGATTCAGCAGTCCATTGGGTATTTACCCGTGGATGTTTTCGCAAAGCCATAGCAGAAGCTTTTACTATCATATCGTTAAACGATATTTTGTTTTCGGAAGTTGCATTAATAGCCACTCTAGAGGCTATGGCTATATCCATATCCATCTCCATGGTTAAATAATAATGAGGAGCGGTAAATTTAGATTCGCCAAGTCGTTTTGCGATGGCTTTTCGCATTTGCGAATTTTTTACTTCTTCAAAACGTTCTTCTCCCACCGGAGTATATGCTTGTGCTCCGGAAGATAATGGTTGATAGTTTTCAATGTCTTTTTTTACAATTCTTCCTTGATCTCCGGAACCTTGAACTCGCTCTAATTGTATTCCTTTTTCCTCGGCAAGTTTTTTAGCTAAAGGCGATGCAAAAATTCTTCCTCCGGAAGATTTGGATACTATTTGTGGTGATGCCGCTTTTTCAGTTGTTGCCTTTGGCATTTTCTCCGATTTTGTTTCCTCTTGTGCTTTAACATCGGAAGTCTCTTTTTTAGGAGCTGCTTCTGATGCGCGTAAACTTTCAAACAAACCAGATATATCTGTTCCTTTAGGGCCAATGATAGCCAAAACAGCATCAATGGATGCTGATGCGCCTTCTTGAATTCCAATTTTTAAAAGCGTACCGCTGTTAAAAGATTCAAACTCCATAGTGGCTTTATCGGTTTCAATTTCAGCTAAAATATCGCCTTCTTTTACTGTATCGCCCTCTTTTTTTAGCCACGATGCTACAGTGCCTTCTGTCATCGTATCGCTTAAACGTGGCATTTTAATTATTTCAACTCCTTCAGGGATAGCTATTTTTTTGGAAGATTCCTTAGTGGTTGTTTCTTCCTTTTTAGGAGAAGGTTTCTCTTTATCAGAGGATTCATCTACTTCTTCTTTCACTTTAACATCCTCCTTTTTAATGTCTGTGTTTTTATCTCCCTTAATCAGTTTAGAAATATCTTCTCCTTTTTCGCCTATTATTGCTAAAAGAGTATCTACTGGCGCGGTTTCTCCTTCTTTGAGTCCAATATAAAGTAATATTCCTTCGGAAAAAGATTCAAACTCCATGGTTGCTTTGTCTGTTTCAATTTCTGCTAGGATATCGCCTTCAGAAACTTTATCGCCTACTTTTTTAAGCCATTTTGCAACCACACCTTCTTCCATGGTGTCGCTCAGTCTGGGCATATTTATTATTTCTGCCATAGTTATTCTGGTTTATGTGCTATAAATGGATAATTTTTTTGTTCATATACCACGTCATACATTACATTTTTATCAGGAAAAGGAGATTCTTCGGCAAATTTCTCACATGCTGCCACGCGTTCTTTTACACGTTTATCCATAGCATCAATTTCTTTTTGAGTAGCGTATTTTTTTTCTTTAATAACGTCAAGTACTTGGGTTATAGGATCAATTTTCATGTATTCGCCTACTTCTTCTTTCGTACGGTATAATTGTGCATCACTCATGGAATGCCCTCGGTATCTATAGGTTTTTAATTCTAGAAATGTTGGTCCGTCTCCTTTTCTTGCTCGTTTTATGGCGATGTCCATAGCTTCAGCCACTTTCACCGGATTCATTGCATCAACAGGGCCGCATGGCATATCATAGCCTAAACCCAGTTTCCAGATATCGGTATGGCTTGCGGTTCTTGCAACAGATGTACCCATGGCATATCCGTTATTTTCAACACAGAAAACCACCGGCAGTTTCCACAACATTGCCATATTTAGTGCTTCGTGTAAGGAGCCTTGTCTGGCTGCGCCGTCACCTAAAAAGGTTAAGGTTACCGCATCTCTTTTAAAATATTTATCGGCAAAAGCAATTCCTGCTCCAAGAGGAATTTGTCCTCCTACAATTCCGTGACCACCAAAAAAACGATGTTCTTTAGAAAATATATGCATAGAACCACCAAGACCTTGTGAGGTTCCGGTAGCTTTACCATACAATTCCGCCATCACCCGTTTTGGATCTACACCCATACCGATGGGTTGTACGTGATTTCTGTATGCCGTAATCATTTTATCTTTTGTCAAATCCATTGCGTGAAGTGATCCAGCAAGAATAGCCTCTTGACCGTTGTAAAGATGTAAAAATCCACGTACTTTTTGTTGGATATATACTTGTGCTAATTTGTCTTCAAACTTGCGCCAAAAGAGCATCTCTTCATACCAATTAAGATAGGTTTGTTTTGTAATTTTTTTCATATTCCTTTTCCGCACAAGCGAAAATCAATTTTAGATAAATAATAGCCTTTTACTATTATGGAAATAGCAGCTAGCAAAAATACTACTTTAGTTAGTAATAAGAAAGGGCATTGTATTAAAAAAATGTGAAGTGCAAAGTTAGAAGTTGGAAGTACAAAGTAGGAAGTACAAATTCAAATCAAACTATCTCTACAACCTGCACCCTAACTCCTACCACCTCTACAGATAGCTTGGGTCAAAAACCAATGGGAGTAAAGTCTTTATAGAATCAACCTTAATTACTTTCCCTTTTTCTGCCATAAAATAAATAGCAATAGGCTGGTCTTGTTTTATTTCATATTCTGCTATTACTTGTCTGCATGCTCCACAAGGTGGTGTTGGTATACGGAGTATTTTATTTTCAGATCGTGCAGCAAGTGCAATGGTAATCATTTTTTTATCGGGATACATGGCGCTAGCGTGAAATATAGCCACACGTTCTGCACAAAGACCAGAAGGGTACGCTGCGTTTTCTTGATTGTTTCCTGTTACTATTTGATTGTCCTCCAGCAGAATTGCTGCACCTACTTTAAAGTTTGAATAAGGTGCATAGGCATTATCTCTAGCTTCAACAGCTTTTTTCATCAGGTCTTGTATGTCTTCAGAAAGCTCTTCCAGATTGTCATAGACCTGTAATGTGGAAGTAATATCTATTTGCTCCATGGAAATTAATATTTTTAAAAATGAATATATATTATTAACGTGTTGGGCTTTAAAACATCCTAAAGATAAACTTAAATTAGATAAAAAATCCCATCCGAATAAGGTATTTGGACAGGATTTTTTATTGGTATTTTATTATGTATTAATATTCTGAGTATTCTTCATCTCCAAAGTTGAAGGTTAGCCCAAATCTTAAAGTACCTTCCAGTGGGCTTCTAACTTTTGAAGTTGAAAATAAATAGGAAACATCAATATTGATGGAAGTATATTTAAATCCGGCACCAAGAGATGCAAATTTTCTAGAGCCTTTTAAATCGCTTTCATTAAAATATCCTGTTCTTAAAGAAAAAGAATCTTGATACACATATTCAACACCTAAAGCCCAAGTAAACTCTTTTAATTCTTCCTTAAAACCATCAGGTGCATCGCCAAAAGATTGAAAAATACCTTTAAAGAAGGTTACATCGTCATCTTCTCCTCTTAGTACTTCACCAAAGGTTGGGGAATTAGGATCTCTATCTCTAACGGGCGGTGTTGGCACTAAAAGTTTATTTACTTCAGCAGTTACGCCCACTCTATTGTACGCATCTAAAAGAAAATCAAATCCGCCACCAAGCCGAAGGTTTGTAGGAAGAAAGTTTTCCTGACCTACCTCATCATATTTAATTTTTGGTCCAATGTTAGAAATATTAAAACCACCACGCCATCTTCCGTCAAAATCATTGTAGGTAACTTCTTCACTTTGGTAATATCCTGCAATATCCACTGCAAAAGAGCTTCCTGCTGATGCGTCTTCATCGGACACTTGAAGTTTTAAATCAGAGCGTAAATAACGACCTGCCACTGCCATGGAAAATCTTTCGCTTAGTCTAAGTGAATAAGAAACATCAAAAGTTAATTCATTAGGACTTTGTATTAAAGGTATTTCTTCAGGAGTTTGTCTTAACTCAATATCACCTAAACTGAAATATTTAAAACTTGCCCCTATAGCACTCCGTTCGTTTAAACGATTAAAATAAGTTACATTTCCTAAAAAAATGTCATTTACTAATTGACTTAAATAAGGGGTATAGGTAACACCAATGCCTTGTTTGGATTCAGAAAAGGCATATTTAGCAGGATTCCATTGTTGTGAAAAAGCATCAACGGAAGTAGCTACACCCATATCTCCCATACCGGCAGCACGAGCATCAGCAGCTATAAGCACAAATGGAACAGCGGTGGTTATTACTCTTCTTTCACCTTCTTCTTGTGCTTTTGCATTAACAGCTATTATCACTAATAATGCAGAAATCATGATTCTCTTCATAAATTGTTAATTTTGGACAAATATAAATTTAATTTTTAAAGGATAACTAATTTTTCAAATTTTTCAACTTTCTTATTTGTTAACGTCGATTTTACCGTTAACTTATATACATACACCCCTTTTCCTATACGATCTCCAAAATCGTCTTTCCCATCCCAAACGATATCTCTAGATAAAAATCCATCCGTATTGATGATTTGGTTTTTTGTCCATACAATTTTTCCGGTAACGGTAAAAACTTGAACTTGTACTTCCAGTGGTTCAAAAGGGCGATTATGGTTAAACCAAAACTCTGTGTAATTTACAAATGGGTTGGGATAATTTAAAACTCTTTCAATTTTTATTTCATCACTGCCTGCCACTACAAATTGAATATCGGCTGTTGCTGAATTGTTATATACATCCCATGCTTTTAGTGTTAGTGTATGTAAGCCAACCTCTAAATCTCTTAAACGATAATTTAAAGAGCCTTTTGTAAAATTATCTACTTCTGCCAAATAGTAATCGTTTAAAACGAAAGGATTCGTTTCATCACCATCTATAATTGCAGTGATGTCGTGTCCAATACCGCTAGCGGTATTGATGCCATTGTCGTCTTCTAATTTTGCTATTAATATGGGGGAATCATTTGTTATTCCTCCTGAAACAAAACTTTCGTCATTCATAAACAGCCGTATTTGTGGGCCGATATTATCTTCAGGAGCGTTTTCATTTAATCCCCCCACAAGTATGGTTTCATTAGCACCAGCGTGATCTTCTAATGCATTATTTTTTTTGGAATAAAGGCTTACTCTGCCTGCTCCTACAGGTATGGCAATATCTCTTGGCACTACAAATTCAAATTCAAACAAACCGTTTGTTACCGATGCTTGTCCATTAAAAATACCTTCTCCCAAGGTTTCAAAATTCATGATAATTAAATTACCGTTGGCATCTCTTACACCATCATTGCCCAAAGTTTGCCGCTGCACGCGTTTGTCAAAAACTTTTGCTTCTAAAATACCGGTATATCCAGACAAAAGAGTACCGTTTTGATCCACCACTTCGCCACCGAATTTTACTTTGCTCAAGGCTTTTAATGTGTCAGTGGCTTGGCCTATAGGCACGCCATTTAAAGAAGTTAATCGAACTTCCTGCTTAGGGAAGCCAAGAGGCATTGCGGGATCACCTATATAAAAGATTACCCTTCTTATTTCGTTATTAATAATGTTTTTAGTGCGTCTTACTGCTTCGGCTGGGGGAATGAAATTGGTGTTTCCAAATGCATATAAATTAGAGGCAAGGGTATCGTTAAACTCTCTTCCTAAAGTTACTCCAATAGATCTTGTTGTAGAAATTAATGCAATGGCGCCACCTTCTTTGTTCCAATAGGTATATTCGCCCGCAGTAGGTCTTAATGGATTATCAAAGCGGCTATACTCACAAGTAACCGTAACAAAAAGTGGGTATCTATTTTTATTTCTTAGATTTTGCACACTACCTTTTGTTACAATAAATTCTTTTGCAAGACCGTCTTCACCACCATGCCCAAAATAATTCATGACTAAGGCACCAACTTCAATAGCATCGCTTATAGCTTGAGCCGCTTTTGGATAACGATTACCTCCTGAAGAAGTTTCTTGTTGAAAGGCATCTGAATGTATTTTAATAACATTAACAGAGGGCTTTTGCGCGCCTATTTCATCGCCTAACTGATCTAACTTAAATTGCAAATTGGAATCACTTAAATTATCGGCATCATCTGAAATGAGCACAAAATTATTTCTCCAATTTCCATAAGACACCTCTGACAAGTAATTAATTACTTTATCTATCAAAGCATTTGCTTGTGTAACATTGTCTGTTATTATACGACCTATTGCTAGGTCAAGCCTGTCAGTAGAGTCCATTAATCCTTCATTTGCATCCATCATTCCATAAAAATCATCAGACATGTAAGTATTTAAACTAGAAAGAACTGCATCACTGTACCGGTGATAGGTTGGCACAATATTATTATTTCCTTGTACTCTATTTTTATAATCGACAGAGGTGTCACCAAAAAGACACAAGTATTTTAATTTATTATTTTCTGAGGAGGCGTTATCATACACATATTTTACGAGGTTTCTAATTGCTGCAATATCTTGTTTACCTGTGCTAAACTCATCGTAAATTTTATCGGTGGTAACCACTTTAACACGCATACCTGAGGTATTTTTATGGTGGTTTGCTAATCGAAGTGCTGCCTGTAATAAAAAAGGTGGTGTAATGATTAAATAGTCAATATCTTGAAAATTACCTTGCTCATTTAAAAAAATAGTGCCTTTTAAATTTTGATTTGCAACATGAGATTGCGAGGTTTTTATGGGTTGGTAATAATCAGAAGGATTTAAAGCAACATACTTTCTAATTTCTCCTAGTTGCGCTTTAAAAGCTATAGAATTTGAGGCGTTTTCATTAAGAATCGTGGTTATTGAACCAGGATTTGTAACATCCCAAACTTCTGAAAACTGAGTAGCGTTATTTATTTGATATTCCCCAATACCACTGAGGGTTGCTGCTGCATCGTATTTAAATGGTAATTGACCTTCCGTACCGGAAAGTTGTCTCAAAGCATTAATACTAATATAGTCAAGAAGTGCTAAACTGGAGGGATTTCCTCCATTATTGTAATTTAAATCCACAGTAACTGTTTCAGATGATGCATTTATTTCGCCTACAAAGTTTCTACCAGAAGCTAAATTAATATTACTGGATGCTGCAAAATTTGGAAATATTTGAAGTTGTCCATTAACAGAAACCGTCATCGAAGTTATAATTTCAGATGCTGCAATTGCAAAAATCTTAAACTGCATAGGTTGCCCGGAAATAATATTTGGAAAAGAAAACTCAAAAGTTTGTTGATTATTGATATCAAACCGATTGCCAAACCATCTTCTTCCTACCAAAGCTGGATTTGCATCGTCAATTTCATGAAATTGGTAGTCGTTAAATTGGGTTATTGTGGTAGTTGCAACACCTGACGGTTCATTATAAAGATTAATTCGCAAGCCGTTTTGACCGTCTGCTGTAATATAATAGTAAGCATTATCATCGTATAGGTTTATATGCGTGTTGCTATCTTCATTAAATTGCTGTGTCTCCCCATAAAAAAGAATAAAATCGCCCGAATCAAATGACCCGTCTTGCTCGCCTATTACTTGTATTGCATTTTCTGTAGGGTCAAATTCAGAGTTTTCACTATTTCGAAGTGGAAGCATATTACCTCCATTACCATAAATTTTAATTTTTCTGGGTTCTAAATTGTTCGTGTTCATCCCCAAACTGTTTAAAAAATTTTTATCTATTCGGTGAATGCCCGTTTTCTCCACTTTAAAACGATACCAATTTCCAGAGGCTAAAACGGAATTAGTAAGACCAATGCTATTATAATTATTTTGTGGTGCTTTTGTGTATGCAATATCTAAGGAAAGCACTTTTTTGTATATCCCGTTTTGTAAAATAACTGGTGTAAAACTAAATGATGTATAAATAATATCTCTTCCTAAATTACTGGAAATCGTATATTTTACTTCATTGGGTATCAAAGAAATATCTATTCCTTGAATATCATTTGCCGAAATCGTTTCAAAAACAATATTAGAAAGCGTTATGGAGGAGGGATTTGCAAAACTATTATCTACCCATTGTTCTACATATTTATTTTCTTCTACATTAAAAAACAAATTAGATTCTAGCGTATTTGGTTTTTGGGAAGATGTTATAGAGGTCGATTTTTGGGAAGTAGTTCCCCAATTCAATTGCACATGCCTCGTTTGGCCGGAAACAAACAAAAAAGAAAATAAAAAAATGTAAAGTAAAAAATTTCTCATCATTGTTTTGTTTTAACGTGACATTAGTTCACTTATTATAAAAATCATTTCACTTTTGCTAAAATTTTTTATGTAATAATAAAATAAATTTTACGTTAATTTGCAAAAGTTTGAAGGCAAACTTTTAACGTAACATATAATAGTTAAAATATTATTGCAATTTTATCGTTAATTACTATATTGCAAACCCAACATTTTCTTAACAGAAGCCATGAATATGAAAAAAACCTTAGTAATAAAATTACTAGTAATCGCTGTGATAAGCACTTCTTTTTTTAGTTGTAATAAATCTAGAGATTACAAAGATAGTTCAAGAGCCACCGGATGGAAACTAAACGACAAAGATGGTGGATTTCAATACAATCCTCAAGCTAAAGAGCAAGAAACCGGTCCGGGACTTGTATTTGTAGAAGGAGGAACTTACACAATGGGACGCGTACAAGACGACCCGATGCGCGATTGGAACAATACCCCAACCCAACAACACGTTCAATCCTTTTACATGGATGAAACGGAAGTTACTAACCTAATGTATTTAGAATACCTAGATTGGACAAAAAAAGTTTTCCCCGTTGAAAATGAAAACTATCGAAAAATATATGAAGGCGTTTTACCAGACACCCTTGTTTGGAGAAATAGACTAGGTTTTAATGAAGTAATGACAAACAATTACCTTCGTCATCCCGCGTATGCACTATATCCTGTTGTAGGCGTAAGTTGGATTCAAGCCGTGGAATTTTCTAAATGGCGAACAGATAGAGTAAATGAAATTATACTTGAAACAGAAGGCTTTACAAAAAGAGGTGCACGTATTTCCGATGTTGATGCTAATACCACTTTTAACACCTATACCTATTTAAACACTCCCGAAAATGCCTATGGTGGAAATGCTGAAATTACCCAAGGCGGAAAAACTTCAGAAAGAAAAGTAGGTCGTGATAGCACCGGATTGTACGTACAATTAAAAGATGGTCTATTACTGCCTGATTATCGCCTACCTACAGAAGCAGAATGGGAATATGCTGCTCTTGGTCTTGGAAGTTTAAGGAGTTATAACGTATATAGAGGTAAGAAAAAATATCCTTGGGATGGTCAATACACCCGTTCCGGAAAACGGAAAACTAGGGGAGATCAAATGGCTAACTTCAAACAAGGAAAAGGAGATTATGGAGGAATAGCAGGATGGAGCGATGACGGCGCAGATATTACAGCTGAAGTAAAATCATACGAACCAAATGATTTTGGTTTATACGATATGGCAGGCAATGTAGCCGAATGGGTAGCTGATGTTTATAGACCTATTATTGATGACCAATTCAATGATTTTAATTATTTCCGAGGAAATATTTACACTAAAAACTCCATAGGAGAAGACGGAAAAGTACAAATTGTTACTTCTGAAGACATCGTTTATGACACTTTAAGCAATGGTAAAATTGTAGCAAGAAACCTTCCGGGTGAAATCCTTCAAGTACCTGTTGACGATGAAGATACCTATTTAAGAACCAATTTTTCCGAAAGTGACAATAGAAACTATAGAGATGGAGATAAAAGATCGACAAGAACATTCCAATCTTTTAATGAATTTGAAGAAGAAGAAGAAGAATCTTCTACTAGTAAAATGTATAATTCACCGGTACATTCAGTAGAAACTGATAGTATAGGAAATTTAGACCGCCAGTATGACCAAGCAAACAACCGAACAACCTTAATAAACGACAAAGTAAGAGTATATAAAGGCGGTTCTTGGAGAGATAGAAATTACTGGCTTGATCCGGCACAAAGACGTTACTTTCCGCAAGAAATGGCTACAGACTATATTGGATTTAGAAATGCTATGTCCCGTGTTGGTTCCAAATCTAAAACCGGTAAAAAACCTAGAAACTAAAACTAATTTTTTTTGATATGATAAAAACCCCAAAATTTTGGGGTTTTTTTATACCTTTATTTTATGACCATAGAACAACTACATACGCTTTTTTTAAAACATCCTAATATAAGCACAGACACTAGAAAAGTGAAGAAAGGAGATCTCTTTTTTTCCTTAAAAGGAGATACATTTGACGGCAATGCCTTTGCCTCAAAAGCATTAGAGCAAGGTGCCTCGATTGCAATAATCGATAACGCTGCATTTGACTTGAGCAACAAAAAAACAATTCTTGTGGAGGATACTTTAAAAACGTTACAAGAATTAGCAAAGTTTCACAGAAACTATTTAGGCATTCCCATCATTGCTCTAACAGGCAGTAATGGCAAAACCACCACGAAGGAATTAATTCATGCGGTACTTTCAGAAAAATACAAAACTAATGCAACCGTTGGCAATTTAAACAACCATATAGGCGTGCCACTAACTTTGCTATCTATGGGTTCCGAAACAGAGATTGGTATCGTTGAAATGGGCGCAAATCATCCTGGCGAAATTGATTTTTTATGCCAAATTGCAAATCCCGATTTTGGTTACATAACTAATTTTGGCAAAGCGCATCTTGAAGGTTTTGGAAGTATCAAAGGTGTGGTTGAAGCAAAAACAGAACTTTATCGCTTTATAAAAGGAAACCACAAAATGGTTTTTATTAATGCTAATGATGCTATTCAAATGGAAAAAGCAACATCTATCCAATCCTTTTCCTTTGGCACTAAAAATGTAAAAAGTGATGTAGTTATAGACTTTGTAGATGCAAATCCTTTTGTAAAATTAAAATTTTCTGAAATAGTCATAGAAAGCCACCTTATCGGAACCTATAATTTTATAAATATCGCAGCAGCAATTGCCATTGGTACCTATTTTAAAGTGCCTAAAGAAGCCATTAAAAAAGGAATAGAAAACTACACCCCAAGCAACAATAGATCCCAGATAATTAACAAAAATAGCAATACCATACTCCTAGACGCCTACAATGCCAATCCAAGCAGTATGAAAGCTGCTATAGAAAATTTCAATCAATTAGATGCAGTAAAAAAAGTATTGCTTATAGGCGATATGTTTGAGTTGGGCAAAGATGCTGAAAAAGAGCATCAAAGTATTGTAGATTTAATTTCCGGTAAAAACTTTGAAGAAGTTTATTTTATAGGAAAAAACTTTTTTAAAACAAATGTTGCTAGCCTAAATGCAACAAAATTTGAAAGTTTTGAAGAAGCAACAAAATACTTATCCAATCAAAAATTTAGCAATTGTTCCATTTTGATAAAAGGATCACGAGGTATGGCGTTAGAACGTTTGTTAGAGATTTTGTAATTTTTAGTGGCTAACCGGTTATTAATGCAAGTACTTCACCAATTACAAGACACTAAAATTCAATAAAAACGTTTGGAGTTTAGACCTTAACCATTACTTCTTTTGTTGTTGTTTTAAGGATTTAATGTCAAAGTTTTTAGTAAAAACACCCCTAGATTTCCGCATTATATTTTAATTGGAATCTTGTATTAACTATAAAAGAAAAAGCTTTTAACCGGAGTTAAAAGCCTTTTCAGGGTTTGGTTGGTTATTGTATTATTTCTTCACCAGTTTGATAAACTTGGCAGCGCCAGCTTGTGACACTTTCACCACATACACACCAGAGGGGTATTGGTCTCCTATCTTAAAGGTTTCACCCACACTGCCTATGGACTCCTCTATAAAGCGTCCGGCAATGTCAAACACAGTATAATGAATGGGCTCAGTGGTATTGGTTGAGCTCACCAAAATAGAAAACAGATTATTCGACGGGTTTGGCCAGCTATTTACTTCCAGGAAGTTGTCATCTTGTGTTTGTGAAGTGGATTGATTGGTGGTACCGGAGTTAAATCCACTGTGAACAATCAGATTTCCACCGTAAAGATTAAGTTGCTCAGTACCAAGTCCGCCCCAGTTGCTGGAATACCACAGTTCGTTACCATTCCAGAGTGTAAATCCTATAACATCCTGATCACCCGGTTCTCCTCTGTCAACCATGGTTACATACATAGTAACATTACCGGAATTGGGTATTGGCAGGCTAATTGGAGAAAGATCTCTCACATTACATTTTGCCTCAAAAACGGCTATTTTATTTTCTTCATCCGCTATATCCACTCCCAAAGACTGAATGGCATTGGAACGCGCTTGGAAAATACGACCGTTTTCGGTGCGCCAGATAAAGTTTAGACGCCCTTTGAGGTTTTTACCGTTAGCATTAAACTTCGCATTAAACCCGAAGTTGGTACGTGTCCCTTCGTCTGAAGGATACAATTCAACTGTTGGGTTTGAGTTTTCAGGGATGATAAATCCACCACCGGTGATAAAGTCGCCTTGGGGTTTGTATAATGTAGCCATCAGCTTCTTTTTCAATTTTTCTGGTGTAATAGTTACTAACTACAATTTCGACACCAAAGGATCTGGAATCGTCATTTCCGATAAATAGCGTTTGCTGCCAACTTACAATTCCAATAGTTTCATCATTAGGGTTAAGAAGGTCTGTAACAGTAATTTCATTAGAATCATGCAATAATGGGTATAGATTAGAGTCGGCATTATAAATTTTAATCCGAACCTTTGCATTCCTGATATCTCCCGGATAACCATCCACTATGTCCTGAATTACCGCAATCAAATTAACAGTAGCGTTTCCTTGATTATCAGCTGCAATCAATTGCATACCATTGTATTGAATGTTTGCGTCTTCCTGTGAAATCGTCAACTCTGTTGTAACAGGATTTGGATTTACATTGTAATTACCATCAACATTATTGATCTCAGCAGTAACTGTTTTTATACCTGGAACCATCGTCCCTTCTCCAAGTGAAGTCTCAAGCATAGCCACATCTTCAAGTTCAGCAATCAAATCAGCTCCAGAGACAATAAAGTTTGCAGTACCCATTACTAGGTTGTCTACTTTAAATGTAGCAGACTGTGCTGCCTGAGGCCCGTTGGCTACCAAAGGTGCTCCACCCACTATAGTTGCAGTAAAGGTCACCTGATCGCTGTATTGGACAGAAGTTGGACTAACAGTTACAGATGAAGTTACAGGAAGAGCAGTAATTTCTGCTGTTGTTGTTGCAGATATGTTTAGTAAGTTGTAGTTACTTGCATCCGCGCCACTTATACTAATTCCCGTAACAGTTACAGACCAAGATCCAACTGTTGCATTTGCAAAAGTTGCATTTGAATATGATGCTTAAACATCATCACCACTTACTTTATCAGTTGATAAATCTACTGTTGCAGTAGTGTTTCCATCATAAACTTTGTCAATACCTATTGCTGTTACTGTTAGGTCTCTGATGGTAATCTCTCCTGTTAAATCTGTTACATAAGTGATGTTGTAGTTTGCTCCACCATTGCCATCAGTAATCGATGCACCTGAAAGCCTTTACGCATGTTACTATTAAAAATGCTTTGGGTTCATTTAATAAATTAACGAAAGTGTAGGTATTATTATCAATAAAAAATCAGAGCGTATTATAAATTATAAAGCTCCCAAAGGCAAATGCAAATGGCGATATCCATTTAAAATAAAGGGGTTTGAGTTTCTCTGCACTTTTTAATGAAAATTGATGATGTAGTTTTCTAGGTACGCCATATAGTATTAGTGACGTTACAAGCATAAACCATCCCAGAATTGAAAAAGCTTCCGGTATTTTTGAAAAATCAGCATAAAAAATGAGTGCTAGGGCAATGATAAATCGGATTGTGATTTCAGTATAATTTATAACATTGGTGCTACCGGCTAGTTGTAAAGTTTTCCTTGCTTTTTTGGGTGTTAAAAGCATTAGAAGTCCAACTAAAAAAATGAAGATTCCAAACAAGAAAACAATGTATTTTGCGATCGTTAGAATTATTGCATCCATAGGTATATAAAATACAAATTATTACTGACCTATTTTATTGTAGTGGGTTGCTCAAAGATAATCCATTTCTGTGAATCTCTATATTCAAAAACGGTAATATGTGCATTAAGTTTATGATGAATCGTAAATGTGAAAGAATTACTTCGGCTGCTGGCAAGCTTATTTTATTTATATCCTACAAATAGAACAATTTGATTCTCCAGTTAAATTACCATTAGTATCCAATTCATATTTACAGCATTCGTTAAAATTTTTCTTTAATATATCTTTTGCTCTCCTTATTCTTGCTTTTACATTTTCAAGACTTATTTCTAATATTTTTGCTACATCTTTTTGTTTTTGTCCTTTAATATAAACCAGCTCAATGACTTCTCTGTAAATTTTTGGTAAATCGTTTATGAACTTATCAAAACAACATATTTGTTGGTATTTTTGTTGAAAAATATCTTTTTTATCGCTGAATTGCTCTTCATAAATAGATTCATTATTAAAGTGATTGATTATTTCATTTCTTGCTATCTGAAAAATCCAAGCTTTTATTTTTTCTTCCTTTTTAAGTTTAGACAGATTTTTATGAATTTTCAAGAATGTATTTTGAAAAATATCATTTGTAGTATTTTTATTTTTCACTCTTTTAAGAATGAATAAATAAAGTACCTCATTGAAGTTATTCCATATTTTTTGAGTATCCATATCCAAAAATAAACAAAGGTTAGCTTGTAAACTAACCTTTGTTAAAATTAACAACAATTACATTGGTCACATTCGCACTTAGAACATGGGCAATCCTTTTTTAAGCAATTTTTGCAATTACATTCCGTACATTCACAATTGGTACATATACATGTATTCATAACTTTAAAATTTTATTGTTCCATCTGTTGACCGAAAAAAAAGATAAAAGATACATTTTTTTGTTTTTTTTATGGGATTCCAATAAATAAATGTCCTACTTCTAAACCCCCAGAATACTTTGAATTCACATTTTTCAAGATCTCTTTTTCTAATACACTTCAAAGGTGAAAAGTATAAACAAACACGAGTGAGTTGTTCAACCCGAGAATCTATATGCTGTGTGGTATAACTAATTTCTACACTTTACTATTTAGGTATGACAAATGTTTTTAGCAAGTTTTTACTTAAAGAATTCGGAACTTCTGATATTAAAGCATAATTACCCGGCTCTAAGGTTGCTGAAAAAAAGCCAATGGAACCTTCCGGCATATCATTTACACCACCCATAAAAGTGAAACCCTTAGGTGCAGGTTCTATTAAACCTTTTGGATCTGCCCAATTCATCCAATTTTCCAACTCATTGAGATTTGTATGTTCATCCATTTTGACAAGGTTTATATCGTGACCAACAAAATTTTCATATACGATTTGATCTTTATAGAATACTGAAAAGACTTGTTTTCCTGCACTGATAGTGTCATTAAAAACAATTCCGTCGGTACTAGAAATAGTAATGTCGATATCTGAAATCCATTCATAATTACCCGAATCAGTAGGTGTCACTACTATATCTTTTGTCATTCCCATAGATGTGTGGAATACGCCATTGCTCATTTTTACATAACATTCTAGTATGTATTTACCAGGTTTTAAATGTAGTGTCGTTTCTCCTACTTGGTTTGGAGATAGTAGACCTGAACCACCAACAAATACCACTTCACTAAACCACTTAGGAAGTTTTGCAAACTCGGCATAACCTTCCTCCGATTTTCCTTCCATAATAAGTTTCATAGCACTGTCAAAAACCGGAGCTACTATTTTTTCTGCGTCTTCTGAAGTCTTTCCTTCCGGGTACTTATCGATAAGAAAAAAATGTGTTTGTGGGGAAAGATTCTTGTAACGAAAAGTATTCCATCCAGACGGAATCGTATCTGGCATTTGAAAATCCATATTTGCTGTTACAATCTCAATAACATTCTGGTTTTCAATTTCAACACTTTCCGGTAGCGTTTCTTTTTTATCATCTTTACAGGATTGTAAATACAATAGACTTACTGAAACTAGTAGTAGCATGTCAATAGAAGTGGCTTCTACAAAATGACTTTTAAAAGTTCTCATAATATTGATTTTTTAGTTGATAAATGGATTCATATTTTATATAACAGCCTTTCACTGTCAAACAATTAAAATAATAAAAAAATATACTTCAATTTGAGTAAAGATAAAAAAAATCAAAAACTATAAGCGATGCTATCAAACCATGCCAAGCAGGACGTGCATCAGCTGAGTTTTAACATGAAATCTCAAACATGGAATATTGCATGTCTAATTTTGAAGGGATATTCTTTATTTTTAAGTTTGGTGTATTCACTTCCTGACTTTGCATTGATGGGTGGGGTTGTAAAAATAGATTTTGCTGAAAAACTCTCAAGTGCCCGTTAAGCAACCCGGGAAGTTTTATGTCCTGTGTATGGGTGCGAAGTTATAGAATTTGCATCGGGGTATTATTCAGTCTTTTTTATCCTTGAGTTCTAAGTGGACTTTTCTTCCCACTCTTACTACAATTTCAATTATTTCTTTAATGTCGTTTATTGATGTCCTAAAATTTACAATACAAGCACGTAAACAGTATTTATCATTTACAATGGCATTAGATAGAAAAACTTCCCCTCCAATTTGTAATTTATTCACTATTTCTTCATTTAGTTTATTGAGATAGCTTTCCTTTTTCTCTAAGTCTTTTTTACAATTAGCAGGGATATATCGAAATGTAGTTATACTTAAATTTTGAGTGACCGCGTCCAATTCTTGATGTTTTTTAGCCAGTTGAAATAATAGTTTTGATAATTCAATATCTTCTCCAATCAATTTTACGTAACCACTTCTACCTACTTGTTGTAATGTTAACCACACTTTTAAAGCCCTGAAGCCTCGTGAGTTTTGCAGCCCGTATTCATAATAGTTTTGCGAAATTTCATCTTGATTCTTGTTAAAATTATAGTACTCGGGATGAGAACTATATGTGTTGAGTAAATGTTGCGGGTTCTTTACCAAAGTGCATCCGGCTTCGAGCGGGCTATAGAGCCATTTATGTGGGTCAAGAGCAATGGAATCAGCATCTTTAATCCCATCAAACAAACTTTTGTATTCGGGATTTACTGCCGCAGGTATGCCATAAGCACCGTCAACGTGAAACCACAAATCATATTTCTTACTAATTACGGAAAGATTCTTTAGGTTATCAACTACTCCAGTACTTACATCTCCTGCTGTTCCAATGACTATTATGGGTTTGCAGCCATTTTTTATATCCTCTTCGATAGTTGCTTCCAAAATTGTATCATCCATTTGATTTGATGGAGTTGTCTTTATCCATCTAATAGATTTAGTGCCTAATCCACATAAAATGACCGCTTTCTCTATCCAGGCATGTGTGGTTTTAGAGCAATAAACAGTTAATCTTTTTGAGGAGCTTAAAATTCCATCTTCCTTAAAGGAATCAGGAGCTTTTGCTGTTCTAGCTGCTAAAAATGCAGTGAAATTTGCCATATTTCCTCCACTGACCAATATTCCTCCATAGTTTGTAGAAACTCCAATAAACTCAGCCAACCACTTTACGGTTTGTTTTTCAATTTCAGTAGCCATTGGACTTAAAATATGTGCACCTACATTTGGATTGACTGATGCCGCCAGCAAATCTGCTATTGCTCCCATTGGGGCTGCAGAAGAAGTAATGTATCCTAAAAATTTAGGGTGACCATTAAGTAAAGAATGATTGAACAATAAATCCGTCGCTTTTGCAATTAACTCATTTGCAGGACTGCCATTTTCGGGTAAGGAGGAGTTTCCTAATATATTTTGCAATTCACCCGGACTTTCATTTGGAGTAACGGGTCTTTGACGAATTGAATTAGTAAAATTAGAGATATCATCTATTAATTGATATCCAATTTTTCGAAATTCTTCCTGATCCATTTCGATAGATGATCTTCTAATTCTTGTCATAGTGTTCGATTTTACTCAAGTGTTATAACGTTTTTGTGTTACACGCATAAGACAGTATAAGGACTAAGGTAATTAAAAATCACATACCTAAACGCTTGCTAGCCAATAAATTTAGGGGTTCCTATAAAAAAGCATCCTGAGATGCTGAAACGTTTTGGATAAAGAATGTAATTTGGATTACGCCGAAGGGAGGATGCTTTGGAGAACTTGTTGTACAGTATTTATTTATCTCTATTCCAATATACTTTAATAATTTTTGATATATATATATCCTCATTGCTGATTAACCTCCCAAAATCCCCATTGTTTATATTATAAGTTACAACAAGTCCATCAGACTTAATTTCAGGGTGTGCATTTGCGGTGTAAACAAATTCATTGTCCTCTTTTAAAATTGGTGTATAGAATAATATTGGTTCAGACCAAGGACCATAAAGTTGATCGGCAAGTCTGTATCCAATTGAAGCTTGTCCAAAACCATAAGTCTGTATCTGAATAAATTTTTTAAGTTCTTTGTCAAAGTGTACAGAAAATTCAGTTTGACCAATAAATAAAGAAGATGATTTTGGCACCTCATATACTTTGTTTGACCACGTATTATTAGTCCACCATTCCATATTTGACAGGTCTCCGTTTATTAATTCCTCTTTTTTAAATCGAAGTAAATAAGTCTCATGTGTCGAAGGCTCTTTTACTCCAAAAGCATAAATGTAATTTTCATCTTGCAAGACTGCAGAAGAGCCAACGATAACTCCAAAAGTATCTGATCCCTTACTATATCTGACATTCCAATTAAGAGGATTATCTAATGGATTATCAATTAAGGCTATGTACCATCCTATTGCTTCAAATCCAATGCCTGTTTTTATGCTCTTTTCTTCAATTAAGAATATAATTAGCTTATCCTTTGCTAGAATGCCATGTCCAGTCCAAAACCATGTTTTACCTCGCAGCTCAAAGAATGATTTGGGTTTTCTATTTTTTCCTTTATAGTAAAAAGAAATTTTCCCTTTATCTAAAGAATAACCTTCTTGAATAGCAATACTATTGTTGATCACTTTTGAATTACTTCTTTTTCCTGTACCTTGAGGATCGATAAATGTATCACTAAATAGCCATAAGATTTTCCCATTTTCTAAATCAATTGATGCCGCGCCATCTGCACCTCTCCAGTAGTTATCCTTTTTAAAGATGGCATTATCAATTTCCGTTATATCTATTTTCTCTGCCTGAGCTATTAAAAAACCAGGCGTTGAAAAAAGTATAATTAGTGTAAATAGTATCTCTTTCATGTTTTTAGTTTTGTTGCCAACATTAGTATATCTAACAAGAATTAAAAATTCATACCTGATATATTTCATATCTAAAACAAGCTTTGTTTATTTATAACTAAAGTAGCGCCTTACTCCAAAATAGCAAAGATATTCTTTTATCTTATGTTATTTATGAACCTTTAACAATTGCGATTTCCTCCTCACTCAAACCATACAACGCATAAACCAACAGATTAAATGTAAGTCTTCAAACTAATTTGGACTTTTCCTTAAGGAGTGTTTGTTAATTATTTCAAATATAAATGATTTTTTTTATTAGTTGATTTTTTTGATTTTAGATACTCATTTCTTCGGTTTTCAAAGGCTAATTTTTTCAATCGATTTCTTTCTTTAAGTATTTCTTCACCCCTTCCAAAATAAACATCTGCTGGCGTTAAATTTTTAAGTGATTCGTGATATCTTTCATTGTTGTAGGTATGCACAAACTTTTCTAATGCACTTTCCAATTCTTCTGGTGCGTAATAATTATCAAGCTTTACCACGTTTTTCATTGTTCTGTGATACCGTTCAATTTTTCCCTGGGTCTGTGGATGATTGGGTCTTCCGTGGACTTGGTCAATTTGATAATTGTCTTTTAAATAAGACTTTAATTCTGTTGCAATGTAGCAGGATCCATAATCAGACAAAAGCTTGGGTTTTTGCTTTGTAACCAACTTTGCCTTGATTATAGCCCTGTCAACAGATCTTTTCACGTCATCTGCCTTCATTGTTCTACAAAGCTCCCAGTGCACAATATATCGACTGTAATCGTCTAAAACGGTGCTTAAGTAATACCAGCCCCAACCAAGGATTTTAAAGTAAGTAAAATCGGTTTGCCACATTTGGTGAACAAAAGTGGTTTTATCTTTAAATTCATCGCTTGCGCTCATAAAAATATGTGCAGGTGCTGTAATTAAACCTCTTGCTTTTAATATTCTGTAAACACTGGATTCCGATATAAAAACCTGTTGTTCATCGGTGATTTTATAAGCAAGTTCCCTAGATGATAATTCTGGATGATCCAATGCTACTTTAACCACCAGATTCTTTTGTTGCTGGGGGATACTGTTCCATTGTCTGTTTCTACTACGTTTATTTGGAATCAAACCGTCAACACCATTTTCACTATAGGCATTATACCAGTTATAAAATGTGCTTTTATTAAGGCCGATTTTACGTAAGGTCTTGTTAACTCCAATTTCTGAACGGGTCACCATGTGTATGATTTCTTGTTTTTCTGATACCGTAAAACGCATATACTTTTTGTATTTTTCAGTTACTCCAAGTTTTGCAAGCTTTTTTTTACAATATCAGACCTTAAGACTAGGTCAGCAACCATCTCTTTTAAACGTTGGTTTTCTTTACGTAGTTCGGCTACTTCATCACTGGTGGCTTCTCTTACGGTATCTCCGGATAAACGGCTTTTACCGGCTTCTAAAAACTCTTTGTTCCATTTGTAAAACTGGGATTCAGCAATGGAATACTTTCTACATAATTCTGCAACACTCATTTCTGCACGCAATGCTTCCATCACGATTTGAATCTTCTGCTCAGATGAGAAAATCCTTCTTGTCTTTCTACGGATTTCTTTAATGTAGTTTTCTGTGGTTTGTTTCTTTGGTGTTTTCATAGTTATTCAAATTTAGTGATTTTGAAAACACTCTCTTAATTATAGTCTAAAGTAGTCCACTTTTTGCTGACGATTTACACCCAAAGAAAATTTCTTTAGGGATTTTTTTGTGGGCGATGAGAGCTTGTTCCGAATTAACTTCGGAAGGTTCGAACCCCTGACCCACCCGACTTTACGTCGGGATGCTCTGAACCAACTAAGCTATCCTATTAGTTTTTCTATAATCTTTCTGCTTTTCCACCTTTTTATTTGCACTTCCCTTTTTAATGCTAAGGATCTCGTGGCTAAAGATTCAACATATTTTAACTCCCAATCTTTTGCCAGCGATGTAAATCCCTGGGTGGAAAACTTATTCTCCTCTACCCGTTGGGAAACATCTTTTGTGGAACCTATATAATACCTATCTAAAGACTTTGAATAAATTATGTAAGTAAAAAAATATATCTATTTTTAAATATAAAAATCCCCAAAGAAAATTTCCTTGGGGATGTTTTTGTGGGCGATGAGGGGTTCGAACCCCCGACCCCCTCGGTGTAAACGAGGTGCTCTGAACCAGCTGAGCTAATCGCCCGCTCTTTGATTAAGCGGATGCAAATATAGAGGACTTTTTCTTTAAGAACAAAAAAAGAGGCATAAAAATTAAATTATTTCTGCTACTACAAAAGTACTGCCTCCAATAAAAATTACATCCGGTATTTTTGCAGCTTTTAAGGCTGCGCTATAACCGTCTTGAACGGAAGGGTAAAAATTACCCTTCAACCCAAATGGCATAGCTTTTTGCATTAAAACAGATGCATCTAAGCCTCTTGGTATGTCTGGTTTGCAAAAATAATAGATGGCTTTTTTGGGAAACATTGGTAAAATGGCTTCTAAATCTTTGTCTGCTACCACTCCTAAAACAATATGAAGTTTTATATACCACTCTTCTTGCAGCTGTTTTAATACATATTGCAATCCTTCCGCATTGTGTGCGGTGTCACAAATTACTTTCGGAAATTTGCCTAATACTTGCCACCTTCCTTGTAATCCTGTATTTTTTGCAACGCGTTTTAACCCATTTTCAATATTGCTCTCTGCTATTGTAAAGTTACTATATTGCGTTAAGGTGTTTATGGCTACAACGGCAGTTTTGTAATTTTTTTCTTGGTAGCTTCCTAATAAATCCAAACTATATTTTTTTACAGGTATATTTTCAGCAAAAACGATTGGCGACAGTTTTTCTAATGCTATTTTTTCGAAAACAGGCTTTGTTTCTTCTTTTGTTTCTCCAATGACTACTGGAATATTCGATTTTATAATTCCCGCTTTTTCAACGGCTATTTCTGCAAGAGTGTTGCCTAAAAATTGGGTGTGGTCCTTTCCAATGTTTGTGATTACTGAAACTTCAGGAGTAATAACATTGGTACTGTCTAATCTTCCGCCTAAACCAACTTCAATGATGGCAATATCTACTTTATGATTACTAAAAGATTGAAAAGCTAAACCTACGGTCATTTCAAAAAAAGAAAGGGAATGGTTTTCAAAAAACGGTTTGTTTTCTTTAACAAAATTAATAACTTCTCTTTGGGAGATTGGTTTTCCATTAATCCGAATGCGCTCTCTAAAGTCTAATAAATGAGGGGAAGTGTATAAACCAACTTGGTATCCCGCATCTTGTAATACCGATGCCAGCATATGCGACACAGAGCCTTTGCCATTTGTTCCGGCTACATGGATACTCTTAAAGTTCCTTTCAGGATTTCCTAAATAATTGGTAAGTGCTATGGTATTGTTTAAATCTTTTTTAAAAGCAATCGCACCTACACGTTGGTACATAGGTAATTGAGAAAAAAGCCACGCAATGGTTTCTGAATATTTGATGGTGAAAGTTTTTTTATTTAATAATCAGTTTTTTAGTAATACTTGCATTCTCGCTTGAAATTTTTACAAAATATGTGCCCGTAGTAAATTGCTCTACTGAAAGTTTTAGGTCTTGTTTTCCGGATACTATTTCCTTTTTCAACACCTCTCTGCCCAATGGGTCAAAAATGGAAATTGTATGATTTTTATTTCTATCCTTTATGGAAATTGTAACAAAATCTGTCGCCGGATTTGGATACACCGTGACATTGGTTTCTAGTAAATAATTTTCTGTGCTGAGAATATTACCTGAAATATCCATTTTATAGCTAGATCTTCCATAGGTTGCCACAAACAGGGTTTCTGTTTGTTCGTGAATATGAAGGTCTGTAACTACCACTGAAGGTAGATTTATTCCTAATATTTCCCATTGTACTCCTTCATTGTTAGATGCTAAAACACCAATATCAGTACCTATATACAGGTTTCCGTAGCTGTCTTTTTCAATATCATTGATTGGAATATCCGGAACATTGGAAGAGATATCTACCCAATTACTTCCTAGATTGGAACTTTTATAAATATGTCCAAAATCTTCGCCATAGCGATAACCGGAAAAAGTAACATACACATCATTACCATTTGTTCTGGATGCTAAAACTTTAGTCACCCATCTATTTGGTAGATCGGCTGAAATATTTGTCCAAGTTCCGCCCCCATTTTGAGTTATCCAAACATTTCCATCATCGGTTCCAACGTAAATTATATTACTATCTAAGGGCGATACACTAATAGATATAATGGTTCCAAAAACTAAATTACCTGTGTAAGGACCATTGGTTAAATCAGGACTGATAGCCGTCCAGTTTCCTGCTGCATTGGTGGTTTTGTACAATCTATTTGCTCCATAAAAAAGGATTTGTGAATTGGAAGGATCAAAAGCGATAGGAGTATCCCAATTTTTTCTATCTCCGGAGGCAATTCCGTTCATGGCTGAAAAAAAAGAAACACCATTATTGATGGATTTTCCAAGATTTCCATTTTGTGACAAGGCATAAATTACATTCGTGTTTGTAGGGTCCACCAAAGGCTGAAATCCATCACCGCCGTTTATTATTGTCCAATCGTTTAAACCATCTGTAACAGTGCGCATCGTACTGTTATCTTGTGCGCCGCCATACACTTTATTTATATTTTGTGTGTCCACATGAAAACGATAAAACTGAGTAATGGGCAGCGTTGCATCTTTACTAAACGATACCCCATCATTAGCACTTTTATATAGGCCGCCATCGTTACCTAACAGAATTTCTCCGGGAACAGAAGGATTAAATGCCAAAGCATGCTGATCGACATGGGCATTTTGAAAGGAGTTAAACCAACTTGCTCCACCATTAGTAGATTTTTGGACATTTAAACCTAGGTAATAAATAATATCTTCATCAGAGGGATCTACAAAAATGCCCTCAAACCACCAATGAAATCCTACATTGATTAACGAATTTGAATTTACTGAAACCCAATTATTCCCACCATCATTGGTGCGATATACTCCCTGTACATTTCCAATAGCATCAGCATACATGGCATACAACACATTTGGGTTTGATTTTGAAATATCTATACTTATTCTTCCTTTTTGTGAGGCAAGGGTAGGTAATCCATTTGTGAGTTCGGTCCAGGTAGTACCTCCATTTGTAGTTCTATAAATTCGGGAAGTTTCGCCGCCATATTGTCTGGCATTGGGTCTTCTTATGCGTTCCCAGCTTGTGGCATACACTATATTTCCATTTGTTGGGTGAATAGCCATATCAATTACTCCTGTGGAATCGCTAACAAAAAGAACTTGCTCCCATGTATCCCCTGCATTTGTGGTTTTATATACTCCTCTATTTGTATCTTTTCTGAATAGCGGCCCCATAGCAGCAACAAATAATGTGTTATCATCATTAGGATCTATTTTAACTTTTCCAATGCTCCCCACTGCTGTTAATCCTTTTGCTTGCCAGGTTATGCCCCCGTCCTCACTTTTATAAACGCCGTCGCCATCATAAGCTAAGGAACCTCCGCCTGCGTTTGGCTCTCCGGTTCCTACCCAAATTAAATTGTTATTTGTTGTGGAAATATCAATATCACCAATGGAAAGCATAGGTTGGTCGTCAAAAATAGGAATCCAACTTACACCGGAATTGGTAGATTTAAAGACACCTCCGCTTGCTGCTCCTACATAATAGGTGTTGGGTTGGTTAGTTGGAATTTCAATATCGGTTATTCTTCCCCCAATATTTATCGGTCCGGTAAAGTCCCATATAAGCCCTGAATAATTATTTTGTGTTCTTTGCTTTTTCCATTGCAAGGCATTGGCATAAGCATTTGGTTTAATTTCTCCGTTAGGATATGCGCGTTGGATAAAAAAGATATCCTTAGGAAGTTTTGCAGGTTTTTTTTCAGAAGTAGAAACTTCTGTTTTTTCTGCACATCCTAAAAGGAGAATACTAAAAAAAAGTAAAAATAATCGAGTCATACCCTAAATATTTAGAGCCTAAAGATAAAAAAAAATACAGAAAAAAAGGGGGAAAAGAAAACTATTGAGAAAGGCTGAACCTATAGATAATACGCCCCACCTGGCGTGCAGGCGCATTGGCATCGCTGTTAAATTTTGTTTCTAAAGCGGCTCTTTTTGCGGGTTCAAGTAAGCATTTAGAGTTATTAGTTGTTCCCTTAACACCAGGAATGGCTTTGGTAACATTACCGTTTCTATCCACATCAATATCTACAACCACAATTCCTTCCTGATTGCAATCTTGAACAATGATTTTTTTATGAATAGCTCTTCTTCCGCCCAACAAATAATTTCCGTCGCCATCTAGCCCTTTTCCTATGCCATAGTAACTACTTGCATTTGGGTCGCCATCGGGACTTCCTTTATCGCCTGCTTTGTTGTCATTGCCTTCACCGCTTTTAGCTGTTCCATCTTGTTTAGGGCCGTTCATTAAACTGGATAAGGCATCAGTTGTGGATTTGTCTGGTTTTGGTTCTGCTTTAACCTGTTCTTTGGGTTTCTCAACAACGGGTTTGGTTACTTCTTTAGGTTTTTCTTCTTTTTTAATAACTGGAGCGTCCTCGATTTCTTGGGTTACCACTTCTTCTTTAACTTCTGTTTCTGGTTGCGATTCGGTTTGTGGTGTTGTTTGTGAAGGTGAAGTTTGTACTTGTTCTAAAGGTTGTACTTCACCACTACCAAAGTCTGTAGTTCCAAAGTTTATGGCAATTCCTTGTTCCAAAGGTGGATCTAAATATGTAAGCCCAAAAATGAAAAGCAACAACAAAACAACCACGTGGATTACCACGGTTATTGCAAAACTTTTTTTTTCGTGTTTTGTTTTTAAGAAACTCACTCTTGCTTAATTATTATATATTATTTGATATAAGATACTGCAAAACAGATTAAAAAAATCACCTACTCATTTCGATTTATCCTCTTTTTCTTTTTTCTTTATTCTTTATTCTCTATTCTCTATTCTTTATTCTAATTTGGTCTTACTGCAAGAACAATTTTGTATTTATTTCTATTAGCAATATCCATTATTTTAACGGCACTTTCTATTGGCACTCCTTCTTCTGCTCTTAAAATAATTGTTGGATTTTCAACGCCTCGTAATTGTATTTTAATATTACTTTCCACCGCATTTTCTGCAATGCGCTCTTTGTTTACATAATAATCTAAATCTTTAGTGATACTTACGGAAAGATTTTGCTGATTAGAAGTTTTTCCTTTTGCTTTTGGCAAAATTAAATCCAAGGCATCGGGAGTTATAACCGGCGAGGTAAGTAAAAAAAACACCAACAACAGAAAAACAATATCTGTCATGGAGCTCATACTAAAATTAGGGTCAATTTTATTTCTTCCGCGTAAATTCATATTAAGAAGGCTCGTTAAGTAAGTCTAAGAAATCCACTGCATTTGCTTCCATGCTATGCACTACTTTATCTGTGCGTACTACAATGTGATTGTAGCCTATGTAAGCTATAATACCCACTATAAGTCCGGCAACAGTTGTTGTCATTGCGGTATAAATTCCTTCTGCAAGCACTCCCATTTCTGCTTGACCACTGCTGGTAGCAAGAGCGTGAAATGCAAGTACCATTCCTATAACAGTGCCCAAAAAACCAATCATAGGAGCTGCTCCAGAGATAGTAGCAAGTATGCTTACGTTTTTTTCTAGCTCATAAACTTCTAGTTTGCCTGCGTTTTCTATAGCAGTATTTATATCTTCTAGGGGGCTTCCAATTCTGGAAATACCTTTTGCAGTTAATCTAGCAACAGGAGAATTATTTTGAGCACAAAGAATTTTGGCTGCTTGAAGATTTCCCGATGCCACATTTTCACGAATTTGATGCATAAAGTTTTTATCTACTTTTGATGCTGCTCTAATGGCAAATATCCTTTCAAAATAGATGTAAACTGCAACAAAAAGCAAAACAAAAAGTATTGCAATGATAATGATACCACCTGTACCACCGCTTAAAACTAAATCTATTACAGAAAGCGTTTTTTCAACTGACTCCGGTTCTATTTCTTGTAAGGCTTCTTGAACCCCATCTTGCATAAAAGTTATAAGCATAGTGTCTTAGTGATTAATGAGTTTGTTTAATAACGGCGTGAAGATATAAAAATTGCTTATCTAACAAAGTGTTCCATTAAAATAAAAGTTATCGCTCCCGCCATAAATCCAGCAAAAGCCAGTAACGTAATATTTTTAAGATACCACATAAAATTTATCTTTTCCATTCCCATAGCGGCAACTCCTGCTGCTGAACCAATTACCAACAAACTACCTCCTGTTCCTGCACAGTAAGCAATAAAGTGCCAAGCAGATGCATCTCGAGGAAAATCATACATAGCCATAGAAGCTGCTACCAATGGCACGTTGTCTAAAACAGCAGATAGCAATCCTAAAGAAACGATAACAATATCCATATTTGGCAAAAAAGCGGATAAAGACTCTGCAGCATACCTTAGGGTGCCGACGCTTTCCCCATTAATACTACCAAATTGCAAACTTTCTAAAGCAGAAACGGCAAGTAAAATTCCTAAAAAGAAAAGTACACTAGCAAATTCCACTCTAGATAATGCTTTATGGGTGGAATATTGATGGTTGACCCTTTTATTGAAGTTTTTTACGGGTTTTACATATTCAGAAACTAACCAAACTATAGCTAAACTAAATAACATACCTATATAAGGTGGCAGTCCGGTAACTCCTTTAAAAATTGGAACAAAAAGTATGGCTCCCAGACCTACATAAAGCATTTTTTTACTGCTTAATAACCTTTCAGATGCCGTATCAACTATATTTACTTTACGAATGGTTTCTCCCTTAAAGGCTTTCATTCTTGAGGCCATAATAAAAGGAACAACAAAGCATAAAATAGAGGGTATTATAACATATTCTGCTAAACCCACTGCCGTTACTTTTTGATCAATCCAAAGCATGGTAGTGGTTACGTCACCAATAGGTGACCAAGCTCCTCCAGCATTTGCTGCAATAACAAGCAAGGAAGCATACCACACTCTATACTCGTGTTTTGGTATCAGTTTTGTTAATAAAGTTATTAAAATGATTATAGTGGTTAAATTGTCAATAACTGCTGATAAAAAAAAGGCTAAAATCCCTAAGGTCCAAAGTAGTTTTATTTTACTCGTTGTTTTTATGGCACCTTTTATAATATCAAAGCCGCGATGCAAATCTATAATTTCAACAATGGTCATCGCTCCAATTAAGAAAAATAAGATTTCGCCAGCTTTACTAAAGTGATGCATTAAGTTATTTTGAAACCCTAATTTTTGTACTACTTCATCGCCTTGCAACATATTAAATACATTGCCGTGATAGTCAATAATTGAAAGCCATCCTTGATTAAAACCAAGGGCGATAATTGCCCAAAGAACCGTTGCCATCAGTAATGCGGAAACAGTTTTATCTAATTTTAAGGGATGTTCAAGGGTTATGGAAATGTATCCTATTACAAAAAGGGAAATTATCAGTAAACTCATTAGTTTTATGGTATTATAAAAGAATTTTCAAAGCTATCTCAAAAGATGTTTTTGATATATGATATTTATCATTATTTTGGTTAAAAGTGTTTTGAATGGCATTTTTAATAGTTATAGAGGTATCATTAAAAATGGCTTCATCGGTCATTTGTACTCTTCGCTCCATAAAATAGGCAAAAACTCTTGCCATACCACAGTTTGCAATAAAATCAGGAATTACACTTACTTTCGCATCAGTATATTCCATGGTGCTGCCAAAGAAAATTTCTTTATCGGCAAAAGGTACATTTGCCCCGCAGGATATTACTTCTAATCCGGAATCTAATAAAGCGTCAATTTGTGATTTAGTTACTAATCTTGATGCGGCACAAGGAGCAAAAACCTCAGCCTTTAACTGCCAAATTTTTTCATTGATTTCTTTAAATGGCATCATGTTTTCGGCAACTAATGAATTGCCATTTTTATTTAAGAAAAGTGCTTTAATTTCCTCAAAATTGAAACCGTTTTCATTAATTACACCGCCTTCTCTATTAATAATTCCAACAATTTTCGCACCCATTTGCGCTAAATAATAAGCAGCCGAAGAACCCACATTGCCAAAACCCTGCACAATGGCACGTTTGCCTTTAATATTTCCTCCATAAATAGCATAGTAATGACGAGCTGCCTCAGCAACACCATAGCCAGTTATCATATCGGCTACTGTGTATTTTCTGGTAACATCGGGTGAATATTTGGTATTTTCTAAAACTTTTATAACCCCTTGACGCAATTGACCGATTCGGTTAATTTTATCAGCTTCTGTAGGGTGAAAATGTCCCGTAAAAACACCCTCTTGCGGATGCCAAACACCACAGTTTTCGGTTATAGGAATTACCTCATGTATTTCATCTACATTCAAATCGCCACCGGTGCCATAATAGGATTTTAAGAGTGGCGATACCGCTTTGTACCATCGTTCTAATACGCCTTTTTTTCTTGGGTCGTTCGGGTCAAAATTAATTCCTGATTTTGCACCGCCAATTGCCGGTCCGGAAACAGTAAATTTTACTTCCATTGTTTTTGCTAGGGATAGCACTTCATTTTTGTCTAGGCCTACTCGCATTCTGGTTCCTCCTCCTGCAGCTCCTCCGCGAAGAGAATTTATCACAGTCCAACCTTCTGCTTCTGTTTCTGGATCCTTCCAGTGGAAAACTATTTCGGGTTCTTTTTCTTCGTATTTTTTTAGTAAATCTTTCATCTAATATCTTTAAAATAAACAGCGCAAAGATAAGGAACTTAAAGGGTGTAAATTTCTTTTTTATTGGCTTATTTTTTTTTGTAAATTACTCCTGATACATGGTCTTTTCTTGCACCGGTAACGCTTGCCCAACAATTAATTTCGCCCCGTAATTTCAGCACACCTAATAACCCAAAAATTAGCGCCTCTTTATACTCTATAATTTCCTTATTAGGGATACTTATTTTTAAATTTTTATGAAATTTCAGTCGTTTGAGCAAATACGTATTAAAAGCACCGCCTCCTGTAATAAGAATAGTTGCATCTTCTATAAAATTTGCGGCTAATTGCATCGCCAGATGTTCTGAAAAGGTATGAAGTAAATTAGGTATCGTATGTATTTGTGAATTTATCAATGGAAAAACATATTTAATAACCCATTCTAAACCTAATGATTTTGGGGGTGTTTTTTGATAATAGGACAATGCATTCAAATCATTTAAAAGCTCTGGAAGTATTTTTCCTTTTGCAGCAATTTTACCTTTGTCGTCATAAGAAAAACCAAGTTTTTCGGCTAAAGGGTTCATTACAATATTTACCGGACAAATATCATAGGCTATTCTAATATCCTCACTTTTAAATGATACGTTAGCAAATCCGCCAAGATTTAAGCAATAATCGTATTCACTAAAAAGCAATGCATCGCCAACGGGAACCAAAGGTGCTCCCTGCCCACCCAAAGCAACATCTTGTTTTCTGAAATCACAAACCACTTGCACACCAATTTCATCAGCCAGTTGCGGTAGATTACCAATTTGAAGGGTTAAACCCTTTTCCGGTTGGTGTAAAATAGTGTGACCATGCGAACAAACGGCATCTAAATCTTTTATTTGATGTTTTTGTATAAAAGTAGAAATAACGATTGCCAAATAAGAAGTATATGCGGCATCTAAAGCTTTTAAATCCTTAGAATTTAAACGAATACCATGCTGTAATTGCTCTTTCCAAAGTTTTGAATAAGGAACAGTTTCAGAATAATGCATCTTAAAAGTCCACGTTTCTCCTTTGTAAAAAGAAACATGAACCAAATCAATGCCGTCTAGTGAAGTGCCGGACATCACTCCAATAACGGTATAGGTATTTTTTATCATGAAGTTAATTATGTGCCTTTAAAATAATACAAACAAAGAAAAGTAAAGTTTTGCATATAGTATAAAAATTGTAGACATTAATCTTTCTTTCCAGTAATTACTTTCAAACTCACACACTAAAATTATCAACTATAATTGAATATTCGCTATTTTAAAAGTATCTTTGTTCCTTGTATTTTAGAAATTTTATTAGCACAAAACTATTATGGATTTTAACCTATCTGAAGAGCACATAATGATTCGCGATGCTGCTCGCAACTTTGCAAAAACTGAATTACTTCCCGGCGTTATAGAACGCGATAATCTTCAAAAATTTCCGGCGGAACAAATCAAAAAAATGGGCGAATTAGGCTTTATGGGCATGATGGTTCCCATAGAATATGGAGGAGGAGGTATGGATACCCTGGCATATGTTTTGGCTATGGAAGAGATTTCTAAAGTAGATGCATCAGCATCTGTAGTTATGTCTGTAAATAATTCCTTAGTTTGTTATGGTCTTTATGCATTTGGAACAGAAGCACAAAAACAAAAATATTTAATTCCGCTTGCCACCGGCAATAAATTAGGAGCTTTTTGTCTTTCAGAACCGGAAGCAGGAAGTGACGCTACCTCACAAAAAACTACGGCTATTGACAAAGGAGACCACTATATTATTAACGGAACAAAAAACTGGATTACTAATGGAGGAAATGCCGATTATTATCTTGTAATTGCTCAAACGCATAAAGAAAAAAAACACCATGGCATCAATGCGTTTATCGTTGAAAAAGGCTGGCCGGGTTTTGAAATAGGACCAAAAGAAGATAAAATGGGAATTAGAGGAAGTGACACCCACTCCCTAATTTTTAACGATGTAAAAGTTCCGAAAGAAAACCGCATAGGCGAAGATGGCTTTGGATTTAAATTTGCAATGAAAACCCTAGCCGGTGGACGAATTGGCATAGCAGCGCAAGCTTTAGGAATTGCCGGTGGTGCTTATGATTTAGCCAGAGAATATTCTAAAGTTCGCAAAGCCTTTGGTACCGAAATTTGCAACCACCAAGCCATTGCCTTTAAACTTGCAGATATGCTAGTAGAAATTGAATGTGCCAGACACTTAGTAATGAAAGCCGCATGGGATAAAGACAACGGAAACGATTATGATTTGAGCGGTGCAATGGCAAAACTAAAAGCCTCTGAAGTGGCAATGAAAGTTGCTGTTGAAGCTGTACAAGTGCACGGTGGTAACGGCTATGTAAAAGAATACCACGTGGAACGATTCATGCGGGATGCTAAAATTACTCAAATCTATGAAGGCACAAGTGAAATACAAAAAATCGTGATTTCTAGAGCACTTTTGAAAGATTAAGGTCTATAAATTCCAAATTTTAAGCACCAAATTCTAAAGATTTGTTTTGTAATTTGGTGCTTGTTATTTGGTGATTATAAAAAAACTACATAAAGAAGTTCCAAACCAAACCAAATCGAATCTTCCAATCGCGATAGGGATAACCGGGCGCTGAAAAATAATTTTTCTCCCCAAAAATAGAGTTGATATGTTCTAATTTAAGAAAAATTCGAGTCTGACTAACTTTTGCATTCACAAAAAAGTCTACCATTGGGAAGTTGCCAAGTTTTTGGTCATTTTGTACATAAAATTCAGCTAAAACAGGGTCATAAGCATCCATAGTATATTCGGTAAAATACTTTGCTGTAATACCTGTTTGTAAAAACATAGCACGTTTAAAAAAATGATCTGAAAAATAAATACTGCTTCTTCCTAGTAATTGCGGCACATTAAATACCTGTTCACCGCTTAGTACCTCTTGATAAGTCAAGGTGTTGTTCCAAGCAAATTTACCATAAGCAATTTCTTTATCAACTTGAATTTTAAGGTAATTTACTCTTTCGTTATGCTGAAACGGGGTTGTTGTGGTATCGGTTGCATTTCGGGAAAAATAGGTATAATCTTCTATACCCGTATAGCTAACAGAAGTATTAAATAATTTATTAGATTCTAAATCAAATTGAAGATGTTGGGATTTTATATTTTTAAACGAGTTTTGCCAATTATAATTTACATAATCACTTTGATACAGCATAAAATTGTAGTTTGGAGCAACTGATTTAATGTGCACCGTTGCTTTTGCCATATTATCTTTGTTTAATCTATAGGAAGCAGTACCTAAGATATAATTTCCCTCAAAATCTCCGGAAACATTGATAGCAGCTTTGCCATATAACTCAAACCCGCGATATTCTTTTTGATATTCTGCTCCGGCTTCTAAAAGAGTGCCTTTTAATCTGTTAGTGATACGCCCTTCCTCCAATATCAAAACTGAATCATAGCCATAATTATAATCAGTATAGCCTGCAAAAACTTTTACATGCCCTAAAAGATTGTTATTAAATGCGGCATATACTTGTGAATTAAAATCTCTTAATGTTACTCTATCTAATAAATCGGTTGAAGCATAGGAAGGTCCAAAATCTGCAAAAGGTGTTGTTTGCTTGTATTGATAAAACTTGTCTTCAAAATTTATACTATTCCCTAATTTCAATGTAGTATAAGAAGTAGAATCGCTAAGCTGAATAAAAGCATAATCGTGCTCCAAATAAAAGCGTTTTCCTTCTAGAGTGTTTTCGGCATTTTCAAAGTTGACTTCTAGCCTGCCTCGATCTCTAAAATCAGGTGCATCATTAATAAAAAATGGCAAAAAATCTTCCTTTACACCTCCGTTTTCCTCATTTAATAAATCCTGAAAAACAATATGTGCTCTGGCATTATACCGTTTATTTTTAGATTGGTAATTTGTTGTAAAACGAAAATTGCCGGTGCTTGTGAGCAAATGTTGGTAGTTTCCTAACGATCGCACCCCTTTATATGCTATAGAAAGATTGAGCCTTTCTGAAGTATTAAGCGTAAAAAAAGCATCTAGTTGTTGCCCTTGTTCAAAAGCGGTTTTAAAATATAATTCGGTTAAAGGAGTTGGCACATGGTAGTAGTTTATATCTTCCACTTCCATAAAATTAAAATGACGTGCTCGTGCTCCAAATAGCGGTTTTAAATGTACTTCATTAAAATCATGTACAAGAGTAGTATAGGTTTGGCCAACATTTGAAAACGGCATTAGTGCATAGTCATCTCGTCTAAGATAGTTGTATTTATACTCCTTGACAATTGAAAGTGTAGTATCTTGATAGGTAGTATCTCTTTGATAAGATATTATTTTATAATCGGTAATTGGTGGTTTATCGCCATCTAATTGTACATTTACATCTTTCGTTTTTATAGGTTTTTCATTACCTATATTTGCTGGAGTTTCTTTTTTTTCCTTTAGAAGTCTATCTTGTGAAAATACACTCACTGCACTTAAAAAAAGGAGTAAAATGGCAAGTGTTTTTTTCATATTTTTTTTATGCTACACGATGGAGTGGAAACCAATTATTTTTAAATACTAAATTTTAAACCGCAAAGTTATTTATTTTAATGCAAAATGGTACTTTTAATTTTTTAAATGTTACAATTAAAACTACATACCCATTTATTAGAATGCGGCACTGACGAAGCCGGTAGAGGCTGTCTTGCAGGACCTGTAACAGCTGCAGCTGTTTTACTACCGGATAGTTTTATAAATGTACTGCTTAACGATAGCAAACAACTTTCCGTATTAAAGCGTAACCAGCTCAAACCACTCATAGAAAATGAGGCTATTTGTTTTGGTGTAGCACATATTTTTATGGACGAAATCGATAAAATAAACATTCTTAATGCCTCTATAAAAGCCATGCACCTATCCATTGCCCAATTAAAAACCATTCCTGAGTTTATTTTGGTGGATGGTAATCGATTTAAAAATTACAAAGAAATTCCACACCAATGTATCATAAAAGGTGATACTAAATTTTTACATATTGCAGCTGCTTCGGTTTTAGCAAAAACCTATCGAGATGCTTTTATGGAAAAAATCCATGAGGAATACCCTATGTACAACTGGAAAAAAAACAAAGGCTATCCCACTTTAGAACATAGAGAAGCCATTAGAAAATACGGCATTACAAAATACCATAGAAAAAGTTTTCGGCTACTGCCTGAACAATTAGAAATTCCTTTTATGGAAAATAAGGAGAGACCGCGTATTCTTAATTAGAATTTATGTCATCCCCCTTTCGTTCTTCTAACTTCTAATATATATCTTTGTTTTAAACCTTTACAATTAATGAAAAATTTATTTTTATTTTTACTATTCTCCACACTGATTTCTTGTTCCTCTGACAAGGAAAAAACTGGCAACCTCATTAATTTTATTCCTGAAAACACAGCTTTAATTGTAAGAAGCAATAGTATAAAAACATTGGAAAGTGATTTAAAAAACAATACTTTTTTGCAACAATTTTCAACAACTTCTTTATACTCCTATGTATCAAATGATGTCCTATATACCCAATATCTGAACCCTATTTCAGAAGTCTTAATTGCTTTTAGCAGAGATGTGGATAGTAGTTTTAACTACACTTTTATCACTCGGCAGCATGCTAAATTATTTTTATTGGATTCTTTAAAAAATAAAAAAGTAGAAACGTTAAGCTATGCCAATTTTTCTATTCAAAAAATAACTACGGAAAAGGGTATATTATTCAGCAACACAACAGACAGTGTGTTTATAGCCAGTTCGTCTGAACCGTTGTTGAAAAACATCTTAACTCAAAACCTTTCAGAAAAAAAGAAAAAAGAAGAAAAAACTTTTGAAAAAATATATACTTCAGGCATTAAAAACCCCCTTACTATTTTTATAAATGGCAAGAAATTTCCTAATCTATTTTCTCAATTTTTACCTAATTCTTCTCTAAAAATTCAAAATTTTACTACTTGGTTGGCATTAGATTTTAGTGTTAATCCGGATGAACTGAAACTTAATGGTATAGGAATATCGCAAGACACAGCACCTCAATTATTGGATGTTTTTAAAGGCACTATTCCGCAGAAAAATGAATTGGCAAAGGTAACTCCTACTTCCGTTTCCGGTTTTGTATCTTATACGTTTGATGATTTTGAAGTCCTTTCAAAAAATTTAGAAGCTTTTCAAACAGAAAAAGACACTTTAACCTATTCACAGTTTTTTCAATCGCTAAATGAAGTAGGTGTTTTATTTAAAGGAAATGAAAAAATTATAGCCATACACGCTTTGGATGGTAATATTGCCAAGGAATCCTTAGGAAAGCTTCAAACCGAAGAATCTGAGTTTCGAGGTATTCCTATTAAAAAAATTTCAGATTCTACCCTGTTCAACCGTGCATTTCAACCTCTTATAAAAGAAACAAAACCTACCTATTTTGCGCAACTGGACGATTTTTTTGTTTTTACAGAAACCGAAACTACATTACAAGAAATCATTACAGATTATTTAAACAATACCTCTTTAGCAAATCAATCCTATTATGTAAAACACATGGTAGATTTAAGTAGTGCGTCTTCCATACTTTTAGTAAGCCTCAATGCCAATTTAAAAAAAGAAGTTAGCGCGATGATTTCTACTGAAAATGCACACATTATTAATGATATAAAGTTTAATAAACATCCTATGGCGGCAATACAATTTGTGTATGATAGTCATTTTGCTCACATAAATGGCATTGTAAAAGAAAGCCAAGAAGGTCTATCCGGCAGTGGAATTACACAGGTCTTTGCCATTACTTTAGAAAATGATGTATTGACCAACCCACAATTAGTTACCAATCATCTTACTAAAGGGAAAGACATAGTGGTACAAGATATTGCAAACAAATTGTATGTAATTTCTTCTAGCGGAAGAGTACTTTGGAACAAACAGTTAGACGCTCCGATATTAGGCAAAATACATCAAGTGGACTTACTTAAAAACGGCAAATTACAATTGGCTTTTGCCACTAAAAAAACCTTTTATATTTTAGACAGAAACGGCAAAGATGTGGCTCCTTTTCCTCTAAAATTTAAAGAGGATATTACACAAGCATTAGCAATTTTTGATTATGATAATAACAGGGATTATCGATTTATTATTACACAGGGAAATACCGTAATATTGTATGATAACAAAGCAAAACCAGTATCCGGATTTACCTTTAAAAAAGCAAATTCAAGGATTTTGCTTCCACCTAAGCATCTTAGAATAGCAAATAAGGATTATATAATCATTGCCGAAGAAAGCGGAAAACTCCACATATTGCATCGATCTGGTGCATCAAGAATAAATATAAACGCGACTTTTACTTTTGGCGAAAGTGAAATTTATATAGAAGAAAGTAAGTTTGTTTTCCTCACTTCCGAAAATGTTAAAGTTTCTATCGATACCAACGGAAAAGTAAGTAGACAAAAGCTTAATACCACGTCAAAATTGGTATGGGAAATTATGGGAAAAACCAAAGTAACACTAGACGATAATATATTGAGAATAAACGATAACCGCATCGAGCTTCCTTTTGGTGTTTATACCAATCCAAAAATTTCAGTAAGCAACCAACGAGTTTTGGTATCTATAACCGATTTACAACAACAACGCACTTATGTTTATAATTCTCTAGGCGAATTATTGCCTAACTTTCCGGTGTATGGCACTTCTGTAATGGATTTAGGCGACGCCACAAACAACGGAAAACCTAATGGTGTAGTAAAAGGCGAAGGAAATGGCGTTGTGCTTTATGAAATAAATTAAAAATATACGTTTTGACTTCTAACTTCTAACTACTTTCTTTACAAACTCAAGTATGTAATTCACGCAAAGCCGCAAAGGCAGTAGTAATTTAAAAGCATCGACTTCTTAATACTTTGTACTCAATACTATTTTCTAACTTCTAACCTCTATAACTTCTAACCCCAACCTTGTTAAAAAATTCAGCTTCAAAAAGGGTTGCAAAATGTTTGAGAAGCTTTTCTTTGACTTCTTGAAGTGGAACCTCTTTAATGCCGAGCTCCACATTTAATGACGTTACTGCTTTTTCTCTAATTCCACAAGGAATAATATTATCAAAATAACCCAAATTAGTATTCACATTAAAGGCAAAACCGTGCATCGTTACCCATCGGCTAGAGCGCACCCCTAACGCACAAATTTTTCTGGCAAAAGGCGTTCCAACATCTAACCAAACTCCTGTTTCACCTACAGATCGTTCCGATTTTATGCCATATTCTGCTAAGGTAAGAATGACCATTTCTTCTAAAAACCGAAGGTATTTATGAATATCTGAAAAGAAATTTTCTAAATCTAAAATTGGATAACCTACAATTTGACCCGGACCGTGGTAGGTTATGTCACCTCCTCTGTTAATTTTATAAAACGTGGCGTTTTTTGCTGCAAGTTCTTCTTCATTGACTAAAAGATTCTCTATGCTACCACTTTTACCCAAAGTGTACACGTGTGGATGCTCGACAAATAAAAAATAATTTTCGGTTTCTAAACCGGCGTCTTCCCGACGATTTTTTATTTTAGTTGCAATAACCGATTGAAACAAAGATTCTTGGTATTCCCATGTTTCTTTGTAATCTTTTGTGCCCAAATCCTGAAGTTCTACTCTTTTGTTCATAGGTGGCAAAGATAAGATAGATATTAGATTTTTAAAGGAAAGAAGAGAGATAAATCCAATGCCCTTTAAATACAACTACTCTTCAAGAACTACTTCTAAATCCAACAAATCCGGATTTTTTATATAGTCTAAAAAAGCCGTTTCAAAATGCACTGATTTTCTGTCAAAACTAAATGTTGCTGCTTGCTGAGAACAGGATTTTATAGGTCTTGGAAAAGTATAATGTAATGCATACATCATCTCACCAAGCATCATTTCCATTTCTTTTAAACTGTCTAATTTTCTTAGATGCAATGTGGGTTCTGCAATATAGGCGTCTCGTTTAAATACATTGTTTTCAAAAGAAAAAGAAACCTTTATGATTTCCTCCTTTTGGGTTGAGGAGCTACTTGATAAAGCGCCAGACTGTTCTAGCCCTTGAAATAAATTGTTTGCTTGGCTAATATTTTTAAAATCTACAAAAACATCATATAAAAATTGTTGTTTCTCGGAACTCATTAGTATTCGTAAATTAAAATTTTCTAATTTTTGAAGTCTTTCCTGTTCTTTCATTGGAAGTAAAGCAATGCTATCTCTTTTTTCCTTAAATAATTCTTTAAAGGAAATAATGGTATCTAAATCCTGAGGATCTTCTTCCTTTATGCTATCACTATCAAAAGACATCGTTTCTGATGCGTCTAAAAGTATAGACATCCTTCCAGAACCATCTTCTTGAAGCACTAATGTTTCTGTAAAGCTACAACTCATGAATGCTAACAAGAAAAACAAGGACAAGAAAAAATAAAAGGGTTTCATAATATCAATTTTTAGGGTTGTTTAAAATGATAAGTGCGGCTATAACACCCGGTATCCATCCTAAAAGTGTAAGAATTAATACAATTAAAATAGAGCCACAACCTTTATCTATAACGGAAAGGGGTGGAAAAACTATGGCTAAAATTACTCTCCAAATACTCATAAAAATAGTTTAAATTGCATACCCAAATAAGTTGTACTACATGGTGTTTTGTTACAGTGCAATATACTTGATTTTATCCTTTTTTTAATTAAAAAATAAACCTTAACTTAGTGATATGCATAAAACCTTAATACTATTTACTATTCTGCTTATATCCTTCTGCGGATCGGCTCAATATTCATTTTCAGGATATGTCAATTTAGAAGAATGGCAGGATCATGTATATTTTTCTGTGGTAGATGATTATCGGAAAATATCTGCTGTTTATGAAGAACAAATTTTATGTGAAATAAAAGCAGACTCCACAGGATATTTTGCTTTTACAGGTAATGACCTAGTAAACGAAAATAAAATATATAGAATTCACGTTAGCAAATGCAAAAGTGATATTCAAAAAGAAAATCCTTACGATGTGAGTTGCAAAAACATCAAGCAAGTAGTATTTATTGCTAAAAACAAGGATTCTATTTTCTTTCCACTGTCTTTTGATAACCAAGTTTTTTGTAAAATAGAAACTAACAATCCTAAAGCCTTAACCATCATGCGAGTCGATTCTTTAAAAGAAGAGATGAAATTTGTTTATAGTGAATTTACAAATGAGGAAAACAGAAAAGAAAATAGTGAAAAATGGTTTAAAACCCTTCAAGATATTGGCTCAAAATCGCAAGAACCTCTCGTAGAAATTTATATTTATGCTTTTTTATCTGACAGAGCAAATAACTTCCATACCTACTATTTGCAAGATTTAAAAACGAGTTCCTACTATAAAGAACTTCAAAAAAGATTAGAAGATACCTATCCAAATTCTACTTATACAAAACAATATCAAGGGGAACTTTTAGGCGACACTTTTACACAAACCGGTAAAATTGAAAGTAAAACTACCTTTTGGGAGTATCTAATGTACTTTCTTATCCTTGTTTCATTAATAGGAAATTTAGTGTTCTGGGTTTTTATTAAAAAGAAAACTCCGGAAGAAACGGAATAAGTACTTTTTACTATTGCTTTAAAAAGAAAAAAGTACAATTCCCATTGTACTAACTAAAAAGAAGGTAAACCAATCCAAAAGAATTCTCCATATTTTTAACAAATAATGTAATTTTGCAGCTGTCTGTAAAAAACACAGCTATTAAATAAAAAAGCATGCAACTATCCGAACAAGAACTTGTAAGAAGAGAAAAGCTCTCACAGCTAAGAGCCTTAAACATCAACCCATATCCGGCGGCTTTGTTTCCATTAGACCATACTACCAAACAGATAAAATCTGCTTTTGAAGAAGGAAAAAAGGTGGTAATTGCCGGAAGATTAATGTCCAGACGCATTCAAGGAAAAGCTTCTTTTGCAGAACTTCAAGATAGCGAAGGACGCATACAAGTGTATTTTAACCGCGATGAAATTTGCAAAAGCGAGGATCATACCAAATATAATGAGGTATATAAAAAATTGCTTGATATTGGCGATTTTATTGGTATTGAAGGAGTGCTTTTTACTACTAAAGTAGGCGAAAAAACAGTAATGGTTAAAGAGTTTACTTTATTAAGCAAATCGTTAAAACCTCTTCCGTTACCAAAAACAGATAGTGAAGGAAAAACCTACGACGAATTTAACGACCCTGAAATGCGCTACAGGCAGCGTTATGCAGACTTAGTAGTTAACCCACATGTAAAAGAAGTTTTTATAAAACGAAGTAAGTTATTTACAGCCATGCGTACCTTCTTTAATAACAGAAACTATATGGAAGTAGAAACCCCTATTTTACAATCCATTCCAGGTGGTGCTGCAGCAAAACCATTTATAACCCATCACAATGCATTAGACATTCCTTTATACCTTAGAATAGCAAATGAATTGTATTTAAAAAGACTAATCGTTGGTGGATTTGACGGAGTATATGAGTTTTCAAAAAACTTTCGTAATGAAGGTATGGATAGAACCCACAACCCTGAATTTACCGCTATGGAAATTTATGTGGCCTATAAAGACTACCACTGGATGATGGAATTTACCGAGCAATTATTAGAGTATTGCGCAATAGCTGTAAATGGAACCACAAAAGCCACTTTTACCAAACATGAAATCGATTTTAAAGCACCTTACCCTAGAGTAACTATGACAAATGCCATTAAGCAATTTACAGGATTTGACATTAGCGGAAAAAACGAAGAGGAGCTTCGCAAAGCAGCCAGAGAAATGCATGTTACCGTAGATGAAACTATGGGTAAAGGAAAATTAATTGATGAAATCTTCGGTGCAAAATGTGAAGGAAATTTTATACAACCCACCTTCATTACAGATTACCCGAAAGAAATGAGCCCATTATGCAAAGAACATCGTGACAATCCGGAACTTACCGAACGTTTTGAATTGATGGTTTGCGGAAAAGAAATAGCCAATGCATATACTGAGTTAAACGACCCAATAGACCAATTACAACGTTTTGAAGAACAAGTAAAATTAAGCGAAAAAGGCGATGATGAAGCCATGTTTATCGACCGCGATTTTGTGCGTGCTTTAGAATATGGCATGCCACCAACCTCAGGATTAGGAATTGGAATGGACAGATTGATTATGTTTTTAACCAACAATCCCTCCATTCAAGAAGTACTTTTCTTCCCTCAAATGCGTCCGGAGCGAAAAGTAGAATTAACAGAAGAAGAAAAAATGGTATTGCATATTCTTAAACCATTAAAGAAAATGAAATTGGAAGACTTGAAAACACAAGTTGCTTTATCTAACAAAAAATGGGATACCGCTATAAAAGGCCTGACCACAAAAAAAATGGCTCAGGTTGAAAAAACAGAAGAGGGTTTGTTTGTAGAGTTAAAATAATAGAAGTATCTATTTATTCAATAAAAAAGGAATGCCCGCAATGGCGTTCCTTTTTTTTAAAAGAAATTTTATGGTTTCGTTAAATTTTATATAATTTCTTAAACCCTATTAAACTAAAATATCTTTTTGATGTCCAAAGACAGATAACTTTAAATAATACTATTATGAAAAAAATAATGATTCTAGTACTTGTCTTTGGTACAACCTTTGGGTTTAGTCAACAAAGAGAACAAAGAAACGAGGCGCGAAAAGCCATGCTCCAAGAAAGACAAAACCTTACTGCTGAGCAAAAAGCTGAACTGAGCACAAAAAAATTAGCATTGCAATTAGATCTAACCGAAGCGCAACAAAAAAGTGTGTACCAAGTGCAATTGGAAATGGCTAAAACACGTGAAATTAATATGAAAGACCGAAAAGCAAATGCAGATAAAACGGATTTTTACCACAAGGCAAATACACGTTTAGATCACCAAATGGCACATCAAGAAAAAATGAAAGCCATACTTTCTGAAAAACAATATGCCTTATGGAAAGAAAACATGGGTAAAAGAAAAAGAGGAAAAGCGAAAGGGATACGTAATAACAATTAAAATTAGCCCATTGTTTTATAAGCCAAGAATGGTTGTTTAAAATTAAACTTCTATTTTTGGCTTAATTATTGTTCTTAGTTTCAGAATTATTACTATTTTAGTAACCTAATATTTTAAATCAGATTAAAATGAAAAAAATAATTACTCTCGGATTTTTTGCTATCGCTTTATTCTTTAGTACACAAACTATTTCTGCTCAAGAACGTGTTGAAGATATTGCTAAACTACAGGTGGCAAAATTGAGTGAAGCCGTTCAACTAACAGGAGAACAACAAAGAACATTATTTCGTGTATTTGTAGCCAAAGAATCCGGTTATGCAAAACAAATTAAAGGAAAAGACTTGAATAATACCGATGTGGCTAAAGCAAAAACAGCTATCGATGCTACTTTTGAAAAAGAATTAAAAGCAGTACTTACTGCAGAACAATTTAAAAAGTATCAAGATATTAAGCAATAGCTTTAAGTATAAGAAAATAAAAAAGGGAGCAAAATTTGCTCCCTTTTTTTATGCCTAATTTATAATGATTTTGCCACTGTATCGCAAGCGGCAATGGTTTTGTCTAAATCGGTATACGTAAGTGCATCGGTTATAAACCAAGTTTCAAAAGCACTAGGAGCAATATAAACCCCTTCGTTTAGCATGCCGTGAAAAAACCTTTTAAAGGTTTCGTTATTTCCCTTTACACTAGAAGCAAAATCAATAACTTTTTCTTCAGAAAAGTGAACAGACATCATGGAACCTATTCGATTTATGGTATGCACTATTTGGTTTTTCTGAAACACTTCGCTTAGTCCTTTATGTAAGTAAGCTGTTTTTTCTTTTAAAGAAGTAAATATAGACGGATTATTGTTTAATTCGGTTAACATAGCAAAACCAGCGGCCATTGCTAAAGGATTTCCACTTAAGGTACCTGCCTGATAAACCGGACCTATAGGAGCCAAATAATTCATTATTTCCTCACGTGCAGCAAAAGCACCAACAGGAAGCCCGCCTCCAATGACTTTTCCATAACAAACAATATCGGCTTGAATACCAAAAAGTTCTTGAGCACCACCTCTAGCTAAACGAAAACCTGTCATTACTTCATCAAAAATAAGTAATACATTATGTATATCACAAAGATTTCGAAGCCCTTCTAAAAAACCATTTTTAGGAGGAATGCAACCCATATTTCCTGCAACCGGTTCAATGATAATACAAGCTATTTCATTTTTATTTGCAAGAAGAAGTTCCTCAACATTATTTAAATCATTATAAGTAGCAAGTAAAGTATCTTTTGCGGTGCCTTTAGTAACTCCCGGACTATTTGGCGAACCAAAAGTAATGGCACCACTTCCCGCCTGGATTAAAAACGAATCGCTATGGCCATGATAACAACCGGCAAACTTGATAATTTTATCTTTTCCGGTAACCCCTCTGGCAAGTCTAACAGCACTCATACAAGCCTCGGTGCCACTGTTTACAAACCTTATTTTATTGATATTTGGCGCCATTTGAATTGCTAATTCGGCAATTTTTGTTTCTATTTCGGTGGGCATTCCAAAAGAAGTACCATTTTTTGCTTTATCAATAACAGCGGTTACAACCGGCTCATAAGCGTGGCCTAAAATCATAGGTCCCCAGGAATTTATATAATCTAGAAACACATTACCATCAGCATCATACAAATAGGCACCCTTTGCGCTTTCAACAAAAATTGGCGTTCCTCCTACTGCTTTAAAAGCCCTTACCGGTGAGTTAACACCACCGGGAATTACTTTTTCAGCCTCTTTAAATAAAGCACTACTTCTTTGATATTTCATCTTAAAAAATTAATTTTTGGGGTTCATATAAAGAACTTGACCTACACTAATGTCATTGGATAAAAGTCCATTATATTGTTTAAGTGTATCAACTGGGATGTTAAATCTTCTTCCTATGGAATATAAAGTGTCGCCGGGTCTAACGGTATAGGTATTTACTTTATCGGTATCCGTAACTAGAACACTAATTTCTTTTCCCATTGCTTCCCTATCTAATTTATAAAGTTCGTAGCGTTCTATAATGCCTATTATCTTTTCCGGATATTTAGGGTCTGTGGCATATCCTGCTTTTCGAAGCCCAATTGCCCATCCTTTATAATCGTCTTTTTTTAATTTGAATAAATCGTTATACCTTGGTCTGCTGGTTAAAAATAGGGAATGATCTCTAAAAGAATATTTTGGGTCGTTATATTTTCGGAAACATTCCTGCGCCTCATCGTCATCGTGATGCACCTTATCACCTGACCAACCGGTATGACATTTTATACCAAAATGATTGTTTGATTTTAAAGACAAATCGCCTCTACCAGCTCCTGACTCTAATATTCCTTGTGCTATTTTAATGCTTGCCGGAATGCCATAAAGCACCATTTCTTCTTTGGCAATTTCCTTAAAATTTTTTATATAAAGTGCTACAATTTCAGCATAGGAAGCATTGGGAGTTGGTTCTTTAACTATTGTTTTAGGTGCTTCTTCTTCCTTTATTGGTTCAAAAACCACTTTTTTTGGAATTTTTCTTGTCATTTCCTTTCGGTCAACAACTTTCTTTGATGTTTTCTTTTTAGCACCACAAGAGGATATCATCAAAGTGGAAAGTATCAATAAAAAAAATACGGTAATACGCATATTAGATTTCAATAAGAGGTAAATTTTTAATTTTTAATTTTTCGTTCATTCCGATTATTCCTTGTAAACCTCCGGTATGAATGGCTAAAATACGAGATTTTTTTGGAATTTTCCCTTCCTTAATCATAGCTATAATGCCAAACATCATTTTTCCGGTGTAAATAGGATCTAAAGAAATGCCGGTTTCCTTTTTAAATTTATTTATAAATGTAATAAGTACGGTATTAATCTTTGCATAACCGCCAAAACAATACGCATCGGTTATCTCCCAATTGGTTTTGTTTGTCCATTTGCTAACTTCATCATTTAAAAAAGTGCCTTTTAGAACTGAAAAACCAATAACTTTTTGGTGAGGTTGACTGCTGTTTATAATTCCGGCTATTGTCCCTCCGGTGCCCACAGAAACACAAACGTAGTCAAAAATAGTATCCTCCTTATTTAAAATTTCTTCACACCCTTTTATTGCTAAAGTATTTGTCCCACCTTCGGGTAAGAGATAAAATGTCCCATATAAAGCGTGTAATTGTGCAATAAATTCTGGTGTTTGTTTTTGTTTGTATGCTTCTCTAGAAATAAAATGAAGATTCATTCCGCAGGATTTGGCATAAAGCAATGTAGGGTTTTGTATTATCTTTTCTTCTAATTCCTCCCCACGAATAATTCCGATAGTTTTAAAACCACAGTATTTACCGGCAGCTGCAGTGGCGGCTATATGGTTTGAAAATGCACCGCCAAAAGTGAGCAATGTGTTTTGGTTCTTTTTTTTAGCTTCATTTATATTGTATTTTAATTTCCGAAACTTATTTCCGGAAACTTCAGGATGGATTTCATCTTCTCTTTTAACAACTAATTCAATGTCAAAAGGAGTCCATTCTTCTGAAAAAATGGGTTGATTTTTAACAGAATTAAAATTTGTTAAAGGATTAAAAATCATTTCTATAGACATAAAATAAAAATTATTTAAACAAATAATACGATTTTTCTTACATATATTTACATTTAATCGAAAAAATATGTATTTTATCTTTTATTTTTTTTAAAACAATATATTTACAATCCCAAAAACCAATAAATGTTATGAAAACAAAAACTACTTTCAGCCTACTTATTGCCTTTGGTCTATTTGTATATTTTACAAATATATCCATTTCCCAAGTAGGAATTGGAACTATCAATCCCGCATCTGGATCTTTGCTGGATATTGATAGTAATGATAAAGGAATTCTTATTCCAAGAGTTGCCTTATCTGGTACAAACGATGTTGCTACAATAACACCTGCAGCTTCAGAAGGTCTTTTAGTATATAACACAAACGTTGCAGACCTAGGCATTAACTCTGTTTCAGAAGGATTTTATTATTGGAACGGAACTCTTTGGGTGCGATTGCAAACCAATGACAAGTATTGGAGTATTGATGGAAACAGCAATAGCACAGATGGTGTTAATTTTTTAGGAACTACAAACACCAGTATCCTAGATTTTAAAACAAATAATACCAATAGATTGCGCATTCCTGGAAATGCTAATCAAATACAAGCAATGTCCAATGGTACAAATAACGCTCCTTTTTATAGTTGGTCTTCTGATACAAATATTGGAATGTGGAGCCCTGGTGCTGACCAACTTGCACTTAGTGCAGGAGGGATTGAATTTTTAAGGCTTACTGAGGGTATAACAAATGAACTTGTAATAAACGAAGAGGGAGTAGATGTTAATACCCGAATGGAAAGTGATACCGAACAAAATATGCTTTTTGTAGATGCAGGAACAAATAGAATTGGGTTAAAAACAAATAGCCCTCAAACAACATTACATATAGCAGGAAACAACAACACTCTTAGGATAGATGAGTTAAATACAACCAATAATGTCTTAAATATTGTAGCAGATCCTGTTCCTGTGTATGTAAATAACAGCGGAGATTTAGTATTACAACCCTCCTTAATACAAAATTTCATGCCAATAAGTGTATTAGATTTTATACCTGCTCCAGGAATTACTGTTACATCTGCAACAGGAAGTGGTGTTTTTACAAATTTATACACTACCTCTATTACATTAACCCAAGAATCCTTAGTTCAAGTAAATTACCAGATGAGTGTACAAATCACTATGAATGATGGAACTTCTCCCGTAGTTGATGGTGCCTCTAGATTATATAGATCTTGGGTTGAAGTTAATGGCGCTGCTACGCATATTGGATACGATTCCGGAACCTATACAAATAATCCAACAAATCCAGGAGGAACCTATGCTGCTGGATATTATTACCTTTCAGGAAGTGGTTATGTTCAACTTGCTGCTGGTACACATACTTTTCAACTAAGAGGACTTACCTTTGCAGGTGACGGAGGTGGTTTTGGATACCAAATAACTTTCGGTCAAACAACACATGACAGATTTCAAGTAATTGTTCATCGTTAATAAAAATATGTATCTACAAAATATTTCCCAAAAAAAATATGTAAACATTCTATAACTAATTAAAAATCAACCCAATATTATGAAATACAAATACATTATACCCTATGTAATGTGCTTGTTATTTGTGACTCAAATAACCTATACACAGAACCTAAAAAAGGCAATCGCTAAAATTGATACCTATCACAAGGAATTAACTAATTCCTTTCAAAAAGAAAACACAAAAAAATACACCGAAAAAGATTTTTCTAATTGGGTAATTACTAGCGATCACGTTAGTAGCACAAGTGGTGTACATCATATTTATTATCGTCAAACCTATAATGGCATTGAAGTTTTTGGTGCTGAAGCAAGTATGCACATTGCATCCAATGGAAGTATTATTAGTAAAAATAATGACTTTATTCCATCGCTTGAGGAAAAAATTATTGGAGGAAAATCTCCTTCATTAAATCCTTTAAATGCCGTCATGGCAGCCGCAGCTGTTTCTAAATACAAAATTTCTGAAAACCTAAAAATAGTAGATATTGTCGATACTAAAAACCATGAGTTTATTGTAAGTAAAGGAGGAATTTCAAGCTCTGAAATTCCTGTAAAACTTATGTATCAACAAAACAAAAAAGGTGACGTGGTGTTAGTTTGGAATTTATCTATTGATGATATTCAAGGTCAAAACTGGTTTAGCTATAGAATTAATGCTTCAACAGGTGAACTGGTGGATAAAAATGACTGGCAAGTTAACTGTAATCTTGGTGAAAATCACGACCACAGCCTTGAAACAGAATATTCAACTAATTCTCTTTCTAAAGAGTATGAAGTTGTTACCATGGAAGAATCGCTTGAAGAATATTATGCGCTCCTAGGTGGTAGCTATAGAGTGTATGCCATGCCGATTGAAAGCCCAAATCACGGTAGTAGAACTTTAGTTACCGGCGTTGAAAACCTAACAGCTTCTCCTTATGGTTGGCACGATACTAATGGCGCACCCGGAGTTGAATATACTATATCTAGAGGAAATAATGTGTACGCTTATGATGATATTGCAAACACAAATAACCCAGGAACAACAGCAAATGGTGGTGGTAGTTTAAATTTCGACTTTCCAATTAATACCACTTGGAGTGCTGGTAACAGATCTTTACCGGCAGCAATTACAAATCTTTTTTATTGGAGCAACATTATTCATGATGTTGTTTATCAATACGGTTTTGATGAAGCAAGCGGTAACTTCCAACAAAACAATTATGGGAATGGTGGCTCTCAAAATGATTACGTTAGAGCAGAAGCACAAGATGGCAGTGGAACTTGTAACGCCAATTTTGCAACACCAAATGATGGCTCTCTTCCTAGAATGCAAATGTATGTATGTAATAGTCGTGACGGCGATTTAGACAATGGTGTAGTGGTTCACGAATATGGGCATGGCATATCAAACCGACTTACAGGTGGTCGTCTAAACTCCGGATGTTTAGCAAATTCAGAACAAATGGGTGAAGGATGGAGCGATTATTACGCCTTACTTTTTACTATGAAATCAGGGGATTCCGGTCCCGCCTCTAGAGGAATTGGCACCTGGTTAGTTGGTCAAGCTGGAAATGGACCAGGAATTAGAGAATTTCCTTACAGCACTAATATGGCTATTAACTCACATACTTATAGCCGTACACAAACGGCAGTTGTCCCTCATGGTGTAGGCTCGGTTTGGGCAATGATGCTTTATGAAATGACATGGGGCTTAATAGACCAATATGGCTTTGATCCCGATATTTATAATGGCACAGGTGGAAATAATATATCTCTTTCCTTAGTTACTGAAGCATTAAAGTTACAACCTTGTAGCCCTGGTTTTGTTAGTGGAAGAGACGCTATTTTAGCCGCTGACATCGCCTTATATAATGGCGCAAACCAATGTATTATTTGGGCTGCCTTTGCCAAAAGAGGACTAGGATTTAGTGCAACACAAGGAAGTACTAACAGCAATGCTGACAATATCCAAGCATTTGATTTACCCCCTACAAGTTTCAATGCACCAACATCTTTTTGTGTAACTGAAGGTGTTCAATCTGGTCTTTCCGGTGGCACTCCCGGAGGCGGTGTGTATTCCGGTCCTGGAGTAACTGACGATGGAAACGGTTCAACCTATTCCTTCAATCCTTTTACTGCAGGTGAAGGTTCACATACTATAATATATACTAGTAGTTGCGGTGGAAGTGCTTCTGACACAATCCTAGTAACCGCTGCTCCAGCAGCTCCTTCAATTACCAATGACACTTTTTGCGCTGGTGATTCCGTTACTTTAACTGCAACGCCTAATGACATTAATAATACTATTGAGTGGTATGATGCAACCAATGGCGGAAATTTACTTTTTACAGGAAATTCCTATACGTTTTCACCTGTTGGAACAACTAGTGTTTATGCTGAAGAAGTGTTAAGCCCAATCCCAGTTTCTATTACAGTATCACATTCAAATTCTCAAGACATTGGCACTGGAAGTGTGGCTTGTGGTGCTGGTGCGGGCGCTCATACTACAAGTAGCTATTGGAGAGTGTTTAATCTTTCAGGTAGTTTTGGAATAACCGATGATTTTAATGTTAATCAAGTTCAATTTGGATTGCAATCCATAACATCAAATTTTACGGCTACGGTAAGACTTCATTCCCTTTCTGGTGCATTTACAACATCTAATTTAACATTACTTGCCTCGCAAACCGTAAATGTTGCTCCTGCAAATAATGGCTCCGTTATTTCTGTCCCTATGTCTGTTACAATCCCCGCAGGAACTATTGTTGTTATGGAAGTATTTACTCCAGCTCAAGCAGGAAATTTATTTATGATGGGATCCAATCCAAATGGTGAAAATGCTCCATCCTATATTTCTGCGGTAGATTGTGGCATTAATCAACCGTCAACACTAGCTTCAATTGGTTTTCCTAATATTCATTATGTTATGAATATTATCGGTGAAGGTTCGGTTGCTAACCCTTGCACTGGACTTAGAGCAGAGGCAACTGCTACAGCAGATAATATTCCTCCAATTGCAATAGCTCAGGATTTTACTGTTTTTTTAGATGTAAATGGTCAAGCTACAATTTCATCTAGTAATATAAATAATGGATCTTCGGATAATTGTGGCATTGCATCTATGTCTGTTAGTCCTAACTTCTTTAATTGCGCTTCTATTGGAAATCAGATAGTAACACTTACTGTTACCGATACCGAAGGCAACATTAATACAGCTCAGGCTAATGTTACGGTTATCGACAATCTGATGCCAAATATTGGTACTGCGAGTAATCAAACCGTATCAGGAAATGTAAATTGCCAAGCTACACTTGCCAATTATACTTCACTAGTTTTAGCAACGGACAACTGTGGAAGTCCTACAATAACTCAAAATCCTCCAGCAGGCACTTTAATTACTGGAACAACTACTGTGACACTAACTGCTACCGATGCATCCGGAAATTTTGATACAACTACATTTAATGTAATTATTGAAGACACCACAAATCCAACCATAAATACTATTGCTGACCAATCCGTTAGTGGCGATGCTGCTTGTCAAGGTTTGGTAGGTGATTATTCTTCTTTAGCCATTGTTAGTGACAATTGTGATGCTACTCCGGCGGTTTCTCAATCGCCTGCTGCGGGTACTGTGTTTACTGGCACAACTTCGGTTACGGTTACCGTTACCGATGCTTCGGGGAATTTCAGCTCTACTTCTTTTGATGTGGTGGTGCTGGATGTAATCAATCCAACCATAAATACTATTGCTGACCAATCCGTTAGT
>Ga0210026_1000134_pt1 | contig 95364 bp, 82 predicted proteins | sample CryGeymeta201509_FD_183977 | JGI IMG/M metagenome (GOLD analysis project Ga0210026, IMG submission 183977) | Groundwater microbial communities from Crystal Geyser aquifers in Utah, USA - Crystal Geyser metaG 2015-09 (SPAdes) (version 2) | ecosystem: Environmental > Aquatic > Deep subsurface >...
TTAACGATAGTGCAGATGTTTTGGAGTGCTTCGTTAATATCGGCGTGAGCGTTACCAGCAACAATGAAAGAAGCGGCGGCTAAAGCGATAGAAGTTTTAACGATTTTCAACATGGTCAATTCCTCAAATTCAAATTAAATGGTTAGGGGTAAAACGCTGCGTGATGTGTGCCGCGTTTCGATGACCCTATTAAAGCGCAAAGGAAGTGATTAAAAAATCTACAGGGTGATACATAGGTATATATTTGAATATCATTGTGGATCGCACACATCAACTCAGAAGTGTAAAGGTTAGGTAAGCCTGCTTGCAGGGTTGTGCGTTTCAATTAGAGTACAAACTTCTACTTTTTCTATAGTGGCAATCTGATGACTGATGTGGCGTCTTATCTTGCAGCCAACCGTTTCGGTTATGGTGTAACTCCAGATATTTTGCGGGCAATAGGTAATCAACCTCTCGCGTGGCTTACTGCGCAATTGACAACGGAGCGTGTAAGCAAACTACTCGCCGTTACCAAAGGCCATTGGACAAGTGATGTAGCTTTGCAACACCTCGCAAAACATGCACAAAACAAACGTAAGATGCGTGAAAACAGCAACCATGGCAATGCTGCGAAGCAGCAACTAGAGACGGACAGACAAGAGATGGCTGTGAAAAAGCAACTTGCTAAACAAGTCTTGGCTTTGACAGCCTTAAGCATTGAACAAGGCATCGTATCAGACAGCCCTTTTTATTGGCATTTGGTGGACTTTTTTTCTAATCATTTTAGTGTCAGCGCAAATAATATTCAGATGCGTGCTTTAGCGCCGACCTTAGAGGTGGAGGCTATCGCCCCAAGAGTAACGGGGAATTTTTCAGATCTACTGCAAGCTGTTACTGCTCATCCCGCCATGCTTTTTTATCTCAACAATGAAAAATCTTTTGGCCCCAGTACCCGATTTGCGCAGAAACGCAAAGACAAAGGACTCAATGAAAATTTGGGTAGGGAAATTTTAGAGTTACATACTTTGGGTGTCGACAGTGAATACACACAAGGGGATGTAACGGAATTAGCAAAGGCACTCACAGGCTGGAGCATTGGCCGCGGTATTCGCCAAGAGCCCAATGGGTTTATGTTTCGTGACGTGGTGCATGAGCCCGGTGAACGAGTCATTTTGGGTAAGCGCTACAGTCAACCTGGCATAAAACAAGGGCAGGCAATACTCACTGATTTAGCCAATCATCCTAATACAGCAAAACACGTGTCGCGCAAATTGGTGCAACATTTTATCACTGATGAAGGAAATGAAAATATTGTCGCCAAGATGGTAGACACCTGGCTTTCTCAGCAAGGTAATTTGGCAAAAGTATTGACGACTATGTTAAGTCACCCCGCAAGTTGGCAAACCCCAGCGGTGAAGCTTAAAACGCCCAGGGAGCTGTTGATTTCTAGTTGTCGAGTATGTTCTCTGGCGTTAGACAAGGAGGATTTCATTCGCCATTTAACCAATCTTGGTCAACGTCCATTTAATGCAGGCTCACCAGCGGGATTTAAAGATAATCAACAGGCTTGGTCAGGACCTCACGCTATGATGTCAAGGATTGAGTGGGCTTCCCATGTCAGTCGCATAGTGCAAGTCGAACCAATACAGTTGGCGCAACAAAGTCTTGGCCCCTTGTTAAGCAAACTGAGTATTCAACAGATGCAGCAGGCTGAAAGTAAAGCGCAAGCCTTAAGTTTATTGCTGCTCAGCCCAGAATTTCAGAGGAGATAAGCATGCACAGACGAGATTTTGTAAAATCAGCGTTAGCTGGCTGGATGTATCTGCATGCACCAAAAGTATTTGCTGATCTCAGTGCCCCTGTTGCCCAGCAACGCGCCAGCACGGATAAAAAACTGATTTGGATATTATTGCGCGGCGCTATGGACGCTTTGCATGCTTTACCACCGTTGTTTGATCAAAACCTCGATAAACATCGAGGAGCTTTGAGCCGTGATTTGCACACTACAGCGCTCAAGATTGATCGTGGTTTTGCTCTGCATCCGGCGTTTAAACATGCTCACACTTTATACCAACAAGGGCAGTTTTTACCCGTTGTGGCCGTTGCTTCGGGCTATCGACAACGATCCCATTTTGATGGACAGGATCAAATGGAAAGTGGCCTCAATCAGACAGAACATGAAAATGGTTGGCTAGCTAGGGCAGTTGCGAGTGTCGGCCAAGAAGGTTTAGCGGTAGCGCAAACTATTCCTATTGCACTGCGAGGTGAAGGCACAACCAATAATTGGTTTCCTTCACAATTTAAACCGGCAGATGACGATTTATTACAACGTTTAACCCATTTGTATAGTGACGATGCCCAAATGCAGGCGTGGTTAAGTGAGGCAATCAACAGCCGCGACAGACTGAGTATGCAAGACAAAGGTTCACCACAAGTAAAGTTTCCCTATTTGGCTGAACGCTGTGGCCAAATGTTGCAACAAAATGCTGGGATAGGTGCAGCGATGTTAGAGATGGGGGGGTGGGATACCCACAATAATCAAGCTAATCGTTTAAGTCGCCAGTTTTCTGAACTTGATGCTGGATTAGCTGCCTTGCAGCAAAGTTTGGGGGAAACATGGCAAAAAAGTGTGGTGATCGTGACCACAGAATTTGGCCGAACGGTAAAAGTTAATGGCACGGGTGGTACTGATCATGGCACGGCCTCTGCCTTGTTTTTAAGCGGGGGAGCCATACAGGGAAAACAAGTCTTAGGTGAGTGGCCCGGCTTAGCGCAGGAACAACTTTATGAGCAACGCGATCTCAAACCCACATCAGATGTTCGCAGTTGGATCTCAGCGGTATTGCAACAGCATTGGGGACTGACATCGACACAACTTCGCCATGTTTTTCCTGACGTACAAGCGGTCACGCATTCACTGCTTGCCTCGCTCAAAGCGCATTGATTATGACAAGAATTCAATTAACAAATATTTTGCAAATTATTTAACAAAAAAGTAATAAATTATAAGACTTTAGCTAGCTGAAAACGATTTACATGATAATCTTCTTATGAAGAGTTAATAATGTGCGAGTTCAGACTGTGGCGACTATTGGAATAAAAGAAATTGCAACCTTGGCGAAAGTCTCGCCAGCTACTGTTTCGCGGGTAATAAGCTCGCCAGAATTAGTGTCGAAAAAAACCTTAAATAAAGTAAAAAAAGTCATCGATGAGATGGGTTATCGTCCCAATCGAATTGGTGCAAGTTTGCGCACACGCAAAAGTGGCAACATTGTTGCCATCATTCCAGACATTACCAACCCAGTCAATGCGGGTATCATCCGTGCCATCGAGCAGGGGGCGCAAAGTGCGGGTTACTCGATTTTACTCGGAGATACGCAAAATCTAGAAGAACGAGAACGTCACTATGCGGATTTAGTGTTGGCAGGTCAGGCAGACGGTGTGTTGTTATTTTGTTCGAGGATCCCCTTCAAAACCGATCCAAATCAGCCCCTTGCGGGTCAGTTGCCGCCTCTAGTGAATGGGAATGAACGTATCGATTCTGATGAAATAGTGCAGGTGGCGGTAGATAACGTGGCGGCAGCAAAGGCAGCCGTTGAATATCTGATTGACCAAGGACATACACGTATCGCTGTGGTCACGGGTCCCGATGACGTACCAAGCTCGAAAGAGCGTTTAGAGGGCTATCACTATGCCTTGCAAGGTGCTGGCATTGCTATTGACAATAACCTGCAATTAGCCGGTGATTACACTGCAGAGTCAGGAAAAAGCTGTGCGGAGAAATTACTGTTATTGCGGGACAGACCCACCGCCATTTTTTGTTTCAACGATGAGATGGCCATTGGTGTGATGAAGTTGCTGCAACGACAAGGCTTTAATGTGCCCAACGATGTATCGGTCATGGGCTTTGATGATATTCACTACGCAGATTTGGTGACCCCGGCTCTGACTACAGTACATCAACCCTTACATGAAATCGGTTCAACCTGTATTAAGTTGCTGATCCAACAGCTAAAAGGGCAGGTTGTTCAACCGGGGCGACAATTTTTGCCATTTACCCTAAAAATACGCGCCAGTACTGGGCCAGCGCCACGTTAGACCAATACGCTACAGCAAAGCCATCTACACACAGATCACAGCAACAATGTTGTGGTTACCCGTGTATTGTTTGGCACTAATAATATTGCCCCGCACCGCAATACCATCAATGGTGAGGGCCACGTTGCCCTTACTGAGGCCGTGAGGGTTGAGCAACTCAATGTGGTAGTTTGCACCTCGGAATTCTCGTTTAACCGATACTTTTGACCAGCTAGGTAAAATGCAAGGATCGATGATTAAGCCATCATAATCAGGGCGGATCCCCAGAATATATTGTGTGGCAGCATAGTAGTTCCACGCGGCAGTGCCGGTTAACCAAGAGTTTTTTGCTTCACCTGGATTAGCCGAATCATTACCTGCAATCATTTGACTGTATACATAGGGTTCAGTTTTGTGCAGTGTTTGAATGTCTTGCAAAAATGCTGGGGTAATTTTGCTGTAATACTCAAACGCTTTGTCAGCCCGGCCCAACATAGCTTCAGTGATAGTGATCCAAGGATTGTTGTGGCAAAAGATGCCCGCATTCTCTTTATACCCGGGTGGATAAGAGCTGATTTCGCCCAGATATTTGCTGTATTGGGTAAATGCCGGTTGATTGAGCATAATACCGAAGTCGCTTGATAAGTGCTCGGCAACGGCATCCATCGCTTGTAAGACTTTACCCTCTTGCAAGCCGATTTGCGCCATGCCACAAAAACCCTGAGATTCGATGAATATTTTGCCTTCAGCGTTGGCGCTACTGCCTATTTTTTCGCCATTGGCATCATAGGCGCGCAGATACCATTCACCGTCCCAACCATGTTGGTCCACCCCTTCTTGCATTTTATCCACATGCTTTTGGCATGTGGCAGCCAGCGCATCACGTCCCGTGCGCCGACATATTTCAATAAATTCTTTGCCGTAGAGCACAAACTGGCCAGCAATCATTACCGACTCGGCTACGTTTGATGGACCGCGCTGGGTGGTCTGAAAAGACTCATTTGGGTCTTCAGAAAAACAATTGAGGTTTAAACAGTCATTCCAGTCCGCTCGTCCAATCAAGGGTAAACCATGTGGACCGAGGTTATTTACCACATGCTTAAATGCGCGTTCCAAGTGGTCAAAATGACTATGGGTGGCAATGTCTTCACCATCATAAACCACCAATTCTTCAAGGATGCTAAAGTCGCCGGTTTCTTTAATATAGTTGGCAGTGGATAATACCATCCACATAGGATCGTCGTTAAAATTGCCGCCAATATTGGCATTGCCTTTTTTGGTCAACGGTTGATATTGGTGATAAGCAGAGCCATCCGATTTTTGTGTAGCAGATAAATCCAATATGCGTTCTTTGACTTTGTGCGGCACCATGTGTGCAAAACCAATGGTGTCTTGATTGGAATCCCTGAACCCCATTCCTCGACCAATCCCAGACTCGTAAAACGAAGCACTTCTAGATAAGTTGAAGGTGACCATATTCTGGTATTGATTCCAAATATTTAAGGCGCTATTAAAACGAGGATCGGGGCTATCCACTTGGAACTTGCTCAACAACGTACGCCAGTAAGAGGCGAGGTCTGCCAGAGCTTCATCCACTTTTTCTGTCGTTGAAAATTGTGCCAACATACGTTTGGCAGGGGACTTATTGATCACGCCGGGCGACTGCCATTTTTCAGCGTGATTCAACTCACAATAACCCAGCACAAAGATCAAGGTACGGCTTTCACCCGGTGCCAGCTCAACATTTAGGTGATGACTGGCAATGGGGGACCAACCACGCGCTAAGGAGTTGTTGCTTTGCCCTTGTTCTACCACCAGAGGATTTTCAAAACCGCGATAGGGCCCTAAAAAGCGCTCTCGGTCTGTATCGAATCCTTGAATAGTCTGATTCACTGCGTAAAACGCATAATGATTGCGTCGCTCACGGTATTCGGTTTTGTGATAAATCACGCTGTCTTCTACCTCTACTTCACCGGTAGATAAGTTTCGTTGAAAATTGCTGTTGTCATCTTCAGCATTCCACAAACACCATTCAATAAACGAAAATACATCAACAGATTTACTGGCAGGCGAAATATTCGATAGGCAAAGTTTGTGCACCTCAGCTTTGGTATTGAGGGGGATAAAACTGGTCAGTTGTGACTGCAAGCCATTTTTGATCGCCACAAAACGACTATAACCCATACCATGATGGCACTTATAGTCGTCGAGCGCGGTGGACACTGGGCGGCCAGTGGCTGACCATGTTTCACCATTACATTTTAGGTAAAAATAACGGCCGCCATTGTCCACTGGCACACTGTTATATCGGTAACGGGTAAGGCGCCTAAATTTGGGGTCACGATAGAAGCAATAGCCCCCAGCGGTATTGGATATCAAGCCATAGAAGCCATCATTGCCGAGATAGTTGATCCACGGCGTAGGGGTGAATGGCGTGGTAATTACATATTCACAATGCTCGTCATCAAAATAGCCAAACGCTTGGGGATTTTTGTTGTTGGATTTTTGCATATGGTTGGTCTCGGCGTGTATAAACAAACAAGCTAATTGAAATCTGGGGAAGGTTTACTGGCTGATTTGCGTCTTAATAGCAATTCAGCGGTCATATTTTGTTGATTCGTTTCTGTGAGCGGGTAGCACATCATCAGGGCCGCTCCGGCAAATCCGAATGCTGCGGGAATAAAACTCATGAGATGTTGCATTCCGGGTAATGCAGCGGCGACGGTGGTTTCGTCCAAGCCATTGTAACCGTATGCCGCAAGCACCATGAGCATCAGTGCGCCGGCAAAGCCGCCCCCTGTTTTTTGTACAAAGGTACCCGCGGAATAAACGAGACCTGTTGCGCGCCGACCATTCTTCCACTCTGAGTAATCTGCTGCATCACCCAGCATAGAGAAGAACAAAGTAGGCATCATGGCGGCAAAAAATTCAGCAGCACAACCTAAAACAAAAATTGCCACAATGTCATCAGCATTAAGCCAGTAAAAACCACAAGTGAGCACACTGCTGCACAGTAGTGCAGCCACAAATAAGTTTTTACGACCCAAGCGTTTTGCCAAATAACTGGTGCACAAGGCCCCTAAAATTGACACCAACAACAGCCCGATAAAATACTGGCCGACCAACAGCTCATCACCCACAAAATACTTAAAGTAATAAGCGACCACCCCGTATTTAACACCGTTAAACATCATAGTCAGAAAGCCCATACCTAATAAAATTAACCAAGGTTTATTGGTAATGAGATCAAGCATGTCTTGTTGTGCGGCTGAAATAGGTTTTTTATCTGGCAGGTTGTAACGTTGCAACATGCTACGAATTAGCCAAGCCATTAGCAAAAACACCGCGACAAAAAATATACCGCTGGGCCAATTGCGATAATAAAAAAACAAGGTAATCGCTAACAATGGCAACAATACTAAGGGCAACTGTTTGCTTAAATCTGTCAATTCAGAGCGCAACCTGCGTTGTGTTTGTAGCATCGGCAATACACGTTCTCGTGTCGTGGCTACCGAGATAAACATGAGTGCCATCAACAGAGCCGCGAACACATACATGGTTTGCTGATAACCTTGTTCGTCGTCACCTCCACCAAAATACGCCACCATGGCCGGCAAAAATCCCATGACAAACAAGCCACCCAAAAAAGCACCGGCGAAGCGAAAACCCGATAAACTCGTGCGTTCGTGATCATTGCCGGTCATAACACCCATGAGAGCAGAGTAGGGCACGTTATTGGCGGTATAGGCTAGGGTGAGCCCAATATAGGTAACATAGGCGTAAATCAATTTCCCGTCGGTACTTAAGTCTGGTGTGGTGAAGTAAAGGATCATGAACAAACCTAAAAAGGGCGTTGACCATAATATCCAGGGTCGAAATTTACCCCATTTTGTCTGGGTGCGATCGGCAATCATGCCCATGATGATGTCGGTGATCCCATCCGATAACCTGACCACCAAAAACAATATTGCTGTGGCTGAGGCAGCTAATCCAAAGGTGTCGGTGTAAAACACAGCAAGGTAAGCTAGGGCGCCACGCCAGACTAAATTGGCTGCCGCATCGCCCATGGCATAGCCAATTTTTTCATACAGGGGCAAGGGTGCAGCGGGAGAGGTCACATTCGTCATAGATGCTCGTTTGTTATGTTAGGTTGCGGTTTAGCCAGAAATAGCAATTGGCAGAGTACTGTTGATTCAGCATTAACTTAAGGTTCTGCGTTGTTGTTAGCATGCTGAGACCATGACCTGTGTGCAACAATTAATTAACATATCTACGATAATTTAAAATGAAAACGTTTACAATAAAATCTGCTTTATTAACGAATTATTTTCAATAAATGTAGAAGAAATGGGTGATGTTTTGCCAAGAAGGTCACATGAATTACGGCGGGACTGTTTTGTTAATCTTAGATTTTCTCGGTCAATGTAAAATATATGGCAAGCTATCGCAGTTTGAGAAAATTTTTATCTAATTGATATAAATAATAAAAAGTGAAGTTAAAGCAAGATTAAAGTGATGTAGGGTTAAGCAAAGTGTCAACACATGACAAATACCATCCAGCAAAACCTATTACTTTACTACGTCACACAAATGAAAGTTTTTGTTGTAAACGATTACATTGCATGATTTACACCAGATGAATGGAGGGAGTTGATTATCGGCACTCTATGAAACTATTGATAGTGAGTCTACCGCGGCGCACGTCAGCGTTGCCTACGTTTTCATTACTGATCGAGCCTGAGTGTAAGGAGTGACGCCGATAAATAATTAAGCGGTTAAACAAACCCGGAGACTCGGCAATACGCTCAAACAGAGGGGTATCACCATTGATGTATCCGTCTTGAACTCTTGGCAGGTGAGGGCCATCATTTTCACTTTCCAACGATTTGAGATAGGTAATTTCACGGCTCTCATCAATGGTTTCAAAACCGGTTTTACGATGGCGATAAAAAGCAGTGCCACCAAAATCTTCTTTAAAGAGGTAATGAACGGCGGCTAAACCATTAATATTCAGTGCATCAAAATGAGGAATACGTTGCAATAATCTAAGCTGCTGTGGTGGGGTTGAAACGAGAGAGAAATCACAGCCACTGAAGCCGAGGTTTGCGGTGGGCAACTTAAAAAAATCGACAATGACTGTTTGTAAGTTATCAAGTAGGCAGCGTTGATATTCGCGAGGTGCGGGTGCTCTGACACCAGGGTAAAAGGGCGAAGTTTGCCTGAAAGAAAGTTGTTCAGCATAGTCAATCAATGCGTCTGTTTGTTGAATAAAGTTGTCGATGATTAATACAGGGGTTTGCTCCAAACCAATGTGGGTGGTCTTGATTGACAATTTTTCATGGACTTGCAATATCATCATTGATTTAGCTATTTGCTCGGCAGTAGTGATGAATAAACTCGTGGTGTGATGGCAAAGTTTGTGCAGTTTGATGTATTTTTTGGCGTATATCGGCTAGGTAAGTCACAAGTTCTTGATCAGACATGGTGGCAAATATTTGATGGTAAGATGCAGGTTCTATACCTTGCCCAAACATGACATGTGTCCAAGACTCCAATCTAAATAACTCGCCGTCACCTTGGAATGCACAAGCATTGTCTCTGAATAAATTGATTCGGTGAGCTAAGGATTGAGGGATATCCATGTGTTTACAATAACGCCAAAATTGGCTGTCCTCACGGTTGGTGACGTGATAGTGGAGAATAATGAAATCTCGAATATTTTCAATTTCATTGAGGGATTGTTTATTGTATTCATCCACATGCGAGGGGCTTATGCCCGCAAATGGAAACAGACGCATTAATCTAATCATGCCATTCATCAGCAAATAGATGCTGGTGGACTCCAATGGCTCTACAAAACCGCTAGATAAACCCAAGGCAACACAGTTTTTATGCCAGACCTTTTTACGTCTACCTGTGCGATATTTTATGAGCCTTGGTGTCGTAATAGGCTGCCCCTCAATATTGTTCAGTAATAAAGTTTTTGCTTCTTCATCTGTTACATATTTACTGCAGAATACGAAGCCGTTGCCAGTGCGATGTTGCAAAGGGATTTGCCACTGCCAACCATGTTCATGCGCGATGGATCGGGTGTAGGGTTTAGCTGGCCCTACAGATTCTGTTTGCACTGCAACAGCGCCGTCGCAAGGTAACCAATGAGACCAGTCTTCATAACCGGTATGTAAGGTTTTTTCGATGAGTAAGCCATTAAAGCCTGTGCAGTCAATAAACAAATCACCTTCAATATTTTGACCATCTTCTAACTCAATCGATTTGATGTAGCCATTGGCGTGTAGGTGAACAGATACAATGCGACCTTCAATACGCGTTACCCCCCTTTTTTCGCTGTAGTTGCGTAAGAAGCTTGCATAACGCGTGGCATCTAAGTGATAAGCATAATTTATTGCAGAGTTTTTAGAGGTAGCGAATTTATTGTTTTTTGCCACCTGGCTTTCGAAACTGTATTCACCAAATTCAGCATGAATCCCTTTGGCCTTTCCATGCAGCCAAAAGTGTTGAAAATCGGCTAAAAAACTACTTTGTCCGGTGGTGCCGAAGGGGTGAAAGTATTTTTTATTTAAGTCCCCCCAGTTTTCAAAAGAGATACCCAACTTGAAGGTGGCGTTGGTCGCCCGCATAAATTCCTGCTCATCTACGCCTAACATAGAATGAAACACGCGCATTGGCGGTATAGTGGCTTCCCCCACACCGACTGTGCCAATTTGGTCCGACTCAACCAATACAATGTCTAACAACTTACCAAGTTGCTTTGCTAAGGCCGCAGCGGCTACCCAACCAGCTGTGCCACCTCCGGCTATCACCACTTTTTTAACTCTAGTATTGTGCAACATAGTTCTCACTTCTTTCCCGAGTCATCTACTACTTAGAAACTCAGCGGTTTAGTTTATTCAATAGCATAGCGCGCAATGCTCTGGCTTTTGTCGGATCTAATTCACCTAAAAAGCCCTGGGCTTGCTCAGGAAGATGCCGCGCTGCGCGCTGACTCTCGCCAAAAATGTAATGCTCGAAAACATGTCGCCACGCTTGTTTCTCATGCTCCGGTTTGTCTCGTAAACTCAACATTGCGTGATACAAGACGTTCATTGCCGCACCAGTGTGTTGGGGCGCTTCACTCCACCAATAGTTAATTAGTATGTTAAAGGGGTTCAAACTTTCAACTTGATGCCACCACATACTAGGCAAATACAACGCGTCACCAGGGGATAATTCGGCGATTTGTGCCTTGGCCAAGGCTTTTGGAAAATTGGGGTACTTGTTTAAGTCTGGATTGGCGAAATCCACCATGCTCAAAGCTTGCCCCCCCGGCGTAATGTCGAGTGGGCCTGGGTATAAGTTGCTGATCTGATCAGGTGGAAAAAGTGTAAAACGCCGCTTACCCACCACACAACAGGCCAGATTATCTGAGGTATCGTAATGGCAACATGCTGTTGTGCGATTTCCTATCCATATGCCTACGCGCTCTGGTTCCAGCGGGTAAGCTTTTTCTTGGTGGGGAATTGTGATGTCGTTTTCCGCTCTCAATGTTGGAAAGTGGCTATCTATGAGATTTGACGCGATATAAAGAGACGGTGGAGAAGCTTCGTCAAGTGATGCAACAACAAGATCTAAAAACTCATCGATACGAGTTTGCTTATTGTCATAATTCAGCTGCGTAACTTGCTCGTTGTAGAAAAATCGCCCTTTAATTGCTGAACTACCAAAATAGGCGAAAGATAACTTACCATTATAATGCTGCTTTAAGTAGTTGACCGTGTTGAGCACTGATTCATGACCGAGTTGAACCATTGGCCAGTCTCTTACGATTCCTCGCAGAATGATGGGTTCGGCAGCCGCAAATACCTCAGCGGGGATCTGACCATGAATGCAATTTTCAATAACTTTTGTGCGTGCTGGTGTGGATGTAATCATTTAAAACTTGGCAAAGTGTTGAGTCTCAATACGTTAAAGGTTTGTGTCTCGACGGTTTTTTATATCAATCAGTTTTCTGATATTTGTCATTGAAAATATAACAGCAAATGCGAGGGCTAAAATACCCATATTGTTCAATCGCTGAAGCTGCTCTGGGCTTAACGTCCGAAGCTTAGTCTCATTAATGGTGTAGTTGCCGGTTAAACGACGTTTTTCGCCGGTGGCTAAATCAAATTCAATATTCACAGATTCAAGTAAATCAAATTCACTTAACACAGCAAACATTGAATCATTCAAAGTTAAGCCTTGATGAGCCATGTTCAACACCTTCGATATGTATTCCAAATAAGCGCTATTTCCTCCATGCGCTAAAAAGAGCGGCTGTCCCTTTAACTCATTCACTTTTGGATGCTGCATATCAATATGGATCACTGGCGACGGTTTTTCTGGATCATCTTGCTGACGTTGAAAGCCAATTAAAAAAGGACCTCGAGCAATCGTTGCCGGAATATATTGTGCGGCCCAACCTGACTCAGTTTTTGGGTCTAAATAGAGATTTTCATTCTGTTGAAAACCGAGCAGAGCGGTAGCATAAAATTTTTCAGTGTCAGCATGCTGCCGAATCAAAATTGCATATTCTTTTTGTAATTCGATAAATTCAGTTGGATAAACCACAACACTCGCAATATTGTCGCCGTATTCGTGGGAAAACTGCGTGATTACACGGGTATGTTGATGGTGAATGTTGTTGAGTAAAACATGTTGGCTCATTGTGACGATACCGTAAAAATTCTTCTTAAAAACGTGTTAATCGATGTATATACAGCGACAGTTTCTCAATTATCTTAGTATAAACAAGTCATGATTAGGTTTGTTGAAAATAAAAGCCGCTGAAATCAGCGGCTTTACATCACTCTATGACATAAGCGAATAAGCTACGTTACTAGAAAGTATAACGAGCGCCTAATTGGTAACGAGCACCTAAGTCATACATATCCCACATCATGGCATAGTTACGACCATGTGAACGGCTATTTTCACCGGTTATATTCAGGCCTTCAAATGAGACCGTCAGATCTTCTGTCACATCATAACTGACGTTAATGTCAATCTGTGAATAAGCCTCGATGTAACGCGGGTTAGCAAAGCCACCGCGACTGGTTTCATTCAAATACTCACCACGCCAGTTGTAAGCGATACGAGCTTGAATGCCATCTTTTTCATACAAGGCCACTAAGTTTGCTGTATCACTCAAACCGACTAGGGCAAATTGAGATTCGCTTGTGCTACCCTCATTATTGAACGCAACATCGCCACGAACGATTGTGTAGTTAGCTTGTACACCAAAGCCACTATCGCCAAAGAAATGTTGTACGGCGAATTCAGCACCATATATTTTCGCTTCTCTACCGTTATTTGGTGTAGACGTTCTAAAAGTGGTTAACGGATCCGTTGAGTCTGATTCTATATCCCAACCTTCATGATTGGCCATAAAGAAGTTTTGCTCTGCAGTACCGGTATAGTCATTGCCAAATAACGCAATATATTCAGGATCATTTTTTGCGTGCACATTGTAGACCAGCATGCCGTACAAATTATCATCATTCAATGAAATCCCACGTGTTGCTAATTCAGCTTGCGCAGCTTGAGCACGGGGCCCACCCGTTGAGTCGCGTATACCAAGTAACTGACGATCAACTTGTTGTGAACCAATAAAGTTGATGACGTCTTTTTCAAATATACCGGCTGACACGTAACTGTAAGGGTTGTAATACCACTCTAAAGAAAGGTCAAAATTCGACGACTCTAGCGGTAACAAACCAGGATTTGACGCAGAAGCCGTTGGTCTCGCGCCGAGCAAAGTGGAACCACCTCCTGAGCCAAAATTAGAGGCAGATACACCCAAGCTACCCAAGCCTGCTCTGGCAATGGTTTTACTGAATGAAAACCGGCTGACTAATTCGTCGGAAATTTTCAGAGTAAAATCCATACTGGGTAATAAATTATCATAGCTGTTTTCTGCCGAGGCAAGTTCAGCTGGACGACTACCGTCTACACGGATAGCAACGTCATTATTATCTTCCCACACCGTTTTGTAGACACTGGCCAATGAACTTGAACTCACATCAGTGGTTTCATAACGTAAACCAGCTAGAACATTGAAGCCCATTCCACCTAATTCACCATCTAAATTGACTTGGAAATAAGCAGCAGTGGTTTTTTCCTGTACGGTATTGTCAGCCGTTTGCGACATCGATGCAGGTAAAATATTGGCGTAACGCGGGATCTGTTGGGCGGCTTCATACATCTCTACAGCGCTTGCATTAAAGCCATAGCCGCCAGCACGAGGCGACCAATCATCAAATTCACCTTGAATATCAAAGGGTTTAACAATGTCACCAAATTCGCCAGGATAACCAGAGTTCCAGTTCCCTAAGGCGATGTTTTCAGCGGCGTAGTTTAGCGAACGACTTTCCATGTCGCGCGTTTCAATACCAAAATCAAACTTGCCGTCGTCAAACTCATAGGTGCCGTCAATCTTAATCTGTTTGACCGTGGCCTTTTGATCAGCTTGACGCAAATTGAACATGGATGAACTGACGTCTCCATTATCAACCATACCGTTAGCATTTGGCGGAAAACCAGCGTTACCACCTTTGGTATCATCGTAAGCATTCAGATAAGTGGGGAACTCTCCGCCAAACCACCATTCTCTTGAGACAACAGTTGGATTACCTAAACCCATACGCACAGAACCTGTGCCGTAAGGACCTGTACCACGGCTGTGCATTTCCGAATCGTGTGCATCAAAAATAAACGCCAGGGCATCATTCACTTGATATTTAAAGTTAACGCCCAGTGAAGTTAAGGTATTTGTTTGATCACGATCTTGTTGTTCATGCCCTTCGTCAATACCATCTGGATAGGCTTCCTGAGCGTAAATCATGGTGGCGATGGTCGAGTTGTCAAATTCAACAGCCTGAATTTTGTCACCCTGTTGCATCCAGTTACCGGTTTGACCTAAGTGCTCTTGAATATGGTTTTCAGCAAAGGTGTAGTCCACTGAGCCAGTAAAGTTTTCACTGGGGGCAAATTGCAAGGTAAGCTGAGCGTTATCACGTGTTCGCTGAGTATCGGTAAACTCATAACGTAGGTCGTAAAAGCGCGAATAAAGTTGACCTTGATCCGGTGCATTAGTGACGACAGTATTTGGGTTATTCCAAGCTCTTCTTGGCGCAGCCACATCATCCCAAGTGTAAATACCCCAATCATTAACAGTGGCGCCTACTGTACCGGAATCACGTTCTTGATGACTCGCAGACAATGCAACACCCCAAGTTGAATCATCGTTGGTAAAACTGAAAATTCCAGACACCTCAGGAGTCACATCGTCACCCGCGCGGTTAGTGGTATCTGTAGCGGCCTTCGCACCTACACTGGCAACAAAACCTTCACTATTCAGAGGTTTGGCAGTGATAATGTTGATTGTTGCGCCAATACCACCTGTTGTAATAGCCGCTTTGCCCGTTTTGTAAACTTCGACTGCGCGAACGCTCTCAGAAGCGAGGTTAGCAAAGTCAAACGCACGCGAACCACCACCATCACCATTAAACGTCGATGCAGCTGGCATCGTACGTCCATTTAGGGTGATCATATTATTCTCTGCACCAAAACCACGTACCGTAACTTGTGAACCTTCGCCATTACTACGGCTGATGGAAACGCCGGTAATACGTTGCAATGATTCCGCCAAGTTGGTATCCGGAAACTTACCAATGTCTTCGGCAGAAATGGCGTCAACGACACCCATCGATTCTCTCTTGATTGAAGTAGATGCTTGTAAACTGCCGCGAATACCGCGGACTTGAATGACTTCTGTCTCTTCAGCCGCAGGGGCGGCTTCTTGAGCCAATAACGGCGACATGACTGATGCGCCTAGCATTACTGTCATACTTTTTGCGAGTAGCGTTTTATTAAATTTATTAGGTATATTCATAGTGTTCTTGCCTTTTGTGTTCCCGTATTAGAAGCAAAATGTCAGACGTTTACACAACGCTTAAAAAACTAATGTACAGTAAAGCTGTAAACGTTTTCATAAAATAAGGCTGCTTCGTCAATCTGTCAACAGAATAATTAGCAAATACTTAACAATGCGTTAACGTTTTTTCATGCTGTAAAAACGTAAAAAACGTAAGAGGAAAAACACTTATATGTTTGAAAAATATATATAAAAACTTAATTCTTATCATGAAAATGTTCAATAAAATAATCAATGTAAATTTAACATGCGTTTACATCGAGTTAAGTTTTATTAAACTATTGTGAAGCACATTATTGAAAATGGTTTCAGCCTTATAAAATACGCTTTTTAGCGAATTTTTTTGGTGAAATGGCAACGGGTTTTTGAGTGGCGCACTCAGTCTTAGTCAACGACGGTAGGCAAATTTTGGCTTTGTTCGTTTACCAAGGTATTGCCCCAGGTTTACAGTTGATTGAGGAGCCAGCCTTTGGCTAGTGTCTCATCGCTAACCGTCAGCACGACGGTGTCTTTTCTCGCGACACTGATGACAAAGTTAAGGGTAATAAACCGTTTATCACGCAGTACATACATCATCACAGTTTGACCTGTTTCATAGTGTTCGAGTAACTGAAAGACGTTGCTTGCACTGACCTGCCAACCATCAAGAGCAATGATGATATCACCCACCATCAGACCCGCACGATAGGCCGCAGAATCTTCAGTAACCTGATTTATCTCAATACCCGTTTCTCGTGGTTTAAATTGACAACTTAGATCAACGGCTGCTGTGCGATTCTGATTGACGCCGCCTTTATCCTGATTATCCACGCGGCCACGCAATTGATATGTCACGCCAAACTGCGCAAGTAAATCTGCAACGGGTAATTCTTCTGTACTGTAAACGGCCTGTTGCAAAAAGGCCTTAAGATCGATAGAAAAATGGGTATTGAGCAGGTCATTAATTACCGAACTGGGTGTCGCAGTATCTTGGCAACCGAATTGAAGCCATAGCTGTTTAACTAAGTCATCTAATGAGTATTGATGAGCGGATTTAAGGCGAATCGAAAGATCCAAACACAGGGCGAGGATTGCACCTTTGGTGTAGTAACTAACGATATTGTTAATGGCACTTTCATTTTGTTGATAAAAGCGCGTCCACGCATCAAAGCTTGATTCGGCCACAGTTTGTTTGTACCTGCCCGGGTTGCGCTGCAATCGTGTCAGATTGTGGGCGAGGGTATCGAGGTAGTTGGCCATACTCATGCTGCCAGAACGCAGCACCAGTAAATCGTCATAATAACTAGTGAAACCCTCATATATCCATAACTGCTCGGTGTAACATTCCTGACTTAAATCGCCATGAGCTAATTCAAGGGGCCGAATACGTTTTACTAACCAAGTATGAAAAAACTCATGACTGCAGAGACTGAGAAAATTGCGATATGCTGCACTTGGTTCTGAGGGTTCATGTTTGCTGGGCAGGTCATTACGCGCAAACATCAAGGCTGTTGATGCCCTATGCTCTAATCCACCAAAAGCGGCATCTGTTAATAAAGTTATGAAAACGTAGTGTTGCACTGGTGCTGGTTTGCCAAAAAAGGTGAGGTGTTGCTGACAAATGCCACGTAGGTCTTTGACGATACGCTGGGTGTCGCAGCGATGACCACCAGCCAAGATCAATTCAAATTCAAGGCCATCCACTGTAAATGTGGTTTTGTCAAAACGACCAAATATCACAGGGTGATCAATTAGTTCATCGTAGTTTTTGACCTTAAATTCCTGATTTTGCTGGTTTGCATGTTTGGCATAGGTTGGCATTGCTGTCGCCAACTGCCAATCTTGACCGTAAGCTGTGGGTGCAGTAATACTCAAGGTGCAAGGCTGATGTGATTGCCCCAAGACTTCTAAAAATACATTAGTACCGTTGAAGAAACTGTAAAGGTCATTGATGTATGCCCCACGCACCGATAAATCATAGGCATAAACAGAATATTCAACCTGTAAAGGATCTGCGCTTGGTGCAATGCGCCAGCTTTGTTTATCTATTTTTTCAACCGTCAAGGGCTGCCCATGTGCGGTTTGTGCCCTCAGATTGACAATGTGTTTAGCAAAATCACGGATCATATAACTACCGGGGATCCAAGCAGGTAATCTCAGCACTTGTCCGTCATGTGCACCCTTGTCAATATTCAGCGTGATAGTGAAAAGATGGCCAGCGATAGAGTCAAGGCTAAGCTGATAATGAATAGCGGCGGGAAATGTACGCATTTAGGGAACCACATTGAGAAATCTAGTGCGATATGGTCGGATTTTTTTAAACTGGCTGCAAGCACTGTAAAGTAAGAATTCAGGCGAAGACGACGCTTATTGTTTTCAGCGATAGTATTTATCAGTATATTCAGCTACACAGTGTAACAAGTGTGTTGTGATTGAGTTGGTAGTCTGCAGCAAGGAAAGTAAGCCTTATGGCAATTGTGTTAGATAACGTCGGATTGACAAATGAAGATCTGCGTAAGATTCGTCTGATGAGACCGGGTACACCGGTTGATCTGCAGGTAACGTCTGCATCCACCACGAAACGTGTTCGCACAGAATTTGTGGGCATGGATGGCACCCGTTGCATGATTATTCGTTTTCCTGACGAATCCAAATGGGGCAGCCTGCGCGATGCAATTTACACCGAAAATACCTTGGTGGTGCGTTACATCCTAGAAGACGATACGGGTGAAATTATCGCGTTTAAGGTCAAAGTTACCTTGATCCTGACGAAACCGACCCACCTTATTTTCACCTCCTTTCCGTTAGCTATCCAAAGCCACGATTTACGGGCAGAACAGCGCGCACAAACACGCATTGCAGTGAGCCTAACAGATAATCAACATGGCACCAGTTTAGGGGATTGTATTGTGCGCGATTTGTCGCTTAAAGGTTGTCGAATCAGTATTGATAAGGGGCGACAAGGCTTACGCCCAGCGGTTAAACAACAGATTAAAATGCAGTTTGCCGACGCAGCACAAGGGGAATATGTGCTGGTTGGCACCATCATGAATAACAAAGCAGACGAAGTGAGTTTGTTTTATGGCATTCGCTTTGAAACAAATGAAGCAGAAGTGGCCAAATTGATGCAAAAACTCATGTTGGCCATCAATTAAGCAGCAAGAATCACCTGCTTAAACATTAGCTGTTGCCGCTAGGCTCGGCACTTGTTAAATTAAAGTTAACAAAAGCACGAGAGAACCCCATGCGTCAGATCGAATTTTTATTAAATGAATACGGTGAAAGCCACAAAAATAAAACCAATATAGCTATTCATGCGGTTGCCGTACCCGCCATTTATTTTGTTACCCTTGGCCTTTTGTGGTGTGTGCCCACCCCTGAATTTCTTGATTATTTTAATGTGACATGGGCACACGTCTTTATCATTCCAACTTTGTATTACTACTTTAAGTTGTCTGGCCCCATTGGCGCAGCCATGACCTTGTTGACTATTTTTTCCATTGCCGGCGTTAAACTGTTGGAGCGCGCAGATATCTCAGTCTTGTATTTCTCTATTGCGTTGTTTGTAGTGATGTGGATTTTGCAATTTGTTGGTCATCACATCGAAGGTAAAAAACCGAGCTTTTTTAAAGACATCCAATATCTGCTTATCGGCCCAGCATGGTGGTGGGGACACTGGTTAAAGCGTTTAAATATCAATTATTGATCACTTGCGACCAACAACATCGAACATCAGACCAAGCAAAGTTATTTTTGTTTAGTTTTTTGTATACTGCCCCTCAGATCTTCAGGCACCAAAAGGCTTAGCGTGTTGCATTGGGAAAAATTAGTCGATAGTCGTGAGCGCCTGTTTTGGACTTTACAAACGGCAGGCTGGTGCGGTTTCGCCATCGTTTATTATATTGGTTCCTTCCTGGCCGACATGCGCAGCATATGGATATTCGTGATCATTCTGAATGCCTATGCTGGCTGGTTAGTGACTATTCCACTTCGTTATGTTTACCGTTATGCCATGACGCTCAGTCCTTTAAAAATGCTGAGTATTGTTGTTGTTAGTATGTATATCGTGGCGGTAGCTTGGGCGGTGATCAAAAATGTCAACAATTGGGAGATTTACAAAAAGGGTTATCGCCCAGACGAGTGGTACATGTATTTCTATAACACCGTTGACGCCTTAATCGTCATGGGCTGTTGGACCGGTGCATATTTCGGCATTAAAAATTATCAAATGCTGTTAAAAGAAAAACAGAATGTATTGCGCGCGTCCTCAATGGCACATCAAGCGCAAATCAAAATGCTGCGCTATCAGCTCAACCCCCATTTTTTGTTTAATACTTTAAACGCTATTTCTACGCTTATTTTGATGAAAGAAAACAAAACCGCTGATGCAATGGTGTCACGCTTAAGCGATTTCTTGCGGTATTCCTTAGATAAAGATCCCATCAAACGCGTCCCGTTGTTTCAAGAAATCAAGGTTTTAGAGCTATATCTGGATATTGAAAAAGTGCGCTTTGAAGACCGCTTGCAGGTTGATTGGGATATTCAAGACAAGGCCAAAATGGCCTTAGTGCCAAGTTTAATCTTGCAGCCTATCATCGAAAACTCCATAAAATACGCCATCGCTAAGTTGCAGCAAGGTGGTCAGATTAAAATTTCCGCACGCACCTACGGCAAAGACTTGGTGTTAGAAGTGGGGGATAACGGACCGCTGGTGGATTTGGTCGAAGAGCAACTGTTTAGAACCAACGGGGTGGGTTTGAGCAATATCAAAGAACGTTTGCAATCTCTTTATGGGGATGACTACGCGTTTGTGATCAGTCAGAATCAACCCAGTGGCATGAAGGTCACCATTCGCCTACCTCATGAATTGAGTGAGAATTAATATGCTGATTAAAACCATGATTGTTGACGACGAACCGTTAGCTCGCAAAGGATTGAGCCTGCGTTTGGCACAGTTTGACAATATTGATGTCATCGCTGAATGCAACAATGGCGTGGACGCGGTGAGTAAAATTCCGCAATTACAACCTGATTTAGTCTTTTTAGACATTCAAATGCCAGGTTTGAATGGTTTTCAAGTTATCCATAAATTACAAGAACTTAAACAAACCATTCCAATGATAGTGTTTGTGACGGCGTTTGACTCTTATGCCATTAAGGCCTTTGATATCCACGCTCTCGACTATGTGCTTAAGCCGGTAGACGATAATCGCCTGCGTGACGCCGTGCAAAAAGTCAGTGACCATTTAGCCTTGAAAAACACCGGCCTAAATTCGCAAAAGTTGGTGCGGCTTGTTGCTGATTTTACCGGCGACGATTGTGAAGATATTTTACGTAAACTGGCCGCCGGCGAGCGCATTACCCAGCAAGGTTACCCCGATATTCTGGCGGTAAAAGATGGCTCAGAGGTGACACGTGTGCCCATTTCAGATATTCAATGGATTGATGCGGCTGGCGATTACATGTGTGTACATACCACCAAGCAAACGCACATTATGCGCCAAACGATGAAAGAGCTGGATCAACAACTTGACCCACGGCGCTTTGTCAGAGTGCACCGCTCAGCCATCGTCAACATCAACTACGTGCAAAAGTTAGTCAGTCATATCAGTGGTGAATACCACCTGATCCTAAGTAACGGCAGTGAATTGAAGGTAAGTCGTAGCCACCGAGACCGGGTTAAAGAAATGATCAGACTCTGATCCTGAGGCTATTTTCTTTTGGATTGAAACCTAAGGATTCAATTTACGGGTGATATCAAAAAACTCTTGTTGGATCTTAACTAAATACGGGTCAAGGGGTTTTTGGCTCTCCCAGCTTACTTGAATCGGCAGGGCAACTAATTGATTGTTTACTTCCCCCACCATGATACGGTTATCACCTGCTAAAGCGCGCTCAACCGCAAATGCCCCTAGCTTACAGGCCAATAATCGATCTTGACTGACGGGTGAACCCCCTCGTTGCACGTGCCCTAGGATGACAACTCGACACTCAACTTTGGTTTTTTCACTGAGCATTTGCGCCAGGCTTGTTACCCCGCCAGGCCAGAGATTTTCAGCGGTGACAATAATGTAACTGCTGTTGCCACGTTGACGATGGGCGGCTAAAACATGCTGCGTAATGTTGTCCAACTCTGCATGAATATCTTGGCACAATTCAGGTACTAATACTTGGTCAGCCGCTGAGGCTAAGGCTGCGCTCAAACCAATGAAGCCAGCATGGCGACCCATCACTTCAACTAAAAAAATGCGCTCAAAGGCGTCGGCGGTATCTCTGACTTTATCAATGGATTCTAGGGCGGTTTCGATGGCAGTGTAATAACCGATAGTGGCGTCAATACCACTAATATCGTTGTCTATGGTACCGGGAAGGCCAATGACTTGTCCTTGCCAATAATCGGCTAAATGACACGCTCCGTGGAATGACCCGTCACCTCCTATCACCAATAACGCTTCAATTCCCAAGGCCTCAAGATTCTTGGCTGCTAATTTTGCTGAGTCGACCTGTTTGAAACTTAAACAACGTCCACTTCTTAAGATGGTGCCCCCGCGTTGGATTAGATTTAATACGTTTTTGGGGCGAAGAGGCAGGTACTCTTGCTCTAGCAGGCCATTGTAGCCATGTTTGTAGCCAATGACTTGTATGCCAAAGTGTTCTGCGGTCAGCACTATTGAGCGAATACAGGCATTCATGCCAGGTGCATCACCCCCCGATGTCAACACCGCAATTTTTCGCATAGTTTCCTCATTTCGATTTGTTTTTGTCTACAACAGAGTAGAATGCAAAAACTGACTAAACAAGATTATTTGCAGTTAAATTAATCAGTTAGCCAGTTGTGTAGGTATTAATATCAATCTTTTTATTCGCCAGTGGTCGGCGTTCACGGTGGTATCAGTGTATTATCTTTGCTTGCAAGGCCTTAGCTGTGGAAACAAATAAACATTGGCTTGGTTTTGGTTTATCGCTTACGACCGCATTTCTGTGGGGCATTCTGCCAATTTTTATCAAATTGTGCCTGCAAACGATGGATGCCATGACCATCACTTGGTATCGTTTTGTGGTGGCAGGTCTGTTTGTTTTTCTGGTGCTGTGGCGTAAAAATGCCTTACCCAAGGTGTACAGCCTTGCCCTTAGGCATAAAATTTGGGTCAGTGTGGCCAGCATCTTGTTGGTACTCAATTACGTATCCAATGTTGTCGGTTTGTCTTACCTGTCCCCTGAAACCACACAAGTGATCATGCAAGTTGCGCCCTTTCTTTTAATGTTAGGTGGTGTGGTGTTTTTTGGCGAACGGTTAAAGCTGATTGAAATAATTGGTACCGTGTTGATTTTGCTGGGACTGGCGTTGTTTTTCAGCGACAAATTGGAACGTTTGTTTGCATCGTTGAATCACTATTCGCTGGGTGTGATTATTATCATCTTCTCTGCCACAGCCTGGGCTGGTTATGCCTTGATTCAAAAACCCCTTCTTAAGGTGTTAAGTGCTCGGCAACTGACTCTTTGCATATATGTGATTGGCGCATTGGTATTATTGCCCTTTACCCACCTTGCACAGCTCAATGCCTTGTCTGTTGTACAACTGGTGGCGCTGCTGTTTTGTTGCATCAATACCATTGTCGCCTACGGTGCCTTTACAGAGGCCATGCATGTTTGGCAAGCTTCAAAGGTAAGTGCAGTAATTTGCTTAGCCCCCTTGTTTACGTTCGTCAGCATGACAATAGCGGTCTATTACTTCCCAGATTATATTCAAGCCAGCGAACTGGATGTATGGGCATATGTGGGAGCAGGTATCGTGGTTTGTGGATCTGCGCTGACATCTTTGGGGCGGGCGAAAGGTATTGCGCCCAAATAGGCGAGCGCTGCTGTCACCCAAGCGATTGCGCTTTATTACAAATATTCTTGCATATCTGCGCTCAAGGCATTGAGCTTTTCTTGATGTTTGGCCAGCATGGTGGTGTTAGCAAGTTGACGATAAATTTTACGGCTTGAGGCCAGTAAAGCAGAGTCTGGTTTTTTCGTTTTTTGCAGCAATCGGATACTGCATTGTAAAAGATTTAGGGTGATACCGACATTAACTGGTGCAAAACTTTGGGCGGTGGTGAACGCTTCATAGGCGGCATCAAACTTACCCTCTGAATACAGGGCAATGCCTTCTTTGTTGTATTTTTGAAACGATTCTTTTTGTACTGCATTTTTGCGTGTTGCTTGTTGCAAGCGCGCGCTTGTATTGTCATCCAATATTTTACTGCTTTTTGCCAAGATCTTATTGAGGGATTCCGCGTCTTCAAATTCACCTAAATCCAGCAAGTTCGCAATAGAGTCGGGCAGTAGGGTGAAAGGTGGGCTGTCAACCCTAGTTTGTATCGTACTCTGAGCAAGGGTCAAATTTTGTTTTGCACTGAATAATTTGCCATTTTGAAAATCAATGCGCGCTTTGACCAACGCCTCGAAGATATCAAAATCAAATTCATCGTCACTGCGTAATAATGTCTCTGCGTGGCGATATCGTTGCAAGGTGTAAAGGGCCTCTTGTTGGTACCGAAGCCGTTGCCGCTCCTCTTGGCACTCTTCTGCTACATCTAAAAAACTGCGAATATGACTACACAGGTGTGATAAATCCCGATGCACCGAACGCTTCGAGCATTCCCAAATGGTTTGACTGTAGTGAATGATTTTATCTAACTGGCCATTTTTCCTGGCATAAGTACAGGCTTTCAAGTGGCGTTCAAAAGACAGAGGTGACATCTTGATGGCCCGTGTGATGGCCGCTTCGGTTTCTACTTGGTTGTCTAATGCGAACCAAGCTTGCGCCAATATGTCCAAAGCCTCCACCAACAAATTATTCTTTTTCAAGGCCAGATTAGCCAGTTCAATGGCCTGTGGATAATGCTGCAAATACAAAGCCGTTTGGGCTTTTGCCACAGTTAACCAGGTGCGTGTGGTATTTTCAGCATAACTGTCCAACCATTGTTGTGCCGCTTGATACTGGCCACAGTGCCAATACAATTCAGCCAATAAACGCCCACATACCTCTTGGTAGCGACTATCGCCGTCGATGATAGCCTTGCACTGCTTAATGGCGGCGGGGTAATTGTCGGCAAACATTTCTGTATAGACAGGGGCCAAGGCAAGTTTGCGCTGATAAGCCTTGTCTAGACGCAATACTAACTGCGCTTGAGAAAACGGTTTAACGACGTATTCGTCGGGTTGTTTTTCAAGGCTTCCCAACACCATGGGGCGTTGTGCATCGGCACTGACAATCATAAACACGGTAGCAGGGTGAATTAAACGGCGTTGGCGCACTTCTTCCAAAAACTCAAAGCCATTTTTTTTGTTGCCACCGAGGTGTAGATCACAAATGATAAAATCGAATTTTTCTTTGCGGCAAAATGTTAAGGCCGATTCACAAGAATGGGTCGCGACGATGGATTTTGCCCCGGCACTGCCCAACACCCCTTTGAGTAAGGCGAGAAAAGGTCGTTGGTCATCGATAATTAAGATGCGTTTTTCAGAGAAATCAAGTTTTGGCATGTGCTCAGGTTAGGTATATAGCCCAGTGGCGTGCTTTGGCAACCCGCTGATAATTCATGAAATAATGCACTATTGCAATACTTGGCGGTCAATAAGCAAGACAAATGTCTTAAGCCTTTGTAAGATAGTTAACAAGGCGTGAAACTGGCACGTATCGTTAATCACTAAGCAGTGTAAAAGGAACATAGCTTGTATGATGTAGCAGTTGTTGGCGGTGGTATGGTAGGGGCAGCCTGCGCCATTGGTTTAGCGCAACTGGGTTTGTCGGTGGCGCTTATTGAGCGCGATGAACCCACGGCATTTGCTGCTGAGCAATTGCCAGATTTACGTGTATCGGCCATCAATCGGCACAGCGAACAGCTCTTTGAGCAACTTGGTGCATGGTCGTTCATACAAAATATGCGAGTTTGCCCTTACAAGCGTCTGTCGGTGTGGGAAAAACCACAGTGTCGCAGCGATTTTAACATCGCTTCGTTGGGTGTCAGTCATCTTGGTCATATTATCGAAAATCGCATTGTTCAACTTGGCTTGTTGCAACGGTGTCAGCAGCTTGCAAATCTGACTGTTTACATGGGGCAATCCATCAAAAATTTGCTGCTGGATCCGCATCCACGTATTACCCTCGACAACGATTATACGGTGCATGCCAAATTTTTAGTAGGCGCAGATGGTGTCAATTCCATGGTGCGTCACACAGCCAACATAGGCGTACAGGGTTGGCAGTATGGTATGCAAGCACTCGGGGTAAGTATCCGTACAACGCATACACAACAAGACATTACATGGCAGCAATTTACCCCAGATGGTCCGCTAGCGTTTCTTCCTTTATTTGGTGAGTATGCCTCACTTGTTTGGTACAACCGCCCAGAAAAAGTCCGCGAACTTAAAGGCCTCAGCCCTAGCCAGTTAAAACTGCAAATTATTCAACATTTTCCAGCTGAACTCGTGGATTTTGAGGTGCTGGCATGCGAAAGTTTTCCCCTAATTCGTCAACACAGCAACCACTACACACAAGGTGACGTGGTGCTAATTGGTGACGCGGCCCATAGCATTAATCCACTGGCGGGACAGGGCGTGAATTTGGGTTTTAAAGACGTCAGTGTATTACTGCACGTATTGGCAAAATATCGCCAAGCCAGTACCGATGCACAGCAATCAACTTCATTAAGACCTTATTTTAGTGAGTATGAACGACGTCGCCGATCAGACAATCTGTTGATGATGAGTGCAATGGATGTGCTGTACAAAGGGTTTTGCAACCAGCATGGTTTGTTGAAGTTGTTACGCAATGCGGGGCTGACGTTGGCCAACCATGCTGGACCGCTCAAGCATCGTGTTATGCAGTACGCTATGGGTTTATAGGCGAGCGGTAAAATAAGGGTAGAAAAAAGAGTCTTGTATTTTGAATAACAACCATTAATAGAGATCAAACAATGAAACTAAACTGTGTTATCCCGTTTGTTGTGTCAGTGCTGTGTGTGGCCTGCTCAAGTGAATCAGAGCAATCCATTGCCAACAAACAACTGAGCGCTGTTGTCGATTCTGCAACGGTGACATTTATGCAGCAACAACCCACTTTGTCTTCTGTGCTTGCCCTCGATCCTAAACTAGTTGGTGGCCAATACAACGACAGACTGCCCAGCTACAGCATTGCCAGCATGCAGAATTTGCAAGCAGAAATGCGTTATAGCGCTGCAGAACTGCGCAAGGTTGATAGCACGGTATTGGATCACGAGAATCAACTTCACCAAAAAATCGTGGGTGAAATTCTGGATTATTATGCTGGCGATAGCGATTTCAGCGGTGGCTACATTGATACCTGGGCAGGGCATCTGCCTTATATCATTAATCAAATATCGGGCCCCCTCATCGATATACCCAAAATCATGCAAGAGCAGCAGTCAGTGACAAACTTAGCTGAAGCCCGTGAGTACTTGGCTCGTTTGTCCAACTTTGACGGTTTAGTGGTAGATGTGCTGAATAAATATGAAGATGATCAGCGTTTAGGCATTATCTTACCGAAAAAACTACATCCTAAAACCTTGGCGTTTTTTGATAGCTTTTTAGCTGCAACACCAAGCGAACATCCACTGGTTGCCAATTTTAAACGCAAGTTACAAACCACAGATATCGATGCACAAACACAACAAGAACTTAGCGAAAAAGCCGCAGAGTTAGTCAAGAATGTTGTTTATCCTGCCTACGAGCGCGCCCGTGGGGCAGTCGCTGCCAGTGAAGAAGTAGCACGCAACGAAGATGGCATTTGGTCTCAACCCGAAGGTGAAGCCTTCTATCTACATGAAATTCAATATTTGGGTGATTCAAGTCTTAGCGCAGACGCCATCCACGACTTAGGTTTAAGCGAAGTGAAGCGCATAACACAAGAAATGGACAATATTTTAAGTGCTAATGGTTACACCGAAGGCACGGTGGGTGAACGCATGTTGGCCTTGGCAAAAGAACCACAGTTTTTGTATGAAGACAGTGATCAAGGCCGTCAAACCTTATTAGACGATTTGAATGTTCAAGTGCAAACCGTGATGGCCAAGGCCCCCACCTTTTTTAAGACCTTACCCAGTCAAGATGTGGCGGTAAAACGTATTCCTGTTGAATCACAAGCCGGCGAAGCCGGAGGCTTTTACACACAACCTTCCTTAGATGGCAGTCGCGGTGGGATCTACTGGATTAACCTCAGAGACATGAGCGCGGTGCCAAAGTTTTCTTTAAAAACATTAACTTATCACGAAGCAGTGCCCGGTCATCATTTTCAAATTGCCCTAAATATGGCACAACAAAACATTGGTTTATTGCGTCAAAACGCACCGTTTAATGCTTATGTGGAAGGTTGGGCTCTCTATGCAGAATTAGTGGCAAAAGAAATGGGCATGTACGAAAACGACCCCTTTGGTGATCTGGGCCGCTTGCAAGCTGAACTATACCGCGCTGTTCGTTTGGTTGTTGATACCGGTTTACATCGCAAAAAATGGAGCCGTGAACAAGCCATTGACTACTTCCATAACACCACGGGTACATCGATGACCGATGTTGTCGCCGAGGTAGAACGTTATATGGCATGGCCGGGCCAAGCACTGGGTTATAAACTGGGCATGCTGCAGTTTGTCGAACTGCGTGATATGGCTAAAAACGCTTTGGGTGATAAATTTGATATTTTGGCGTTCCACGATGTCATTCTGTTGCCAGGTGCGCGACCAATGTCAGTAGTTAAACAGGACGTACAAGCTTGGGTGGCCTCACAAAAATGATGATGCGCTGCTTTTTTCAGCCATGACAGTTGTCATAATCTTAGGCGTTCTATTGGTGGCACTGATGATCATCGTGCCACTGCTTGAACGCTCTAGCTTCAGAATGTCAGAGCAGCAGATGGCAGGGGTAGGCCGTTGGATCCTACCGCTATGTATTTTGCTGGCCACCATTCAATTGATTCGATATATCGTGAACTAAGCCTACTTAACAGTCGAACAAGACAGGCGACCTTCGGTAAAGCTGATATAGCTTGAGTGTTGGTTTAGTCGAAATACACACTTACACAGGGTAAATATATGGCCGTTCATTGGTATCCAGGGCACATGCACAAAGCGCAAAATGAGATTAAACAAGCCTTACCTCAGGTAGACTTGTTGATTGAAGTGTTGGACGCACGGATCCCATATTCAAGCGAAAACCCGGCCATCGCAAAACTGCGTGGGAATAAACCCTGTATCAAAATCATGAGTAAGACGGACTTAGCAGACCCGCTACTGACCGCGCAATGGCAAACACACTTTGAACAAGAGCGGGGGGTTAAAACCTTTGCTTCGAGCACCCAAGATCCTGCCAGTATCAAACAATTATTAACGCTGATACGCCAGATGCTGCCAGAAAAAGACGCCAGCGTGAAAGCAATTCATACCATGATCGTGGGGATACCTAACGTCGGCAAGTCAACGCTGATCAATATACTGGCCGATAAAGTCATCGCCAAAACAGGCAATGAAGCGGCGGTGACCAAAAGTCAGCAACGAATTAGCCTTGGCAATGGTATTACTTTGTTCGACACCCCGGGTATTTTATGGCCAAAACTTGAAAACCCAAACAGTGGTTATCGCCTAGCCGCCTGTGGTTCTATCAAAGACACGGCGATGGAGTACGATGACGTGGGTTTTTTCACCGCGGATTATTTGATCAAGGCCTACCCTGAATTGCTAAAGGCTCGCTTCGATTTACCCGCTATTCCTGCCACTGAAATTGAGTTTTTGGAGTTAGCCGCTGCGCGACGTGGTGCATTGATGGCGGGTGGCAGGGTCAATTTGCATAAAATTTGCGAAGTACTGATCAACGAATTTCGCTCCGGTAAACTGGGACGAGTTAGTCTTGAAACCCCCGACATGGTGGCTGCAGAAGAGGTATTGATGGCGGCAGTGGAGGCTAAAAAACTGGCTGACAAAGCCCAGCGCAAAGAAAAGTTCAAAACCGGCTCATTAACCCCTGACAAACAAGATCGTAAGGCAAAACGCGAGCAAGATCGCCGTGAAATATCGGCAAAGATGAAAGCCGATAATGCCAAACGCAAGGGCCGGGCTTAGGCGCACTCTGGTCCAGTCAAGCGGGCGCATAGCGGTTTTTAAACAGCTTCGTTGCACCACGATTTTTGTATCTGTCAATGCTTGGTTTACCTGTGGGTTTTGGCAATGCTGCAAAGCTTCTAAACATGAAAATGGCAATTTACCAATGTACTAAAGTGTATTAAAGTGCCGATTGAGTAAATTTATACGCAGTTTCGGTGTTTAAAGGTTAGTTGATCGGCATGGAAAAAATGTGACACTGCAGACTCAAAATCTTTGCGACTTGTCGCTAAGGTGAATTTGCGAGTGAAGCTAATTTGACGCGACAAGATTTCAGTAAATATCATCAAGACTAATGATATTTGCATGGTGAAATGAAATATTAAGTAATAAACGAAAAACACCTCTCCCAACAAAATATGGAATGGCTGACATGAGTGACCAAGCATCATCTGCAGTGTTACCTCTTACGCTTGAAGGCTTGCAAGCCGAAAGTATTGAGCTGTACTTAAGAGTCATCTTTAATAACCTAGGTGATCCCATTTTTGTTAAGAATGACGAATGCAAGTTACTCTTGGTCAATGATGCTTTCTGCGAAATGTTTGGGCTACCAAGATCAGAGATTATTGGTAAAACCCTCGCTGAAAAAGTTTCGCCCAGCGAGCAAGATCACTTTCTCGCCGTCGATAGACGTGTTTTGCAAGAAGGCATAGAAATTTTATGTGAAGAAACACTGACCACTCAAAGCCAAGAGACAAGAACCATCCTTACTCGGAAAAACCGCTTTATTGACGGTGCGGGCCATTATTTTATTGTTGGCATTATCCACGATATTAGTCAGCGGAAACTCACTGAAGAAAAATTAGAACGACTAGCCAGTGTTGTGACACACGCCCATGAAGGCATAATGATCATGGATGCTTCATCAAACATTATTGAGGTGAATGAAAGTTTTAGCCGAATTACCGGTTATTCAGCTCAAGAAGTACTTGGCCAGCATCCTAAGATGCTGCAAGCAAAACGTGTAACTCAAGCATCCTATGAGGCCATGTGGCGCACTGTGCAAGTTGAAGGGTATTGGCGAGGTGAGGTTTGGAAGCGTCGCAAAAATGGTGAAATTTACCCAGAAATGCTGACCCTCAGTGCGGTAAAAAACGCAGAAGGTCAAATTAAACATTATGTTTCTCTATTCACCGATATAACTGCACAAAAGGCTCATCAAGATGAGTTGGAACATATTGCGCATTTTGACGCACTCACCGATTTGCCCAATCGATTGTTACTGGAAGACCGCCTCGCGCAAGCGGTGGTGCAATGTCAGCGGCGACAGCGCTCCTTAGCCGTAATTTTCATGGACTTAGATGGATTTAAAGCTGTGAATGATAGTCACGGGCACAATTTCGGTGACGAGCTACTCGTTAAAGTTTCTCGGCGTATGAAAGAGGCTTTACGAGAAAGTGATACATTGGCGAGAATGGGCGGCGATGAATTTGTCGCGTTGATGGTAGATATCGATACGGTGCAAGACTGCGAGATCATTTTGCAAAGGCTACTGCGTGCTGCTTCAGAGCCCGTGCACGTAAATCACTTAAGCTTGCAGGTATCTGTTAGTATCGGTGTAACCCTTTACCCTGACGACAGCATTGACGCTGATCAGTTGATACGCCGAGCTGACCAAGCCATGTATGTGGCGAAACAATCTGGCAAAAACCGCTTCCATATCTTTGAAGCAAAAAACAGCAAATTGGCTCGGCAGTAACAAATAAACATAAAAAAAGACGCAGCAACGCGTCTTTTAAAAAACGGTCTGTAATCCGTTTAGTTTAGTCCCAAATTCCGTCTTCACTTTTCCCTTGAATTTGGCAATCGCCTGCCTTGTATTCAATCGTTTGCCCAGATTTTCGCTTGTTAAAATAGTCTTGGCTAATAGAGACAATGGTGGGAGTCATCCACACCAGTGCCACAATGTTGATCACCGTCATTAATCCCAAAGCCATATCGGCGGCGGCCCACACTTCTGGCAAATTTGCTCTTGAACCCCAAAAAATCATAGCCAAATAACCAATGGTATACACCGCTTTGCCCACTTTATTGTCAAGTTTAAACATGTGCAGATTACTCTCGCCATAGGCGTAATTAGCCACCACAGAGGTAAAAGCAAATAGGGTAATCGCCGCTGCGACAAAATCAGCGCCTCCGGCGCCTAAATGGGAGGTCATGGCACTTTGTGTCAATCTAATGCCTTCCATGCCCTCGTTGCTCGAGCCCCCCGCTAGGAGGATAACGATGGCGCTACATGTACATAACACCATCGTGTCGATAAACACGCCTAACATCTGTACGTAGCCTTGAGAGACAGGGTGATTAGGATTGGGTGTGGCACTAGCTGCCGCATGGGGCACACTGCCTGATCCTGCCTCATTTGAATACAGTCCACGTTGTACGCCATTTTTAAAGGCTGCACCCATGGCCCCTGCACCCGCTTCTTGCAGACCAAAGGCAGAGTAGACAATGTTGAGTAACATGTCAGGAACCAAATCTATGTTCATGATTGTGATCACCACAGTGACAGCAACATAGGTAATGGCCATAAATGGCACAACCCATTCCGCAAAGCGAGCGATAGCACGAAGACCACCCACCACAATCAGCCCTGCAACAAAAATAATCGCCAGACCAGAGTAATTTGTGGGAATGTTGTAGGCATTATTCAGTGCATCAGTAATGGTATTGGCTTGTACGGCACTGAAAATAAAACCGTAACCTAAAAATAAACACAATGAGAAGGTGACAGCAAGCCAACGCTTGTTTAAGCCCTGTTGTATGTAGTAGGCAGGGCCTCCGCGAAATTCACCGTTGGTGTCTTTTACTTTGTATAATTGCCCCAGCACGCTTTCAGCAAATCCAGTTGCCATGCCCAAAATGGCAATGACCCACATCCAGAAAATCGCACCAGGCCCACCGAGGGAGATTGCAACCGCCACCCCAGCTAAATTTCCCGTACCTACTCGGGCGGATAAACTGGTGCACAGCGCACCAAATGAACTGATGCCTGATTTATCGCTTTTGGTGCTGCCTTTCATGATGGTAAACATGTGAGCAAAATGACGTAACTGCACAAAACCCAGGCGAAAGCTGAACCACAAACCGGCAGCAATCAACATGTAGATCAGTACTTGGCCATTGCCCCACAACACATTATTAATAGCCGCGACGATTTCGTTTATCACATTGCTGTCCACAAGTCGTTGAAATGTAGATGGAAGTCTGCCGATTAAGGACGACTATGTCTAGGGGTAGGGGAGAGGATAGCCAATAAAAATCATGATGAGTGGCCATATACGCAAAACGCCTGACTGTCACCAGTCAGGCGTTTATGGTTTTTTTGCATCCAATGGCTTAAAGCACTGAATGACTAAATATGGCAGGGGTAGATGGACTTGAACCACCGAATGGCGGGATCAAAACCCGCTGCCTTACCACTTGGCTATACCCCTAAGGATATAAATGATGCCATGATCACTTATATATAAAAATTGGCAGGGGTAGATGGACTTGAACCACCGAATGGCGGGATCAAAACCCGCTGCCTTACCACTTGGCTATACCCCTACATTTTGGTGCGGAAGGAGAGACTCGAACTCTCACGCCGTGAAGCACTGGAACCTAAATCCAGCGTGTCTACCAATTTCACCACTTCCGCAAAAACATGTATAAAACCGCTGTTTTATAACCCAACACAAGGTTGGTGGCTACGGCGGGACTCGAACCTGCGACCCCATCATTATGAGTGATGTGCTCTAACCAGCTGAGCTACGTAGCCATATTTGCCACTCCGTCTCCGAAGTGGCGCGTATTATGCTCATCAGACTTTGGGTCGTCAACCGTTTTTTCCGTCAATTTTACTGATTGCTTAGATACTAACCAATGTTACGGTTTTTTCGCCACAATTCCCAATTTCATTGCCTTGTATCGCTAGAATTTGCGCAATTTTTTGCTTAAACATTGAACCTAAAGTGCATGACATCACCATCTTTTACGATGTATTCCTTGCCTTCTAAGCGCCATTTACCGGCGTCTTTTGCACCCTGTTCACCATTAAACTGAATAAAATTATCGTAGCTGATCACTTCTGCACGAATAAACCCTTTTTCGAAGTCTGTATGGATAACACCTGCGGTTTGTGGCGCAGTGGAGCCGGCTGGAAAAGTCCAAGCCCGCACCTCTTTTACACCAGCGGTAAAATAGGTGTTTAGCGCAAGCAAGTCATAGCCACAACGAATAACCCGGTTTAAGCCAGGTTCATCCAAGCCCATGTCAGCCATAAATTCGGCTTTTTCGGCCTCATCTAATCCGCCAATTTCAGATTCCATTTCTGCGCATACCGCGACAACGGTGGCATTTTCTTTTGCGGCAATGTCGCGTACCTGATCTAGATAGGGGTTGTTTTCAAAACCATCATCGTTGACGTTAGCAATGTACATCGTGGGTTTGAGGGTCAAGAAGTTCATGTAGCTGATGGCTTTAAGTTCTTCTTTTTCCAGCGGTACCGCGCGTAACAATACGCCTTCATCTAAAAACGGTTTGATCTTCTCCAATACGCCGAGTTCAAATTTCGCGTCTTGATCACCACTTTTAGCCCGCTTTGCCACACGAAATAACGCCTTTTCAGCGGTTTCTAAATCGGCCAAAGCCAATTCGGTGTTGATCACGTCAATATCACTTTGCGGGTTTACTTTCCCGGCAACATGCACAATGTTGTCGTTGTCAAAACAGCGCACTACGTGGCCAATGGCATCCGTCTCACGGATGTTAGCTAAAAATTTGTTCCCTAAGCCTTCACCTTTTGAGGCACCTGCCACTAAACCAGCGATATCGACAAACTCCATGGTTGTAGGAATGACCCGTTGAGGTTTGACAATCGCCGCTAGTTTATCCAGACGCAGGTCTGGAACTGGCACCACACCAGTATTTGGCTCAATAGTACAAAATGGAAAATTGGCAGCTTCAATGCCAGCCTTGGTTAGGGCGTTGAATAAGGTGGACTTACCCACGTTTGGCAAACCCACTATGCCGCATTTAAATCCCATCAGCTTATCCTCTACAATCTATAAATGAGCGCACAGTAAACCACTGGCCCACTGCACATGAAAATATTGCCTTATTCGGCGCTAAAACTATGTAGGCGATTCATCGCCTTAATTAAGTCGTCTTTGACTAATAACTCGGTACAGCGCAACGCTTCGTCAATGGCCGCATCCATTTTTTGCTGTTCTGGCTGCGGTGCTTTACCCAATACATGGGCAGTGACTTTATTTTTATCACCAGGATGGCCAATACCAATACGCAAACGTAAAAAATCTTTTTGGTTAGCCAGTTTGCTCACAATGTCGCGAATACCATTCTGACTGGAACTTCCCCCCAGCTTAAAACGCGCAACACCCGGGCTTAAGTCGAGTTCGTCGAAGGCAACTAACAGTGACGATAGGGGAATGCGATAAAAATTGAGCATAGCAGCCACGGCCTGACCACTCTTATTCATATAAGTGGTGGGGATCAGTAACTTGATTTCTTGATTCGCGACGGTTATGCGGCCGGTGTAGCCAAAGAATTTGTTTTCGAGTTTGAGTGTGCAGTGATAGGTTTTTGCCAAAGATTCGACAAACCAAGCACCGGCATTGTGGCGTGTATGCTGATATTCGGGGCCCGGATTACCCAGGCCCACGATTAACTGAATATCAGTCAAGAAGATTATTCCTTAGCGGCGGCTTCTTCTGCATCATCAGCGTCATCAGCTTTAGGGCCTTTTGCTGTTTTGATGGTTACAACGGCTAAGTCATGTGACTCACCTTTGTTTAACTCAAGCAAAGTAACGCCTTTTGGCAATACTAAGTCAGTTAAGTGTAACGTTTGACCTAGTTCAACGTTGGCTAAATCTACTTCAATGAACTCAGGTAAATAGGCTGCTAAACAGCTGATTTCAACGTCGGTCATGTGGTGTTCAGCGTGACCACCTAATACCTTAATAGCATTGGCAGTTTTTTCATTGATAAAGTGCAAAGGTACATGGGTATGTACGGCTTTCTTCGCATCAACACGTAAGAAGTCAATGTGCGTAACAAGTGGTTTAAAAGCATGACGTTGCATGTCTTTCACTAACACTTCAATCGCTTTGCCTTCAAGATTCAAAGTCAATACGTGTGAATAAAACGCTTCAAACTCTTGAGCTTGAAAAACTTTATTGTGAGAAAGGCTTAAAGAAACGGCTTTTTGATCCGCTCCATATAGAACAGCAGGTACTTTACCAGCGTGACGTAGGCGGCGGCTCGCACCTTTCCCTAAATCGTTGCGGATTTCTGCGTCCAGAGTAAAAATTCCATCAGACATTGAGGTAACTCCAAATTTAATAAGTGTGGGTAAATTTTTGCGACCAAAATCTACCATAAAACTGTTAACAAGCTAGAAAACTAGGGCGTTAGCAGCGGTAGACAAAAGCAATCTGCCTACCTACCCCTAAAAAAGGGCGGCAAATGTTACCATCGACCCTCCACCGACACAAGTGGCTGGTCGTTAAACAATGAAATTAGTCAAAGGTAGTGGGGCTGGGAGAGCGGGCTCAAGTAACAAGCTACTTAAGCCCATAAACGTGTTGTTTAATATTCAAACATCGCAGAGATTGATTCTTCGTTACTCACTCGGCGAATCGCTTCCGCTAACATGTTTGACAGGGTCAACTGCTTCACCTTACTGAGTGCCTTGATTTCATCACTAAGTGGGATACTGTCGGTGACAATAATTTCATCAATCACAGAATCTTTTAAGTTTTGCGCCGCATTGCCAGAAAATATGGCGTGGGTAGCGTAAGCATACACATTTTTTGCACCATGGGCTTTCAGCGCTTCTGCTGCTTTGGCTAAGGTACCACCAGTATCAATCATGTCATCAACGATAATACAATCGCGGTCTTGCACATCACCAATGATGTGCATGACTTGGGCAACGTTGGCTTTGGGACGACGTTTATCAATAATGGCTAAGTCTGAATCGTTGAGCAATTTGGCCACCGCTCGGGCGCGCACAACGCCACCTATGTCAGGTGATACCACCACAGGATTGTCCATTTTACGCAGGCGCATATGGTCTAACAAAATCGGCGTACCAAAGGCATTATCAACCGGCACGTCAAAGAATCCTTGAATTTGTTCGGCGTGCAAATCAATGGTCAGGACTCGGTCAACACCAACGTTTGAGAGGAAATCAGCAACCACTTTTGCCGTGATGGGAACGCGAGCAGAGCGTACTCGACGATCTTGACGAGCGTAACCGAAGTAGGGGATAACGGCGGTAATACGCCCTGCTGATGCACGTCTAAATGCATCGATCATCACGATCAATTCCATCAGGTTGTCGTTAGTGGGGGCACAGGTAGATTGAATAATAAATACATCAGCGCCACGCACATTTTCGTGAATTTCTACACTGATTTCACCATCACTAAACCGTCCTACGCTGGCGTGGCCCAATTTAGTGTAGAGTCGGTTTGCTACTTTTTGGGCGAGTTCTGGAACGGCATTGCCGGCGAAAAGCTTCATATCAGGCACGATAAAATCCTCAGTGTATTGCGTTTGAAAGTGGCTGGGGTAGATGGACTTGAACCACCGAATGGCGGGATCAAAACCCGCTGCCTTACCACTTGGCTATACCCCAATTTAGTGCAACAACGACTATTGTTGTAGCACTGCGTCAGTTGTTGCTTTAATCAGCTTAAAAGTAAATCTACCGTTATCAAGTTTAATCAGAGCGACTCCCTTCAGAGCGACTCTATTCAGAGCGACACATCATTATTTGATGTAATGGTGATCGATTCACGCCATTTGCGGTAAAACTTATCGTGCCCTTGGGCAGTAAAGCTTGGGTTTGCCTTGCATTAGCAAGGTCACTGAACTGCGCAAAAACGCATGATCCCGTACCCGTCATTCTCGACGGCGCGTATTCTAACAACCACTGTAATGACTTTGCAACATTGGGGAACAGTTCACAGACCAATTGCTGACAATCGTTGCGCGTTTGAGAAAATTGATAGTCTTTTGCTACTATTTTTTCGCTATTTCGCGGTAAGTCAGGGTGGTTAAAAATCGCTTGAGTAGCCACGTGGCATTGCGGAAAAACCACTAAATAAGCAGCCTCTGGCTGCGGTAGCGCTTGTAACTGTTCGCCAATACCCTCAGCAAACGCGGTGTTGCCCTCAACAAATATGGGAACATCTGCACCCAAACTTAAGGCAAACCCTGCCAGCTCTGCTGTGGTGAAACCTGTTTGCCATAGATGGTTTAATACAACTAGGGTAGTGGCTGCATTAGAAGAACCACCACCGATGCCGCCGCCCATGGGTAAACATTTTTTTATGTAAATATCACAACCCGGCAGAAGTATGTTTTTGTCGCTGTGTTTTAATCCCCATTGTGTTTGTAACAGATGTGCAGCACGAACGATTAAATTGTCATCGTGCTTAACATTAGCCATGGGGGTGAGCAACCGAATCTTGCCTGTTTGGTTGCAATCAAAGGCCAATTCATCACCATAATCAAGCAATTGGAACAGGCTCTGGAGTTGGTGGTAGCCATTGGCATAGCGACCAACAATGTGTAGAAATAGGTTGAGTTTGGCGGGACTTGGCCACCACGTTAATGCTGGTTTTAAACGTTCAATGTCCATGCATTTACCTTAATAATAACTTGAACGTTACGCGAAGAATGGGTCATCACAATCTTATGTGGCAACCACTTGTTCTCCACCACCTGATAATTACTGTAGCTAATCAACCAACCTTGGCAGGTTAGGCAGGTCGGGGCTAGTTGACTGACAAACCCTTGCTCATTCATCACCACTTGATCATTGACCGTGTACTGCCCCTTGATCCAGATGGGTAACTGGTCAACCGGGATAGTCCAGCCTGTCATCTGCCATATCAACTCACTAGCGTTAATCCCTGTGTAGTTTTTGTCATCTGCTTTGGCAGTAATCAGGCCGTTGTCGTTTTGCATGCTTAAAATCGCAGTGCCCAAAATCGTGCTAAGGGTTAGTTGATAATTTTGCCCCTGTTGTGCCCAATGTAAACTGGCGCTTTGCTTTTGTTCTGGCCCTTTGAAACCGAACCGTCCGGCAATTTGCCACGTAGTGAGTTCAGCTAATCCAGCTTGGTGCTGTTCGGCATCTACCCTCACGGTTGGTTTGGGGGCTTGGTGGGCACAAGCGAGCAGCAATAAGCTGAGAAAGCCAAGCAATCCTAATTTAACATAAGAGGTGGTGAGGTGGGTTATTGGCACAGCAGTATCCTAATCCAGGACAAAATCAATCAGTCGCTATGGGAACATACAAATGACTGCGCTTTCAATAGTTTTACCTTTTGCGTACAATGCCGCCCTCAATTTGACTTAACCAACGTTGTTCTGACTTTTTACGCTGCATGACCCTGATAGCCTTTGGAATAAATCACAAAACCGCCCCGCTTGAATTGCGCGAGAAAATCGCCTTTTCAGCTGATTCGACGGTTAGCGCATTGGCGTCGTTTAGCAGCAGCACCGGTGCCCAAGATGCCATGATTGTCTCCACCTGTAATCGCACGGAGATATATGCACAGGTAGACACCGCGGACAAACAGCAAGTTGTGCAGTGGCTCGCCCAGTTTCATGGTCTTAGCCCCACTGAGTTAATGGAAAATTGTTATCATCACGAAGAACTCGACGCCGTGGTGCATATTATGCGGGTGGCGAGTGGTTTGGACTCACTGATGTTGGGCGAACCGCAAATTCTGGGGCAAGTGAAACAAGCTTATAGCGATGCCCGCAACTCTGGGGTGATCAATGGTGGGTTTGAACGCTTATTCCAGCACACCTTTGCCGTCGCTAAACGGGTGCGCAACGAGACAGAAATTGGGGCAAACGCTATTTCTGTGGCCTATGCCTCAGTGCAACTGGCTAAACATATATTTTCATCACTGGACAAAAGCCGAGTGCTCTTGATTGGGGCGGGTGAAACCATTGAATTAGTGGCCAAGCATCTGGCCGAACACAAAGTAAAGTCCCTAACAGTCGCGAATCGCACCTTGGCGCGGGCAGAACTGATTGCTAAGCCCTTAGGTGCATCGGTGTTAACTCTGGCTCAGATCCCTCAGCATTTAAAGGATGCTGACATCGTGATCAGTTCTACCGCCAGTCAATTACCTATTCTTGGTAAGGGGTTAGTGGAGAGTGCCTTAAAGGAACGCCGACATAAACCCATGTTCTTAGTCGATTTGGCCGTGCCACGGGATATTGAACCTGAAGTGGCCCAACTGAATGACGCCTACTTGTATACCGTCGACGATTTACAACAAATTGTTGAAAAGAATTTAGCCAACCGCCAAGACGCTGCACAACAAGCAGACCAAATGATTCAGCAACAAGCACAGCAGTACTTGCAATGGCAACAAAGCCAAAGTGCTATTGATTTACTCAAACATTTTCGTGACCAAAGTGCGCTGCAACGTGACCTTTTGACAGCCCGCGCGCTAAACCAGTTGGCGGACGGAAAAGAGCCCGCCACCGTGTTGACAGAGCTGGCGAACAAACTAACCAATAGTTTGATTCATGCGCCAACCAAAGCCCTAAAAAAAGCCGCACATGAACAAGATGAGTCGAGCTTAGCGTTGTTACAAGAAGCACTTGGCATTGAAATCAAACAACACCCCCCAGAGCATTAGCTAGCTGTTGGCAGTACAAGACACAACACCTACACTCAACACATCAGCAGAATAACCCAGAGCTTGGTCAAGACACAGGATAACCATGAAAGTATCGGTACAACGTAAATTAGAATCACTGAATGAGCGCTTTGAAGAAGTGCAGGCTTTGTTAAGTGAGTCATCAACTAGCCATGATCAAGACAAATATCGGGCGTTGATGAAGGAATACGCACAACTTGAAGACGTCGTGAAGTGCTTTCGTGATTTCCAAACCGCTCAGCAAGATTTTGCCAGTGCCCAAGATCTGTTGCAGGAAGACGACGCTGAAATGCGCGAGCTAGCGCAAGAAGAGTATAAAGAGTCGAAAAAACGGATTGAAACACTGACCCAAGAACTACAGATCTTATTATTACCCAAAGATCCCAACGATGATAACAACTGCTTTTTAGAAATCCGTGCTGGTGCGGGTGGTGATGAAGCCGCCATATTCGCTGGCGACTTATTCCGCATGTACTCTCGATATGCAGAGTCTAAACGTTGGAAGGTGGAATTGATCACGTGCAACGAGGGTGAACATGGGGGTTACAAGGAAATTATCGTAAATTTAATGGGGGACGGGGTTTACGGCACCATGAAATTTGAATCAGGCGGGCATCGAGTTCAACGTGTGCCAGAGACGGAATCACAAGGCCGTATCCATACGTCTGCCTGTACGGTTGTGGTTATGCCAGAGATCCCAGAGTCTGAGGCCATAGAAATCAACAAAGCTGATTTGAAAGTGGATACCTTCCGCGCGTCGGGCGCAGGTGGGCAGCACGTCAACAAAACCGATTCGGCCATCCGTATCACCCACATTCCCACTGGCTTGATTGTTGAGTGTCAAGATGAACGGTCACAGCATAAAAACCGTGCCAAAGCCATGGCCGTATTACAGTCACGTTTGAACCAATTAGAAGAAGAAAAACGCAAAGCCGAAGAAACCAGCACGCGTCGAAGTTTGGTGGCCAGTGGTGATCGCTCTGAACGTATTCGCACCTACAATTTCCCTCAGGGTAGAATGACCGATCACCGCATTAACTTAACGTTGTATCGCCTCGACGAAATTATTGCTGGTGATTTAGATGCCGTGATTGAACCGATTCGGCAGGAACATCAGGCTGACTTGCTCGCGTCTTTATCTGACGACTAAGGCATGCAAAATAGCACCATTGATAGACAATTGCGCTGGGCCACTGCCCAGTTGCAACAATCATCCGATGCCCCCGATAGCCCACAATTAGACGCAAAATTACTGTTGTGTCGTGTATTAAGCTGCGAGTTAATCTATTTATATACATGGCCAGAAAAATGCCTCAGTGCTGAGCAGCTAATACAGTTTGCTGAGCTTGTTGCCCGGCGCAAGTCGGGTCAACCCGTTGCCCATCTGCTGGGTTATCGAGATTTCTGGAGTTTGCGACTGGCGGTGTCTGACGATACCTTGATCCCTCGTCCTGAAACAGAATTACTGGTGGAAACGGCTTTGGCCCTGCCGCTTGATGACACCACAAAGGTCATCGATTTGGGCACCGGTACTGGCGCTATTGCTCTGGCTTTGGCTAGTGAAAGACCCACTTGGCAGGTGAGGGGCATCGACAAAAATGCCGCAGCGGTGGCCCTAGCCAAACGCAATGCCAGCACTCACAGCATTCACAATGTTGCGTTTCAACAAAGTGACTGGTTTTCTGCCATCACTGACAATCATTACCAACTCATTGTCAGCAATCCACCCTATGTCGAAACGCATAGTCCTTATTTAGCTGAGGGGGATGTGCGTTTTGAACCCCTGAGTGCGTTGGTTTCTGGCGCCGATGGTTTAGACGATATTCGCCTAATTGTTGCGCAAGCGCCCCGTTACCTTGCCAACTTTGGTTGGTTGCTGATTGAACATGGCTTCAATCAAGCCAGCGATATTGCACGGATTTTCGCGCACCATGGCTTTCGAGAGGTGCGCTGCCTTACCGATCTTAATGGCTTGGCGCGGATAACTTTAGGTCAGTATTGTCACGATATGCCTTGAGACTCAGCGCTTTTCGTTTTATGTTAGCGACATAGCAAGTGACACTGGCAGCACCACTAAGAGTGCTATGTCATCTTGATTACGTTGCCACAGGAAATGAATGATGTCAGATGAGATTTTGTTTGCAGAAGATACCCACGAGGATATCCATCAAGCGCTTGGAAAATGGAAGGTATTAATTGTAGACGATGAACCTGAAGTGCATGCCGTCACTAAGTTGGCCTTGGGTGACTTCATCTTTCAAGGAAAACGTCTGGAGTTTGTCAGTGCTTACAGTGGTGAAGAAGCGAAAAAAATATTCAGAACCCAACATGATATAGCGGTTGTTTTACTTGATGTGGTAATGGAGACCGATGATGCCGGTTTGAAAGTGGCCGATTATGTGCGCAACGAACTTAGCAATCATTTCACCCGCATTATCTTGCGTACTGGTCAGCCAGGCCAAGCCCCAGAGCGTGATGTGATCCTCAATTACGACATCAACGATTATAAATCGAAAACCGAACTGACTGCACAAAAATTGTTCACCGTGGTGATTGCTGCCTTACGTTCTTATCGCGACATTATTGTGATTGAAGAAAACCGCTTAGGTTTAGAAAAAATCATCGCTGCTTCAGCGGATTTATTTAGCATCCATTCTCTCGAATATTTTATCGAAGGCATATTGCAACAGCTTTCATCTTTGCTGGGTGGCAGCACAGATTGTGCCTATTTGACATCAGCAGTGGCAGGCCCCAAACCCATTGAAAATCCGCATCCTAGTGAGCTTTTTGTGTTCACTGGTAAAGGGGAATATTTGCACAAAGAAGGCCAAAAGTTAGAGAACGTCTTAAGTGGCAAACAGCTAACTTCGTGTAAAGAAGCATTAAAAAACAAAAGTTTGGTGTACGAAGACGAATATCTCGTGGCCTACTGCAAAAGCAAATCTAATCGTGGCTCATTGTTGTATATGTCTGGCCTACCAAGATCACCGAGTAAAATAGATAAACGCCTTGTTGAAATATTTGCGCAGAATGTGCAAATAGCCTTCGACAATGTTTTACTCAACAAAGATATTGAAGATACTCAACGGGAAGTAATTGAACGCATTGGCCAAGCCATGGAACACCATTTTGGTGGCGGCAAACATGTACTCAGGCTGGTCAAAATCTGTGAGTTATTGGGCCGAAAGGTGGGCTTGAGCGCTGACGAGGTAAAGATGTTAGGGCAGGCCGTGCCTTTGCATGACATTGGTAAGTTAAAGGTGCCAGATCTGATCCTCGATAAACACAGTAGTTTGAATGAACAAGAACGCGAAGTCGTCAAAAATCATGCTGAATTTGGTTATGCCCTGCTAAAAGATTCGAAACGTCCTTTGATCAAGACCGCTGCCTTGATCGCGCGTGACCACCATGAATATTGGAATGGTAAAGGTTATCCACGTGGACTAGCTGGTGAAGATATTCATATTTTTTGTCGTATTACTGCATTGGCTGATGCTTATGATGCCCTGCGTCACAAGCGACATTACAAAGAAGCGTGGCCTCTTGAAAAAGTACTCGACAATATCAACAGTCAAAAAGGTAAGCAATTCGATCCTTATATCGTGGATGTGTTGATGGACAATATTGAAAGTATTGAGAGAATCATCGCTGACAATCCCGACCCTCAATAAAACATCTATGTCTCGTTATCTTGTTAGGTACTAGCAAGATAACGATAGTTTTTACGTTTTTTTTACCCGCCCACTTTAGCAAGGAACCTTACCTGCCATGTATGAACTCACAAAACATTTGCATTTGACGGCCATGGCTCTGAGCCTGTTGTTGTTTATCACGCGTTTTGTCCTGACATTACGCCAGTCACCAGCCTTACAAAAAAAATGGCTAAAAATTAGCCCGCACATCGTTGATACGCTGTGGTTGGTTAGTGCTGGTGTATTGTGTGTGATGATTGATCAGTATCCGTTTGTGGATGCCTGGGTGAGTGAAAAATTGTTGGCCTTGGTGATGTATATGTTGATGGTGACCATTGCACTTAAGTTAGCGAAGACAACGACCATGCGATTTGTTGGTCTGCTTGGTGCTGTAAGCTGGTTAGCCTATGCCGGCATGGTCGCGGTAAGCAAACAACCCCATATTTTTGGTTAAGGTTTTTTTCAGCTGATTTGCCAGTATTACGGTAAAGATAACAAGGGGTTTTCCGATATAAAGGTAACAGTAGCTTATCGTAATCCTGGGAAATGCAGTGCAGGGCTTAAAACAAATTATTGCCAATCACGATGTGTTGCATGCTGCGGTAGTCTTAGCGCGGTATTTTCACCTTGGCCATAAACCTGTCGAGCACTACACACAGTTAATTGAAGACTGGAGTAATACGGCTAGAGCTCGCTATGCCATACACAGTGCTTCGCCGCAAACGTTACGCAGTCTCATTAAGTTTTTTTACCTGGATTTAGCGTTTACAGCAGACGAACAGGATTTTTTTGCCAGTCAGCATAGTCTCATGGACCACGTACTTGATTATCGCACGGGCAACCCACTTAGCTTAGCGATTGTATTCAAAACGCTGGCCTCAGCCTTAGGGTTTAAGGTAGAGGGCGTGAATTTCCCCGGCCACTTCCTCATACGCTGCGAATTTGCAGAGCAGCAGTTTATTTACATCGATCCAAATAATGGTCGAGAACTGACTAAAGCTGACTTAGAAGCGTTGTATTTCAGTATTTTGGGTGAAGTTGAGCAGGAGAAAATGCCGCCTGAAGTGCTTTTATCTGCCACGTGTGAAGAGATGATGGTGCGCTTATTACACAATTTAAAAGCCGCCTACATTAATGCTCAACACTTTCAGGCGGCCTTAACCGTTGTGGAGTTTTTGGTGGGTTTGTGCCCCGACGACCCATACGAACGACGGGATCGCGGCTTCCTGTTGCATCAGTTAGATTGCCCGCAGGTTGCTCTCGCTGATTATCAGTATTTTCTGCGCCAGTGTCCTCACGATCCCGCTAATGCTGTGCTTGCCGACCAAGTAAAACACCTGACGGCTTTACCCCTCGCCACCTTTCATTAGGACAATCATTAGAGCAATCATCAGGCCAATTATTTCTAGCGCAATACAGCAAAGATCGCTTGGGTTAGCCGGTGCAGTTCTTCAGGCTGAATGATGTAAGGTGGCATGATATAGATCAGCTTGCCAAAGGGACGGATCCATACACCTTGTGCCACCCATTTTCGCTGCAGTTCCGCCACATTGACCGGTGCTTTGCATTCCACCACGCCAATGGCGCCTAATACGCGAACATCCGCCACGGTACTTAATGTGCGGCAGGGTTCAAGCTCTCGACGTAATTGCTGCTCTATCTCTTTCACTTGCTGTTGCCAAGCTCCCGTTGCCAAGATACTGAGACTGGCATTGGCCACAGCGCAGGCTAGGGCGTTGCCCATAAAAGTCGGGCCGTGCATAAAAACTCCGGGTTGCCCTTGGCAAACGCCCTGCGCCACATCTTCGCTACATAAGGTTGCTGCTAAACTCAAATACCCGCCCGTTAAGGCTTTGCCTACACACATGATATCAGGGCTGATATCCGCATGTTCACAAGCAAACATAAGACCAGTGCGTCCGAAGCCGGTAGCAATTTCATCGCAGATCAGCAAAATGTTGTAATCGTCACACAGTTGCCGACAACGTTTTAAATAGTTCGGGTGGTAAATGCGCATGCCCCCCGCATTTTGCACAATCGGTTCGAGCACTAGGGCGGCAATTTCATGGTGGTGTTGCTCAATTAATTGCTGCATGGATTGGATATCGTCTTCGTTCCAATGTCGGTCGAAACGCGTTTGTGGCGCAGGGGCAAATATTTGTTGTGTTAAGCTGTCGTTGAATAAGGAATGCATGCCGTTGATAGGATCACAAACTGACATTGCTGCAAAGGTATCACCGTGGTAACCGTTGCGTGGGGTGATAAATTTATGTTTGTGGCTGTTACCCTGACACGCCCAGTATTGCAGGGCCATTTTCATGGCGACTTCTATAGACACCGAGCCCGAATCTGCGAGGAAGACACGATTTAAACCACTGGGTGCAATGCTCAATAAGGTGCGACACAAATCAATGGCAGGCTCATGAGTCAAGCCACCAAACATCACATGAGCAAATTTCTGACTCTGTTCAGCCAAGGCTTGATTCAGTAGGGGATGATTGTAGCCATGGATGGCGGTCCACCATGATGAAACACCGTCAATAAGAACCTCACCTGTGGCAAGTTGAATATGCACCCCTTGGGCGCCAACCACTTGATAACACGGCAAAGGATCGATGGCTGAGGTATAGGGATGCCAAATATGCTGTTGGTCAAAACGTAAATTTGCCTTCAATGATTCGTTCAAAATTTGTCCAAATGTAAGGTTGAAATATAGATTGAAGTTGACAAGCGCAAAGCGCGCCATAGACTAAGCGCGCTCGAATCCGATGTAAAGTACGAATACCCAAAGGCTTATTATGACAATTGCAACGACAACCCCGAATTCCCCCGTTGATCAGCCCCTCCTTGTTCGTCACAACTGGAGTGTGGCCGAAGTGAATGCCTTGTTTTCCTTGCCGTTTAACGATTTATTGTTTAAGGCACAGAGTGTGCACCGCCTAAACTTTGATCCTAATCATGTGCAAGTCAGCACACTCTTGTCGATTAAAACAGGGGCTTGTCCAGAAGATTGCAAATATTGTCCACAAAGTGCGCGCTATGACACGGGTTTAGAAAAAGAACGTTTGTTAGAAATGCATAAGGTGCTGGAACGCGCTAAAGAAGCTAAAGCAGCGGGATCAAGTCGTTTTTGCATGGGAGCGGCGTGGCGAAATCCCCATGAGCGTGACATGCCCTATCTGGTAGAAATGGTGCGTGAAGTGAAAAAATTGGGTTTAGAAACGTGCATGACCCTAGGTATGTTAAGTCGCTCACAGGCGCTGGCGCTCAAGCAAGCAGGGCTAGACTATTACAACCATAATCTCGATACCTCTCCAGAATTTTATGGTGACATCATTACCACCCGCACTTATCAAGACCGTTTGGATACCCTGACCCATGTGCGCGAGGCTGGCATGAATGTCTGCTCCGGTGGCATTGTTGGCATGGGAGAAAGCGCAGCAGATCGCAGTGGTTTGTTGATGCAGTTGGCGAATCTGCCTGAGCACCCACAGAGTGTGCCCATCAACATGTTAGTTAAAGTTAAAGGCACGCCGCTAGACAAGGTTGATGATTTGGATAGTTTTGAATTCATTCGAACCATAGCAGTGGCGCGGATCATGATGCCACATTCTTACGTGCGTCTCTCAGCAGGGCGTGAAGCCATGAATGAACAAATGCAGGCCTTGTGTTTTATGGCTGGCGCAAATTCAATTTTTTATGGTTGCAAACTGTTAACCACGTCAAACCCAGAAACCCATGAAGATGTGCGTTTATTTAAAAAATTGGGGATCAACTCTGCACACCGTAAAGACTACTCAGATGAGGCACATGCGGCGACCTTGTTAGATGAAATTGCCCAGACAAGCTCACCATCATTATTTTATGACGCCACACAAGGCAGCAGCGCCAAGTACAAAAACTGATGCCTTTTGACTTTATTTCCGCCAATCTGGCGCAGCGTGCTCAGCAAAATATACTGCGTCAACGCCGCTGTTTTGAAAACAGACAAGGTGCGTTGGTAAAGATCGACGGCCAATATATGCTCAATTTTTGCAGCAATGACTACCTTGGATTGGGGCAATCGGCGGCGGTGATGCAAGCTTGGGTAGATGGTATTTGCCTTTACGGCGCGGGAAGCGGTGCTTCACCGCTAGTTAGTGGCTATCAACACGTTCATGCTGAATTAGAATCTTATATTGCGACTCACCTACAACGAGACAAGGTGCTTTTGTTTAGTTCAGGCTTTGCCGCCAATCAGGCGATTTGTCAGGCCTTGTTCACGGCCAACAAAACCCGCGCCACACGGCAAAGCTCAGGTCTTATCTTAGCCGACAAACTGATGCATGCATCGTTTATTGATGGTGCCCTAGCGAGTGACGCGGTATTAAAGCGTTTTACCCACAACAACATGCAGGCACTGCAAGCACAACTCCAAGTAATACACGGTGCTAATCCGCCAAAGGATATACTCATCGCCAGTGAGAGTGTTTTTAGTATGGACGGTGATCAATGCCCTGTGAGAGCGCTGGTGGGCATTGCCAAAACAAACCACAGCTGGTTGATGATAGACGATGCCCATGGCTTTGGTGTGTTAGGCGAACAGGGGTTTGGTGTGGTGGAAGCGCATCAACTGAGTCAGGATGAGTTGCCTATTGTAATGGGTACCTTTGGCAAAGCCATTGGCACAGCCGGTGCTTTTGTGGCGGGCAGCACGGAGCTGATTGATTATCTGGTTAATTTTGCTCGTCATTACATCTACAGCACTGCTATGCCAGCTGCCCAAGCACATGCAACATTGTGCAGTCTGAAAGAAAACATCGATCCTAGTCGACGCACTGTGTTAAGGCAACGGATCGCTCAATTTAAATCTCTCGCGATGGCGGCTAAGTTACCTGTGCTTGCCTCGGACACCGCTATTCAACCCCTGTTAGTCGGGGACGCAGGTCAAGCCCTCGCGATGAGTCGAAAATTAGAAAAACTGGGTATATGGGTGTCGGCCATTCGCTCACCTACTGTGCCTGTGGGCTCTGAGCGATTAAGAATTACCCTCAGCGCGCTGCATAAAGAAAGTGATATTGAAGCCTTGGTGCAAGCCTTGAGTTTGTGTAAACCAGTGCAGCCCTCGTCAGACTTAAGCCATGCATAAGCAAGTAAGCCACACACAGAAAATCCGTATTGCTCGCCAGTTTAGTCGCGCAGCAGGGCAGTATAATGAGGCAGCGCAGATACAATTACAGGTGGCCATGGATGCCTTGTCGTATTTACCTGAACAAGTGGGTGTGAGCCTAGATATTGGTTGTGGTACCGGACGTATTACGCGCATGTTGGCTGCTCGTAGTAACACCACCTACGCCATCGATATAGCCATGGGCATGTTACATTATGCCAAAACGGAATCTGTTTCACCTCCAGACCCAGATGGGGTGATTACATGGCTACAAGCTGATGCCGAGCAGCTACCCTTGCAACAACATTCAGTCCATACCGTTTTTTCATCGATGGTACTGCAGTGGTGTGCGCAGCCAGATCTCGTGATGCAGCAAATTCGTGGCGTGCTCAAACCAGGTGGCCAAGCTGTCTTGGCTATCATGGTCGACAATTCTTTTTTTGAGCTTAATTCAGTGTGGGCTCACTTTGATCAATTCCGCCATGTCAATCAATTCCACCGCGCAGAAACATGGCGCCAGGCCGCGTTGAACAGTGGTTTAAAGGTCGAAATGCAGCGTCAACGTTATACAAGTTATCACCTGGGTTTACGTGAATTATTAAGCTCTATTAAGCAAGTGGGAGCCAATGTGTTATTGCAGGCCAGTGAGCCAAACACCCAGTCTGCTCAGCCGTTATCACGCAGTTTGTTGCGACAATTAGAAGCAGAATATCGTCATCAATATGCAACCTTTAATGCCTTACCATTGTCGTATGACTTGGTTTTTTTACACTGTCAGCACAGTGACAGTTGAGGAGTAAGATCCATGGGACATATTTCGGCCAATAGCCGAGCTTTTTTTGTTACCGGCACCGATACTGAAGTAGGTAAAACCTTCACTGCCGTTGCCCTCATTCGAGCACTGAATGAAAAAGGGCTGTCCACTGCAGCCTATAAACCCATTTCCGCTGGCTGCACCGCAACCCCAGAAGGGTGGCAGAATGAGGATGCCCTTGCCTTGCAGCAAGTTTGCAGTATGCCTTTGAGCTATCAAGAAATTAATCCCCTTGCTCTACCATTGGCCATTGCCCCGCATATTGCCGCACAGCAATATCGTCAAGACGGCCATGTTATTGACCTATCGCTAGCCAAAATTAAAGAAGGTTTCAGTCATTTATTGGCCAAACAAGCTGATGTACTGATGATCGAAGGTGCAGGGGGGTGGCGTTTGCCATTGGGTAATGATGCCAACGGCGAAGCAAGTTATTTATCAGATTTTGTCGCCCAACAGAACTTAGCTGTCATTATTGTGGTGGGTATGCGCCTCGGCTGTTTGAATCATGCCATGTTGACCGCCGACAGTGTGCGCCAGCATGGTTTAAAAGTAGTGGGTTGGGTGGCCAATCAAGTCGACCCAGACATGCCTTATTTAGCTGAAAATATTAGCAGTTTGGCGCAGCTGTTGGCGGCACCACTGTTGGGCATATTGCCGCGTTTAGACGATCCGACACAGGCTGTTAAATATCTTGATCTCAGTGCTTTAGGCTATTAATAAAGCGCTGATGTCACTGAGTGGTGGCAAGGGGGTGATGCTGTCTGCCAAAAACAATGCAGCGGGGCGCTCTCCTAATAATCTTAACTGACTTGGCTGTTGACTCACCTGATTTAAATATAAAGTTGAACCTTCACGCAGGCCAATGACCGGGGTTGTGGGATTTAATTGACAAAATTCAGCGAGGCGTTGAGCCCGTGTTTCCCCATGAAAACCTGCAGGATGTACATCAATATAGTGAGGATTGAGTTGAAAAGGCAAAAATGCCAAGGCATTAAATGAGGGGGGCTGCACGATGGGCATATCGTTAGTGGTTTTAATCGTGGCACCGCAAATATTAGAACCCGCGCTCCAGCCAACGTAAGGCACGCCAGATCTTACACAAGTTTGGATAAGTGAGATTAAATCTAAGCGATAGAGTTGGTTGAGCAGCTGGAAGGTATTGCCGCCGCCCACCATAATACCCTCAGCCTCAGCGACAGCCTGTTTGGCGTCGGCGTATTGATGAATACTGCGTATCTGCAAATCGGGCAATGCCTGCTGTACTTGCTGGGTATAGGCATCCCAACTCAGTGTTACGCCTGCATAGGGCACAAATAACCAAAATTTGACCGTCGGCATATGTGAGGCAACCAGCGCCGGCACTTGCGCTAAATACGGCTGTTGGTCGACCTTTGAACTACTGAGCATCAATACATTCATTCTGCTTTTCCTGTGCATATGACTAGACGTCAGAGTATAGAGCGATAGAATAGGCGCAAACCAGCAGAAAAAATTCACCCTCCCAATTGAGCAATTAGGTTATGACCCAAAAGCGACCAGCAGTTTTGTTTGTGTGTTTAGGAAATATTTGTCGCTCTCCCAGTGCCGAGGCTGTTTTACGTGCAAAAGCCGCGCAACGTGACTTAGATATTTTTATCGATTCAGCGGGCACACTGGGTCACCACACGGGGGCGCCACCCGATTCTCGCTCGCGAGCAGTAGGGGAAGCACGAGGTTACAGTTTTGCTGGTTTGAAGTGTCGAAAAGTCAGTCAGCAAGATTTTATTGATTTCGATTATATCCTTGCCATGGATAAGGATAATTTACGCAATTTATTGGAAATGAGCCCCAGTGAATACCATCACAAAATTGCGTTGTTTTTGAGTTATGCCAACATCGATGAAACGGAAATTCCCGATCCCTATTACGGCGGTTTGCGTGGATTTGAATATGTGCTTGATCAGATTGAAGCCGCGGCCAATGGTTTACTGCGCGACATCACTTTACACCACTCCGTTGTTTAATTAAGCAGTGAAAATATCGTTACGCCGTAGCCTTATCGTGTTATCGATTCTTCTGATGATCAGTATCATATTGAGCCTGTTCCTTGGTTTGAATTATAGCAATATGAGCAAGGTTGATGGGCAGATTTTGTGGCAATTACGTTTGCCTCTGGTCTTAACCGCCTGCTGTGTTGGTGCGGCATTAGCCGTCAGTTCAGCCAGTTTGCAGGTGATGTTGCATAATCCTTTGGCAGATCCAGGCATTATTGGCATCACCAGTGGTGCGAGTTTAGTCGCGGCGTGTATTTTGTTACTTGGTGAAAACGTATCACCGACCAGTCTCCAATATCTTTTACCTCTTGGCTGTTTTATCGGAGCATTAATTTCCACACTACTGATTTATGCGGTGGCTAAACGTCTTGTGGCCAATCATGCAGCGGTCATTTTAGCGGGGATTGCCATCTCAACCTTAAGTGGCGCACTCATCGCGTGGATGCATTTTTTTTCTGATGCACAGGCGATGCGCAATTTAACCTTTTGGTTAATGGGAAGTTTGTATCAAGCCGATTGGCCAGTTTTGACGATTGCGATGCCAATTATCCTGATATCGGTAGGCTATTTACTCAGACAAGGACAAGCCTTCAATTGGTATTATTTTGGTGCGAATAGCGCCCAGTTGGCTGGTTTGAATGTAGCAAAATTCAGGCGCACGGTGTTACTCGCCTGCGCCTTGAGTGTCGGTGCTGCGGTGTCTATCGCCGGGTCTATCGCCTTTATTGGTTTGGTTGTGCCTCACGTACTGCGTCTTATCTTTGGTTACAATAACCGTTTTATTTTGCCCGCCTCGGCCCTACTTGGTGCGAGTTTATTATTGTGGGTCAATTTACTGTCTACAAGCTTGGCTGGTATTAGTCTTCCCGTTTCCATGGTGACGGCTACCATGGGTGGCCCGATATTTTTATATTCCATTGCACGCTTGAGTCGTAAGTGATGGCAGCATGCTGAAAATTGAAGCCCTCACGGTGAAAGGCCGTTTAGTTAACATTACGTGTCAGGCCCAAGCTGGGCAATTTGTGCATGTCATGGGTAATAATGGCTCTGGCAAGTCATCACTGCTGCATGCTGCTGCGGGGTTATTGGCGGGGCAGAGTGGTCTTATTCAGTTACTTGGGCAAAATCTCTCTCAGTTTAGTCCTGGTCAATTGGCGAAATTCCGCTGTTTACAGGAGCAGCATCACCCCTTAGTTTTTGGCCTAACCGTGGCCGAAGCATTGGATTTTTTTACTCGGGGGCAACGCTTACCCAGTGACTTGGTCAATGCGTTAGACATTGCTGAATTTCTCCAACGGCCGATGCAAAGCTTGTCAGGGGGAGAGCATAAACGGGTAGAAATTGCCCGCGTATTGCTGCAGGTTTGGCCGGCGTTGCAAGCAGGAAATGCCTTGATTTTACTAGACGAACCCACCCAAGGTTTAGATTTTAAACACCAACATGCTTTATTCAGACAACTTCAGATGTTCGCAGAAGGTGGCAATGTGGTGATTGTCAGTCATCATGATCTCAACCTCTGTCAACGGTATGCCAATGTTGTGTGGCTGATGGACAAAGGACGGCTGGTGGCAAGCTTACCGGCCCTAGACGCCTTATCAGATAGTCAACTTAGCCAAATATTCAGTTGTCCCATTCAGTCTTTTGCTCATGCACATGGCCATAAGATATTTCAAACTTATCTAGAAGATAGGTAGTAAAGATTGAATTTAACCCGCATTCCCTCTACTTTCTTGTGTGTCTAAGCCTGTCGTACAACAGGGGCTTGGGTTTATACTAGAGCAAGTTACAGTACCTAAATACATTACAAGGATATCCCGTGAGTCAATGGCAGCCCGATAGTTGGCGTGCAAAGCCTATTTTGCAACAACCCGTATACCAAGACGCTGCACACCTGCAGCAAGTGGAGCAAAAACTGAAAGGCTATCCGCCCCTCGTATTTGCCGCGGAAACACGGGCGCTGTATCGCCAGCTTGGTGACGTGGCACAGGGCAAGGGTTTCTTACTGCAAGGTGGCGATTGCGCAGAGTCATTTAGCGAATTTAATGCCCCTAAGATCCGTGACACCCTTAAAGTCATCTTGCAAATGGCCATTGTATTGACCTTTGCTGGTCGTTGCCCGGTGACGAAAGTGGCACGGATGGCGGGCCAATATGCAAAACCTCGTTCCGGCGATATGGAAACCATCGATGGTGTGTCGTTGCCCAGCTATCGTGGCGATATCATTAACAGTTTTGAGTTTACTGAAGCAGCCCGACAACCTGATCCTCAGCGTATGTTAGAGGCTTACCATCAGGCCGCTGCCACGTTAAATTTATTGCGTGCTTTTGCCCAAGGTGGTTTAGCGGATTTACACGAAGTAAATCGTTGGAATATGGCGTTTGTGGAAAACAATCCACTGAAAAGTCGTTATCAAGATATCGCCAAGCGCATTCAAGAGTCCTTGGAATTCATGAGTGTGATGGGAATTAATTCAACCAATACGCCCACACTACATGAAACAACCTTGTTCACGTCTCACGAAGCTTTGTTGCTCAATTACGAACAGGCACTGACCCGAGTTGATACCTTAACCGGCAATTGGTACAACTGCTCTGCTCACATGTTGTGGATAGGTGAACGCACTCGCCAACTCGATCATGCTCATATAGAGTTTTTCCGCGGTATTCACAATCCTATTGGTGTGAAAGTGGGGCCGAGTATGCAGGAAGATGAGCTAATTCGACTCATTGATGCCCTCAATCCACAAAACTCCCCGGGCCGTTTGACTTTGATTACGCGCATGGGGGCTGATGTGCTTGAAAGCAATCTGCCACGCCTGTTGCGTAAAGTGAAGCAAGAAGGGCGCAGTGTTGTGTGGAGTTCAGACCCCATGCATGGCAATACAATTAAGGCAACAAGCGGTTATAAAACGCGGAATTTCGATGCAATCTTGCGAGAAATCCAGCAGTTTTTTGCGGCCCATGATGCAGAAGGTACCCATGCGGGTGGTATTCACTTAGAAATGACCGGACAGCATGTCACAGAATGCACGGGTGGCGCCTATCAAATCAGTGATGAAGATTTAGCACAAGCCTATAAAACGCAATGTGATCCGCGCCTTAACGCTGACCAAGTATTGGAAATGGCCTTCTTAGTTGCTGATCATCTGCGTGTAGCTTAAACCTTACACTTTCTCAAAAAAGGCAATCCGCGTGGATTGCCTTCACACATATTGCAATAGCCTTTAGTTTAATGATATAAATGCGAATAGTTTTAATTTGTAAACTAGTTGAGGTAGTCAATGACACTTTGGGAAGTTCGCAACAAGCAGTCTGCACATATCGAAAGTGTAGATCCCACCTTGCTGCCCGCCGTTTTTCAACGTTTAAATGAAATGGGTTTCGCCGCTGGGCAACTGATCCGGTGTTTACGCCGTAGCCCCATGAAAGGTCCATTGGTTTTGCAATTAGGTGATACGGTGTATAGCTTGGAACAAAGCATCGCCAGTCGCATTAACGTGCATCCCGCTTGATATAAAAATGAAATCTTCGTTAGATGGCGGGCCACTTCCGCCATCTTTTTCTGCTGCGGTATTAGGATAATTAATGAAAAACATTATCTTGGTTGGCAAGCCCAATTCAGGGAAAAGTCTACTATTCAACCAACTGACCGGTTTGCGCCAGAAGGTCGCTAATTTCCCGGGCGTCACTGTCGAACTTAAACGCGGCAAATTTGAACAATTTGAGTTAATTGATTTTCCTGGTACCTATTCTTTAAACAGCCTTTCTCGTGATGAAGAGCTGGCCGTGCAAAAGTTGCATGAAGCCATGCACAGTGACGATACATCCCTTATTGTCTGTAATCTTGATGCCACTCGCCTGGAACGTAGTTTAGTGTTTGGCCTGCAAGTGAGGGATTTAGCCAGAGCGCACAATAAAGGGTTAATCTTTGCACTCAACATGATTGACGAAGTGCAGCGTTTTGGTCACAACATCGATACAGAAGAACTTTCTCGTGATTTGGGTTGTGCGGTGTATGCATTGTCAGCCAAAACTTTAATTGGCTTACACGAGTTTAAATTAGCCTTAATTAAAGCCGGTCAGTCACCCGAGGATTATATTCCACTGGCGAACGAACAAAGCGATTCCCCTGTATTGGAAATAAGTCGGGGGCTGTCTAAACGCTACGGTATTCAAGCCGATGTGGTGCTTAAGCGGCAAAACAGCATTGACGATTTTCTGTTAAATAATATTTGGGGCGGTATTATCTTTTTGTCCCTGATGTTTTTATTATTTCAAAGTATTTTTAGCTGGGCCACGCCGTTAATGGATGCGGTTGAAGCGGTGATCGGCGAGGGGGCGGCCATTGCCACAGGTTTGTTGCCGGCAGGTGTGGTGAATGATTTTGTTGCCGATGCCTTGTTTGGTGGCGTGGGTTCTTTCTTGGTTTTTGTACCACAAATTATGGTATTGACCTTAATTATTGGTTTATTGGAAGACAGTGGCTACTTGGCCAGAGCGGCGTTAATTTGTCATAAACCACTGAGTTATTTTGGTTTATCAGGACGTAGTTTTATCCCTTATCTGTCAGGACATGCCTGTGCGATTCCCGCCATCATGGCAGCCCGCACCATCGAGTCGCCGCGCAAACGTTTGATCACCATGATGACCATTCCCTTAATGTCATGCTCTGCGAGGCTCCCCGTTTATGCCTTGTTAATCGCCGTTTTGGTGCCAGATATTCGTTATGCAGGTGGTTTATTAAACCTGCAGGGCATCACATTTTTCGGTTTATATTTATTTGGCATCGTCACGGCACTGACCGTTAGCATTGTATTAAACAAATTAACCTCACTAAATAAAGATATGCCGGAAATGCCCTTTATTCTTGAGCTACCAACCTATCGTTTACCCCATTGGAAACCCCTGATCCATCGTGTATTAACCAGTGCCAAGCAGTTCATTAAACGTGCTGCACCCATCATATTTATGGTGTCAGTGGTGATTTGGTTTTTAGGATATTTTCCACAAAATGGAGAACTGCAGTCTTCTTATTTGGCTATGTTAGGCCATTGGATCGAGCCTATTTTTCAGCCCCTAGGCTTAGATTGGCGTTATGGCGTAGCGATTTTAGTTTCTTTCTTAGCGCGAGAAGTATTTGTTGGCGCACTAGGTACTTTGTTTGGGATTGAAGGGGCCGATGAGAACATTGCTGGTTTAGCAGAAAATATACAAGCTGATGGTTTGGCTTTGGGGGCGGGCATAGGCTTAATGTTGTTCTACGTGGTGGCTTTGCAATGTGTTGCGACTGTTGCAACCATCAAGGGTGAAACCGGCAGTCGTCGCATTGCTTGGGGGCTGTTTGTTGGCTACGGACTGCTGGCTTACTGTCTTGCCTTCGCTGCTGCTCAGTTATTTTAGCGGCAGTAAGTTCTGCTAGAAAACCTTATTGCAGTAATGTTTCATCTATATTGATGAAGCTGTCACAGCTATTCACCAATGCCACAGCGCTTAGTTGTGGCACACCATAGACCACTGTATGGCAGGCATACTTTTGTTTAATTGCAGCCAGTAATAAGGCAAAGTCGCCATCGCCAGAGAGTAAAACAAGACAATCTACCTGCGACGCTGCGTCAAGGGCATCAATAGTGATACCCACGTCCCAATCCCCCTTAGCTGAACCATCACTGCGCTGAATAAAAGGTTTTAAGCGCAAGTCAAAACCTATGTGTTTCAAGGCACTTTGAAACTTCTCTTGTTGTTTATCGCCTCGATCAATCGCGTAGGCTTTCGCAATCACAATGTCACCTTGTTGACTCAGAGCGTGCCACAACGCACGGTAATTGAACTGTTTGCCAAATGCATCGCGAGTGGTGTAATAAATGTTCTGAATGTCTACTAGAACCGCTATTTTCATGTTGCTGCCTCAATTTCCTGTGCCAGGATGATAGCAGACTACTCGAAAATTAGTGCTTGCTTCGTAACAGGAGGCTCTTTATACTCGACCTCGGCTTACAGACCGTCTCACCTTGTAAGCCTTCAATGTCGTGTCTTTCTTTGATCCAGTCAGCCAACATTAAAAAAATAACCAAGCTGAATTATCGTAGGGCGAAATCAATAAGCGGGTAGTGGGTAATGTTCCCAAAGACGCTTAACTAGTAAAAATCTGTATCGTAGAGAAATTCTCGTCAATACACATCTCGTCAATATCAATACTGAAGCTTATTTTATCGTGTAATTGCTCGTTGAAGCAGTCTTAAAATAGAGTTTTATTATGTCTTTCCAAACTTATCATGGCACGCAGATCCAAGTGGCGTATCCAGTTCATACTATTTCTGTGAACAAACTCCGCGTGGCCTTTGCTGACCAATGTGGACAAAAAATCGGTGTATTTAACAACGCGCAAGAAGCGAGAGCGTTTGTATCGTGGTTGCTTACTGTGCACTAAAAATAAACCCCCAAAAAAACCGGATTTATCCGGTTTTTTTTGACCTGAAATTCAGCATTATTTTGCCGTTTAGCATCGGGTTTAACTTTGTTGACTGGCCAAATAGCTTTCGTAATCCCCTTTAAAATCAATAACTTTAGCTGGAGTGATTTCAATTATGCGTGTGGCTAATGACGAAACAAACTCTCGGTCATGACTCACAAAAATAAGTGTACCGGGGTAGTTTTCGAGGGCCAGGTTGAGGGCTTCAATTGATTCCATGTCTAAGTGGTTGGTGGGTTCATCCATCACTAAAATATTTGGCCGTTGTAACATCAATTTGCCAAACAACATACGTCCTTGTTCACCACCGGATATCACTTTTACAGATTTGTTGATCTCACTTTGCGAGAATAACAAACGGCCTAAGGTGCCTCGAATCACCTGCTCATCATCACCTTCCTGGGCCCATTGATACATCCACTCAACTAAACTCATGTCGGTGACAAAATCGCTGGCATGATCTTGCGCATAATAGCCAATGTTGACATTTTCTGACCACTTCACTTCGCCAGCATTGGCAGGTGTGATATTGAGTAAACAGTTGAGCAGGGTGGTTTTACCCACGCCGTTAGCACCAATCACCGCAATGCGTTCACCCACTTCAACCATCATGTTTAAGTTTTTGAACAATACCTCGTCATATTGTTTGCTTAGACCATTAACTTCCAGTGCCAAGCGGTGCAGTTTTTTGGATTCTTCAAAACGAATAAAGGGGTTTTGACGACTTGAGGGTTTGACTTCATCTAATTTGATTTTGTCAATTTGGCGAGCTCGGGACGTCGCTTGTTTAGACTTCGAAGCATTGGCAGAGAAACGGCTTACAAAGGTACGTAACTCAGCGATTTGCGCTTTTTTCTTGGCGTTGTCGGCGACTAAGCGCTCTCTTGCTTGGGTAGAAGCCAACATATACTCGTCATAATTACCCGGGAATAAACGGATTTCACCATAATCTAAGTCAGCCATATGGGTACACACAGAGTTTAAAAAATGGCGATCGTGGGAAATGATGATCATGGTGCAGTTGCGATCATTGAGCACAGTCTCTAACCAGCGAATAGTGTTGATATCGAGGTTGTTGGTAGGTTCGTCCAATAACATAATGTCAGGATCAGAGAACAGCACTTGCGCTAATAACACCCGCAGTTTCCAGCCCGGCGCTATTTCACTCATTAAACCAAAATGCTGCTCCACAGGAATACCCACGGCAATCAGCAATTCGCCAGCTCTAGCTTCCGCGGTATAGCCATCCATTTCCGCAAACTCTGATTCTAACTCAGCGACGCGAATACCATCTTCTTCGGACATGTCAGGGTTGGCGTAGATGCTGTCCCGCTCCGTCTTAACTGTCCATAATTCGTTGTGACCCATCACCACTGTGTCGATGACCGTGCAATGTTCATAAGCAAACTGGTCTTGTTTTAGTTTACCAATCCGTTCGCCACTGTCGATGGAAACATTGCCGGCAGAAGGTTCAAGATCACCACCCAGTATTTTCATGAAAGTGGATTTGCCACAGCCATTTGCACCAATCAAGCCGTAACGATTGTTATTGCCAAATTTAACGGAAACATTTTCAAATAAGGGCTTTTCGCCAAATTGCATGGTGATATTTGCGGATGTTAACAAGGTAATCTTCCCAAGAGGTAGCAGTAAAAGAACAATAAATACGCGCCAGCGCCACGTCAGACACAAGACCTAACCGTTTTGCTTGCTGATTTTTCTTTTACTTACACAGCTGACTAAAAAATGGCGCGCAGTATGCCACAAGTTGGCGAGGATTTCTTCGTCAGCTTAGGTTTTTTAGGGATTAATTTAAGCAGGTATCGATTTGACGGGCTGGAAAAATACTATCCAAGGTGGCATTTAACATACGCCATTGCTGTGCCATCGCGTCAGCTTGCTGCTGAGTTAACACCGCGCCCTGGGCGGCTATTCGCTCATCTTCAATTTTTGTGTAATGAAAAAGCGTTAAGGCAAGAGCTGGTTGACTGTTTAATCCGCCTGTTTGATTAAACTCGGCGTACAGATTATCAATATTCTTTTGTGAGTCATCAACAAACACCACATTGGCAAAATGACGATTTGTTTTTTGCAAAATATATCGCAGCATTTGCCCTTTATTCATACCAGAAGTCATCATAATACCGCCCATGTAGCTCATCTCACGCTGCAGTTTTTCACGATAAACCGGAGCAGGGGTGTTGGCGGGAGCCAAAGCGGTAATACTCATATCAATGCCAGCTCGTTTTAATTCACGTTCAGTGGCAAAACGGCTACCCGGTGAACGTGACGTTAAGGCAAAAACTGTGATGCCTTGTTTTTGCCATGACTCAATAAGCTGGGGTAAGTGGGGTTCAGTTAAGCGCATCGGTGCCAGTTCATACAACAGATTAATGCTATCTTCATACAAACAACTCACCATTTGCTCTGCTGTTGGTTTAATGGCTAGGTCTTGATGCTGCCACTGATACCAAATATCACTACCAAGATCACTGGCGCTGGTCAGTATGGTGTTATCGATGTCGAGTACAATAAGTAACTGTTTTGCTGAATCCTGACTCAGAATATTCTGTACTTCAGCTTCGACTTGGCTGTAAGCCTTGGTCTCTTTCACTACGACCTTGGGGTTGCTCGCTTGGGCAACACAAGCGCTGAGTAACAAGGCTACAATGCTAATAAAAAAAGTCTTATTCATGAACAGTTTTCACAACAATGCTGTTATTGGTCAAGGGGGATGGCAAAGTCTTCGGATAATTCAAAATCGCCCACTACTTCACTGACTTTATCGTCAACAAACACGATTTTCAGTTCTTTGCGAAAATCGTCGCCACGTTTTTTCATACCACGTTTCATTTGATACAAGTAGTACCATGTATCGTGGTCGAAGGAATCTTCAACAACGGGTTTACCCAATACATACACAACTTGTTCTTTAGTCATCGCAATACGCAATTTTTTGACGTCTTTCTCATCTAAAAAATTGCCTTGGGGAACATCAATACGGAAAATCCAATCAGCACAGGCCGACAGCATCAGTGTGGCACTGAGCACCACGATTAAATTTCTAAACTTCATTATAATTTAGTATCTCAGACGATGAAAAATAAGGTCAACCTATAATTAAAATAGGCGACGCATCCTACCCCAGCCGAGTTACCGCAATCAATGCTTTATTACTAGGAATTACTGATTTGCAACAATTCTCTGGCGTTAGCAATGGCAGACTCAGTTAAGGTGTCACCTGCTAGTAGACGCGCTAATTCATCAATTCGTTCATTTTCTACCAAACAAATCATATGAGTTTCAGTCGTCGATTTGTCACTGAATTTGGTCACAAACATTTGATTGTGTGCTCTGGCCGCAACTTGCGGTAAGTGCGTCACACAAATTACTTGGGTTGATTCTCCCAGTTTCCGTAATAATTGACCCACGATAGAGGCGGTTGCACCACTTATCCCACTATCGACCTCATCAAATATCATGGTAGCAACCTGCTGCTTACTGCTACCAATGACTTGAATAGCCAAACCAATTCTTGATAACTCACCACCAGACACCACTTTTTCCAGATCATCCAATGCTTGTCCGGCATTGGTTGAAACCTTAAATTGAATCTGATCTAAACCCAAACGCTGCGGTGTGGCTGAAGCCACATGCATAACGTCTATGGCAAATTGCGCATCAAGCATATTCATCTTACGAATATGATGCTGAACTTGGGCGGCCAATTCTTTGGCTACTTTTTGCCGTGATTCACTGAGTTTCTTGGCGGCTAAATAATAACGTTGTTCACTGCTTGCTATCTGTTCTTTTAAATCAGCCAGTAGATCATCATCCTGCACTAAGCTTTGATATTCGGCTGATAAAGTTTGATGGTGTTGGTACAGATTTTCTGGGGTAACTTGATGTTTTCTGGCAAAGTCTAAGGCTTTTGAAAAACGCGCTTCCACAGCTTGCATGCGCATGGGATCTATTTCTAGATGGTCTGTGTAAGTGCGCAATTCTTTAGCGGCTTCCTCTATTTGAATAGCGGCATCATTTAGCATCGTCACAATAGGGCTTAAGGCTGCATCATGCTCCTGCAATTCAATTAAACGTTCCAGACTGTTTTGCACGGCGCTCAATGCGTTAAATTCATCAGCTTCATATAACTGATGAAAACTAAGCTGAGTTTGTTCTAACAAGGTTTGACTGTGGCTGAGTTTTTTATGGTCAGTTTCCAGTTCAGAAAATTCATTGTCTTGTAACGCAAATTCATCCAGTTCTTGAATTTGATAAGCCAATAACTGAGCCCTGTCGGCTCGTTGTTGTTGGCCCTCTAACAACCCCTGATAGTGTTTTTGTTGCTCTTTTAAACTTTGATAAGCCTCAGATACGGCACTTAACAGTGTTTTATGATCGGCGACGTCATCTAACAAACTGCGTTGATTGTCACTTTTTAATATCTGTTGATGAGCATGTTGACCATGGATGCTTAATAAATACGCACCTAAACTTTTCACTTGTTGCAATGACACAGGTACGCCATTGATAAAGGCTTTTGAACGGCCTTCTGCGGAAATAACCCGACGAATCAAACACTCATTTTCATCAAGTAACTCATGGGTTTTTAGCCATGTCTTGGCCAATGGAAGCCCTGTGAGATCAAAACAGGCACTGACTTCTGCTTTATCTGCACCCGTTCGCACCATGCTAATGTCTGCTCGATCACCTAGACATAAACCTAGGGCATCCACTGATATAGACTTACCAGCGCCTGTTTCACCAGTAATAGCCGTCATACCTTTTGAGAAATCAACATCCAAGGATTTGACCACTGCAAAGTTACGAATAGAAAGATGCATTAACATAATATGAGATACATGGTTAAATATACAGTAACTGTAAATATAACCATGTGTTTGCTGGCTGTCTAGTGGAGCAATAAAATATTTCTATTCACAACTGGCACAAAAAACAGGATTAATACAGTTTTGTGCCCCAGTTCAACTTGGTGCGAAGCACTTTAAAATAGTTGTAGTCTTTGGGGTGGATGAGGGACAAACGTTGGGTTTTTTTGCGGATCAGCACTTCATCGCCAGGTAATACACTGAGTACAATATGACTGTCACAGCTTACTTGTAGGTTGTCACGGTTTTCAGGCGACACTTGCATTTTCACTACACTATTTGCATCTACCACAATCGGCCGACTACTCAATGTATGGGGAAACATGGGCACCAAGGTTAAGGCATCAAGATTGGGCATTAAGATAGGGCCACCACCGGATAAAGAATAGGCGGTTGAGCCAGTGGGCGTAGCAACGATTAAGCCGTCTGAGCGCTGGCTATAGACAAAAATATCATCAATGTACACCTCAAATTCGAGCATGTGGGCAACTTTGCCGTGGTGCAACACTACTTCATTGACGGCACTGTTTCTACTCTGAATTTTGCCGTTACGAGACACTTCTACTTCTAATAAAAAGCGTTGCTCAGCAATGCCTTCACCATTAAAGATACTGTCAAGTTGCGGTTCTACATCGTCAGGATTGATATCGGTAAGAAAGCCTAAGTTACCGCGGTTTATACCTACCACCGCCACATTAAATTCGGCCAATACTCGTGCCGCGCCAAGCATATTACCATCACCACCGACCACGATGGCGAGGTCGGCTTGTTTACCGATTTCGGTAATACTGGCTGACTCAAACCCTTCCGAATCCAGTCTATTGGCCGTATTTTCTTCTACCAAAACCCGGCAGCCGCGGTTTTTGAGGTAAACAATCAAGGCTTTAAAACTGAGGTTAGCACCCTGATGTGCCTGTTTGCCTATCAGTCCAACGGTAGCAAATTCCATAGAGAAGCATCTAAAAATGACGATAAGCTAGTATAAACACGGGGGCTGAATAAAGTCATAATTTTATACCCCAGCCGCGTTAAAAACTTTGTCGGCAAACTATTCTCTGTTTTGCCATTGACTCCCTTTCTTGGATGTTTTTATAGTGGGTTTGATTCCCTTTTAATAGAAGTATCCATGGGTCCCTTAATGATTGACGTGTCAGGGTATGAACTGACACCTGAGGAAATAGAAATATTGGATCATCCGTTGGTGGGTGGTCTCATTTTGTTTTCGCGTAATTACCACGACCAGAAGCAACTTCGCGATTTGGTCAAACATATCCGCGCTGTGGCGCGCCATTCACTGCTCGTTGCGGTTGATCATGAGGGGGGCAGGGTGCAACGTTTTCGCCAAGGGTTTAGTGCGATACCGGCGATGGGGGCATTGTTTGACCAAACTCGCCGTGAACAAGCTCAGGCCGTGCTTAAGTCTGAACAATGCGCTGCACATTTTGGCTGGTTAATGGCGGCTGAGTTACTGGCCTTCGATATTGATATCAGCTTTGCTCCGGTATTGGATGTCAGAGGGATATCTGAGGTGATAGGTGATCGCAGTTTTCATCACCAAGCAGAGCATGTTATCCGCTTGGCCAGTCACTTTATTCGTGGCATGAACAAGGCGGGCATGCAGGCGACAGGCAAACATTTTCCCGGACATGGCAGCGTAAAAGAGGACTCACACGTAGCCATGCCTGTCGACCGGCGAGAGCGCAGTGAGATTTTTGCCCTAGATATGCATATTTTTAAGGCCATTCATCAACTGGGTTTATTGGCTGCTGTTATGCCTGCCCATGTTATCTACCCCGCTGTCGATGAACTACCAGCGGGTTTTTCCACTATTTGGATCCAACAAATTTTACGCAAAGAATTAGCCTTTGACGGTGTGGTATTTTCGGATGATCTGTCGATGCAAGGGGCGGTACAAATGGGTAGCATTGTTGACCGTGCACGCTTGGCGCAAGCTGCGGGATGTGACATGGTTTTGGTCTGCAATAATCCTAAAGGAGCCAGTCAAGTCATTGATGCACTTCCGAGTACCCTGAGCGCCACCCGAGCCAAACAGTTACGTAAAGGTGCACATGTTGATTTTGTGACACTGCAAAAATCCCCTGATTATCGTTTGGCCAAACGCGCTTTAGATGAGTTCCATGCGCACCAATAGTTATTGGCTATGTTTGTCAGTGCTGTGCGCCGTGCTCAGCTATGGCTTGTTACGTTATGTCGACCAGAGCCACATGATTGCCGCCACGGTAGCCATTACAGTGCTGACCGCTGGGCTTTGGATCAGTGAAGCTTTGCCCATTCCCGTTACCAGTTTAATTCCATTTTTTGCCTTCCCAATGGCCGGCGTGTTAAGTCATACACAAGCTGCATCTGCCTTAGGCAGTCATGTGATCTTGCTGTTGATGGGTGCCTTTATGTTGTCAAAATCCATTGAAAAGTCAGGGGTCCATCGGCGTTTAGCTTTTTACCTTGTGAATCTTACGGGAGGAAAAAGTGCGAAAAAATTAGTGTTTGGTTTTATGCTGACCGCCGCCGTTTTAAGTATGTGGATCTCAAACTCCGCCACAACCCTGATGTTACTGCCCATCACCATGGCAGCCTTAAGTGGGGTGCAAGATAAACGTGTGGTTACTGCGATGCTGCTGGGAATCGCTTACGCTGCCAGTTTAGGTGGCGTGGGCACGCCCATTGGTACACCACCGAACATCATTTTTATGAGTGTGTATTTGCAAAGCCAAGGGCATGAAATTAGTTTTCTGCAATGGATGAAAACCGGCGTGCCTATTGTGGTGGTCGGCATACCGGTGATTGCGTGGTGGCTGACACGCCATTTAAATGATGAGCAACAATACATCTTGCCAAAAGCAGGGCAGTGGCAAACGGCTGAAGTGCGTGTCTTGTTGGCTTTTGGCTTCATCGCCTTAGCCTGGATTTTTCGGCCTTTTTGGACAGTGTGGCTGAATATGCCGTTTATTGGTGATAGCAGTATTGCGCTGGCTGGTGTGGTTTTAATGTGTTTAATCCCGAGTGGTGAAGGCCAAAAGACAAACCATCAGCCTGAGCCAGGTACTCAAAGCGCTAAGCCATCAACCTTGTTAGATTGGCAAACGGCAGTGGCGATCCCGTGGGGTATGTTATTACTGTTTGCTGGCGGTATTTGTATTGCCAAAGCCTTCGACCAAAGCGGTTTAAGTGAGTTGATGGGGCATAAATTAAGTGGTCTGGCCGATCTGCCCGTGCCACTGTTAATTTTAGCGGTGTGTTTGTTTGTCACGTTTTTAACTGAACTTACTTCAAATACCGCCACCGCCACCTTGTTAATGCCAATATTGGCGGCGGTGAGCATCGGTGCCGGCATCGATCCCGCCTTGCTGATGATGCCTGCTGCGATTAGTGCAAGCTGTGCATTTATGCTGCCCGTGGCAACCGCACCCAATGCCATAGTATATGGCATGGATAAATTTACTATTCGTACCATGGCGCGAGAAGGATTGATGATCAATATCATGCTTGCTGTGATTGTTTCCGTGATAAGTTACTTAAGCTTGTCGTAACAAACATGACTCAAGCGGTCAAAACCCTAAATGCACCGAAGGAATGAAATATGAAATCGATAGTGATAGCTGTGCTGTTAAGTTTTGTCGCCTTGACTGGGCGAGCAGAAAATTTCAATTGGGATGGGCTGCAGCGTGAGCAGATTGATTTAAAACTACCTCTGTTAACAGTCGAAGGCAACAAAGGGGTATTGGCTTGTGCCTACCTTAATATTGAAACGTGTGATAAGACCGGTGAGGCTTGTGCCATTGTTAGTGGTGTAAAGACCCACAGTGATATGTTGGAAAAGCCAATAGTTGGGGTGTCAAAAGCCGCTTCAGCATTAGGTATTGAAATAGGCATGTCAGGGGCACAAGCTCTAGACATCTTGCGTTAGGCCGCACACCCTGAGTATAGCGGGTAGCACTTTAACCGCTTACCATGGCTTCAACATGCACCATGGGAGGCCTTAGGTACTTTTTGTCAACTAAGGTGCCTCGCCATGCATGATTACGGTGCATGTGAGCGGTGACTTCACGAATGAGTTCATACACAGCCACACTCGCCGCATCTTGCAGTTTGCGTTCTGCTATCTGCAGATAAACATCACACTGCAACTCTGGTTTACTCACACTGATGGGGCGAACAGATTTGTTATTTTCCAAATGGAAAGCCGCACTAGATGGCAACACAGCTAAACCAAAGCCTTGTGCCACATAGTGTAGGGTAGTCATTAACTGACCAAAGGCATTTTTTGGTTTTAAGGCAATGCCATTGACCTGTGCTTGTTTGACGAGTAAACGGCTTAAGGCATCCTGCTCGTCTGGCATAAATATGTCGTAATACTGCAATTCATTAAATTCAATGGCGCCATACATGGCCAACTCACTATAAGAGGGATTTTTCGGTTCGCGTGAAATATACAGGTACAGATTTTCTCTGATTAAGTGCAAGCTATTTGCCAGCACAGAAGAAGATTCTGCTTGATAACACAAGGCAATATCGACTTTTTCATCTGCCAGCCATTGTTCAATGGTATGCGATGGCCCCACCCGAAAGGTGCATTCAATGTTAGCAAATCGATGCTCCAGTTCAGTCAATAATTCCACCGACAAGACGTTGCAAGCAGATTGACTCAGGCCAATCACGACCTTGCCTCGACACTCTTTTTTGCTGCCAAGGAGGTCGACTTTGGCGGCCTGAATTTGTCGCAAAATCAGTTTTGCATGCTGGGCAAAACGATTACCTGCATCGGTTAACTCTACCCCCCGAAAATCCCGCTCAAATAGTTTTATTTTCAGTTCATGTTCGAGATTGGCTAATTGCAGGCTCACAGCCGGTTGGGCCACATCGAGTTCTCTCGCAGCGGCGGTAATGCTACCGAACTCAGCGGTAGTCAGAAAATACTGCAACTGTTTTGTATTCATTTTCTTTCTCTGCGCCGCTCTGTGTTTGGATCATCATGTCTTGATGCAAGCATGCATTCACTGGTTCTAAGCCAAACAATGTATTGATGGCTAAGTTTTACCACCCGCTGCAAACAGCGTAAGTGAATGAGGCAAATTTGGTGCCAACGGCAAGGTACTGCCGATTTTCAGTCGAGACAAAACAGAGGGGTCATAAAAAAAGTATGGTGCCCTACCATATTTTTCTGTGTTCTGTGCGCTGAGATCCATCGCTAGGATAAAGCAATGATTTGACATCACTTTATTGCCAACTCCTACTGATAGGACACCAAAATTAGCCCATGCAGAATTTTACACGACGCCAATTCTTAAGTTTAGTTGGGGCTGCCGGGGGCACTTCCGCATTGCTAAAAACCAGCCTAGCACTTGGTTTGATGGCTGATGTGAACTACGCAGGGCCCGTCAGTATCAACGCGCCAACTAGCAACAAAAAACCTACTGCGTTGATCCTTGGTGCGGGTATCGCAGGTTTAGCCACCGCCCTTGAATTAGAGCGAGCAGGTTTTGAATGTATCATAATAGAGGCCTCATTTCGCCCCGGTGGGCGCAATCTCACTGTGCGTCATGGTGATAAAATTGACGAAATGGGTAACCCACAAATTTGCCAGTTCGATCAACAAGAAAACCTCTATTTTAATTGTGGCCCTGCCCGCATACCGGGGCATCATCGACGCCTGTTGCACTATTGTCGCACATTGAATGTGCCATTACAGATCAAAGCCAACAGTTGTAAGCTCGCCTACTTTCAAGACGATAAAACCTTTGGCGGCAAACCGATTCGCCAGATTGAATACCATGCTGACGTTAGGGGGCTGCTGTCAGAGTTGGTGTGGAAATCGGCTAACGCCAAACACTATGACGCCTTATTGTCAGAGGAGGATGTGGCTAAATTGGTGAAATTTGCCCAGTTGCATGGTGACCTGTCTGAATCTGGTCAGTACTTGGGCACCGAACGGGCTGGGGCAACCAATGATCGCATGTTGCAATTTCCCACCTCACATCAGCCGATTGAATTGCAAGCCATGCTAAATAGTAGCTTTTGGCATGGCGGGCTGTTAGGCGCCGAGTTGTATGACTGGTGTGAACCACTCATGGAGCCTATTGGTGGTATGGATGCCGTGGTAAAAGCATTTTTGCGCAATTTAAAAAAGGCTCCACTGCTCAATGCGCAAGTCAAAAAAATCTACAATGTTGACGGCGGCGTCGAGGTAACGTTCGAGCAAGGCGGGCGTTACCACACGGTTAAAGCCGATTATTGTTTTAACAATATTCCAGCTTATTTTATGGCGGGTATTGATAACAATTTTACTCAGCAGTATCAGGCAGGGTTAAACAGTATCAAACGTGGCCATTTGTTCAAAATTGCCTATCAAATGAAAGAGCGCTTTTGGGAAAAAGAAGGCATCTATGGCGGTATTTCTTATTCCGCCGACCCCATCACCCAGATTTGGTATCCCTCTCATGATATCCATACAGCAAAAGGCATTGTACTCGGTGCCTACACGTGGGAGCCGCAAATTTCTGCCAAATTTGAGGCCATGAGCCAAACAGAGCGTTTACAAGCCGGTGCCGCATCAGGCAACAAAATTCACCCTGGTTTTAGCCAGTTCATCGAAAACGGGATCACCATTCCATGGGCACGCATCAATCATCAAATGGGCTGTGGCATGCGCATGGATGAGGAGGACTTCCTTGCGTACTTTGAATTATTGCAGCAACCAGAGGGACGACATTTGATGATTGGTGATCAAATCAGTCATCACAGTGGATGGCAAGAGGGCGCCTTAGCCTCGAGTGAGCAAGCCCTGCAACAACTGAATAAACTGCTGGTGATGCACAGCCAACAAGCAGGAGGAGGTCGCTATGTCAGTTAAGGCCTTGCTTTGCGCGGTGCTGTTTAGTCTTTGTGGCACATTTGTGCAGGCAGAACCAGCACCCACACCAGAAGGGCTGGAGTTCTGCACGGTATGCCATGGCAATCAACTTAAAGGCAATAGCAATATCGCCGCCCCACGCCTCAGTGGTTTGGATGCCGACTATTTGGCAAGACAACTCAAGGCGTTTCGCCAAGGTATGCGCGGTGCTCACCCTGACGATGAAAACGGTAGCCTGATGCGCCCCATGAGTAGCCTGCTGAGTGAGGCAGACATTGCCCAAGTGGTTAAATGGATTACGGCTACTGAGTCACCCGTGCCAGCGCCGAGTATTACCGGAGACAGCGAACACGGCAGGCAGTTATTCCAAAGTTGTGCTGCGTGTCATGGTGCAAACGCCATGGGCAATGTTCAGTTAGGTGCCCCCAGTTTAGTGGCCTTAAATGATTGGTATGTAGTTAATCAGTTGCAGCATTTCCGTGATGGCTTGAGAGGCGAACAAGCAAGCGACACCTACGGGCAAATGATGGTGGCAGCGAGCAAAGTGCTCAGCAGCAACCAAGACATCAACGATGTGGTGGCTTACATCAATACACTCAAATAATGCATTTATTAATAAAAACCGAAACGGAGTAATGTTTATGAAAAAAGTTCTATGTTTTTTACTTGCTGGTTTAGTGAGCAGCGTGAGTCACGCGGATGTGACGCGACACGCTCTGTTTAATGACAACCCCTTCCCTATTTCCCGTGCCGTTGAGGTGAGTCCTGGCACCAGTCTAATTTTTCACAGCGGCATGGTGCCAGGGCCCCTTGATGAAAAAGCCGAACGTGGTAGCCGCGCTTATTATGGTGACACCGAAGCCCAAGCCTTAAATATTTTTGCCCGCTTTGAAGAGTCGTTTAAGGCCTTGGGTGTTGGATTTGAGGATGTAATCAAAATGCAAGTCTTCATGGTGGGAGACCCCACACTAGACGGCAAGATGGATTTTACCGGGTTCATGAAAGCCTACACCAAATACTTCGGTACAGCTGAACAACCTAATAAACCCGCCCGTTCAGCCTTTCAAATAGCGGGCTTAGCTGGTGGTCCAAACATGCTCATCGAAATAGAGATGGTGATTGCTAAACCGCAATCCTAATACCGAGTTTGCCTGCTCGCTCAGGCACAAAACACTGCGCACAAAACCTGGTCAGCCATGTGCGCAGTTAGACAATAAAGGCTGACATCGCACACAAAGTAAGACACATGAAATCCAAGGGGAACACTATGCTTAAACTCAATAAGATCAACAAAGCGATAAAAATGAGCTTGGTGACTTGGACTGTTGGAACGGTCACCTTGTCTTCAGCCATGGCTCAAGAAGCACTACCGCCTGATGCCGCAGTAGACGACAATGTCGAAAAAGTTGTGATTACCGGTTCGCGCGGGGCACCACGATCATTATCTGATTCACCTGTACCGGTGGATGTGTTGACAGAGGACGATCTGGCAGCTGTGCCGTTTAGTGATACCAACGATATCTTGAAAACCTTGGTACCGTCGTATGCCTTGCAACGTCAGCCAATATCAGATGGTGCATCCTTTATTCGTCCTGCTACCTTACGTGGTATGCCAACCGATAAAACCTTGGTTTTGGTTAACTCAAAACGCCGTCATCGCTCTGCCTTAGTGGAGATTGGTGGTTCAGGTACCCAAGGCCCAGACATCGCCACTATCCCTTCTGCAGCGTTAAAAGCGGTGGAAGTATTACGTGATGGCGCGGCGGCTCAATACGGGTCAGATGCCATTGCAGGGGTGATTAACTTTGTTTTAAAAGACAATGATGAAGGAGGATCGTTTTCCCTTGACGCTGGCCAGTATTATGAGGGCGACGGTGAACAGATTATCGTTTCTGGCAACCTTGGTTTTACTTTAGGTGACAAAGGGTTTTTCAGTGTCTCAGCAGAATACACCGACAACCAATCCACTTCGCGCTCAGAACAATACTGCGAAAGCTGGGCTTGTGTCGACGCAAGTGATCCGTCTTTTTTAGGCGGTGGTTCATTTGATCCCACACTGGCTGGTTATTCTCCCGACAGCTTTGTTGCCGGCCTAGGGGATGCCAATTTAGGGGGAGAAGACGTGGTGCAACCGTGGGGACAACCCAATTATTCGGGGGCAAAAATCTTCTTTAACACGGCTTATGACATCAGTGACAAGATGAAACTTTATGCCTTTGGTAACTACTCTGAGAGTGAAGGTGACGGCAGTTTTTACTACCGCTACCCTGGCAACGGTACGATTGAGAATTTACGCGAAGAAGACGGCTCAGTATACAGCCCCTTAGAAAAATACCCGGGTGGTTTTACCCCAAGGTTTTTTGGCGAGATCACTGATCTGTCGTTCCTTGGCGGCCTATCGGGGGAGTTCGAAGGTGGCATGACCTATGACTTCAGCGGTCGTTTTGGCTCAAACAAAATTGAATACACCTTAAAAAATACCATCAACCCGTCCATGGGGCCGGATTCACCGACTTCGTTTCACCCAGGGGATTTAATCAACGAAGAATTGCAATTTTCTGCTGACTTTACCAAATATTTTGAATTGGGTTTTTACTCCGATTTACTTTTTGCTTTTGGTGCGACCTACATGGAAGAGAGTTATGAGTTAGTGGGGGGGGACGCTGCATCGTATTCACCGGGCCCTTATGCAACGCAAGATCCTTGGGACTTGTGTGATGGAAACGTAGCAACCGCAAAAGGCTTAGCGGTGATTGCCAATGGTTCATCGTTAAATTGTGCAAATAGCGATGATCCGGTTTACCGCGTGGTTGGGGTTGGTTCCAACGGTTTCCCTGGTTATTCCCCAGAATTCTCCGGTAAATATGATCGTGACATGCAAGGGATTTACGTGGACTTTAGCGCAGATGTAACGGCAGAGTTATATCTACAGGCGGCAATGCGTTACGAAGACTACTCTGATTTTGGCTCTGAATTAGTGGGTAAGGTGGCGTTTAAATACACCTTAAACGATGACTTCAATATGCGTGGTTCGGTGGGCACAGGGTTCCGTGCTCCAACCCCAGGTCAACAAGGTACAACCAACGTATCAACCCGACTTCCCAATGGTATTCCGGTTGCCACGGGTTTATTCCCAGCCATCAGTAATGTAGGACAGGCTTTGGGGGCTAATCCATTAACCCCGGAAAAATCACTCAACTATACCTTGGGTGTGACTGGAAGCTTGGACGACGTTAATATCACCTTAGACTTCTATCGTATTGAGCTTGAAGATCGCTTTTACGCGGTATCGACTTTGGATGTATCAACGGATCCTACCAGCGGTGATGCCTACCAAAACTTCCTAAAACTCGATGCGGCCGGTGTAGTTGGAGCTAACTCCATTGGCGGTGTTAACTTTTTCCAAAATGCTTTTGATTCGGTGACTCAGGGCATGGATTTTGTCGCCACCTATACCCTCGACGACACGGTATTTACCGCTTCGCTAAACTACAACAAAACCGATATTGACTCAGATGCTTCTGCATATCTGAATGCCGAAGATCAATACGATCTTGAAAATGCGACGCCGGATTGGCGTGGTGTGATCTCGGCGAAACACAGCTTTGATTTGCTCAGCATCTTAGTGCGCGCCAACTACTACGGTGCTTATGTTAATGCCATTGATTCTGCAGCAACGATCAAACAAGAGTATGGGGCGACGGTGTTTTTTGACCTGGAAGCCAACTATCAGTTGAGCGAAAGTCTGAGCATTGCGGCTGGTGCACGTAATATTTTTGACGAATATCCTGATAAAGATGGGGTAGACGGTAATCGCGACGATTGTTGTGGCGTGGTCTATTGGTCAAGCAATATTGTGGATTGGCAGGGTGGTTACTATTACGCTCGTCTCAACTATACGTTTTAAGCCAGGGTTAAAGAATAGAGGGAGCTGCTGACACCTTAAACTGTTAGTGGCACACCCATCGCGGCTTTTATTTGTAGTATTAAAACCTGCAGTGATGCAGGTTTTTTGTGTTTTACAGACTAGGCTAATTTAATATCGAATCTGTATTCAGCCAAGGCCACCTTTTTGTACAAATAACTTGGAAGGATAGCGCATTGCAACGATACTAACTGCAATACCGTGAGTGTGACGTGATTGATGCAAAACGACTCGATGTACTGGGGGTGTAGTGAGATTTTTTGACTTGTTGTCCAGCCCATTTCGTCTTGGTAGCTCACCACGCTACGACCAAGAGACTAATCGTCGAATTATTGTGATTAATTTGTTGGCTTTGGTGGGTGTTGTCCTGACATTTTGTTTCGGCGTCAATTCGATGCTTACCTCAAGCATGTGGATGGGCGGTGTGCTCCTTGGCATTAGTGTTACGCTTATCGTCGCAAGAAGCCTGCTTGATATGGGGCGGCCCCCAAACGAACAAACGCTACCCTCATCCTTGCTTATTATTTCATTGTTTTCACTGATGCTCTTGTTGAACGTCACGGGTGGCCGGGAAAATACCGGCACCATGTGGATCTACATCCTGTCCCCGGTGGTGTTTTTTTTCGCCGGTCTAAAAGTGGGCTTGGTCATTATCAGCTTGTTCGTTTTTCTTATTTCAATATTAATGTTTTACCCCGATGATAAATTGCTGCTCACCGCCTATACCCTTGGCTACAAAGTGCGATTCATGGTTTCGTTTGCAACCACTATTTTATTTGCGGCTATCTATGAATATGCGCGAATGAAAAATATTGAAAAATTTACCAAAATGAACGGCGAACTCAAGCACATGGCGATGAATGACGCCTTGACCGGTTTAGCGAATCGACGTTTTGCGCAAAATCAGTTGGAAAAAGAATCAGCTCGGGCAAAACGCAGCGACACCATGGTGTGTGTGTGGTCTTATGTGATATCGATAAGTTTAAAGTGATCAATGATACTTATGGCCATGATGCTGGTGACGAGGTGCTCAAATTTATCGCAAACATCATGTCTGCGTCTATTCGAGAACAAGATTTGGTGGCGCGTTGGGGGGCGAAGAGTTCATCTTTATGCTACCCAATACACCTAAGCGTGACGGCGCAATTTTGGCAGAACAAATCCGCAAAAAAATAGCAGAAAGTCTGCTGCATTATGGCAATACGGCTATTCACATTACCGCCAGTTTTGGTGTGAGTGTGTTAGATAAAAACACCGAGATCAAGCAGGCGTTAACACAAACCGATGAGGCCATGTACCTCGCTAAACGCAATGGTGGAAATCAAGTCGTTGCATTTACAGCGCTGCTCTGAAGGCCGTTCAAACCAGCTGAGGTTTTGTACAATGATTGCCCCATGTCTGCTACGTAGTGACTCGGTTAAATGCTACTATTCGCTGCTATACCTGAGTTTCCGCAGTGCCGGCCGCCTGATTGAGACTACGTGCCACAACAAACAAATAATCAGATAGACGGTTTAGATATTGTAAACAGACCTCGGGTATCGGATGGGCAGAGAGTAATTTAACCAGTTGCCTTTCTGCACGGCGGGCAACCGTTCTGCAAACGTGCGCTTGCGCCGCACACACAGTACCACCCGGTAAGATAAAATGAGTTTGTGGGCTGAGACTTGTTTGTAGGTCATCAATCAATTGTTCAAGGTTTTCAACATCTTGCCCACTCAGTGTTGTCGTGGCAGAGATGGCAAAGCCAATCTGAAACAAATTACGCTGCACATCCTCTACATTGCTGCTGAGGGTGGGGAGGGCTTGATATTTGTATTCGTTGATATAGCTAAGCAGCAGTCCAAGGTGAGCATTGAGCTCATCCAAGGTACCGTAACAATCAAGTACTGCATCACTTTTGGGTAAACGTTGCACCTTATCAACATAAATCTGAGTATGCCCTTGGTCACCACCCTTGGTGTAAATTTTCATGTTACGTCATTACCTGCGGTTATTGTTCGAGATTGTCTGACTCAATGTGATCAGGCCATGTATAACGATTGACAATCACAACCATGCCAAATAAGGGATGATCAAAATAATGTAACTGTTTACTGATCACTCGTTTGAATTGAGAAAATTTCACACTTTGCAAGTGATTCGCTTCGGTAATGTTGCCACCTAGTTGCACGACCTTGCTGGTGGTGTCTGATAACACGTTCTGCACATTCATCACAACCGGCTCTCTGAAGTCGAGGGCTGTATCGATATGCAAGTAAGGCGTACGCCCTACGTATTGTAAAAATACCTTCAAAAAACCATCGAGTTGCCACAGCGGTAAATCACTCTCATTGGCTTGCAAGGCTAAATCACTGGTCAGTGCCGCACTGTTTTGACTGAAATCCAACGGGCTATCATCGTCTAATGCAGCGTGAATGGATTTAAATAACATGGCGTTGGCTTGCTGTGGGGTTAAACCCTGCTGGTCATAAGATTCATGGTGTATCACAGACTCAGCTTGACTCAGGGAATACCCTGCTTCATGCCGCAGGTCGGAGGGTTGATACTGCTCAAGGGGATCCTTGTGCTTGGCATCTGAAGCTTTACGCCAACCGTTAGTGGAGTAGGTTTGACCGAAATTTTGCCCAGCAAATAAGCGATAACTTGCTGCTTTGTCTCGTCCAAACTTCACTTCTTGTCGCCAACCTAGATGCAATAAAGGCGCTAAATTGCGTTGTTTTGTCATGGATTTATACAAATCATTCAACCGCAATTGCTGACGTGGCAGGAGATAGGCAGAACTGGGGTCAAGCCTGTCGATACCGTCAATAATAACCGGCATCGCCGCCAACTGGCTTAGCGGAGCGGGCTGCGGTGAACGTGGCGTCATTGGGCTTTGCAGCAGTGCCACTTGGTCTTGGTAAACACAGGGCAAACGCTTAGGCACTTGCCATTCAACCCAGTCAACAAAGAGCAGGGCATCACGGTTTGACGCTTGAGTCACTTCATTGTCTGGGTCTTGTATGGACTCATCGCTGCCTTCAGCACCTTGTTGTTGTGTATCGCCATCAGCAAAAATGTCACTGCTGACCACCTGAAATTCAAAATCATCTTGTCTTGCCGGACTTGCCACTTGGCCTTTGCTACTAGGCTGTGGTGAATTGCTGCCCTGATTGTTTTCCTCTGACCCGTCTAATTGTGTCACTTCGTCGACAGGCTCGGGCAAGACAAAACCTTTTTCGTATTCTGCCAGTTTTTTTGCTTGAGCTGAGGCTTCACAAAAATCTAACCCAGCACGTAAGTAACTGAGGTCAGGTTGCAGGAAAGGAGTCAGTAAATCACGATCGGCCTGTGGCACGGCGGTCAAGGGATGCTCGGCAAATTTCTCTGCCAAGTCAGCTAGGCCTGCGTCTCGTTTAAAAACAATGACTTCGATATCAAACCACCAATCCAAACCACTGGTTTTGGCACTGCTGCAAAACGGTAATAACAGGGCAAACAAGGCCAGCGATAAGCGATATCGTTTAACCGGTGGTTGTGTACACAAAGAAGCACAAAAGTTTGGCATTAAGCGGCTCGTAATTGTTGGCTGAACTGACTCAGCATATCGGTGACCAGTTTAAGTCTATCTGTGCCAGATTCAACCGCTAGACTGAATTTCAGTTTTTGCGGGCCATCCAGTTTGTAGATCCGCGACTGGCTCTGGATCAACCGAATAATAAAACCCGGATCAATGCGAGTATTGGCGGAAAATTCCACCATTCCACCGTTGGCATGGCCTTCAATTTTACTGATGCCGATGACTTTGGCCTGCAATTTTAGTTGGGCAATGGTGAGCAAATTTTTCGCTGCCGTAGGCAACAAACCAAAGCGGTCGATTAATTCTACCTGTAACTCATTAATGGCGCGCTCATCTTTGCAACTTGCCAATTTTTTATACAAGGACAAGCGCGTGTTCACATCGTTTATGTAGTCATCTGGGAATAAAGCAGGAATACGTAAATCGATGTCTGTTTGGCTTGCCAATACACTGTCTAAAGACGGTTCACGGCCTTCTTTGAGGGCTTCTACCGCTTGTTCTAACATTTCCATGTACAAGGTAAAGCCGATGCTGGAAATCTGGCCACTTTGATCCTCACCAAGCAATTCTCCCGCACCACGAATTTCCAAGTCATGGGTAGCGAGGGCAAAACCGGCACCTAATACTTCTAAGTTGGCGATGGCGTCGAGGCGTTTTACCGCGTCTTTGCTCATGCGTTTAGGATGTGGCGTTAACAAATAGGCATAGGCTTGATGGTGAGAACGTCCTACTCGACCACGTAGCTGGTGTAACTGTGCCAGACCCAAATGATCGGCCCTGTCCATGACAATGGTATTGGCCGATGGTACGTCGATACCCGTCTCGATTATGGTGGTACATAACAACACATTAAAACGTTGATGGTAAAAGTCAGTCATGACTTTTTCTAGTTCCCGTTCACGCATTTGACCATGGCCAATGGCAATGCGGGCTTCGGGTACAATTTCACTGATCTCTTGCGCCACTTTTTCGATAGTTTCGACTTCATTGTGCAAGAAATAAACCTGACCGCCACGCAAGATCTCCCGCATGATGGCTTCACGGATCAAGTCGTCATTGCGCTGCTGCACAAAGGTTTTAATCGCCAATCGTTTAGCGGGTGGCGTAGCAATAATCGACAAGTCGCGCATGCCGCTTAGGGCCATGTTTAAGGTACGTGGTATGGGAGTGGCCGTGAGCGTCAGAATGTCAACATCGGCGCGCAGGGCTTTGAACTTCTCTTTTTGGCGCACGCCAAAACGGTGTTCTTCGTCGATGATCACCAAACCAAGTTCGGCAAATTTGATGTCGTCTTGCAATAATTTATGGGTGCCAACCACGATGTCTACTTTACCGGCTGCAATAGCGTCCACTACCTGTTTACTGTCTTTACTACTCACAAAACGTGACAACACTTCAATGCGAAACGGGCAATTAACAAAACGGTCTTTAAAATTCTCAAAGTGTTGCTGGGCAAGCAGGGTAGTGGGCACTAAAATCGCGACCTGTTTTCCTTGATTGGCGGCAATAAACGCGGCACGCATGGCGACTTCCGTTTTGCCAAAGCCGACATCACCGCAGACTAAACGGTCCATGGCATTAGCCGAGCCCATATCTTGCAACACGGCGTTAATGGCTTTTTGTTGATCGAGGGTTTCTTCAAAAGGGAAGCTATCACAAAAAGCTTGGTACTCGTCCCAAGCAATTTTGTAGGCATAGCCGGGTTTGGCCGCGCGCCGCGCATAAACATCAAGCAGTTGCGCCGCTACATCGCGTACTTTTTCAGCGGCTTTTTTCTTGGCCTTGATCCAGGTATCGGTACCAAGATGATGCAGCGGCGCATGGTCAATATCGCCACCACTGTAGCGACTGATCAAGTGTAATGAAGCAACCGGTACATACAACTTCGCTTCTTTGGCGTATTCGATGGCCAAGTATTCAGTGGTCACTCCGCCAGCATCCAAGGTTTGTAAACCCAGGTAGCGCCCAACACCGTGATCTAAGTGCACGACAGGCTGACCGATAGCCAGTTCAGCAAGATTGCGAATAATCGCGTTTTCATCGGTGGCTTGGCGTTTATCTCGCAAGCGGCGCTGACTGATTTTATGCCCGAGCAATTCGGTTTCGGTGATGAAGGCGATAGATTGTTTGCCTTCTTGCACAATAAAACTGTGCTCCACCATGCCCACCGTCATGCCAATGGGCGCATCGTCTTTGAGAAAGTCGCTGAAATGTTGACTGTTTTTTGGTTTGATCCCGGCCTTCGCTAAGATTTCTAATAGGCCTTCACGACGACCGGCCGACTCAGCGCTGAACAGAATCCGAATATGTTGTTTCTGCCATTCCAACACTTTTTGTTTGAGTTTACTCCACGGCTCTTTGGCTTGTGGGTTGAGTGAGATATCTCCTAAACCTTGGGTGCTGAACTGAAACTGGCCGCTTTTGCTGTCTTCGCTGCCAGTGCTGGTGGCATGGTTTGCTAAATTGATCCGAGGCCACGCTTTGAACCCAGCAAACACCTCTTCGTGGCGCATGAATAAATCAGCAGGATGCAACAAGGGGCGCGCTAAGTTGTATCGTAACTGCTCATAGCGTTTGTTAACGTCGGTCCAATAGAATTCGCAAGCAGAAGACAAATCACCTTGCATGACAAGCATGGTGTCAGGATGCAGGTAGTCGAACAGGGTGGCCGTTTGTTTAAAAAACAAGGGCAAGTAATATTCGATACCCCCAGGCATCGCGTTTTTACCCACTTGATAATAAATCGATTCTTTGCTGTTGTTGGCCTCGAATTTTTCTAAGTATTGCTGGCGAAACAATAAGTTAGCGTCTTTGTCTGTGGGAAATTCGCGGGCGGGTAACAAACGAATTTCGCTGACTTTATCCCCGGAACGTTGGGTTTCTGGATCAAAGTGGCGAATGCTATCTACTTCGTCATCAAACAGGTCAATGCGGTAAGGATGTCGACTGCCCATGGGATAGAGATCGATGATACTGCCACGGATAGAAAATTCACTGTGACTCATGACCTGATTAACATGCAAATAGCCGGCACGCTCCAAATTGCTGCGAAATTGGCTGATGTCGAGTTTTTCTCCGGTTTGCAAGATCAACAAATACTTAGCGAGATAGTCAACCGGTGCCATACGCAACATGAGGGTAGCGATGGGTACGATAAAAATACAACGGGCATGTTGAGTCAGACGAAATAAGGTTTCGAGGCGTTGGGAAACGATGTCTTGATGCGGTGAAAAATTATCGTAAGGCAGGGTTTCCCAATCAGGAAACAGCTGCACATCAATAGCCTGGCCGGTTAAAAAATAACCTAATTCTTTTTCGAGTTTAATCGCCGTTGGGGTGTCGGCGGTGACCAATAACAGTGGGCCTTGTAATTGTTTGGCGGCATTGGCCACGGCCAAAGCCAAACTGCTGCCTTGCAGGTTTTGCCAATGAATGACGTCATTTTTTTGTTTGTTTTTATTGGCGGGCAGCGGTGGATTGAAAATACTTAAGGTCATTAATGTTGTTCGTTCTTTTGTTGCTTGAGTTTACGTAAATTGACAGCTTGAAAGTGCAAACTTGCACGTACAAGCAGGTCTTGGTCTTGTTCACGGATACAAGTGAAAAGCAGCGACACATGATTCATGCCGTTCACTTCAATTGTATCAATGGCTTCTGCATAACAAAAAATAGCCGCGGATTCCTCGGGAATAAACAACCTCAGCTCCACGATGCTACCCACAGCAATAACATGCTCACTGCGCATCACGATGCCCGCACCGCCAAAGCGTTCAGCCGTATACAAGGCAGTCCGGTCGGTTTGTTGTTGGAGAATCAATGACATCATTAAGTCGATTTTACGTGACTGCTGGTTAATGATCTCCACGAGTTCATTGGCGTGGTCGGCTAATCCCCGCAAACTGCGCAGGCTTTTGCTTTCAATGCTCGCCAGTTCACTGGCCACCTGAAAAGCATGGGGCATGTGCTGCACCAGCTCATCCACTTCGGGTAGTTCAAAGTCCGCGTCCATTACGCGCAGATTCGCCTGAAGATCATGTTTGATCATGAAATAAGCTTCAAATTGTTGTTGTTTATCTCTGGCGGGTGAATCTTGCATGACGTCTCCGAACATTGGGTAATGGCATTAGCAAACCTTGGCAACAAGTGCGTAACAGGGCCAAATACCAAGCTTTGTCACTGACCAAGCGTAGCGCCCTTGTGAGTGACCAGACAAGCACGTATTATTCATGAACATTGGTTGTATACCAACACTAAACCACTAATTATATTTGATTTTTGCCACCGACGAGTTGTGCTCTGAATGTACTATCCACTTTCCGCCTTTATTGGCTTGCGTTATGCCAAAGCCGCCAAAGGCAGCCATTTTATCGCCTTCATCAATTTGTTCTCTGTCATCGGGATTGCGGTGGGATTAATGGCCTTGATCACCGTACTAGCGGTGATGAACGGCTTTGAAGGTGAGCTAAAAATGCGCAACTTGGGCATTACACCGCATATCTTGGTGGAACACAAAGCAACTCAGCCTGCAACAGCAGTGGATTTTAGCCACTATCAGGACGTGCTGGCCCAAGCTGAACAGCTTGATTACGAAGGTTTGGTGCAAAGCCCTACTGCCTTACAAGGTGCCATGATCCAAGGCATTGATCCCAAGGTGATGAGTGAACATTCAGTGATTGCCCAAAACATGTTGGTGGGTAGCTTAAACAAACTACAAGCCGGCGAATACGCTGTAGTGATTGGCCATGCTCTGGCGCGTAAACTTAATCTTACTGTCGGTGATAAAACCCGTTTTTTTGCGGCAAAAAATAGTTTTTTTGGGCCCTTTGGTCGCCAATACAATCAACGCTTGTTTACGGTAGTGGGCTTGTTTGATATGGCCTCTGCCTTGGACGACAAAGTGGTGTTGATGAATATTGACGATGCCGCCAAACTCATTCGTCGCCAAGCCAGTGATGTGTCCCGCACGCGGCTGTTTTTAAACGATGCCTTTGCTTATCTGCCTATTGTTGAAGATTTACAACAACAAGGCTACCGCACAACAGATTGGCGAACGGTGCAAGGGGCGCTGTTTGATGCGGTAAAAATGGAAAAGAACATGATGTCCTTGATGTTGTTGCTGATCATTGCCGTTGCCGCTTTTAACATTGTCTCAGCCTTAGTGATGGTAGTGACCGAAAAACAAGGGGATATTGCCATTTTGCTGACCCAGGGCATGCCTCGGGGCAAAATCATGCAGATTTTTTTGTTCAACGGCTTGTACAACGGGGTAAAGGGCACCTTGTGGGGCCTCGCTGCTGGGCTGTTGTTAGTCAGTCAGCTGAACAATGTTTTGAAGCTATTTAATATCCCCATCTATTTGGGCCCCAATGGCCAGGGATTACCCATCTTGCTCGATTGGCAGCAAGTGACGCTATTGGTCGTTGTGTCATTGTTGTTGTGTTTTGTGGCTAGCTTGTATCCTGCTTATCGGGCGTTAACGGTACAACCGGCTAGAGCATTAAAATACGAATAACAGATTATTCTTGCGATGCGCATAGACCTGACGGCAAAAGCGTAGATACCCAAATAAGCGGCAGATACAACATTCAGTAAGAATTAAACCCACCGGCATGGCGCCTAAGTGGGAGCTTACTTTGCTGTTGAACTGATCTGAAAGGGTAATGCCATGCCTGCATCAGCTCGCCAAACACTAATCTCCCGCAAAAACGCTGAAACTCGTATCTTCAGCTTGTTTGGGTATATACTAGCTGACTTTATATTTTGACTTATTCACCCCAACGCTTGCTCTACAGGCAAGGTATTAGAAAGGTTTGTACGCTATGGAAAAAACGTTTATCACCGCCCAACAATTGTTAGAAGATTCCTTTCGTGTGGCGGCACAGGTTTTTGAGTCAGGTTTCAGACCGACGTTTATTATTGGTATTTGGCGCGGCGGCGCACCGATAGGGATTGCCGTGCAGGAATATTTTGATTTTAAGAAAGTCGAAACGGACCATATTGCGGTGCGTACTTCGTCTTATTATGGTATCGACCAGCAAAGTAAAACCATCAAAGTTCACGGTTTACACTACCTCATCGAAAATGCCAACGCAGAAGATACCTTGTTAATCGTTGACGATGTATTTGATTCTGGACGCAGTGTGGATGCCCTGATCAAACAAATTAAAAAGTTATCTCGTGCCAATATGCCCCACGACGTGCGTATTGCTACCCCTTACTATAAACCTAAAAATAATAAAACTGAGCTGGTCCCTGATTACTATGTGCATACCACTGATGAGTGGTTAGTTTTTCCCCATGAAATTGACGGATTAACGCCGGATGAAATCATCAAAGGGAAAACCGATTTGGTCAACGTTATGCATTTGCTAAAGTAAGGGCAAAGGCATTTGCTTATGCATTTGTTGAGGTATCGGCAGATACATTACAACGCAGCGGGGCATACCTCAAACGTTGGCATGCATAGTTAACAGAAACGGAGACACTAAACATGAATCAAGCACCAGAATACTGGGGTATGTCAGCCAAATCGTATTGTATGCTCATTCATTTGAGTCAGCTTTCCAGTATCGTCGCCCCTGGTTTGGGGTTTGTGATGCCATTGGTGATGTGGGTGGCCAACAAAGACAAAAACGAAGAGATTGATCAACATGGCAAAGTTACCCTTAATTGGGTAATAAGTTTGGTGATTTACAGCATTATATGCGGCGTGCTCACGTTGATATTTATTGGTGTAATCGGGTTTATCGTATTGGCATTGCTTAACTTTTTGTTTGCCATCATTGCTGCTGTTAAGGCCAATAATGGTGAATTGTGGCGCTATCCTTTAAGTATTAGCTTTCTTAAATAAACTGTTTAACTTCGCTCGAATGCTGGAAGAATGAAGACGCGAATACATAGTGCCGCATTCGAGCAATGTTCCTGATGATGACGCTCTAAGTCTATTTGAGTTGTGCAAATAATAAATTCACTTGTTGAATAAAAGCACGGTTGGCTGGTGTGTCATGGCAGACCACTGCTTCGGCTGCAGAATAAATGGCATCACCGTAGAAGTAGCGTTCCTCAGGAACATTCATTAATGCTAGCGCTCCTTGAATGTCAGGCAAATAGCCTATTACCCCATCCACTCTGCCTTTATTCAAAAACTGTAGAGTGGCCTGCTCATCTTCAAGTTCCACGTATTTGGCCTGTATTTTTTGACGAATATTACCGTAGGTAAACCCGCGGTGAATCGCAATGATTTTGTTGCTGAAGTCAGCAGCCTCTTTATAGGGTTTTAAACTAAAAATGTAGGCCTTTACGTGCGTTAAAGGCATACTTTCAATGAGCGTGTTTGAGTCAGGTATAGTTGTTTTACTCGCAGGGAAAAGACAGCTAATCACATCTTTATCGAACAGTCGTTGGGCTCGAGCGGGGGGCGAATATACTAACTCTAGGTCTGGATTAATGATTTTCAGTTTATCCAGTACATCATTGTAGGGCCCGGCTTGTTCTTTTTTACTGCTCAATACATTGGGAATTTCAGATACGCCAATGACAATAGATTTTTGCTCAGCACTGGCTTTAATAGCAAGCACAAACAAGGTGCTGAAGCACAGGATAACGCTAAATTTTCCAACACCTTGCATAGAGTATTTCTCTCTTCGCCCGAAAACGTTAGTTTTGACCTCGGTTTATAATAGCTAATGTTTACTGCATTTAAGCTCAAGCGCAATAAATGAATTTTATTGAGGCGTTTTAATCTCAAACTGCGAATTCAACGTAGCCCACATTGCATTTGCCCAAACGAGAAAACGTCTAACATGTTTACACCTGCGGAAACCTCAAGAATCATTGAAATGGCGTGGGAAGACCGTACGCCCTTTGAGGCGATTAAACGTCAGTTTGGCCTTACAGAGCCAGACGTGATTTTATTGATGCGCCACCAGTTGAAACCCAGTAGTTTTCGTTTGTGGCGTAAACGGGTATCTGGCCGAGATTCAAAACATTTAAAATTGCGCAATCCAGCCATTAGTCGCGGTTATTGTGCTACCCAATACAAACAGCGTTAAGGGCAAGTTGACTAAGGTGTGGTCAGTAAATGTGAGTGGCTGCACTTACTGAAAATGCTTAAGTTTGTGCTGGTGTAACCACTCAATATTGGCTGCTTGCAAAAAGGCGTCATCGAGCAAGGCAGCAAAAGCTGATGCCCACGCTAATTTAGGTGACACAGCGACATAAAAAGGGTTTGTGGCTAAACAACCCACTTCCTTGACGGGGCGAGATGTACTTGATCTTAGCTGCCATTGCACCACATTAATATCCGCAATGAATACATCAATTCTTTGTTTATCAACGAGTGCAATTAAACGGCCGAGGCTATGTTCTCCGGCCAATTGCACCACATTTTTGTTACTGGCATCGTTAACAAAACTATCAACAGGTTCGCCATAGCCATAACCAGAAATTCCCCCTAATACGATTTTTTTTAATGAATCGCGACCCATATACTGCCAAGCAGTGTTTTGTTTTGCATAAAAGCACATTTGATAAGTCATCACCGCTTGCTGAGTGAACAATAAATTTGGCGCTTCTGCCGGCACTGCGGTCAGCAAACCAAACTTGTTACCATTGTTGACTTCTTGCACAGCTCGTGAAAACGGGAAAAAAGCCACGTGTAAACTATGGCCATGTTGTTGCAGGATGTATTGCAAGTAATCCACTACCAAACCCTTTTCTTTAGGGTCTTGTTCACAGGAATAAGGGCACCAATCCGTCGCGGCGAGTTCAATTTTTACAGGCATACTTTGCCCGTAACAGGGCATCAGAAAATGAATTATGCAAACTAGCTTGGTTACCCATAGCCAACAAGAACGCCTGTGGAAAGTTCGACGTTTGCATAATAAAGGGGCGTAAAAACCGCGTAAATTATAGAGCATCAAGATAAACATCCATGGTAACGCTACAAGATGGTGAATAAACCTGGGTGTAAAAGCCAAGTTAATGATATTTCATGGCGCACCATGTGAAAAAAATAGGTTTGCATCACCCACTAACTTTAGGTAGAAATTAACAAGATAACAATGTGTTAAATGTATATAGGCACTGAATAAAATACACATTGTAGAGATAGCATTAACGTGGTCAGCGTCATACCTGATAATTAGACAAATAAAATCGGTCTCGGAGAGACACCATACCATGTTGAATAAAGTCGGCGTCGCACAAAAAGATAATCAGGCAATCATCATCGATAACCCAAGTAAATACATGACAATGACTTACACATTGTCATTGCTGGTTATCGCGGTATTGTCACTTATCGTGCATTTGTTACTCGACTCAGTCATAGAGCAGCAGAGTCAAACAGGCAAGATCGTGAATGTCAGTGGGCAACAACGCATGCTGTCGCAGCGTGCGAGTTTATTAACCGTTGAATATTTAACAACAGGCTCTTTGCAGGCAAAAAAGGACGCCGCGGATACTGTGGCTAAAATGCTCAGCAATCATGAGTTTTTGATCAACTATCAAAATGAAGCGGGCAAAGGTTTATCAAAAGAACTGTATCACATGTATTTTGAACCACCGTATGAGGTGGATCGATTGGTTAAGTTATTTGCCTCAGACATCGACAAGGTTCTCAACAACCCGCCGCCTGCCTTCCAGTCTGCCGACACCATATTGAATGCCGACTTCGCTAGATTAGCGAAAAATACCTTACTCACAAATTTGCATGCAGTGGTGCAACAATATGAGGACGAAAGCAAGATGAGGATTGCGGAGCTGCGGTTTGCACAAAATATCGTTTTCATGGTCATTATTTTCACTATTTTGGTGGAAGCCCTGTTTATCTTCAGGCCAATGGTGTCGAAAATTAGTAATTTTGCTAAACGTCTGCAGTATGACGCCAACTATGATGCCTTATCCAAAGTGTTTAATCGACGCGCCTACAACTTGCTTGCCAAACGCACCTTTGACTTATCCCTGCGACATCAACATCCCTTAACATTGATTCTGGCTGATATCGATTTTTTCAAAAAGGTCAATGACATACACGGCCATGCAGCGGGTGATAGTGCCATCAGTTGGGTAGCACAAAACTTTAAAAAAATGTCGAGAGAAACAGATATTCTGGCGCGCATCGGCGGTGAAGAATTTGCCATTGTGTTACCCGAAACTGAATTTTCTGCGGCCCTTCAAGTAGCAGAAAAATTTCGCGTGGCAATTGAGCAAACGCCTTTGCTATTTGAAGAAAAGTCTATTCCTATAACCATGAGTTTTGGTGTTAGCGCCAGACAGCAGCATGATACATCCATTGAACAGATTTTGGCCCGAGCCGATAGCGCCTTGTATACCGCCAAAGGTGCGGGGCGAAACTGTGTCAAGTCAGCTGAATAACGGGTAAGGGAAACATTACATATTTCTCGGACGATTGGGCAGGGTGTGACGTTGAAGAACGCGCTGGCCCTCAGCTTGCACGTCGTCGCGTTTCTGAAAGGCCCATAGCTTGTCCCGAGCGGCTTTAGCCCGTTGTTCCAAATCAATGATGGGCAAGGGGTAATCAACGCCCAGTTGTAGACCATACATTTGTTGTTCCATTGCGGTGAGTTGCCACGGTTGGTGGATCAGCGCAGTGGGTAAGGCCTGTAGTTCAGGGACCCACTGACGAATAAAGTCGCCGTCGGGATCACGTTCTAATGACTGTTTTAAGGGGTTGTACAGGCGGATCAAATTGATCCCCGTCACAGCAGCCTGCATTTGAAACTGTGGGTAGTGAATGCCCGGTTCAAAGTCTAAAAACAAGCTGGCTAAATGCACCACGCCACGCCGCCAGTCCACGTCTAATTGGTGACACAGAAAACTCACCAACATAGAGCGCATGCGAAAATTAATATAGCCAGTTTGTTGCAAGCAGCGCATGCAGGCATCAATCAAGGGAAAGCCAGTTTGCCCGTGTTTCCAGGCTTCAACATAAACTAGGGCTTGCGCCGAATCATCGTAACAATAATGGGTATAGGCACGATTAACCGGCAAAAATTCCATGCTGTCTTCACTTTCAAACTTTTGAATAAAGTGACAGTGCCACTGCAAGCGAGCGCCAAAGGCTTGTAAGGTCTGAGACCACCCCGATCTATGCCTTTGCCGCTGAGTAAACTGATACACTTGGCGCAAGCTTATATTGCCAAAAGCCAAATATGGCGACATACGTGAACAGGCCTGACGACTTCTGCTTGGACTAGATATAGCGCGGGCATAACCCTTGCCACGCTCTTTAAAAAAGCTATGCAAGGTATGCCACGCACGTTTTTCGCCACCCAATTGAAATTGACGTGGGGCATGTTGCCACTCGTCAGGTATCTCAGTCGTTTGCCAAGCAAATACAGGGTGGCCGCTATCAACAAACTGTGCTGAGCGTAAATCGAGGTCAAAACAGGGCTGCTGCATTTGCTTTTCCCAGTTTGCCTGCCAATGTTGACGGCGCCGCAAGCCACGTAATACGCCTGCATAGAGGCTTTCGTGCCAACTAATACCCCGGGCTTTGAACCAGCTTTGCATCTGCACATCGCGGGCAAAGGTGTTGGCTAAGCCTACTTCTTGATGACTAAAAACCTGATGAATATTAAACCGTGTATGTAGGGCGCAAAAAGCCTGTTCAGCGTCCTGTTTGAGCACCAATACTTGTGTATTTGTTACGGATAATTGTTCATTCAGGTCAAGCAAAGACTGCCAAATAAAGCGCCAATGGCGCAGGCTGTAATGGGGATCGTCAAGGAGCATGGGTTCAAGCAAATACAGCAACAAAATAGGCTGACCCTTAGACGCAGCCAATACCAAGGGTTGATGGTCATGCAGACGTAAGTCGCGTTTTAACCAAACAATGGTCACGGCCTGTTGTGAGGCTTTTTGTGGGCTGGACAGCTTATCGTTCAAACGGCAAGTCTTGCAAAAAATTGAGTTAAGCTTAGCTCTACACTATGTGAAAAAGCCTAAAGCAGATCAGAAATTTAGCTGATCTTACTGCGGCACAGCATTCTCTGCCATACTCACGGTTTACAAGTGGGGGGCCTTGCATCATGGATGCTTCGTTATTGTTGTGGAGTGTGCTGTTTGGCGCTATCGGCGGCGGCTTTTTTCTCTATGGTAAAAAACAAAAAGCCGTAGTGCCACTGGTCGTTGGCTTAACACTCATCGTCTTGCCGTATTTTATTAGCCATGTTGGTTTGTTATTGCTGGTTGGGGCAGGGCTGGTAGTACTGCCGTATTACCTGCGCCTGTAGTTGCCCAACATCAGTCATGTTAGTCGCTAATCTAGAGTGCGCTTGTAACGACTCACCGCCACCAGACCTACCACTAAGATGAAGGCTGTGATAGCCAGTAATTCAAACTTGACTGTGTTTAATTGTGCACCTTTTAACATCACACCCCGCACAATCCGTAAAAAATGCGTGAGTGGCAGTACTTCACCCAAATACTGTGCCCACACTGGCATACCACGAAACGGAAACATAAAACCTGAGAGTAGTAAGGAGGGCAGAAAAAAGAAAAACGTTAACTGCATGGCCTGCATTTGCGATTTGGCAATGGTTGAAAAGGTAAAACCCAGCGCTAAATTTGCTACAATAAACAGCGCAACAGCACTGATTAACAAAGTCATAGAGCCAATAAACGGCACCGCAAACAAGTAATGTGCTGCCAGCAAAATGATGCAGGTTTGTACCGCACCCACCGCAATATAAGGACAAATCTTACCTATCATCACCTCCAAGGGTTTGGCGGGCATGGCCAGCAAGTTTTCTAAGGTACCTTGTTCCACTTCACGGGTCATGGCCATGCCAGTAATCATCACCATGGTCATGGTAATGATCACACCTAACAATCCCGGCACGATGTTGTATTGCGTCAACCCTTCAGGGTTGTAGCGACGATGCACAATCAATTCCACCGGCGAGGCTTGTGCACTTAGCTCGGCTAAACCACCTTTCAATTCATGGCGCAGGGCACTGTCAATCATGGTTTGTGCGCGATTTACCGCGTTCGATGAGGCAGAAGGGTCAGAGGCATCAGCCTCAATTAACAGTTGCGGCCGTTCACCCTTGATTAGCTGGTGAGTAAAGCCACTGGGGATGGTGACCACAAACGATACTTTTCCCTCGGCCAATAAACGTTCACCTTCTGCGTGATCAGTCAGTGAATAACGTAATTGATAATAATCAGAATGCTCCAAGGCACTTAGAATGCTGCGTACTACTGGGGATTGTTCTTCGGTTATCACAGCGGTAGGCAGGTGTTTAGGATCCGTGTTGATGGCATAGCCAAACAACATGAGTTGCATGAGGGGCACACCTAACATCATGGCAAAGGTCATGCGGTCACGGCGCATTTGAATAAGCTCTTTATTCGCAATGGCCAATAAACGCGCCACGCTGGCCATAAAAGACGCTGAAACCGAGCTCATTGGTAAGCCCTTTGGTCGTTACCGGCTTTATTCATCAAAGCAATAAACACATCTTCTAAACTAGGGTCGACCTGTTGCCAGCTAATGTTGGAGGTAACCGTTTGAATAGCCGCCAACAGTGCTGCCTGCTCGTATCCACTGACATGCAGCGCCGCGCCAAAATAAGCCGCGTGGGCAACGGCAGGTTGCGCTTTGAGTTTTTCAATGGCAAAACGCACTCCGTCATCGTGCGCTTTGTAGGTGAATAATTTGGCATCAGCAATAATTTGCGCCACCGTGCCTTGCGTAATTAAGTTGCCGTGAGCTAGATAAACAATACGATCACAACGCTCTGCTTCATCCATATAATGGGTAGACACCAGCACCGTTAATCCGGCTCTGGATAAATGATGAATTTCGTCCCAGAAGTCGCGCCTTGCCTGCGGATCGACCCCTGCAGTGGGTTCATCTAATAACAGTAATTTAGGTTGATGCATGGTAACGGCGGCCAGTGCTAGGCGTTGTTTCCAACCCCCCGACAACTCACCGGCGAGCTGTTTTTGCCGTTGACTCAGGCCGAGTTTTTCCAGGGTGTTATCCACCCGTTGGCGGCGTTGGGGTAACTGGTACAAACGCGCCACAAAATCGAGGTTTTCGCGAATACTTAATTCATTCCAAAAGGAAAACTTCTGTGTCATGTAGCCAGTTAAACGCCGAATATCACGAGCGTGACGGCTGATGTCGTAACCAAGGCACTGGCCTTCACCTGCGTCGATATTCAACAAGCCGCAGATCATCCGAATGGTGGTGGTTTTGCCTGAGCCATTGGGGCCAAGAAATCCCCACACTTGACCACTAGGTAATTGGATATCAACGCCATTTACCGCGATTTTGTTACCAAAGCGTTTCACCAATCCATGCACGTCTACGGCTAATTCACTCACGACAGATGTACCTTGACGGGCAAACCAGGGCGCAAGTTTGTGGCTCTGGGAGCGTTGGTCGATGGCCGCTGATCTAGCCCTTGCAACCTAGCTTCCACTAAAAACAACAGTTTCTGCCGGTTTTCCTGATCGTAAATCACCGGTGGGGTGAATTCTGCTGAGTCAGCAATATGAAATACGGTGGCCTGAAAAGATTGCTCACTGCCGTCTGCACTCACCTCAACAGTTTTGCCAACCGCCACCTTGATTAATTCAGCTTGTGGCACAAAAAACCTCACGATTAAACCGTCTTTGGGCATCAAGGCAACGACAGGCTTACCGGCTGTCACGTATTCACCTTGGCGGTAAAATACTTCTTCCACCATGCCCGCTACATTCGCCTGAACTCTGCGCTGAGCGAGTGACCACTGAGCTTGGCTGAGCGCTGCTTGAGCTGCTTGTTCACCCGCTTCAGCACTGGCCAGCAATTCTTCTCGCGCCCCCAGTTTTGCTACCGCTATGCTGGCATCAATAGCCTGCAAATTGGCTAAACTGCTGGCGTGGTTACTTTCCACTTCGGTGGCTTTTGCGGCGGGTGCTAGACCTTGTTCTACCAAATCTAGCCAACGACTTTGCTCTTGTTTTGCAAAATCCACGGCAACTTTAGCTTGCTTTCGTTGGGCATAAAGTTCGTCTAACTCTTGTACCCGCGCGCCTTGTTGGCTATTGCGTTCTTCAGCTTGGGCTTGGATCAGTCGAGCCATGGCTTCTTGCACTTGCGCTTGTTGTTGCTCGTCGTCGAGTTGAAAAGCCAAATCACCCACTTGCAGCTCTTGGCCTGCCTGCAAGGCTTGTTGGGTTAACCAACCAGATTGTGGAGCGGCAATGTAAATCAGCTCGGCTTCGACATAACCAGTAAAATAATCGGGTGTTTGTTTGGGTTGGCAAGCACTCAACATACACACGGTAGTGAAAATGAAAGGTAAAGAATAAAAGCCTAGGTTGTGCTTAAACATGGTGTGCCTCGGGTTGAGAACCAAGCTCAGGTTTAGTGGCCAGAATTAAGAGTAAATTATTGGTGTGAAGTTGCAGCAGTGCATCTAAATCCAATTTAGCTTGCTGATCAGGTAGGCCATATTCATCGGCTTCGAACACCATGCGCCAAATTACCGAAAAAAGAATGGGCGCCACCACCAAGCGGGCGCTCAGTGCAGTATCAAGGCAGTACCAATGTCCTTGTTGCACACCTTTTTGCAACAGACTATCGATGAGGGTAAACACGCGGTCTAGCACTTGCGTACGATAAAAACTCACCAGATCAGGAAAGGCTTTACCGTCGGCGATGATCACTTTCACGATTCGCGGGAGGGGCGAGTGGCGAATCACCCTTGTGACATTTTGCATCAGTGCTTTGAGTGCCGCAGGGGCAGGTTGATCGCCAATAGATTGCTGCAGAGTTGTTGTGAGGGTTGGCAGCGCCACTTCTTCAATCAAGGCCTTAAACAAGGCTTGTTTTGAATCAAAGTACAAATACAAGGTACCTTTACTCAGGTGCACACGCTTAGCGATATCTTGCATACGTGCAGCGCTAAAACCTTTTTCAAAAAACTCATCGAGGGCAGCCATGAGCAAACTCATGCGCCGCTGATCTTTAGCAAGGTCGGTTCTTGCCCTTTGTGCCGTATTTTGTTCATCAGATGTGAGCATGACAGTCTTCTTAAATTAAATAACTAACCGGTCAGTTATTTAAATTAATGCAAAGTAGGGAATAAAGCAAGCCTAAAATTCAACCAAGTCAAACGTGCTCGTAGCTCAACTAAACGGCTATTTGCAATTTAGGGTGGGGGAACAGTCGGCCCATTGTCGCTACTTTTCTATTACTGCTTTGTGCCAAAAAAGGCTTTTCACGGTCTACCCAATGCATGAACCCTAGTAGCAGAAATCAGGCATTTCGAGAATTGAGTCTGAACTTGTCACGATGAGCCATCACCAGACAAATAGGGCCTTTAAGTCATAGCAAACGGTCAGATTTTATACCTATTTTAAACGGATGGATAATTCGTCGAACATGGGTGATTTTTCACTGATTAATGCAATCGGCAATACCAACCAGCTAATTTTATGGCCTATCCGATTCCATCCGTCACACAGAAGATCACCGACGACTTTCACGCTGGTTACTGGTTTTCTGACTCGGCAAACAATCTAAGTGTCGAGAATGGAGTATCAATGTTACTAAAGAGAGGCATGTGAAAGGTGCTAACACACAGGTATGCAAAGTATGTCAATTGACCTCAACGCCTTTTATTTGGGGGCTTGATGACAATGCATAAAACTACTGACCCACTTCACATATGATTCGATTGTGCGTTGGGCATAACGCAGTTTGAACATCTCATCTTTTATCATGTGTAAAAATATCCATTTGGCCATCTTAGCGTCCTTACTGAAAAACTGGATATATATACAGTTATAGTAAAACTTCCGCATAACAGCAAGATTTAGGAATTATTCCGTATTTCTTTTGGCCCACCATTTTCGACAGGCAATAAAGCTAAGCTGTACAAAGGCTTACAGGCTATGTTAAAAATGACTGATGTAGAAAGGCGGAAAAGTTCCGTGTTTAAACACGGAACTTTTCCGGATATTAACATTGTTATAGCGCATTTGCCTTCCACCTATTTGCTTTTATTTCGGTGGTAACTTTTCGTTTCAAAAGTTTGTAGTTGGCTCGTGCATTTATCGGCAATCGTTTTGTCAGTTTTTATC
>Ga0210026_1000160_pt1 | contig 84651 bp, 85 predicted proteins | sample CryGeymeta201509_FD_183977 | JGI IMG/M metagenome (GOLD analysis project Ga0210026, IMG submission 183977) | Groundwater microbial communities from Crystal Geyser aquifers in Utah, USA - Crystal Geyser metaG 2015-09 (SPAdes) (version 2) | ecosystem: Environmental > Aquatic > Deep subsurface >...
TTATGTAATTAAGCTTTGGGAAAAGTTTTTGTTGCCTTAATGCATTATGGTGTTAGCAAAATTAAACTTTTTAAGTTTATAACATTATAACTTTTTAAACAGTACCTTTGCACCTTAATAAAAAAATGACAGTTACCATTAGGCGGTCATTTACCAAATAATGTATATGTTATTCAATCAATTAGGCTTATCTGAGGCCTTGCTAAAAGCAGTTAGCAAAAAAGGATATACCACACCAAGTCCCATACAACAAAAAGCCATTCCACCTATTTTAGAAGGTAAAGATATGTTGGCCTCGGCGCAAACAGGTACTGGAAAAACAGCAGGGTTTACCTTGCCGTTACTTCAATTGTTATCGCAAGGGCAACCTTTAAGACAACGCCCGGTGCGTGCCTTAGTGCTTACCCCAACGCGTGAGCTGGCAGCCCAAGTGTATGAAAATGTTAAAGAATACAGTGTGTTTCTGGACATACGGTCGGCCGTAATATTTGGCGGCGTCAATCAAAACCCACAGGTCAACTTATTGCGTCAAGGGGTTGATGTGTTGGTAGCCACACCAGGACGACTCCTCGATTTGCACAATCAAGGCATGTTATCGCTTTCAAAAGTAGAAATTTTAGTGCTTGACGAAGCAGACCGCATGCTAGACATGGGTTTTTTGCGAGATATAGAACGCATTATCAAACTCATGCCGGCCAAACGACAAAACCTGATGTTTTCGGCAACCTTTTCGACCGATATCAAAAAATTGGCACATGGTATTTTAAACCATCCAGTACATGTGGAGGCTACACCCGAAAACACCACGGTTGAAGCCATCTCACAAAAAGTTTACCGAGTGGCCAAAGGCTTAAAAACAGGCCTGATTATCAAATTAATTTCAGAATGCAACTGGAAACAGGTCTTGGTATTTACCCGTACCAAACATGGCGCCAACAAGCTTTGCGAAAAAATGCAAAGTGCCGGCATTACCGCCTCGGCCATCCATGGCAATAAAAGTCAAGGTGCCAGAACCAAGGCCTTGAGTGGGTTTAAAGCAAGCACCATTAGAGTATTGGTAGCTACCGATATTGCCGCCAGAGGTTTGGACATTCCCTTATTGCCCCATGTGATAAATTTTGAATTGCCCAACATTCCTGAAGATTACGTGCATAGAATAGGCCGAACGGGTAGAGCAGGTGCCAGTGGCGAAGCCCTATCTTTGGTCAGTGCCGATGAAACCACGTTTTTGCGTGATATTGAAACCTTGGTAGGGATGAAATTTCCAGTGGAGATTGTAGAAGGGTTTGAACCCGACCCCAATGCTTCTACCGACCCTGAAAAGAAACAACAGTGCGGCGGCGGCAACAGGTCTAAAGCCAGTTCAAGTGCCAAACAGGCCGGTGGCAATAGCTCCAGACGACGCAATACCAGTAAACGAAGATATTAACAAACGTGCAAGACCTATTAAAAGACATCATTTTAAAAGGATGTGATAAAAAAATAGCTAAAAAGGGAGACCAAGTAGGGGTTTCTTTTTATGCCTTTTTCTCCAATAAAAACGACCGCCCAGAGTTATTAATGGAAGCAGCCGAATGGTGGATCATGACCCACAAGTTAAACCATTTTGAAAAGGCTGTAAAAATTAAACGCTTAATACATGGAGACACAGGCCAATAATCCGTTACATGGCATTACTTTAAAAAAAATCGTCACTGATTTGGTGGCGCATTACGGGTGGGAATATATGGGTCATACCATCAATATCAAGTGTTTTAATGATAACCCTTCCATAAAATCCAGCTTAACATTTTTACGCAAAACCCCATGGGCACGAGCCAAAGTGGAGATTATGTATTTAAAAATGTTGAAAAGGCGATAAATTTCGTCAGCATTTAATCCATGGTGCATGATGCCAAAGGATAAAGATTTTATATCTAGGGCAAGCTCAGGCTTTTTTTGCCACGAATTCACAAATTTTCTATTATATTAAATAGCTTTAAAAAACCAACGGGTTTTCTTAATTGATAAGGTAGTTTAGAAGGTTATATACCGAAATTAAACCGCAAATCCGCCAATTATTTATTTCAAAGGCTATATTTTTTAATTAGCGAATTTGCGGTAAACAGTTTCAAAAGTTTATAAGTTTGCCCTGATTTTAAATCAAGCTTTGTTGATTTATAAATTAACAATATTTATCTTTATCAAATGCAAGAAAAACCTACCTCATTCTCTATTAAAAATTGGTCTCAAGATGACCAACCACGAGAAAAATTACTGTATAAAGGCAAAGCGGCTTTAAGTGATGCCGAGTTGGTGGCCATTTTAATAGGCTCAGGCAATAAAGAAGAAAGTGCGGTTGATTTATGCAAACGCATTTTGGCAAGTGTCGATAATAACCTAAACGCCTTAGGAAAACTATCCATCAAACAACTGATGGCCTTTAAAGGCATAGGCGAAGCCAAAGCCATCACCATTGTGGCGGCTTTAGAGTTGGGACGGCGACGACGTGGTGAAGAAGCCCTGCAACAAAAAAAAATCGCCTCCAGTGCCTCGGTATTTGAACTCATGCAACCCATGCTGGGCGAATTGCAGCATGAAGAGTTTTGGATTATATATTTAAACAACGCCAATAAAGTCATTCAAAAAAATCAATTGAGTAAAGGCGGCATTACAGGCACTTTGGTAGATGTTAGGCTAGTGCTTAAACAAGCCTTAGAAGTAGGTGCCACCAGTCTTGTATTGGTGCATAACCATCCGTCTGGCACCTTAAAACCCAGTGAAGCCGATAAGCAACTCACCCAAAAACTAAAACATGCTTCAGAAAGTTTAGATATAAAAGTATTGGACCACCTAATTGTTACAGAAAAGGCATACTTTAGTTTTGCCGATGAAAACCTTCTTTAAAAATCAAAAAAAACAAGGTTCAAACTCTAAATTCCAAAAAAAATCACAGGATAACCTTTGGAATTTGTTACTTTTAATTTGGAATTTGCAAACCCTATGCTGTTAGTTTACACCCATAAAATAACCCCAAGAATACGCTATGTTTTTAAACATATCTGTACCAGAGTACTGGGTATTGAAGTTGCTTTTACAAGCACCGTTGAAGAATTTATAGCCCATACCAGTTTAAAAATTTCATACACCAAACAGCCATTGGGCAGTGAGGTTTTTATAAAAAGTCATGAGATTTTGTTTGAACAGGGACTCTCGGACATTGAAATCAATGTGCATATCTGGGAAAACACGAAATGTTTTTTTTTTAACGGCGAAAAAAGCGCCATTCCGTTTGATATCTTTGCGGCGTCTTTTTACATGCTGTCCAGATACGAAGAGTATTTGCCACATGTTAATGACGAGTATGGAAGATTTGCGGCTACCGAAAGCATGGCATACAAACATGGTTTTTTACATCAGCCAGTGGTTGATATTTGGGCTTATAAGTTTAGAGATAAACTGCAAAGTCAATATCCCGATTTTCATTTTCCTAAAAGAACCTATGGCATTAAACCCATCATTGATGTTCCTATGGCTTATAATTTTAAGCTAAAAGGCATTTTAAGAACCTTAGGAGGCACCTTCAAAGATTTGATAGCGTTTAAATTTAAACGTCTGTATTACCGGTATATGGTGATTTTAAACTTTAAGCATGACCCGTTTGACACTTTTAAATACCTCATTAATAAACAAAAGCAAACCAAATATAAGTTCCTGTTCTTTTTTTTAATAGGCGACTATTCTACCTATGATAAAGGAATTAATCCCAATAAAAAGAAATTTGCATCCCTTATAAAACAAGTGGCCGACTATGGAACGGTAGGATTAAAAGCTTCGTATTTTGCCATTCATGACCCCTTGATTTTGAAAAAAGAAAAGTTGCGCATGGAATCCATTATCAATACCTCTTTAACGGCCTCCAGACAGTCATTTTCAAAACTCAATCTGCCAGAAACCTATAGAACCCTTATTGAGCTTGAGGTGCTGGAAGATTATACCATGGGGTATGTTAACCAACTGGGGTTTAGGGCAGGTACCTGTACGCCGTTTTTGTTTTACGATTTAGATTATGAAGTGCAAACACCTTTAAAAATATGGTCGTATCATTTAATGGATTACGCCTTGCTAAAAACAAAGTCAATTTTAGACAAGAAAAAAGAGTTAAATGAGCTCATAGATGAAGTAAAAAAAGTGGATGGCGTGTTTGTTCCGGTTTTTCACAACTATACCTTTAGCGATCTGGACCGATGGAAAGGTTTTAAAGACTTGTTTAATCTGGTTTTAGATTCGGCCAGTGGCAACACATTAACAAAACACTAAAACAGAGCCATGATACACCCTAAAGAATTACATTCACACACAGGTGAAAATGATTGTTTGGGCATTCCTTCCGATAGTTATCGAGATTGACAATTAAAAACATTAAATAAAGACAGATGAAACTAAACAACATCACCGATATTTTCTTTGATTTAGATCATACCCTATGGGATTTTGATAAAAATTCGGCATTGACCTTTGAAAAGATTTTTATGCTGAACCATATAGACATCGATACTAAAACCTTTCTGGCACTGTACGAACCTATTAATTTAGCCTATTGGAAATTATATCGAGAAGAAAAAATAGACAAAACATCCCTACGTTTTGGAAGGTTACAGGATGCTTTTTTGGCCATGGATGTTAGCATGTCTAAAGAGATGATCTATAAACTTTCTGAAGATTACATAACCCATTTAACCACCTTTAACCACCTTTTTGAAAACACGGTAGATATTCTCAATTATTTAAGTGCCAACTATCATCTGCACATCATTACCAACGGCTTTGAGGAAGTTCAACAAAAAAAATTGACACATTCTAAAATTGATCATTTCTTTAAAACGGTAACCAATTCAGAACACGTAGGGGTAAAGAAACCCAATCCCAAGATTTTTAATTATGCGGTTGATGTGGCCAAAACAAAGGCTAATCAAAGCATTATGATTGGCGATAATTATGAAGCCGATATTCTGGGAGCCGTTAATATTGGTATGGATGCCATCTTTTTTAATGTTACCAATCAAAGTTTTGAAGGCCAAATTAAACAAATAGATAATTTAATTCACCTTAAAAAATATCTTTAGTAAATACTAAGTTATCCATGTTTTCGTTTAAAAGTACCATGTTTATAAAAGTTTTCAAATACCTTATAATAACTCTTATCATTGTTTTGGTATCGACATCTTGTACCAAAGAGGTCGATTTTAATCAGGTAAATAACATTCAGTTAACACCTGTAATAGAATCTAGTTTAGTGTTTATTAATGAACCAGCTAATAGGTTTCTGGTCAATGGTACAGAGATTTCAGGGCTTCAAGATTCAGCAAATATCGATGTTTTTAATGATGAGTTTGTTATTGATTATCTTGAAAAAGCCGAGTTTCTATTTCAAACAACCAATTCCATTAACAGAGGGTTTCAAGTGCAAGTGGATATGTTGGATGATTTCAACCAAATACGTCATACATTTTCATTTTCTTCAGTGGCTTCGCCAGATAATAGTGATGTGGTGAACGAGCATATTGAAGTTTTTGAAGGTAATTTTTTAACAGCCCTAAAAAACACCACCAAACTAGTCTTTACTTTAAATATACTTTCTGGAGAACCGATAAATCAAAGTACCCCAGGCAGAATTATCCTAAAATCTAAAGGAACATTTTATTTAAACATACAACCGTGATATAATGGTAATAAGAAAATTTTGCGTCTTCTTTATATTGATATCATGTTTAGCATCATCACAAAATAAACAACTTCTCTATGGCTTTTCTGAAATTCCACAATCGCTGCTATTAAATCCAGGAGGTAAGGTAACCAACATGGGGTATTTTGGCGTGCCATTACTGTCTCAAATACATATAAACGCAGGAACCTCGGGCGCAACAATATATAATTTATTTGCAAACGATGGGTTGGATTTTAACTTAAAGTTGGAAAAGGCCATCTATAATATGCAGGCGAATGATTTTTTTATCATCAACCAGCAATTGGAGATTTTTTCGGGTGGGTTTGCCTTTGGAAATCGTTTTGAAAAAGATAAATACCTTAGTTTTGGCCTATATCAAGAGTTGGATGTTATAGCCTATTTCCCTAAAGATTATGCCATTTTGGCTTATGAGGGCAATCAAACAAACATTAACAGAGTCTTCAATGCCAGTCATCTTAATGCCAGGGCAGAGCTTATTTCGGTGTTGCACGTAGGGGTTAACAAAAAAGTAAATAAAGAGCTTACCATAGGGTTTAGGGGGAAACTATATTCCAGTTTATTGGATATAAATTCCACAAACAATAAAGGCTCTTTTGTAACGGTTGATGGCACCAATAATTTTTATAATCATATGTTTAATTTAGATTTGGAAGTAAGAACGTCTGGGATTGCTAGTTTAAATAATGACGGAGCAACTTCAGAAAGCACCATCAAGGATTTAAGGAAACGGATTTTTTTTTGGCCAAATTTAGGATTGGGTGTCGATGTGGGGTTTACTTATCAATTAACAGATCAGTGGATGGTTGATGGTAGTTTGCAAGATATTGGATTTATAAGCCATAGTAAGGATGTAAAGAACTATAAAGTTTCAGGTAATTACGTTTTTGAAGGTGTAAACCCTTTGTTTCCAGAAACGGGAGCAGGCCAAACAGCCGAAGATTATTGGAATGCCATTGAAGATGAATTTAATGATTTATTTAAAGTAGATACAACAAACACAAAATATACCACATGGCGACCAGTAAAACTAAATGCTTCATTAAACTATGCGTTTGGTAAAAAGAAATATAAAGATTGTGATTGTCTAAGGGGTAAAAGCGGTTATCAAAATGCAATAGGACTGCAATTATATGGTATAAAACGACCTAAACAATCACAAATGGCCTTAACAACCTATTATTTTAGAAAAGTATTAAATGGCCTGCAAACCAAAGTAACCTATACCATAGATTCATTTTCATATTATAACGTAGGTTTAGGGCTTTCGGCTAATTTTGGAATGGTCAATTTTTACATTATGGCCGACAATATTTTTGAATATAAAAACATATATGATGCACAAAGTGTATCTTTACAACTAGGGTTTAACGTTTTATTTAAAAAAGATGAAAATTAAGTGTTTTGTAATAGTTTTGATGGGCATCATGTCAAGTGCCTATTCCCAAACCAATTTAAATGAGTATAAATATGTCATTGTTCCAAAAAAATACGATTTTTTAAAAGAAGAAAATCAGTATAGATTAAATGAATTAACTAAATTTTTATTTGAAAAAAATGGATTTTTAACATTGATGGAAGGCGACAATTACCCATTGGATTTATCTAAAGACAGATGCTTGGCTTTAAAATCTAATCTTATCAACGATTCCGGACTGTTTAAAACCAAAGTAAAGATAGTTCTTAAAGCTTGTAATGATAAAATAGTGTATGAAAGTCTATTAGGAGAATCCAGAGAAAAAGAATATGAAAAAGCTTATAATTTTGCTTTGCGAGATGCGTTTAAATCTTTTGAAACAATAAATTATAGCTATCAACCCAATGAAAATAAGGTTGTGTTAGAAGAGCCAATTGCAGAAACCAAAAAGGATGAAACTGCTCAAGAGATTCAAAAACTTAAAGAAGAAATAGAATCCTTAAAACAACAACAAACAGCTACTGTGGTTCCTGAAGAAACGGTCAAAACAGATGCGTTAACCTCTAAAATTATCCAAGAAACAACACAAGAATCTGCTAAAGAAATAAGCCATGGCTCGTCAGTTCCAGAGGTTTTATATGCACAAGCCATAGATAATGGCTTTCAACTGGTAGATAGCACGCCCAAAGTGGTATATAAAATTAAGAAAACAGGTTTAGAAAACGTGTTTTTAGTAGATGGTTTGAATACTACCTTATACAAAAAAGGAGACCAATGGATTCTTGACCATTATGAGAATGGCGTTTTAAAACAAAAAAACCTCACCATTAAATTTTAGTTTATTGCCAACGTTCAAAGTTAAAAAGTTTAGTTTTGCTAACAGCTAACAGCTAACAGCTAACAGCTAACAGCTAACAGCTAACAGCTAACAGCTAACAGCTAACAGCTAACAGCTAACAGCTAACAGCTAACAGCTAACAGCTAACAGCTAATAGCTAACAGCTAACAGCTAATACCCATACTTATCCTTCCAGCGTTGTTTTAAAAACTCACGGCAGGCATTTTCTCTGGCATTGTTTCCAGGGTCATAAAGCTTGGTGTTTTTTATAGGGTCGGGCATAAATTCCTGATTGGCAAAATGGTTTTCGTAGTTGTGGGCATACTTATAGTTATCGCCATAACCAAGCTCTTTCATAAGTTTTGTAGGAGCATTTCGGATTTCTAAGGGTATAGATAAATCTCCTGTTTCTTTAACCAATTGCTGGGCTTTACCAATGGCTATATAAGCGGCATTACTTTTAGGTGAACACGCTAAATAGGTGGCACATTGGCTTAAAATAATTCTTGATTCAGGATATCCAATGGTTGCTACGGCTTGATAAGTATTGTTGGCAATAACTAAGGCCGTTGGGTTGGCATTGCCAATATCTTCGCTGGCCAAAATAAGCAATCGCCTGGCTATAAATTTAACATCTTCGCCACCTTCTATCATTCTTGCCAACCAATATACGGCCGCATTGGGGTCGCTGCCTCTAATCGATTTTATAAACGCCGAAATAATATCATAATGCTGTTCGCCTGTTTTGTCGTATCTAACGGTACTATTTTGTACTTTTTTCAATACCGATTCGTCTGTAATGGTAATATCTTCTTGGTCTTCAGAATTGATAATAAGTTCAAAAATATTTAAAAGTTTTCTGGCATCGCCACCAGACAGTCTTAGTAAAGCACCGGTTTCTTTAAGGGTTATGTTCTTTTTAGACAAATAAACATCTTGAGTCATGGCACGACTTAAAAGGGTTTCTAAATCTTCTTTATTAAAAGCATTAAGGATGTAAACCTGACAACGCGAAAGTAAAGCAGGAATTACTTCAAAGCTTGGGTTTTCTGTGGTGGCACCCATAAGTGTAATCCATCCTTTTTCAACCGCTTGTAATAATGAATCTTGTTGCGACTTGCTAAATCGATGAATTTCATCAATAAATAAAATAGGATTTTTAGTGGTAAACAAACCGCCACTTTGTTTGGCTTTATCAATCACATCACGAATGTCCTTTACGCCAGAATTAATGGCACTTAAGGTATAAAATGGCCTGCCAGAGGTGGTTGCAATAATGTAGGCAAGGGTTGTTTTTCCAGTTCCCGGAGGTCCCCAAAAAATCATCGATGGAATAAGACCTTGTTTTATTTGTTTGGTTAATGACCCATGCTCGCCAACTAAGTGCGCCTGACTCACATAATCATCAAGAGTTTTCGGACGTAATCGTTCTGCAAGTGGTTCATTCATAACGGTAAAATTAAAGTAATTTTTTCACTTTTAACAGCCTTCTGAATATCAGAATTGTTTTTTTTGGGCGTGCCCCTAAAAAGGGTCGTGTTTTCCGCTATATCTTTTATTCGTACCTCATAAAAGGATGCCGCTACAACCACTCACGCGGGTATATCTGCCAATTTAGCATTCATACCTTAGTTGGACTACAATTTGTTATCTTAGTAGCTATGAAAAACCAAGAACACTTTAATTTCACTATAGGAGTCGTAGCCTATCCATTATGCTTCGTGCTTTTTATTTGGTTTGTTTTTTGGTTCGAGGTTCGTTTTGGGTTTAATTTTTCAAAATATGGTATTTATCCACAAGAAATAAAAGGATTAAAAGGCATTGTGTTAAGTCCCATTATACATGGAGACCTTCAGCATCTTTACCATAACAGCATTCCATTATTGGTGCTGTCTATGGCCTTGTTTTACTTTTATAGACCTATTGCTTGGAAAGTGATGGTTCTGGGAATTTTAATATCCGGTTTTTTAACATGGTGCATTGGCAGGCCTTCTTACCATATTGGTGCCAGCGGATTGATTTATGTTTTGGTTAGTTTTATTTTTTTTAAAGGTGTTTTTGCAAAATATTATCGCTTAATAGCGTTGTCTCTATTGGTTGTTTTCCTTTATGGAAGCATGATTTGGTATGTTTTTCCAATGGATGTAAACATCTCTTGGGAAGGTCATTTATCTGGGTTTATCACAGGGTTTTTGTTTGCTTTGTTTTTCAAAAGAAACATACCAAAACCAAAAAAATATGTTTGGGAAGAAGACCATTTTAATGCTGAGAATGATCCTTTTTTAAAGCAATTTGATGAACATGGTAATTTTATTGAAAACCTAAATCCAGAAGAGGAGGAAAATCAAACAAATATAAATTACACTTTTAAGAGAAATAAAGAATAGTGTTGTGCCTAAATATGTCTAATAATCTAATAAGTCTAGCAATCTAATCAAGTCTTTGTCTAACTACTTCATATAAAAAAGCGCCACAAGCTACTGAGACATTCAAGGATTCTATGGTACCAAGCAAAGGTAATTTTGCCTTTTCGTCAACTATTTTTAAAACAGAAAGGTTTATGCCTCTATCTTCAGAACCCATAATAATGGCACAAGGCTCTTTAAAAGAAACATCAAACAAAGTGTTTTGGGTTTTTTCGGTAGCTGCAATCACTTTAATGCCAGAAGCTTGCATATAAAAAACCGCATCTTTAATGTGGTCAACTTTACAGATAGGAATTTTAAAAACGGCACCAGCACTTGTTTTAATGGTATCGCCATTAACAGGCGCGCCACCTTTTTTTTGAATAATAATGCCATGTACTCCGGTACATTCGGCAGTTCTGATGATAGCACCAAAATTTCTTACATCACTTAATTGATCGAGTAGAAGAAATAAAGGTGTTTTACCAGATTCCATAATACTCATCACTAAAGTTTCTAAATCGTAAAATTCAATGGGTGATATTTGAGCAACCGCCCCTTGGTGATTACTTTTGGTTAGCCGGTTTAGTTTTTCAACAGGAACATAGGCAGAATTCACATCTTTTTTTCTTAGTAAACTTTCCAGTTCTGTAAAAAGTTCTCCTTTTAACCCTTTTTGAAGAAATACTTTATCAATATTCTCTCCCGATTTTATCGCTTCAATTATGGCTCTAATGCCAAAAATTTGTGTTTGGTTTTGCATGGGGTAAAGGTAAATATTTTATGCACTAAAGAAAGAGGCCTATTAAAAATAAATTCTAATAGACCTCTTAATGGTTTTAAGATTTTTGTTAAATATTAATCTCTAATTAATTTCATTTTAAACTCTCTGGTTGCACCAGGTCCTCTATCATAACCAACAGTTACTTCAACAATATGATGGCCATCTGGACTTAGAGTTCTTTTGTTAGTTGTATTATCGCAAGTAACCATTTCAAATAGACCACCAGCACATGTCATCATAGGAGAACCGTTTAATAAAGTGGTTTCCCCATCTAGATCTTTTCCTGTAGTAGTAATAAATCCAGTAGCTTCATCTACAGTAAAATAGAAATCCCCACCGTTAGGAAAAGGGCCAAAACCAAATTGTAGATATAACCCTGGAGCTATGGCTGCAATTGTAAAATGAGACCCATCAAAATCTCCAATAAAACGACCTGAATTCCAATATTCATTAACTTCTGCTGTGTATTCGCCAGCTAAAGTGTTTGCGTCAAGTGCTTTAAGGGTTATGTTTATCGTGTTTAATTCAGCTATGGATTCAGAAGATTCAACTATCTCCAAAACTATATCTTTGAAATCAAAAGGCACTAAACCACCAGTTAAGATAGTAAGAGATCCTGTTACAGAAGTAGATCCTGCTGGAATAGTAAAAGTTTTAACAGGTAATTCAAATTCTACGCCTTCTATAGCTTCAGATTCACTGCTTGTAGCAATGGTAATAGTTACATCTTTATCTAAAGGAACATTTTTACCACCAGCATAAGTAATATCAAATTCGAAAGGTACAGGTGTATTAGCTACATCTTTAATAATATTAACTTCAGTAACTGGGTTAGAAAATGTAGTCAATACAGGTCCTTTTCCAAAATCGGTTTCTGTTGGATCCAATAATTGGTCGCAAGAATTTAAGCATACCATTAATACACTTAAAGTCAAAATTTTTAAAAATTTATTTTTTTTCATTTTTCAATTTTTTTATTTCCAGAATGGATTGTTAGTAAATACATCGTTAACAGATTGTGGTGGAACGTTGTTAGCATTTCTTGACAATTCTGAAGAAGGATATAGTAATCTCACTGGTCTATCTCCATTAGATTCAGCAGGTATTGGTAAACCTGAAGGAAATCCTGTTCTTGTTAGGTCAATCCATGACTCAATTGACGAAGTGCCATTTAGTGCAATCCACTTTTGTGTCATAATAGCAGCAATTTTATTTGGAGATAAGTCCCATGAAATATTTACAATGTTTTGAGAATAATAAGTTTGAGCTTCAGTTTCAGGATCAGTAACACCAAGTTGAATGAAAGATTCTTCAATGGCTTTCTCATACAATACCTTAGCCGCAGCATCTCCACCAGATAAATATCCTCTAACGGTAGCTTCTGCCTGTATGAATAAAGATTCGGCTAAAGACATAATAATTTGGTCTTGATCGAAGCTAACTAATAAACCAGGGCCAACTTTAGAAAGATCGTTTGAAGTGAAACCAACACCTGGAAGTACTGTTGATTGAACTGCACCTTTAAAAAGGCTACCAGTAGCTGAAGGCTTATAAAGTCTGCTTAATCTTGGATCACTATTATCTGTTAAAAAGGCGATGGTATGCTCAGAGGCTACGGTAAAGTCGCCTCTATTTTGCTGAACACCACTTGGTAGAACAAAGTAATCCCAGAAAGGACTTTGTTTGTTTGTATCCTTAGAATACCCTGGATTTGCAGCAGCGGCAATGCTTAAAAAACCTCCACCATTAGAATTTATTGAAGCAATTTGATCATTAATGTATGAGGTTTGACCAGTATTACTTAATCGAACAAGCATTCTTAATTTAATATTGTTTGCAAACTCAATCCAATGATCCATATCTCCATTAAAAATAATGTCTTGATCTCCAGGATTTTCAGCCGTGTCGGGAGCATTTTGAATTAATTCTACAGCAACGGCTAATTCATCAATAACAGCTTTATAGACCGTCTCAGCATCATCATATTTTGGTGTTGTATTATCACCTCTTAAGTTGGCTTCACTATAAGGAACATCGCCATAAATATCTACTAGTAATTGATATTGAAAGCCTTTAATTATCTTTGATATAGCTTTATAATAAGAGTAATCTATGGCGCCAGTAGGGTCTTCAAAATTTTCTATATAGGTTAAATCTTTAAAAATTTCTAAATAAGAAGTTTCAAAAATATTAGCAAAATCATCAGCAGAGAAATCATATCTCGAAAAGATTGAATTTGCAGACCAGTTGGAAGGTGTTGCCCAATTTACAGCTAAAAAATTTCCTAAATAGGTCATAGTTCTAGCATTTAAAGCCGCAAAACTTTGTTGAGGTACTGGTAAGGTCAGACTAGGTGTTGAAATGGCCGGATCATTAGGGTTTTCATTAACATCTAGAAAATCGTTACAGCTTACACTTACAAGAGCAAGTGCAAAAAGGAACAAAATTACTTTTTTCATTTTTATTGTTTTCATATTTTTTTTTTTAGAATGTTATATTAATGGTCATTCCGTATTGTCTTGTTGGAGCTGTTTGAGATTGTGTACCCACCCCAACAGCGTTTCCTGTTGTAAAGTTAAATTCGGGATCTGTGGTTACATTTTCTTTTGGACGTCTTGTAATTAAATTTCTTCCAAAAAGTCCGATAGATAAATCGTCAACACCAATTTGGTCAAGTATAGTTTTATCGAAATTATAAGACAATAATACTTCTCTTAACTTTAAAGTAGTCGCATCGGTCACATAATTTTCTTTTACATCATTGTATTTATCCCAAAAAGCATTGCCTCCACCAGATGTTAATCTGTTTGTGTTCTCTATGAAACCTCCAGACCCATCAGAATATGAAGAGTTAGGAAACACAAAGGGTTGTCTTCCAGAAGTTGCACTGTGTTTAGATAACCCAGTAAATTCTATAGCATCTACAATATTATTGTAAAAAACATGCCCTGTTCTATAATCGGCAACCGCATATAAACTCCAGTTTTTGTAGCGTATATTAGTGTTTAAACCCACAATATAGTCTGGAGTAGTTTTCCCTTGTATTTGATTTTGAGTGTCTTGAATTGGATCTCCATCAGCACCAACAACTACTCGACCTTGAGGGTCTCTTAAATAAGCAGTCGTTCTAATTTGTGGATAAGGTTCTCCAACTTTAGCAATAATCTGGGCAGATGTAAAACCTCCTATGTTTAGTTCATCAACGCCTTCGGCAATAGAAATAACTTCAGATTTTTGAAGTGTATAATTTAAGCCCACATCCCATTTAAAATCATTAGATTTTAAAATAGTACCATTAAGATCTAGCTCTATACCTTGGTTTTCAATTTCACCAATATTAATTAAGGCACTAGAGGCACCAGAAGCTAGTGAAATGTTAACAGGAACAATTTGATCGGTTGAGTTACTAATATAACCTGTTATGTTAGTTGTTAATCTATTTTTAAAAAAACCTAACTCTAAACCAGCCTCAATAGACGTGGTAAACTCAGGACTCAAATTTGGAGAGGGTACTCTGTTTGATTGTGATAAGCCAACCGTACTACCAAAAGGAAATCCATTAGAGTCTGCAGTAAAAGTTCCTTGAGTCGCATATAAACCAGGGTCATTTCCTGTTTTAGTTACATTCACACTGGCTTTTAAATAACTAAGACCATTGTTTGAGACTAAACTTGGTATAGCTTCAGAAGCGACGAAAGATAAACCACCACCATAATAAGTAAATGAATTATTATCTTTTGGTAGTGTTGATGACCAATCATTTCTTACAGTACCACTCAAGAAAATATAATCTTTATATCCTATGGTCAAATCACCATAAACACCAATTTTTCGTCTGTTAGTTGTAGTTTCATCGCCTACTAATTCACCTGTTCTTGTAGACACATTGTAAAAATCTGGGATAATTAAGTCTGTTCCTGATACATTTATTTCTTTAGAATCTTCAATTCTTAAATTGTGACCAGTAGTAAATTTGATATTGATATCTTCGTTTAAATCTTTGTCAAATTTTAATAAAAAGTCAGAGTTAGTTCTCGTAAAATTTGCTAGTCCATCTGCAGTTCTAGCACCATAAGGATCTATTTCAGAATAGGTGTTTTGTAAATGGAAAGCATAGGTAAAAGCTCCAAATTCTCTCTTTCTACTAGTTGTTGTCGATGTATAACCAACATTAATAGAGGCTGTTAACCAGTCTGTGATTTTATAATCTGCAAACGCAAGAACATTAAATTCATTAAAATCAGACTTCTCTCTTTGAGTATCAACTATAAAATAAGGGTTTTCATAAAATCTAAAATATGAAACTTCATTTCTGGTAAAAGTTCCAGTACGCCAGTTTTTTAACTCTTGAATTGGTAAGTGCAATGGGGTGTTAATAATATTCCAATATAGAGGTCTATCTTGACGACCACCTTCACCTACAACATTAGTATGTGCCCTAAAGAATGATAAGTTCCCTCCAACACTTAAGTTGTTATAAGATTTACTTCCTTTTAAACGGAAGTTAGTTCTGTTATACGTGTCATTAGGCACCACTCCAGTTGTATTTGTTTGGTCGATAGACATTAATAGACTGTTTTCTTCATCACCCCCTTTTACGGTTACACCATGTCTAATGGTATTACCGGTTTCAAAGAAATTTTTATGATTGTCTTTAATAGGCGAAAATGGAACTTGCCAAACAGAACCATCATCTAGCGTTTCGCTAGCATCAACTAGTCTTCCGTCAAAGCGCGGTCCCCAAGCAACATTTTCTAAAGGGAATAGAGTTCCATCAGGAAACCCTCCAACCCCAAATTCGTTTTGGAATTCAGGTAAGTATGCAACATCTTCTGCTTGAAATGAACCATTGTAGGTTACGCTCAATTTACCTTTGCCACTTTTAGTGGTTATTAATACAACACCATTTGCTGCTTCAGAGCCATAAAGTGCCGCGGCGTTAGCACCTTTTAAAACACTAACATTGTCTATGTCATTAGGGTTAATTCTGTCTAAGACTCCTCGAGAAGAAGGAAATCCATCTACAACAATCAATGCTTCGTTATTTCCGAGTAATGATCTATTACCTCTTAACACAACCCTTGTGTTAGGATTAACACCATTGTTTACAGTGTTAATTTGTAAACCAGCAACCTTACCAACCATGGCAGTTGCAACATTTACAGCTTTTGTTTTGGTTATTTCATCATTCTTTAAAGTTGAAACAGCATAGGACAACTCCTTAGAATTTCTTTTAATACCCAAAGCAGTAGTAACAACAATTTCTTCTAAAGACTCTGTATCTTCAACCATTGTTATGTTAACAGTATTCGAAGCTCCTACTGTAACTTCCTGTGTTTTCAAACCTAGGTAAGAAAAAGAAAGTAGATCTCCAGTTTGAGATTTGATAGAGTATTTTCCATCAAAATCAGTTTGAGTTCCATTTGTAGTTCCTTTTAAAATAATGTTAACCCCAGGTAAAGGTAAACCAGATTGATCTGATACAGTACCTGAAATTGTTTTTTGTTGAGCAAACGTTATTTGCACAACAAACGCTAGGAATAGCGTTAGAATTCCACTAAACTTTGTTTTCATTTTATGATTTAATTTGAATTAGTCACCTCAAAAATCTTAATAAAAAGTTAATAAAACAATAAATTAGGGTTAAAGTTTTTTATTTGAAGTAAAATATTTAAAAAATAGTATTTTTTCTTACCTAAGAACTCTTTTTTTTAGGAAATCGTAATAATATTGGAAAAAGTTTGGCATATATATAATTTTAAAAAACATTAGACAGAAGAATAGTTTTTTCTGTGGAAATTTAAAATGAATCTATCTCAATACTAATAACATGACCGGGTTTTTATTTATCATTTAATTATTTTTGATTTTTATATGAGTTAATTTCTGCCTTTAAAGAACCATTTTCTTTCTTAAGTTATGAGCTAAAGGCATCAAAACCGAACTCTAATTCGTTTTTTTGAATTCGTTTTAATGAGAATCGTCTAAAATTGTGTTTATGCTTGAGTTGAACAAATATTGGCTCTTTATCTGCATTGCTTTGTTTTCTTTTTAGTATCCCTGTATTGCATGTAAGTAGCTCTCTAATTTTTTGTTATTGACTTTCGAGATTTTGGTTTCTTTTGATGCTTCGATTTCCTTTTCCTTTAAAACATAGACTTCGCAGTGGTCAGCTTTTAAAATTTTTGGCCTATTAATGCGATAAATGTTATGCATGTCCTGCTTCGGTAGTACATTTGCTTTTATGAGTTTTGTGTATTTTCTGTCCCAAAGTAAATATATAATAATCTTCTACCATATATGTAATATAGGTTTTCTTTACTAAAAGGTTTGTTCTTTTTTTGATATTTTTTGTCTTGTTTTTTGTCAAAAGTATTTTATTTTACATTAGCTGTTAACTCTTGTTCTTCAAAATAATAATAGATTTCTTCGCTTAAATAAACTGCATTGGTAGTGATGCAGTTCTTAAAAAACCCTTTGTTTTTTTTCTTTTTGAGGTTTTCCAAATGCGGATTTTATGGTTTTGTTGCAAGGTTTTATTGACAATGATATGATTCTCAGTTGATATTTGTGCCTTGTAACCTGATTTAAGCTGTTCGTTTTGCATGTGGTCTTTCTTAATGCACATAAAAGTGGCGTCGGTATCGGTTTTACTTTAGGAGTTTATTTCTCCCAAAATAGCTTCTGACCGTTTATACATTTGAGGTTTTTTTCAAAAATTTTTTTGTAAAGAAGTTTGCGTTGGCTTTCTAGGAAGCTTCATCTTTCCTCGATAGTTTGGCATTGATTTGGTTAACTACTTGAACTGGATATTTTTCAGATATATAATCTTCAATCGGATAAGGTTAAAGTGTGGTCTGATTCGTATTGTTGTGTTCTAATATTATATAAAATTATTTGTAAATCATAATGTTAAAATCACGAAATTTCATTTAATAATACAAAGGAAAGCATAAAGAAACCGCCTCCAGTGAGACGGTTTCTTCGGATTTATGTATAAAAAACGGACTCTTATTTTTCAAATTTAAGTTTTGTAGAATAAGGTGTTTTAGATTAATTTATACCCATTGGTATTGTTATAAAAAACAGTTGCTTGTTTTTGATTATTTTTTTTTAGTTTATTATGCTAATCAAGGGTTAAAATATCAAGTTTATAAATCAGAAGCAATTTTGCAAATTATATGGATTAATAGTCCTTTACTTTACCTTACTTTATTTGCTTTTTACTTGTTTTTCATCCCTTGATTCGCTTAAGTAACAACCTCTATAGATCTAATTAAGTTTTAGTTTACTTGCTAGTTAATCTAAGTTTATGTAAGAAATGTGTTATCTCTTAATTATTTTTTTTGTTTGAACACTTTTATTAGAAAATAGTTTTAAGAAATATATTCCAGATTTAAAGCTAGAAAAGTCTATGTTTGTTACACTTTTCGAGGTTAGTAATTTAGAGCCCAAGGCATTATATAATTCAATTCTTTCAATAACTTGTTTTGATGAGATATTTAAAACAGAGTTAACAGGATTAGGATAAACACTCAACTTATTTTCATTGAAATTTGAAGTAGTTAATGTGTTAAATGATCCGGTTAGGATAAGAGAAAAATTTTGAATTCGAGGACCAAATGGTTCATTCGCACTCAAAGTTCCTTTATGACTTACTGTTAAGTTATAAGTTCCAGCTGGAGGTGAAATAATTTCAATTTTTTCAATATTGTCAACAATATTATCACCATGGCTATTCGAAAATCCTGTAGAGGGTGAATATTCTAATTTCCACGGAAAATAGGTTGTACCCTCAGAAGTAATTCTAATATCCAAATCATTCATTAACTTTGGCGTTAGATCATTAGGAGTAGAGTTTACAACTGGACTTCCAGATACATCAGTCCAACAAATTGTAGCGACTATTTTAGCATTAGAAACTACGTTAAAATTAAAACTATAAGTATCACCATTATTTAAAGATAATTCTTCAATTTTTGCAGAACCATTATCAGCATTAGTTATGGTATTAGCAGCTTTTTCAGCGTCTAATAAACCCCAACCAAAGATGGGGTCCGGTCCTGGATTATCATTATCGTCTCTAGCTGTATGTAATACTAATCCTTTTAAGGTTGATGATTTCATATAGTCGTTGTGTAACTGATTATAATATTGTTGCAGTAAAACCAATGAACCAGTTACATTTGGTGCAGACATCGAAGTGCCTGAAAATATATCATAGCCGTCATTTGATATAGGTGAATAAACACCAGAACCATCTCCAGTAATATCAGGTTTAATCCTTAAATCATCTGTGGGACCTTGGCTACTACTAGGGTTTATGGATAATGCTACAATCTCATTTGTAAATGGACTTATTTGTGGATTTGCATTGGCAACAACTAAATTATTTTTACTGGTGCTGAAACCTGTAAGTTTGTCATAATTTCCGTATAATCCACCACTATAGCTTGTAAGACCATCATTTCCTGCAGAACTAACCATTAGGTAATATGGATGTGTTGTTGATATATCATCAATTTGTTTAGCAGTTGAACCATATGATCCAATTTGTGATGCATCTAGTGTTGAACCATCTTGATCAATGGGGAAACCATAAGAGTGGTTAGATAAAATCATTTCAGAGGATGGATTATTAAGAACCGAAACCATTTCAACTTGATCATTATTAAAATTGTATGTTTGAATGGAAACATTAGGTGCCATTCCTTTTGCATTAGCTTGAATACCCTTAGCACCAATTGTGCCTGAAACGTGATTTGCATGATTACTTTTTCCTCCTGTGTCCCCATCTACTACAGTATTCTCCATATTTATTATTCTCGAACCCGTATTATCAGAATTTTGAAATTCTTGATGTGTTTCTTGAATTGGTCCTCCATCCCATATCCAAACTGTCATACCAGTTCCATCTAGGTTTAAATTTAAACTACCACCTACTTGTAATTCATTTGTATTTGTAGCTATGGCTGCTGTTGAATTATGAGTTGTTCTGTAAATAGGTTTACCTTCGATTATTTTATATAAAACAAAAGTCTTACCACTTTTACCTTTAAAATATTTTTTAGATTGTTTATTTTTTAATAAATACTGATTTATTTCAATTGCGTTTAAAGAATCTTCTTTTTTTACTGTTTCCCACAGATCTTTTTTCTTTTTGAGATTAATTGTGCGTTCTTCATAAAATGACTGTGAGTAAACAACACCACTAAAATATAGGGATAATATTATTAAAAATTTATATTTCATAGCAAATAGGAGTTAAAAAAAGACTACTAAAAGTAGTCTTTTTTTATTTTTTCAATTATATTAATTATGGATTAACTGAAAATTCAGTAATTTCTACTATTGCGTCGGGTGCACCAGGAAAAGGATCTGGGGTTCCCGTACTAAATCCATCAGAATTAGATGCATGGGTTATTATTGAACATGTAAGCTTGTAGCTACCTATAAGAGTTACACCTCCACCTGTGCCAATATTACCATCACCAAATGTATCACCTATTTTTAAAACATAGTCGCCATCTGGTAATGTAAACGTTACACTATACTCTTGGGGTGTGGTAGAATCTGTCGAAAATGGAAAGAATCTTTCGACAATCGGTGTTCCATCTGCTTCTTCAATTGTAAAATATGTTTCAGTAGCCCAAACATCAGAAACTATTTCTAATGTTAAGTCATTACATAATATTTCTTTAAAATATTCAATCGTTATTTGATTAGATGGGGCACCATCTGGATTTAACATTTTTAAAGTAAGCGATCTTAGATCTTCATCAGCAATTTGTGAAAAATCAAAATTAACTGTAGCAGTACCTTGTATTGTATTAGCAGGTACTACAGCACTTGAAAGTGTATATTCAGAAGCTGAACCAGTAAAAGAAACAGCTTCAAGTTCAAATACCCTTTCTGAATCAGAAAGCGATGATACAACAATTGGAATTGACAAAGATAAGTTCTCTTGAGGAACTTGAATTGAAAGAGTCCTGTTTACAAAATTAGGAGCTCTTTGAGCCTCAGTAGCAGTAAACTCAATCTCATCACCACAACTTAAGAATAAAGTTGTGATACACATCATTAATAGTAAATATAGATTATTTTTTTTCATAATTTTAAATTTTTAGTAACCGTCGTTTTGAGTTAATGCTGGATTTAAATCTCTAGCCCCTTGTGGTATAGGTAAAGTAACTAAATTAGCTCCAGGTGCTGAATCTGCAACATTTGGCATTCCAGATCTTCTTAGGTTTTGACCTGTTCTGATTAAATCCATACGTCTTAATCCTTCAAAACATAATTCTTTTCGTCTCTCATTTAAAACATCATTAATAGTTAACGAAGATAAATCACTTAAACCAGCTCTGCTTCGTAATCTATTAATATCATTTAATGCTGTATCCCCAATACTAGTAGTTAGTCTTAAGTTACATTCAGCTCTAATTAAATACATTTCTGTAATTCTTATTACTGGTGCATTTGCACTATTTGTAATAGCATCAGGAAATTTAGTTGTAAAAGTTTTGGTTAAACCAATAGCATCTGTACCCTGTTGAGTTAATTCTGAAAATCTTTTATCTCCTGATTCCTCTGCGAATGCATCTATTAGATTCTGTGAAAAAGGAGCATCACCTCGTCCATTAGGAACAGGGTTGGTAAGGCCAGACCAACCTTGACCACCAGTTTGACCATCATTAGAGGTATTTACCAAAGTAAAAATAAACTCACTTGATAATGTATTATAGAAAGCATAATCTGTTGCAAGTGCTGAAAAACCAGAATTTATAACCTCATTGGCTAAATCTCTTGCACCTGGATAATCACCTCTATATAATTTAACACGTGCTAACAAAGCTTTTGCAGCTGTAGAAGTTGCTTTGGATCTGTCTACATTGGTTATACCTGAAATCGCTTCGTTCAAATCAATTTCAATTTGGTCATATACTTCAGAAATGGTATTTCGTTCTTGATTAGGATCTGTTACTGATAGAACTTTAGTTACTAAAGGCACTGATAAATTAGATTCTGATATATTATTGCCAAAAAGATTATTTAGCTGAAGATGCACAAGAGCTCTTAAAAATTTTGCTTGTGCTACAGCATCGTTTTTTTCGGCGTCTGTAAATGAAGGATCCTCAACCGTTGGTATATTTTCTATGACCAAATTACATTGTCTAATTACATCATAAGCTTCTTCATAAAAAGGGTCTATGGAAGTATTTGTAGCTAATGTAGTATATTCAAACACTTCTTGAAAAGTTGGGAATGATCCTACAAACTCAATATTGTCACATTGAAACTCAGTTAATAGTTGAGGTGTGCCATTTAGTACATCATCTGACTGAGCTTCACCGTACATACCAATTACAACAGAGAGGGCTTGTTCTTTATTTGAAAATATTACTGCATCAGTAATGCTGTTTTCTGGAACTATCTCTTCTATTTTACTTTCACATGATAACATAGATAGTATCAAAATAGTATATAGATAAAATTTCATATTTTTTATTTTATATATTTTATTCATAACATTATTATTTAAAAGTTTAGTCTAAGTCCTATGGTATATGTCTTAGATTGTGGTGGTGTGAAAAAAGTCTCTCCTTGTCCTAAACTTGAACTTACATCAGTTACCTCTGGGTCTATACCCTCCAAATTGTCGGCTTTTAAAGTAAATAGATTAGTTCCAGTCGCGAATATTCTTATATTGGTAAATATATTCATCTTGTCTAAAAACTTTTTAGGAATATTATAAGCTATGGTTGCATTTTTAAGTCTAAAGAACGAACCATCTCGTAATTGACTTGTTGATCTTTGTGCAAAAGTGGCAAATGTAGAACTTGAAGACGATGGTACATATGCATTATCGCCTGGATTCTGCCAAAAATTCAACATTGTTTCTCTGGACTTGTTAAAGGTTGAATTCGGGTTTTCAACAAATCTTAGACCATCTACATAGATTTCGTTACCTTGACTAAAGTTAGCAAATAATGATAACTCAAAGTCTTTGTATTTGAAGGTATTTCTCCATCCTCCAATGTAATCCGGAACTGCAGATCCAACATACTCTCTGTCATCTGCTGTAGGAGAGGTTGTAACATTGCCATCTTTATTTAACCATTCTGCATCTCCAGTCACAGGATTAACACCTACGTATCGTATAAGATAAAATTCACTTACAGATCTTCCTTTAACAGCTCTTTGAGAAGCAGTCGATTGAATAAATTCATCGCCATTTTCATCTAAGTTTTGTCCAGGTAATGAAGTAATTTCATTCGTGTTAAACCCAACATTTACAGACGTATACCAGCTAAAATCTTTTGATTTTAATAAAGTAGCACCTAATTGTACATCAAAGCCTTTATTGTTAAGTGACCCAACGTTTGATGTAATTGTATTTGGTCCACCAATTTCGTCAGGGATAGGAACATTTAAAATTAAGTCTTCTGTATCATTATCATAGTAATCAACAGAAAAATCTAGCCTATTATTGAATAGCTCACCCGATAGACTAAAGTTATAACCTTTAGTTAACTCCCATTTTAACTCTGGGTTTGAAATTGAAGTTGGAGAAGAACCAGATACCCCATTATAACTTGCGCCAACTCCAGAGCCAAAAAGTCCTAGACTGTTAAAGTTACCTATACGATCATTACCAGCTGTACCATAAGACCCCGATAATTTTAATCTATCAATAAAGGTTACATTATCCATAAACGATTCATCTGTAACTACCCAGCCTAAGCCTACTGAATAAAACGTGCCATTTCTATTTTCTACTCCAAATCTTGAAGATTGGTCTCTACGAATACTACTTTCCAGTAAATATTTTCCTTTGTAATCATAAGACAATCTTGAAAAGATAGAATAAAGCGCACTATTTGTGCCAGATGAAGATGTTAATGTTGGTGTTGAAGCACTATTTACATTTAAAAGTGCATCAGAGGCAAAACCTGTACCTTCTACTGTAATAGATCTTATTTCATTTTTTTCATAGGCAATACCTGCCAATATATCCAAACTGTGCACTTCATTAAATTTGTTCTTATAATTTAATGTGTTTGTTGTAAGCCATTTGTGCTGCTGAGAGAAATTATTAAACCCATAACCATCAGGTGAATTAATTTCAAAAGATCTTTCAATTTGGTCAAGAAAAACTCTATCTATACCAAAATCTGATTTGAAGGTAAGATTTTCCAAAATTTCAGCCTCAACAAAAACGTTACCAGTAACTCTATCACTTTTATAATCGTTAATGTCTAAAGTTTCTATGGCAATAACGTTGGCAATAAAGCCTGTGTTACGAAAATTCCCCTCATCATCAAAAGGCAAAACCCATGGTGATTGTAAATATGCAGAAGTAAATGGTGCAAATGTACTATTTTCAGAACCAACTCTATCTATTGAATTATTTGATACCCCTAAGTTAATACCTACTTTTAGCCAGTCCTTTGCTTGATGACTCAAATTAACCCTTGCACTAGTTCTTTTTAAAGCATTACCAATTATAAACCCTTCGGCATCTTCTTTAGAAAAATTGACAAAATAACTTGTTTTTTGTGAGCCTCCAGAAACGGATGCATTTACATTTCTTGAAATACCTGTCTGCTGCACTCCATCAACCCAATCAAAATTACCATCTGGTAATCCAGCAATACTTCTACCGGCTCTTACGAATTGATCTTTCAATTCAGAAGCTGTCATAACCTCCAAAATATCTGTAGCTTCAGTAATAGAAGTGTCAAAGCTAACACTAACACGAGTGACACCATCTTTACTACCCTTTTTTGTGTTAATTAATATAACACCGTTAGCACCCCTAGAGCCATAAATTGATACTGCAGCAGCATCTTTAAGAACACTAAAAGACTCAATATCGTCTGGGTTTAAATCTGCTAAAGGATTTAATCCTTGATTAGCACCTTGATTAGTACCTTGATCGGTATCATTTAAAGGTACACCATCAATTACATATAGCGGCTGTGATCCTGAAGAAATAGTAGCAGTCCCCCTTATATTAACTACGGGAGCAGCACCTAAAATACCAGATGATTGAACAACTTGTACACCAGAAGCCTGCCCTTGAAGCAACACTTGCGGTGAAATACCTTGAATATTTTCCAAATTTTCAGCGTTTACAACAGAAACACTTTGTACAGATTTTCTTTGGCTTTGCACTCCATAACCAATCACTACTACCTCTTCTAAAACAGCAGCATCTTCTTCAAGTACTACGTTAATAGTTTGGGAAGTACCTACTGTTATTTTTTGGGTTACTTGCCCTATGTAGCTATATACAAGAACGTCACCCACATTAGCTTTGATAGAATACTTTCCATCAAAATCTGTTTGAGTACCGTTAGTTGTACCACTAACTAGAATGTTAACCCCGGGTAACGGTAATCCAGAATTATCTGATACTGTCCCCGAAATAGTTTTTTCTTGTGCGAACGTTAGTTGCACTACAAACGCTAGTAATAGCGTTAGAATTCCACTAAACTTTGTTTTCATTTTTAATTTTTTTGAATTAGTCTTTCCAAAAATCTTAATTATTAGTTAATAAAACAATAATTTTAGGTTAAAATTCATCTTTTGATTTAAAAAAAAAGCATAATTAGTGGTTTTTTGACTAAAAATTGGCTGTAAAACTGATATGGACTTGAGAATTTGAGAATTTAAATTTTTGGGAACTGCTTTTTCCATTGGCATAATTAAGTTTTAAAAGCCCCGTATTTGATAAAACGCCAAGACCTAAACCGTAAGCAAAAAGTTTTTCATTTAAATCTATAATTTTATTTTCAAAAGAGGCAACATCCATAATGGTATGGATGTATAGGTTAGAGCTTAATTGCAATCTGTATTCAGAATTTAAAAAGGCATAGGATGTTGCTGCAATACTATTTTCATCGAATCCTCTTATGGAGTTAATGCCTCCAAATCTTGAGAGTTCATTTTCAAAATAGTTTTCAGAAATTAAACTAAACCCATTTAATCTTAAATAAAGACTGTTTGTTTGGTTAAAATTTAAAATTTTAAAAACATTAATATTGAGTTGTGTCTGTTTCTGGGTTGAACTTGCATTTTTTCTTTTGCCCAAACCTGTTTCTAAATGTAAGCTAGAATTCAATGGAAAAAGTAACTGGTTATATTGTGGGTTTGTGTACAGATAAGCAAAGGTTAAGTAATTCGATTTATAATCTGAAATAGAACTAATAGACGTTGTGTTTTGTAAATTATTAGATTCAACCGTTTTAATGCCCGTGTAAATTTTGTGCTTTGGGTTTATTTGATAATGAGCTTTTACAGATTGGTTTACGATATTAAAGGACGAATCTTGCTTGAAAATGTGAAGTTGCAAATCAATACCAATAGGGGTGTTTAAAAAATAGGGCATACCCAAGTCTGCCTGAAAAAGTTTTTGGCTATTTTGGGTGCTTTTATATTGCAGGCTAAATGATTCGCCATAATTAAGGTTGTTAACAAGATTTAAATTTAAATACCCATTAAAATCCAAGGCATTGGTTTTTTCATCGGTTCCAAATCCCAAAAAACCATCAAAGGTGTTGCTTTTGGTTTTTTCAATGTAAATATAAAGGGATGTAGAATCTTTTGTAAATAAAACTTCAGGAGATTTAATTTGCTTCGCAAACCTTAAACTATTTAATGGTTCGGTTTTTCGTTTAACAAGATTTAAGTCGAATATTTGGCCGGGTTTAATGTGCAAATAATGTTTTAAGAAAGATTTAGGGAATTTATCATATCCTTTTATGGTAACATTGTTAATTTTTCTGATTTGGTTTTCTAGGTTTAAAATCAGAGTTGCTTTAAGAACGCCTTCATTAGCGATCTCAATGTTTGATAATTTTAGTTTTGAAAACGGATAGCCTTTATTGGATATTTTGGAATTTATAAACCTAAGAGACTCCTCAACCTGGTCAATAGGTAATATAAAATAATCTGAAAACACCTGGCTGGAAATTAAATTGAGAAGCTTCAAATCCAGGATGTTTTTGTTGTAGTATATATATATGGTGTTATATTTCTTTTTTAAATGGATTTTAACCAAAAAAGTAGAGTCGTTTTCTCTCTCAATTTTTGAAGCCTCATTTTCAAGAAATCCAATACTAACTAGTTTCTTTTGTAGGGTATCTATTTGAGACGATAACAAAGAGAAATTCTTATGCGTCTTAACATATCCTAAGGAGTCTATCATTTGGGTTTCCATAATATCATGGCCAATAACGCTAAGGGTAAGGTTTTGACACACACCATTTGTAGGAATCACGGAGCATAACAAAAAAAATAAAAACAATGTTTTTTTCACAGTTAAAATTCAAGAGTATGGTAATGTAAAACTAACGGAAAAACAAAACTTATAATGCAATGAAATAGGTAAATTTTAAATTCTATTGAAATCGCTATAAATTCCACCTTTGAAATATTCGTTAAAATTTTAATAAAATAAGGAATAAGTCGCTTAAACACAGGTGTTAATTTAAGGATTACACAACACCTCTAAAAAAATATTGCCTATGTTGTGAAAATTAATCTCTTAGGGTTTGAAAAATACTTTTTTATTTCTACATTTGCAGCCCTCTAAGAAGAGGTATTTAAAATAAACATATAAATTATATGCCAACAATTTCACAATTAGTACGAATAGGAAGAGCCAAAATAACCAAGAAGAGTAAATCGGCTGCTTTAGATTCGTGTCCGCAAAGGCGTGGAGTATGTACTCGTGTTTATACTACAACACCAAAGAAACCAAACTCAGCAATGCGTAAAGTTGCAAGGGTAAGGTTAACCAATGGTAATGAAGTAAACGCATACATCCCAGGTGAAGGACACAATCTACAAGAGCACTCGATAGTATTGGTTAGAGGTGGAAGGGTAAAAGATTTGCCAGGAGTTAGATACCATATCGTTCGTGGAGCCTTAGACACAGCAGGTGTTGCAGGTAGAACACAACGTAGATCTAAGTATGGTGCAAAACGCCCTAAGAAGTAATTTAAACTTTTAAGAAGAAGACATGAGAAAAAGAGCAGCAAAAAAGAGACCGCTTTTACCAGATCCACGATTTAACGACCAGTTAGTAACTCGTTTTGTTAACATGATGATGTGGGATGGTAAAAAGTCCGTAGCTTTTAAAGTATTTTATGATGCCATTGACATTGTAGAAGCTAAGAAAACTGACGAAGAAAAATTAGCTTTAGATGTATGGAAAGATGCGTTATCAAACGTTATGCCTCACGTAGAAGTACGTAGTCGTAGAGTTGGTGGTGCCACATTCCAAATTCCAATGCAAATTCGTCCAGACCGTAAAGTATCAACAGCTATGAAATGGCTTATTGGATACTCACGAAAAAGAAATGAAAAATCAATGTCACAACGTTTAGCCTCCGAAATTTTAGCAGCAGCTAAAGAAGAAGGAGCCGCTGTTAAAAAGAGAGTAGATACTCATAAAATGGCAGAAGCAAATAAAGCATTCTCTCACTTTAGATTTTAATAGGACATGGCAAGAGATTTAAAATATACAAGAAATATAGGTATTGCAGCGCATATTGATGCTGGTAAAACAACCACAACAGAGCGTGTTCTTTATTATACAGGAGTTTCCCATAAAATAGGTGAAGTACATGATGGTGCTGCAACTATGGACTGGATGGAGCAAGAGCAAGAGCGTGGTATTACCATTACTTCTGCAGCTACAACCTGCGAATGGATATTCCCAAGAGAAAATGGTGTACCAACGGATGATTCACATAGTTACCATTTTAATATTATTGACACACCTGGTCACGTTGATTTTACGGTTGAAGTAAACCGTTCTTTACGTGTATTGGATGGCTTAGTATTCCTGTTTAGTGCTGTTGATGGTGTTGAGCCACAATCTGAAACTAACTGGAGATTAGCCGATAATTATAAAGTACCAAGAATTGGTTTCGTGAATAAAATGGATCGTCAAGGATCTGATTTTATGATGGTTAACAGACAGGTAAAAGAAATGTTAGGGTCTAATGCAGTGCCTATCGTTTTGCCTATTGGTGACGAAATTGATTTTAAAGGTGTTGTAGATTTAGTGAAGAACAGAGCCATTATTTGGCATGATGAAACACAAGGATCTACGTTTGACATCATTGAAATACCTGAAGAATTAAAAGCAGAAGCTAAACAATACAGAGCCTTACTTATTGAAGAAGTTGCTGGATATGATGAAAATCTTCTAGAAAAATTCATGGAAGATGAAGATTCAATTACAGAAGATGAAATACATGCAGCTCTTAGAGCTGCCGTTATGGACATGTCTATCATCCCTATGATTTGTGGTTCTTCATTCAAAAATAAAGGGGTTCAATTTTTATTAGACGCTGTTTGTCGCTATTTACCTTCTCCAATGGATAAAGAAGGTATTATTGGTACAAATCCAGATACTGAAAAAGAAGAAATACGTAAACCAAGTGTTAATGAGCCATTTGCAGCTTTAGCATTCAAAATTGCTACCGATCCTTTTGTGGGTCGTCTAGCGTTTTTTAGAGCTTATTCTGGTCGTTTAGATGCAGGTTCTTATGTGTTGAACAATCGTTCAGGTAATAAAGAACGTATCTCACGTATTTATCAAATGCATGCCAATAAACAAAACGCTATAGATTACATCGAAGCTGGAGACATTGGAGCAGCAGTTGGTTTCAAGGATATTAAAACAGGAGATACGTTATCTGCTGAAAAACATCCAATAGTTTTAGAAAGTATGAACTTCCCTGAGCCAGTAATTGGTATTGCGGTAGAGCCTAAAACCAAAGCGGATGTGGATAAATTAGGAATGTCATTAGCTAAATTGGCTGAAGAAGATCCAACGTTCCAAGTTCGTACAGATGAGGCTAGTGGTCAAACCATTATCTCTGGTATGGGCGAGCTTCACTTAGACATTATTGTAGATCGTTTAAAAAGAGAGTTTAAGGTTGAAGTAAATCAAGGAAAACCACAAGTTGAATATAAAGAAGCCATTACAAAACTTGCCAATCATAGAGAAGTTTATAAAAAACAATCTGGTGGCCGTGGTAAATTTGCCGATATTGTATTTAAGCTAGAGCCAGCCTCTGAAGGAAAAATAGGTTTAGAATTCGTTAATGAAGTAAAAGGTGGTAACGTTCCAAAAGAATATGTGCCGTCTATTGAAAAAGGATTCAGACAAGCCATGGTTAATGGACCTTTAGCAGGATTTGAGGTTGATAGTATGAAAGTAACCCTTTTAGATGGATCTTTTCACGCAGTGGATTCTGATGCATTATCCTTTGAGTTGGCTGCCAAATTAGGTTTTAAAGCTGTTGCAAAACAAGCCGGAGCCATTATTCTGGAACCCATTATGAAACTTGAAGTGATTACACCTGAAGAAAATATGGGTGATATTGTAGGCGACTTAAACCGTCGTAGGGGTCAAGTGAATGATATGGGCGATAGAGCAGGTGCAAAAACTATTAAAGCTGAAGTGCCTCTTTCTGAAATGTTTGGTTATGTAACAACCTTAAGAACATTATCATCAGGTCGTGCAACATCCACTATGGAATTTTCACATTATGCTGAGACACCTTCAAATATATCTGAAGAAGTAATTAAAGAAGCAAAAGGTTTACAATCTTAAAAAATTAAGAAAATGAGTCAAAAAATCAGAATAAAATTAAAGTCTTATGATCATAATTTAGTTGACAAGTCAGCTGATAAGATTGTAAAAACTGTAAAAAGTACAGGTGCTGTTGTAACAGGTCCAATTCCGTTACCAACACACAAGAAAATTTTCACTGTACTGCGTTCTCCACACGTTAACAAAAAGTCTAGAGAACAATTTCAGTTAAGTTCTTACAAAAGATTACTTGATATTTACAGTTCATCATCAAAAACTATTGATGCTTTGATGAAACTAGAATTGCCAAGTGGTGTTGAAGTAGAGATAAAAGTCTAATTCATGAATTCAGAATTCTGAATTCAGAATTTGCAAAACATGTCCTGAGCTGCGAGCGAAGGAAAAACGGTAAAAATACATTCAGGGTTGAACGTATTTCGACCCTGAATTTTTTAAATAAGTAAGTAATAAATTAAATAAATAATTATGTCTGGGTTAATTGGAAAAAAAATCGGTATGACCAGCATCTTTGATAGTAACGGGAAAAACATTCCTTGTACAGTAATCGAAGCTGGACCATGTATCGTTACCCAAGTCAGAACTGAAGAAATTGATGGCTACAAAGCTGTTCAATTAGGTTTCGATGACGCGACAGAAAAAAGTGCTACTAAAGCTGACTTAGGTCATGCTAAAAAAGCAGGGACTTCTGTAAAACGCAAAATCGTTGAATTTAAAGGTTTTGATAAGGAGTACAAGTTAGGTGATGCAATCACTGTTGAGCACTTTGTAGAAGGTGAGTTTGTTGATGTACAAGGTATATCAAAAGGAAAAGGATTTCAAGGCGTTGTAAAACGTCATGGTTTTGGTGGTGTAGGTCAAGCTACTCACGGTCAACATAACCGTTTAAGAGCGCCAGGTTCTGTAGGAGCTTCTTCTTACCCTTCAAGAGTATTCAAAGGAATGCGTATGGCAGGAAGAATGGGTGGAGATAAAGTAAAAGTTGAAAATTTAAGAGTTTTAAAGGTAGTTGCTGAAAAGAACTTACTGGTTATTAAAGGTTGTGTACCTGGACATAAAAACGCTTATGTAATTATTAGAAAATAATGAAAGTAGCTGTTTTAGATATAAACGGAAAAGACACAGGAAGAAAAGCTGAGCTTTCTCAAGATGTGTTCGCTATTGAACCTAATAATCATGCAGTATATTTGGATGTTAAACAATATTTAGCAAATCAAAGACAAGGAACTCATAAAGCTAAAGAAAGAAATGAGATTTCCGGAAGTACACGTAAGATTAAAAAACAAAAAGGAACAGGAACTGCAAGAGCAGGTAGTATTAAGTCTGGAGTTTTCAAAGGTGGTGGTCGTATGTTCGGTCCAAGACCTAGAAGTTATAGCTTTAAACTTAATAAAAGCCTAAAGCGTTTAGCACGTAAATCTGCCTTAAGTATCAAAGCTGGAGAGCAATCCATAGTGGTCTTAGAAGACTTCAATTTTGATGCTCCAAAAACCAAAAATTTTACAGCGGTTTTAAAGGCTTTAAACTTAGAAAACAAAAAATCTCTCTTTGTGTTGGGAGCGTCAAATAATAATGTATATTTGTCGTCACGCAATTTAAAAGGGTCTGAAGTTATAACTAATTCAGAATTAAGCACTTATAAGATTTTAAATGCAAATCAAATAGTGCTTCTAGAGAGCTCTTTAGAAGGAATTGAATCGAATTTAAGTAAATAAGGAACAGATGAGTATCTTAATTAAACCTATAATCACAGAAAAAGCATCGGCTAATAGCGAAGTAAATAACTGCTATACCTTTGCTGTGAATACTAAGGCGAACAAGGTGGAAATTAAAAAAGCAGTAGAAGCTGCTTATGGTGTTTCTGTTGAAAAAGTTCGTACTATAAATGTCCGTCCAGATAGAAAAACGCGTTACACAAAAACGGGTATTCAACATGGTAAAACAAATGCTGTTAAAAAGGCAATTGTACAACTGGCGGAAGGTGAAATGATTGATTTATACAGTAATATGTAATTAGACAACAATGTCAGTAAGAAAATTAAAACCAATCACACCAGGACAGCGATTTAGAGTAGTAAATGGATTTGACGCCATCACTACTGATAAGCCGGAGAAAAGTTTATTAGCTCCGAATAAAAGGTCTGGTGGTAGAAACAGTCAAGGAAAAATGACCATGCGCTACATAGGTGGAGGTCATAAAAGAAAGTATCGTATTATAGATTTTAAAAGAAACAAAGCTGGAATTCCTGCTGAAGTTAAGTCTATAGAATATGATCCTAACAGAACCGCTTTTATCGCATTATTGAATTATCAAGATGGCGAAAAAAGATACATCATTGCACCAAACGGTTTACAAGTAGGTCAAACCGTAGTTTCAGGAGACAATGTGGCTCCAGAAATTGGAAATGCAATGCCGCTAAGTCAAATTCCATTAGGAACTATTATTTCTTGTGTTGAGTTACGTCCTGGTCAAGGAGCTATTATGGCTCGTAGTGCTGGTGCTTTTGCTCAATTAATGGCAAGAGATGGTAAGTTTGCAACCATTAAATTGCCATCTGGTGAAACAAGATTAATTCTTGCAAATTGTTTAGCGACTATTGGAGTTGTATCAAATTCAGACCATCAATTGTTAGTGTCTGGTAAAGCAGGTAGAACAAGATGGTTAGGTAGAAGACCAAGAACTAGACCAGTAGTTATGAATCCAGTCGATCACCCAATGGGTGGTGGTGAAGGTAAATCTTCAGGAGGACATCCACGTTCTAGAAACGGTATTCCAGCTAAAGGATATAGAACTCGTTCTAAAAAGAATGCAAGTAATAAATATATTGTAGAACGTAGAAAGAAATAAGACATGGCAAGATCATTAAAAAAAGGACCTTACGTTCATTATAAATTAGAGAAAAAAGTAGCTGTTAATGTTGAAGCTAACAAAAAAACGGTTATCAAAACCTGGTCAAGAGCTAGTATGATTACTCCAGATTTTGTGGGTCAAACAATAGCTGTTCACAATGGCCGTCAATTTGTACCAGTGTATGTAACTGAGAACATGGTTGGTCATAAACTAGGAGAATTTTCACCAACTAGATCCTTTAGAGGTCATGCAGGTGCAAAAAATAAAGGTAAAAAATAATAAGCAATGGGAAGTCGTAAAAAACAAATGGCAGACACTATTAAGGAAGTAAAAAAGCAAATTGCTTTTGCTAAACTTAACAATTGTCCTACATCACCAAGAAAAATGCGTTTAGTAGCCGATTTAGTAAGAGGTGAACGCGTAGAAAAAGCGCTTAGTATTTTGAAATTCAATCAAAAAGAATCTTCAGGCAAATTGGAAAAATTGTTATTGTCTGCCATTGCAAACTGGCAGTCTAAAAATGAAGAAGCCAATATTGAAGAAGCTGGATTAGTAGTAAAAGAGATTAGAGTTGATGGTGGCGCCATGTTAAAAAGACTGCGCCCTGCACCTCAAGGCCGCGCACACAGAATTAGAAAACGTTCTAACCACGTAACCATCGTAGTTGGAGCTAACAATAACACACAAAGCTAGGATAGAAGTATGGGACAAAAAACAAATCCAATCGGAAATCGCTTAGGAATTATCAGAGGATGGGAATCTAACTGGTATGGAGGTAATGATTATGGAGATAAGCTTGCCGAAGACGATAAAATTAGAAAATACGTACACGTACGTTTATCTAAAGCTAGTGTAAGTAGAGTAATTATTGAAAGAACTTTAAAACTTGTAACCGTTACTATCACAACGGCTCGTCCAGGTATCATTATTGGTAAAGGCGGTCAAGAGGTAGACAAGTTAAAAGAAGAACTTAAAAAAATTACTGGTAAAGAAGTTCAGATTAACATCTTTGAAATTAAGAGACCTGAACTAGACGCATTTTTAGTAGCATCAAGTATTGCTCGTCAAATAGAAAACAGAATTTCTTACAGACGTGCTATAAAAATGGCCATTGCTGCTACTATGCGCATGAATGCAGAAGGAATTAAAGTTCAAATAAGTGGTCGTTTAAATGGTGCTGAAATGGCACGTAGTGAACACTACAAAGAAGGACGTATTCCATTATCAACCTTTAGAGCCGATATTGACTATGCTTTAGTTGAAGCACATACTACTTATGGTAGATTAGGTGTAAAAGTATGGATCATGAAAGGTGAAGTATACGGTAAAAGAGAACTTTCTCCACTTGTTGGAATGGCCAAGAAGCAAGGAAAAAGTGGTGGAGCAAGTACTGGTCGTTCTAGTAATGGTCCAGCAAAACCTCGTCGTAGAAAGTAATTTTTTATAAAGTAAAAGAAAAATGTTACAGCCTAAAAGAACAAAATTTCGTAAAATGCAAACGGGTCGTATGAAGGGCATCTCTCAAAGAGGGCATGAACTTTCAAACGGTACCTTTGGTATAAAATCGATGGATTCAAGTTTTTTAACATCGCGTCAAATTGAAGCTGCACGTATTGCCGCTACACGTTACATGAAAAGAGAAGGGCAACTTTGGATTAAAATATTTCCAGATAAGCCAATTACAAAAAAACCTCTTGAAGTACGTATGGGTAAAGGTAAAGGTGCCGTTGAATATTGGGTAGCCATTGTTAAACCAGGAAGAATATTATTTGAAGTTGGAGGCGTGCCTTTAGATATCGCAAAAGAAGCGTTACGTTTGGCTGCACAGAAACTTCCTGTTAAAACTAAGTTTTTAATCGCTAGAGATTACGAAGCATAATTTATTTGATATTATGAAACAATCAGAAATTAAAGAATTATCTGTAGCTGAGTTACAAGAGAAACTTAGTGAAACAAAAAAGAGTTATTCAGACCTAAAATTAGCTCATGCAATATCTCCTTTAGAAAATCCAATTCAGTTGCGTAACGTAAGACGTACTGTAGCTAGAATTGTGACCGAATTAACTAAAAGAGAATTACAATAATTCTGCTGAAAGATGGAAACAAGAAATTTAAGAAAAGAACGTATAGGAGTTGTTACTAGTAACAAAATGCAAAAGTCTATTGTAGTTGCAGAGGTTAAAAAGGTAAAGCACCCTATGTATGGTAAGTTCGTGTTAAAAACAAAGAAATATGTGGCACACGACGAAACAAACGATTGTAACATTGGAGATACCGTAAGGATTATGGAAACAAGACCTTTAAGTAAATCTAAATGTTGGAGATTAGTTGAAATAATTGAAAGAGCTAAATAATTATGTTACAGCAAGAATCAAGATTAAAAGTAGCAGATAACACTGGAGCTAAGGAAGTTTTAACTATCCGTGTTCTAGGTGGTACTAAAAGAAGATATGCTTCTGTAGGAGACAAAATTGTTGTTTCAGTTAAAGATGCAACACCTAATGGAAACATTAAAAAAGGTGCTGTTTCAACTGCAGTTGTTGTACGTACAACAAAAGAGGTAAGAAGACCAGACGGATCATATATTAGATTCGATGATAATGCCTGTGTCCTTTTAAATCCGCAAGGAGAGATGAGAGGTACACGTGTTTTTGGCCCAGTTGCCAGAGAACTTCGTGATAAACAATTCATGAAAATTGTATCATTGGCACCTGAAGTGCTTTAATGAAATTTAAGATGACAAAGTTTAAAATAAAATCAGGAGATACTGTAAAAGTCATTGCTGGAGATCACAAAGGATCTGAAGGTAAAGTACAAAAGGTATTATTGGATAAGAACAAAGCCATTGTTGAAGGTGTTAATGTTGTAAAAAAACATACTAAGCCAAGTGCTCAGAACCCACAAGGAGGCATTGTTGAAAAAGAAGCTCCTATTCATATTTCTAATTTATCGTTGTTAACTGCCAAAGGCGAAACAACAAGAGTTGGATTTAAAATAGAAGGCGATAAGAAAGTAAGATTTTCTAAAAAATCTAATGAAGTAATTTAGTTATGGCATATACACCTAGACTTAAAGAAGAGTATAAAAGCAAAGTAATTGCTGCTCTTACAGACGAATTTGGATATAAAAACGTCATGCAGGTTCCTAAACTTAAGAAGATAGTAATATCTAAAGGAGTTGGAGCGGCCGTTGCAGACAAAAAGTTAATAGACTACGCTGTAGAAGAATTAACGATGATAACTGGCCAAAAAGCTGTATCCACCATTTCTAAAAAAGACGTTGCGTCTTTCAAATTACGTAAAGGCATGCCAATTGGGGCAAAAGTAACCTTACGTGGTGAAAGAATGTATGAGTTTTTAGATCGATTAGTGACTTCTGCACTTCCACGTGTAAGGGACTTTAACGGTATTAAAGCTACAGGTTTTGACGGTCGGGGTAACTACAATTTAGGAGTTACCGAACAAATTATATTCCCAGAGATAAATATTGATAAAGTTAATAAAATCTCAGGTATGGATATTACATTTGTAACTTCTGCTGAAACAGATAAAGAAGCAAAATCATTATTAACCGAATTAGGATTACCTTTTCAAAAGAACTAAGATATGGCTAAAGAATCAATGAAAGCCCGTGAGGTAAAAAGAGCTAAAACAGTAGCAAAGTATGCTGAAAAACGTAAAGCTTTAAAAGAAGCTGGAGATTATGATGCATTACAAAAGTTACCTAAAAATGCTTCTCCTGTTCGTATGCATAATAGATGTAAATTAACCGGAAGACCAAAAGGTTATATTAGAGATTTTGGAATTTCACGTGTAACCTTCAGAGAAATGGCTAATCAAGGTCTAATTCCTGGAGTTAGAAAAGCAAGTTGGTAATATTATTTTAATAATCAGATTTAAGGTTCAACATAGGTTGAAAACCAAAATCACAAAATCAATTCATTATGTACACAGATCCAATCGCGGATTATTTAACAAGAATTAGAAACGCTGTGCGTGCTAACCACAGAGTGGTTGAGATACCTGCTTCTAATTTAAAAAAAGACATCACTAAAATATTATTCGAACAAGGATATATTTTAAGTTACAAGTTTGATGATTCTACAGTACAAGGTACTATTAAAATTGCCCTTAAGTACAATAAAGAAACCAAAGAGCCTGTAATTAAGAAAATTGAAAGAATAAGTAAACCAGGTTTACGTAAGTACGCTAGTTCTAAAGAACTCCCCAGAATCCTTAATGGTCTTGGTATTGCCATTGTTTCAACATCTCATGGAGTCATGACAGGCAAGCAAGCCAAAAGAGATAATGTAGGTGGTGAAGTATTGTGTTACGTTTACTAAAAAGATAAGACATGTCAAGAATAGGTAATAACCCAGTTGTAATTCCACAAGGCGTTACAGTTGATATAAAAGACGGAGTAGTTACAGTAAAAGGGAAAATGGGTGAATTAACTCAAAATTTCGATTCTGTAGATATCAAAGTTGAAGATGGAAATGTTTTAGTAACACGTTCTTCTGATTCTAAAGATCAAAAAGCAAAACATGGTTTATATAGATCATTAATGCTTAATATGATCGAAGGTGTTTCAAAAGGATGGACAAAACAACTAGAATTAGTAGGTGTAGGTTATAGAGCCAGTAACCAAGGTCAAAACCTTGAGTTGGCTTTAGGATTTTCTCACAATATTGTTATGAGTTTAGCTCCAGAGGTAAATGTTGAAACAATTAGTGAAAAAGGAAAAAACCCTATTATAAAATTAACGTCACATGACAAACAACTTGTAGGGCAAGTAGCAGCAAAAATCCGTGGTTTTAGAAGACCAGAACCTTACAAAGGAAAAGGAATTAGATTTGTTGGTGAGGTAGTAAGAAGAAAAGCAGGTAAATCAGCTTAAAAAGTAAGTTATGGCATTGACAAAATACGAAAGAAGAAACAGAATTAAAAGCAGAATTCGTAAAATAGTTTCTGGAACAGAAGCTAGACCAAGATTAACTGTTTTTAGAAGTAATAAAGAAATTTATGCTCAAATAGTAGATGATGTTACTGGTAAAACCATCAGTGCAGCATCTTCAAGAGATAAAGATATTAGTTCTGCTAAAGCAAATAAGACAGAAGTAGCTACGTTGGTAGGGAAAGCTGTGGCTGAAAAAGCTTTAAAAGCGGGTGTAGAAACCATCGCTTTTGATAGAGGTGGATATCTATATCATGGTAGAGTAAAATCATTAGCTGAAGGAGCTAGAGAAGCAGGACTTAAATTCTAAGAAATTATGTATCGAAAATACAAAAGCGCAGAGTTAGTAAAACCAGGTGGATTAGATCTTAAAGATCGTTTAGTTGGTGTTCAAAGAGTTACAAAAGTAACTAAAGGTGGTAGAGCATTTGGGTTCTCAGCAATCGTCGTGGTTGGTGATGAAGCAGGTGTTGTAGGACAAGGATTAGGGAAATCTAAAGACGTAGCCAGTGCCATTGCAAAGGCTATTGAAGATGCCAAAAAGAACCTTGTAAGAATTCCAATTTTGAAAGGAACCTTACCACATGAGCAAAAAGGAAAATATGGAGGAGCAAGAGTTAATATTATTCCTGCCGCCGCTGGTACTGGAGTTATTGCCGGTGGAGCTGTAAGAACAGTTCTTGAAGCCGTAGGAGTTCATGATGTATTATCAAAATCTCAAGGATCTTCAAATCCTCACAACGTTGTAAAAGCTACATTTGATGCTTTATTACAACTTAGAGATGCAAGAAGAATAGCTTCAGATAGAGGTGTTTCACTAGAAAAAGTTTTTAACGCATAATTACTAAGAGACATGACAAAAATTAAAGTAACAAAAGTTAAAAGCGCCATCAATAGAACTTTAAGACAAAAGAGAATTTTAGAATCTTTAGGTCTTAGAAAAATTGGTCAAGTTGTAGAGCACGAAGCTACACCAAGTGTACTTGGTATGGTTAATAAAGTAAATCACTTAGTTTCTGTTGAAGAAATTAAATAAAATAATACTGAAATGGATTTAAGTAATTTAAAACCTGCAGAAGGTTCAGTTAAAAATCAAGGTAAAAGATTAGGTAGAGGTCAAGGATCTGGTAAAGGTGGTACAGCAGCACGTGGTCACAAAGGAGCTAAATCTCGTTCTGGTTATTCTAAGAAAATAGGTTTTGAAGGTGGTCAAATGCCATTACAAAGACGTGTTCCTAAGTTTGGTTTTACCAATATAAACCGTAAAGAATATCAAGGTATTAACTTAGATACGCTGCAACTATTGGTTGATGATAAAAAAATAAAGGAGACAGTAGATTTAGATACTTTATTCATAAATGGTTTAACTGGAAAAAATGAGCTGGTTAAAATCATGGGAAGAGGTGAATTAAAAGCTAAATTAAAAGTATCTGCTCATAAGTTTACTGCTTCAGCAAAAGCTGCTATTGAAGCTGTGGGTGGAGAAGCTGTAACTTTATAAGATTTTAGTAGTATATGAAATTCATAGAATCAATAAAAAATGTTTGGAAAATAGAGGAGCTAAGAAACCGAATAGCTGTCACTCTTGGGTTATTATTGGTGTACCGTTTTGGTGCGCAAGTTGTATTGCCTGGTGTTGATGCCTCTCAATTAGGAGGTTTAAGTGATAGTACTGATTCTGGTTTGTTAGGACTTTTAAACGCCTTTACTGGTGGAGCTTTTGCAAATGCATCTGTTTTTGCCTTAGGAATTATGCCTTACATTTCTGCTTCTATTGTAGTTCAGTTAATGGGAATAGCCATTCCATATTTACAGAAATTACAAAAGGAAGGAGCCAGTGGACAAAAGAAAATCAATCAGATAACACGTTGGTTAACCATCGCCATCTGTTTGTTGCAAGCGCCAGCATATTTAGCTAGCTTACCAGCATTAGGAATACCTCAAAGTGCCTTTTTATTAGGGTTTGGCCCATTGTTCTATTTCTCGTCGGTTACTATTTTAGTAACAGGCTGTATCTTTGCCATGTGGTTGGGAGAAAAAATCACCGATAAAGGTATTGGAAATGGTATTTCTCTTTTAATCATGGTTGGTATTATTGCAAGAATGCCAGCAGCGTTTATTCAAAATGCAGCGAACAGATTAGAAGGTAATAACGTTATGTTAATTTTGTTCGAACTGGTAATTTGGTTTGTAATTATATTAGCAGCAATACTATTAGTCATGGCTGTTAGAAAAATTGCAGTACAATATGCTAGACGTACAGCATCTGGAAGCTATGAGAAAAATGTTATGGCTGGTTCAAGACAGTATATACCATTAAAATTAAATGCATCTGGAGTTATGCCAATTATATTTGCTCAGGCAATTATGTTTGTTCCAGGTTTAATTGGGAAGTCTTCTTTTTTAAAGGATACGGCCACAGGCGCATGGTTACAGACTCAATTTTCTGATATTTTTGGTTTTTGGTATAACGTTGTATTTGCTTTATTAATAATTGTGTTTACATATTTTTATACTGCAATTACTGTACCTACCAATAAAATGGCAGATGATTTAAAACGTAGTGGAGGTTTTATTCCTGGTATTAGACCTGGCTCTGAAACTTCTGAATATTTAGATAAAATAATGTCGCAGATAACCTTACCGGGATCTATATTTTTGGCTTTAATTGCTGTGTTCCCAGCATTTATTGTTAAACTTATGAATGTACAACAAGGTTGGGCGCTATTCTTTGGAGGAACTTCACTAATCATTTTAGTGGGTGTTGCCATAGATACTATGCAACAAGTTAATTCATACTTGTTAAATAGACATTATGATGGCTTGATGAAAACTGGTAAAAATAGAAAAGCAATAGCTTAATTATATTACCATGGCAAAGCAAGCAGCAATAGAACAAGATGGAACAATCATTGAAGCATTATCAAATGCTATGTTCCGTGTTGAATTAGAAAATGGTCATATTGTGACTGCGCATATCTCTGGTAAGATGCGTATGCATTACATTAAATTATTGCCAGGAGACAAAGTAAAATTAGAAATGAGTCCTTATGATTTATCTAAGGCTAGAATAACTTATAGATACTAATACGGTGAAATCGTTAGATTCCATCTGACAGTTTAAAAAAACAAATAATAAGGAACAGATGAAAGTAAGAGCATCAGTTAAAAAAAGAAGTGCAGATTGTAAAATCGTACGTAGAAAAGGTAGACTTTACGTAATTAACAAAAAGAATCCTAGATTCAAACAAAGACAAGGGTAGTTATGGCAAGAATTGCAGGTGTAGACATACCAAAAAACAAGAGAGGTGTAATCTCTTTGACTTATATCTATGGAATAGGTAGAAGTAGAGCAAAAGAAATTTTAGCTGAAGCTAAAGTTGACGAAAGTATTAAAGTTCAAGATTGGACAGACGACCAAATTGGACATATTCGTGAAGCTGTATCAGCTTTTACAATTGAAGGTGAATTACGTTCAGAAACTCAATTAAACATTAAGCGATTAATGGATATTGGTTGTTACAGAGGTATTCGTCACAGAGCTGGTCTTCCATTACGAGGACAACGTACTAAAAACAACTCTAGAACCAGAAAAGGTAGAAGAAAAACAGTTGCAAACAAGAAAAAAGCAACTAAATAATTAAAAGTCATTAGTATTTAGTAGTTAGATGAATCTGCTTGAAATGTAAAAGTTTAGGATTCTATAAACTAACAACTAACAACTAGAAACTAGAAAAATATGGCAAAGACAAGTACTAAAAAACGTAAAGTTATTGTAGAATCTGTTGGTGAAGCTCATGTTACAGCTTCTTTCAATAACATCATTATCTCACTTACCAACAAAAAGGGAGATGTTATAGCATGGTCCTCAGCTGGTAAAATGGGGTTCAGAGGTTCTAAGAAAAATACACCTTATGCAGCACAATTGGCCGCAGAAGACGCATCAAAAGTTGCTCATGAAGCAGGCTTAAAGAAAGTGAAAGTGTATGTTAAAGGACCAGGAAATGGTAGAGAATCTGCTATTCGTTCTATACACAATGCTGGAATTGAAGTGACTGAAATAATTGATGTTACTCCACTTCCACACAATGGATGTAGACCTCCAAAGCGTAGAAGAGTTTAAGCAATCAAAAAAATAATTAATTAACAAGTATCAACGAGAGATCAACGTTTATCGAAGGATAAGATTAAGACCTTAATTCATAAGCACTCTCAAAACTAAATTTAAAAAATGGCAAGATATACTGGTCCTAAAACTAAAATAGCACGTAAATTCGGAGAAGCTATTTTCGGAGAAGATAAATCTTTTGAAAAGAGAAATTATCCTCCTGGTCAACATGGTGCAAACAAGCGTCGTGGAAAAAAATCTGAATATGCAATCCAATTAATGGAAAAGCAAAAAGCTAAATATACCTATGGTGTATTGGAGCGTCAATTCAGAAACATGTTTAAAAAGGCAAGAGCTGCTCAAGGTATTACCGGTGAAGTTTTATTACAATTATGTGAGTCTAGATTAGATAACGTTGTATTTAGAATGGGCATAGCACCTTCTCGTAGCGGCGCAAGACAATTAGTGTCTCACAGACACATTACCGTAAATGGAGAAGTGGTAAATATTCCATCGTACTCTGTAAACGCTGGTGATGTTATTGCTGTTAGAGAAAAATCAAAATCACTTGAAGCTATTGATAGATCTCTATCAAATTCAAGCCACGTGTACGAATGGATTACTTGGAACAATGAAACTAAACAAGGAACTTATGTAACAATTCCTTCAAGACTTCAAATTCCTGAAAACATAAACGAACAGTACATCGTCGAATTATATTCTAAATAATAAATTAACAATATTGGTGTTTAGCCAAAGGGTTTATTTGTACTTCTTCAAACTTATAAACCGCGCAACTAAATAACAATTAAAACGAAGAAAAAAGTATGGCAGTATTTAATTTCCAAAAGCCCGACAAAGTAATCATGATTGATTCCACAGATTTTGAAGGCAAATTCGAATTTCGCCCTTTAGAACCTGGATATGGGTTAACAGTAGGTAACGCATTAAGAAGAGTTTTACTTTCTTCTTTAGAAGGATTCGCCATTACATCAGTTAGAATTGAAGGTGTAGACCATGAATTTTCAGCAATTTCAGGTGTGGTTGAAGATGTTACAGAAATTATTCTAAACTTAAAACAAGTACGTTTTAAAAGACAAATTGAAGATATTGATAATGAGTCAATCTCAATCTCTATTTCTGGACAAGAACAAATAACAGCAGGTGACTTCCAAAAATTCATTTCAGGATTTCAAGTATTAAATTCAGAATTAGTAATCTGTAATTTAGACCCTAAAGTGAGTTTAAATATGGAAATTACTATTGAAAAAGGTAGAGGATATGTTCCTGCAGAAGAAAATGCTAAAACCTCTGCACCCGTTGGAACTATTTTTACAGATTCCATTTATACACCAATAAAAAATGTTAAGTATAGTATTGAAAACTATCGTGTTGAACAAAAAACCGATTATGAAAAACTGGTTTTTGAAATTATTACCGATGGTTCTATTACGCCTCAAGATGCTTTAACTGAAGCAGCTAAAACATTAATTCACCACTTCATGTTATTCTCAGATGAGAGAATTACTCTAGAAGCTGATGAAATTGCACAAACTGAAACTTATGATGAAGAATCACTTCACATGAGACAATTGCTTAAAACCAAGTTAATTGATATGGATTTATCGGTTCGTGCGTTAAATTGTTTAAAAGCAGCTGAAGTTGACACCTTAGGAGACTTAGTGTCTTTCAATAAAAACGACTTAATGAAGTTCCGTAATTTTGGAAAGAAATCTTTAACAGAGCTTGAAGAGCTTGTTATTGTTAAAGGACTAAATTTTGGAATGGATTTAAGTAAATATAAATTAGATAAAGATTAATTATTTCATAATTTGCTCCTCAATATTGGGTTGAGCAAGATGAATATAAAAAACAGAGGTCATGAGACACGGAAAAAAAATTAACCATTTAGGTAGAAAAACAGCTCACAGAAAATCAATGTTGGCTAACATGGCTTGTTCATTAATTGAGCACAAGCGTATTAATACTACGGTAGCCAAAGCAAAAGCTTTAAAGCAATTTGTAGAGCCAATGATTACTAAATCAAAAGAAGACACTACTCAAAACAGACGTTTGGTCTTTAGTCGTTTAAGACAAAAAGATGCAGTAGCTGAATTATTTAGAGATGTAGCTGCAAAAATTGGAGATAGACCTGGAGGTTATACAAGAATTATAAAATTGGGGAATCGTTTAGGAGATAATGCAGATATGGCTATGATTGAATTGGTAGATTATAATGAAATCTACAACGCAGACAAAGCTAAAAAGAAAACAACCCGTAGAAGTAGAAGAGGTGGTGGTAAACCTGAAAAGCCAGCTACTGAAACTCCTGTAGTTGAAACACCAGCTTCTAACGAAGAAGAATAAAAAGGTAATAAAACAATGTAAAATGAGGGTGACTTAAATTTAAGAGAAACCCTTTTTTATTTTTTATAGCTATTGAAGTATTTTTAAAATATCTAAATCTTAAGATTGTATTAAGAAATTTTATAACATTTTTTTGAAGTGTAAATGGTATCTTTACTTTAAACGCCTAAATTGAAATCTATTTACAATATGAAACTTAAATTTATATGGTTGATTGTTCTAACAACTGTTTCCTTAAAAGCACAGACTTACATGAACTACAGTTCTTTGTCGTCTGCTGGAGGAAACATTGGAACAATAGATTTTTCAATAAACAAGGATAATGACGTTGAAGGCAGTTCTTATTTATTTAAAGATTGGGATAATTCTGCCAGGATTTATTCTAATAATCAACAAATCATAGATTTAGGTAATATTAATCTGGATCTTAAGATTGCTAAGTTTGCTTCTAAAATTTCTGAAGATTCAATTTTTGTCTTTGATGATATTTATAAAGTTAAGATAAATGAAAGAATCTTCTCAAATATAAAAAACAACTTTTATGAGGTTCTTTATACAGATAAAGACAATTTTATTTTTTTAAAAAAATACATACTTAAAGTAGAGCCAGAACGGCATAAAATAACTAATACTGTAATTGGACCAGGCAGATATGAAATTGAAAGTAAATATTATATTTATAAAAACAATGAATTGAATAAACTGGTTTTAAATAAAAAGTACATATTAGAAATGCTTGCTTCTAAGAATAGTTTAATTTCAAAATATCAAAAAGATTATAAACTATCTTATTCTAAAGAAGAAGACGTTATTAAAATTTTTCAATATTACAATTCTTTATAGAGATTTTTTTTAAAAATAAAAACCATAGAAATCCTGTAATATTTACTTATATATAGATAGGCTTTTTAAAATATAAAAGATAAACTATTTTTAGTTTATCTTTTTTTTTTGCAATTTTGCCAAACCTTTCTAAAAAATGAAATACCAAAAAAGACAAATAGCCATTATTTTATTAGCAGACGGAACCATTTTTTATGGAAAATCTGTAGGAAACAAACAAGGAACTGCTTTTGGAGAAGTATGTTTTAATACCGGTATGACTGGATATCAGGAAATTTTTACCGATCCATCCTATTTTGGACAGCTCATGGTAACTACCAATGCCCATATTGGAAATTATGGGACCAATGTTGATGAAGTTGAATCGGACTCTATTAAAATTGCTGGTTTAATATGTAAAAATTTTAGTTACGAATATTCACGAGTTTTGGCGGATAGTTCGTTAGAAGACTTTTTAAATACTAATGATTTATTCGCTATATCAGATGTTGATACCAGAGCATTAGTTAGCTATATAAGAGACCATGGCGCTATGAATGCTGTCATTACAACCGATGTTGATAATTTGGAAGTGTTAAAAAAGCAACTGTCAGATTTTCCTAGCATGAATGGTTTAGAATTGGCTTCAAAAGTGTCCACCAAAGAACCCTATTATTATGGTAATGAAAATGCTACCTATAAAGTTTCTGCACTAGATATTGGTATAAAAAAGAACATACTTCGCAACATAGCAAAACGAGATGTTTTTATAAAAGTATTTCCTTATAACGCAACTTTTTCAGATTTAGAATCCTTTAAGCCAGATGGGTATTTTTTGTCAAATGGACCTGGAGATCCAGAACCTTTAGTGGATGCTCAAAATTTGGCCAAAGAAATTATAAAAAGAAATTTACCCCTTTTTGGTATTTGTTTAGGGCATCAAGTCATTGCTTTGGCTAATGGAGTTTCAACCTATAAGATGCACAATGGACACAGGGGGATAAACCATCCTGTAAAAAATTTAAAAACTGGTAAAGGAGAAATAACTTCCCAAAACCATGGTTTTGCCGTTAGTAAAGATGAAGCAGAATCCCATCAAGATTTGGAAGTAACCCATATTCATTTAAATGACAATACCGTTGCTGGGTTAGCCATGAAATCTAAAAACTGTTTTTCAGTACAATATCATCCAGAAGCCAGTCCTGGCCCACACGACTCGTCTTATTTGTTTGATCAATTTATTGAAAACTTAAAAAAATAAATAATAAAAGCCTCAAAATCATTTTAAATTTTGAGGCTTTTATGTTACTAAAACGTTATAGATAAGAATTTGTGTAATTCTTTAAAAACATGCAAATTAAAACAAGATTAAACCGTAAATTTGAATAATAAAAGTTAAAAAAATGTACTTATGAGTATTATAGTAAATATCCATGCTAGACAAATTCTAGATTCTAGAGGAAACCCTACTGTGGAAGTAGATGTTGTAACAGAAAATGATATATTAGGAAGAGCTGCTGTGCCTTCTGGTGCCTCAACAGGTGAGCACGAAGCTGTTGAATTAAGAGATGGCGGAAAAGCTTATATGGGAAAAGGCGTTTTAAAGGCAGTAGATAATGTAAACTCCGTTATAGCACAAGAGTTAATAGGTGTTTCTGTTTTTGAACAAAACTTAATCGATCAGATTATGATTGATTTGGATGGCACTAAAAACAAATCAAAATTAGGAGCTAATGCTATTTTAGGAGTGTCTTTGGCAGTTGCCAAGGCTGCTGCTGCGGAATTAAATATGCCATTGTACCGTTATGTTGGCGGTGTTTCTGCAAATACACTTCCAGTACCTATGATGAATATTATTAATGGAGGTTCTCATAGTGATGCGCCCATTGCATTTCAAGAATTTATGATTATGCCAGTGAAAGCAAAAAACTTCACTCATGCCATGCAAATGGGAACAGAAATTTTTCATAATCTTAAAAAAGTATTACACGATAGAAATCTAAGTACTGCAGTTGGAGATGAAGGTGGTTTTGCACCTAATTTACCAGGAGGAACTGAAGATGCTATTGATTCTATTAAAACAGCCGTTGAAAATGCTGGTTATAAATTTGGTGAAGAAGTTATGATTGCACTGGATTGTGCCTCAGCAGAATTTTATGTTGATGGTAAATATGACTACACTAAGTTTGAAGGCGCAACTGGTAAGGTTAGAACATCTGCAGAACAAGCTGAGTATTTAGCAGAGTTAGTGTCTAAATATCCAATTATTTCTATTGAAGATGGCATGGATGAAAACGATTGGGATGGTTGGAAATTATTAACCGATAAAATTGGCGATAAAATTCAATTGGTTGGTGATGATTTATTTGTAACCAATGTTGAGCGTTTATCAAGAGGTATTGAGCAAGGAATTGCAAATTCTATTTTAATTAAGGTTAATCAAATAGGTTCTTTATCAGAAACTATTTCGGCTGTAAACATGGCTAAAAATGCTGGTTATACTACGGTAATGTCACATCGTTCCGGTGAAACTGAAGATAATACGATCGCAGATTTAGCGGTTGCATTAAATTGTGGACAAATCAAAACAGGTTCTGCTTCTCGTAGCGACCGTATGGCAAAATACAATCAATTACTACGTATTGAAGAAGAATTAGGTGAAGTTGCCTATTTCCCTCAAGAAAAAGCGTTTAAGGTTAAATAAATCTTTAAACATTTAATCTAAAAAAGCCAAATTCATTTGAATTTGGCTTTTTTTATGGTTCTTCAACAGTTTTTTTATGTTGTGTAACATAGGTTACACATCTCGTATTTAGTGACATAAGTCATGTTTTAAAAATTAAATAATCGATAAATTTATGAAAACGAACTTTTCTAACTAAACATGATATGAATAACTTAAAAGACAAACTATACGATAAAATTAAAGAGCATCGACCAAGAACTGCAAAGCTATTAAAAGAACATGGAGACAAAATTATAGACCAAGTTTCTGTATCACAGGTTATTGGTGGAATGAGAGGTATTAAAAGTTTAATTACTGATATTTCTTATCTAGATCCTTTGGAAGGAATTTGCTATAGAGGTTATACGTTGCCTGAAGTTTTAGAGAAATTGCCAAAACCTGCAGGTGCAGAAATGCCTTATGTTGAAGGGCTTTATTATTTATTGCTAACAGGTGAAATTCCTACAGAAGAAGAAGTAATGTCTTTAGTCGTAGATTTTAAAAATCGACGTGTTGTCCCCAGATATGTTTGGGATGTAATTGATGCTTTTCCTAGTAATAGTCATCCCATGGCCATTTTTTCTGCAGCGGTGATGAGTTTAGAAAGAGAATCTCATTTTAGTAGTAATTACAAAAAGGGAATGAACAAGATGGATTATTGGAGTTGTACTTATGAAGATGCGACTAATCTACTTGCTAAAATGCCTTTAATAGGGGCCTATATTTATAACAAATTGTATCATCCAGAACATGGTCATCGTTTTCCAAATCCTTCTTTAGATTTAGGCGCAAACTTTGCTTACATGATGGGTAAAGACAAACCGTACGACGATGTTTCAAGAATGTATTTTATTATTCATGCAGATCATGAAAGCGGAAATGTGAGCGCGCATACAGGTCATTTAGTTGCCAGTACTCTTTCTGATATTTATTACGCTACTTCAGCCATGATAAATGGATTGGCTGGCCCACTTCATGGATTGGCAAATCAAGAAGTTTTAAGATGGTTGCAAGGATTAAGAGAACAACTGAATGGAGAAATACCTTCTAAGGAAGATTTGAAAACGTATGTTTGGGAAACCTTGAACAGTGGTCAGGTAATACCAGGATATGGCCATGCTGTGCTTCGTAAAACAGATCCTAGATACACAGTTCAAAGAGAGTTTTGTTTAAAACATATGCCCGAGGATGAGCTTTTTAAATATGTAGATGCTTTGTATAAAGTGGTTCCAGATATTTTAAGAGAACAAGGTAAAGCTAAAAATCCTTGGCCCAATGTTGATGCTCATTCTGGTGTAGTTCAATGGCACTATGGTGTAACTCAATATGATTTTTATACCGTTTTATTTGCTATTGGAAGGTCTTTTGGGGTGTTATCCAACATTATTTGGGATAGAGCTTTAGGGTATTCTTTAGAAAGACCAAAATCAATAACAACTGAGATGTTAGAAATGATGGTTGAACCTAAAAATGAAATGTTAACATCGATTTAAATACTTAAAAAGTATAAAATAATTTTCAATCATTTAAATAGAAGCGTTTGATTTTGATTAACGCTTTTTTTTAGTAAAATTTTAACCAATAATTGTAATTTATCGATTAAATTATAGTTCTATTTTTCGTATTTTAGCAACTCGCAGAAAAATAAATATATTAAATATGTCAGAGAAAGCCACCTTAGAAGTAAACGGTAAAAAATATGATTTTCCATTAAAAACAGGAACTGAAAATGAAGTTGCTATGGATATATCTTCCCTTAGAAGTGCAACAGAAGGAATTATTACACTAGATTCTGGTTATAAAAATACAGGCTCTTGCGAAAGTGCCATTACATTTTTAGATGGAGAAAAAGGAATCCTTAGGTACAGAGGATATTCTATTGAAGAATTGGCTGAAAAAGCCGATTTTCTAGAAGTGGCATTTTTATTGATTTTTGGAGAACTACCAACCAAAGCGCAACGAGACAAATTTCATACAGATATTAAAGCACAATCCGTCGTAGATGAGGATGTCAAAAAAATTTTGGAGGCATTTCCAAAATCAGCACATCCTATGGGAGTTTTATCTTCTCTAACAAGTGCTCTTACGGCGTTTAATCCATCTTCTGTAAACGTGAATTCAGAAGAAGATATGTATAAAGCCATTGTTAAAATAATGGGTAAATTCCCTGTTTTAGTAGCATGGGCTCATAGAAAAAAACAAGGGTTGCCTTTAGACTATGGCGATAAGAGCTTAGGTTATGTTGAAAACATCCTTAAAATGATGTTCAGACAGCCTAATGAAGAGTATGTTCAAAATAAAATTTTGGTTGATGCACTGGATAAACTTTTAATTTTACATGCAGACCACGAACAAAACTGTTCAACTTCCACAGTAAGAATTGTTGGTTCCTCACATGCAGGTTTATTTGCATCCATATCCGCTGGTATTTCAGCGCTTTGGGGTCCACTTCATGGTGGTGCAAATCAGGCCGTATTAGAAATGCTAGAGGCCATTAAGAATGATGGCGGCGACACCAAAAAGTTCATGGCAAAAGCTAAAGATAAAGAGGATCCATTTCGTTTAATGGGATTTGGTCACAGAGTCTATAAAAATTTCGACCCAAGGGCTAGAATAATAAAAAAAGCTGCCGATGAAGTTCTAGAAGATTTAGGAATAGATGACCCTATTTTAGATATAGCAAAAGGGTTAGAGCAAGAAGCCTTAAAAGATTCTTATTTTGTAGATAGAATGTTGTACCCTAATGTTGATTTTTATTCAGGAATTATTTACAGAGGCATGGGCATTCCTACAGATATGTTTACGGTTATGTTTGCTTTGGGAAGATTACCAGGTTGGATTGCGCAATGGAGAGAAATGAGATTGAATAAAGAGCCTATAGGAAGACCAAGACAGCTTTATATTGGTTCAACTCACAGGCCATTTGTAGAAATTGATAAAAGATAAAATTATTAAATTCATGATACAAAGCTTCATAATTTCTATGAAGCTTTTTTTTATATTAGCCACATGTTACAATTGCATATAAACAATGAAACAGCTAGGTTACGTGCTGTTATTTTAGGAACTGCCAAAAGCAATGGGCCAATTCCTAAAGTGGAAGATTGCTACGATCCAAAAAGTATTGAACATGTAAAGGCTGGCACATATCCAAAGGAAGAAGACATGATTCTAGAAATGGAATCTGTTGCTGCAATATTTGAGAAGTATAATGTAAAAGTTTATAGACCAGAAGTCATTGAAAACTGTAATCAAATTTTTTCAAGAGATATTGCCTTTGTCATTGAAGATAAAATCATTAGAGCCAATATCCTTCCAAACAGAGAAAAAGAAATAGAGGCAATTCGATATGTTTGGGAACAAATTGACCCTAAAAAACGTATTATTTTACCAGAAGAATGTCATGCAGAAGGTGGAGATGTTATGCCCTGGAATGATTATATTTTTATAGGTACTTATTCTAGAAATGATTATGCTAATTATATTACGGCCAGAACAAATATGGATGCCGTTATTGCTTTGCAAGAACTGTTTCCACATAAAACAGTAAAGAGTTTTGAGCTTAGAAAGTCTAATACAAACCCAAGAGAAAATGCCTTGCATTTAGATTGCTGTTTTCAGCCATTAGGCACCAATAAAGCCATTTTGCATAAAAACGGATTTCTTATAGAACGAGAATATCAATGGTTGGTCAATTATTTTGGAAAGGACAATATTTTTGAAATAACCCAAGAAGAAATGTACCATATGAATAGTAATGTGTTTTCAATCTCAGAAAAAGTTATTGTTTCTGAAAAAAAATTCACAAGGTTAAATACCTGGTTACGTAAAGAAGGGTTTATTGTCGAAGAAGTTCCTTATGCAGAAATAGCCAAACAAGAAGGATTGTTACGTTGTTCCACCATGCCATTGATACGAGATTAGTTTTAAATCAACCATTCTACTTTTCTGTAAATTTGAATAAAAAAGGATGTTTATTACACACAATTTTAAATAAGCAAAACAATGCTTCAATTACTAGTTTAATTTTGTAAATTTGCCTGCGTTTATAAGCGCAACATGACAAAAACAACCAAATACATATTTGTAACCGGAGGCGTTACCTCATCTTTAGGAAAAGGAATCATAGCTGCTTCATTGGCTAAATTACTTCAAGCACAAGGTTATAGAGTAACTATTCAAAAATTAGATCCCTACATTAATGTAGATCCAGGAACCTTAAACCCATACGAACACGGAGAATGTTATGTTACCGAAGATGGGGCTGAGACCGATTTAGATTTGGGTCATTACGAGCGTTTTTTAAACGTACCAACAAGTCAGGCAAACAATGTAACTACTGGGCGTATTTACCAAAGTGTTATTGAAAAAGAACGTAAAGGAGAGTTTTTAGGTAAAACAGTTCAGGTGGTACCTCATATCACCGATGAAATTAAAAGACGTGTACAGCTTCTTGGAAATTCTGGTGACTTTGACATTGTTATAACAGAAATTGGAGGCACTGTAGGAGATATAGAGTCTTTACCATACATTGAAGCAGTGCGTCAGTTAAAATGGGATTTAGGTGAAAATAACGCCATTGTTATTCATTTAACCCTAGTACCATATTTAGCCGCTGCCGGCGAGCTCAAAACAAAACCCACGCAACATAGTGTAAAAACTTTAATGGAAAGTGGCGTTCAAGCAGATATTTTAGTTTGTAGAACGGAATATGATTTACCTTACGAATTAAGAAGAAAGCTAGCTCTTTTTTGCAATGTTCGAGAAGAGGCCGTCATACAATCTATTGATGCCTCAACCATTTATGATGTGCCAAATTTAATGTTACAACAAGGCCTTGATAAAGTGGTTTTGAAAAAGCTGAACTTAAAGAGTTCAACACCAGATATTACTCAATGGAACACCTTTTTAAATCGACTTAAAAATCCAAAAACAGAAGTAAATATTGGTTTAATTGGAAAATATGTAGAGTTACAAGATTCTTATAAATCTATTTTAGAATCATTCATTCATGCTGGTGCAGAAAATGAAGTTAAAGTCACTATAGAATCCATTCATTCAGAATATTTAAATGATGAAAACATCGCCCTAAAATTATCTCATTTAGATGGTATTTTAGTAGCACCAGGTTTTGGAGAACGAGGTATTGAAGGAAAAATTACGGCTGTAAAATATGTAAGAGAAAATCTTATGCCATTTTTAGGAATTTGTTTAGGCATGCAAATGGCAGTCATTGAATTTTCACGCAACGTATTAAATTTACCTGATGCAGACTCTACAGAAATGAATCCTAATACCAAAAATCCAGTAATTGATCTTATGGAAACCCAAAAGACCATTACAGACAAAGGAGGAACTATGCGTTTGGGTGCTTGGAATTGCGATTTAAAAATAGGCAGTAAGGTACGTGAAATATACAAAGCAGAAAGTATTAAAGAACGTCATAGACATCGCTATGAGTTTAATGGAAATTACAAAAAACAGGTTGAAGCTGCAGGCATGTTAGCAACAGGCATAAACCCAGACACAGGATTGGTAGAGATTATTGAAATTCCCTCGCATCCATTCTTTATCGGTGTACAATATCACCCAGAGTATAAAAGTACCGTAGCAAATCCACATCCTTTATTTGTTGCTTTTATAAAAGCAGCATTAAAATTTAAAAACAATAAAAAAAGTGCCAGTGTGTCATAACCGTTAAAATGGATTATTTTTTGATTAACACAGTTGCCCTTAGTTAGAGAAGGCAAAATTTATAACAAATGGAAGAGAAAAAATTAGACATAAATTCAATAATAGGCTTTGTTCTAATATTTGGAATATTAATGTACATGCTTTGGCAAAATCAACCAACGCCAGAAGAACTTGAAGCTCAGGCTAAAGCCAAACAAGAGCAAATTTCTACTGAAGCCAAGACAAGTACAAATCAAGATGTTTTAGAAACGACTTCTGAAGATTTTTCAGCTGGAGCAGTTTTAGACTCAACGCAGTTAGTTGGTTTAAAAAATAAATTAGGGGCTTTTGCATATGCTTCAACGTTACCATCAGCATCAGCTCAGGAAACCCTTGTTGAAAATGATGTTTTATCATTAAAATTCAGCAATAAAGGAGGTTATCTTACTGAAGTTAAATTAAAAAACTTTGTGAATTACGACTCCATTCCTATTTATTTAATAAAAGATAATAACGCATCATTTAATATAAATTTTGGAACTACAGATAGTCGTATATTAAATACTAAAGACTTGTATTTTGAGCCTACAATAACCAAAAATGCTGAAAACACGATAGTTTCCATGAAACTTAAAGTCTCAGAAAGTAAGTTTTTAGAATACAGATACGAGATTAAGAAAGACGACTATATGTTAGATTTTGATATTCGTTCTCAAGGCTTAAGCGATGTTATTAATAGCTCTCAAGCCATTAATTTAGATTGGAAAGTAAAAACCTATCGGCATGCAAAAAGTGTTTCATATGAGAATCGATATACAGAACTTGTTTTTGAATATGAAGATGGAAAAGATGATTATTTAGGTCAAAGCGAACTTTCAGACGATACCGCCAGTGAAGTTACTTATGTAGCATATAAACAACATTTTTTCACATCAATTTTATTAGCTAACTCACCGTTTAAAACAGCCCAGTTAAAATCAGAAAATTTAGTTAAAGACGAAGAGATTGATACTGTTTTCACAAAAGCTTTTACTGCTAAATTACCGTTAGAATTAACTTCTGGAGAGATTAATAAAAGCATGAATTGGTATTTTGGTCCATCAGATTATAAAATATTAAATGCTTACAATAGAAATTTAGATGAAGTGGTGCCTTTGGGTTGGGGCATATTTGGCTGGATTAATAGGTATGTTTTTATTCCAACGTTTGGATTCTTAAGCGGATTTTTACCTTATGGTTTTGCCATTATCGTTATGACTATTTTAGTAAGAATCGTCATGTCTCCAGTGACTTATAAATCCTATGTTTCTCAAGCAAAAATGAAGGTTTTAAAACCGGAAATAACTGAGATTAGTGAAAAATACAAGGATAATGCCATGAAAAAGCAGCAAGAAACCATGGCGTTATACAGTAAGGCTGGTGCAAGTCCAATGGCTGGATGTTTACCAGCACTATTACAGTTGCCCGTATTTTATGCCTTGTTTCAATTTTTTCCTTCAGCTTTTGATTTACGTCAAAAGAGCTTCCTTTGGGCCGAAGATTTATCGTCTTATGATACCATAGCAAAATTGCCATTTCACATCCCTTTTTATGGAGACCACGTAAGTTTGTTTCCTATCCTAGCATCCGTCGCTATTTTCTTTTATATGCAAATGACAACCGGACAGCAAATGGCTTCACAACCAACTCAAGAAGGGATGCCAGATATGAGTAAAATGATGAAATATATGATGTATTTTTCACCCATCATGATGTTGTTTTTCTTTAATAATTATGCCTCAGGATTGAGTTTATATTATTTTGTTTCAAACTTAATTACCATTGGAATTATGCTGGTCATTAAGAATTTTATTATTGATGAAGATAAAATTCATGCAAGAATCCAAGAAAACAAAAAGAAACCTAAAAAGGAAAATCGTTTCCAAAAGAAAATGAAAGAAATGATGGAGCAAGCAGAAAAACAAAAGCAAACTCAAAAACGAAAATAAATTGAAAGCTGCCTTTTGGCAGCTTTTTTGTTATATACAATTTGAATTCAAATGCATCGTTATTTAGTATATGAAAAAAGGGTTAATAATAATTTTTCTTTGTTTTGTTAAGCTGGCTGTAGGTCAAGCTATTAATCAATTTGATGAGCAAGGTAAAAGACATGGCGTTTGGAAGAAGGTTTTTGATGGCACAACCGTTTTAAGATATGAAGGCGAGTTTAATCATGGCAAAGAAACAGGTCTGTTTAAATATTATAAATATATAGATAAGCAAGCATCACTCACAGCTACAAAGCAATTTCATGAAGATGATAATAAGGCCTATGTAACGTTCTATACGTCAAAAGGAAAAGTTATCAGTGAAGGCATGATGCATGGTAAAATTTACATAGGTGAGTGGAAATATTATCAAAAAAATTCTAATCAATTATTAATTTTAGAACACTATAATGCTCAAGGGCTTCTTGAAGGTGATAGATTTGTTTATTATGAAAATGGGCAAATAGCTGAAAAACAATTTTACAGTAAAGGGGTATTAGAAGGATTAACAGTGTTGTATTCTGAAAAAAATGTGGTCTTAAAAGTGTTTAATTATGTAAATGGAGAATTGCACGGACTTTCAAAATTTTATAATCCTAAAGGAGACTTAATTCTTGAAGGTTATTATAAAAGTGGTGCAAAACATGGTGTTTGGAAATATTATGAGAATGGTAAACTGATTGAGGAAAAGAATTTTGCGAATAAACCAAAGCAAAAAAGTAATTAGATTAAAAAAGGCTCTTTATCATTTAAAGAGCCTTTACATCTAGACTATTTTGTCTAAATCAAACAAACCAAACTAAACTAACAATTTTTATAAGGTCGGTATGGCAACCTTGTTTATAACATGTATGACACCATTTCCTGCTTGAACGTCAACAAAAATAATTCCAATATCCGTATTTCCAGAACCGTCTGTTAAATCAGCTATATTATTTCCTGTACCTGGTAAAGTAATAGTTAAATCGTCACCTTCTAAACTAGCCGCTGTTGTAACGCCGTTGGGGGTTAAATCACCCGAAGTTACGTTTGCACTTCCAATAACATGATGCAATAATACTTGTGTTAAAACAGTTTCTTCAGGAATTGAAGCTAAAGCACTGAAGGCTGTATCGGTAGGAGCAAAAACGGTAAAAAGAGACTCCGTATCAGATAAAATTGAAACAAAATCAGTAGCTGGAGTTAAGGTTGTTAAAGCGCTTACCAGCGTTGAAAAGTCAGGATCAGCAACTGCAAAAGTCACTACTGTTGGAATTGGAATAACAGCATCAATGGCATGTATAATTCCATTGGTTGTTACCACATCGGCTGCAGCTACAGATGAAACTCCATTAAATCTTACACCATCGGATGTGTTAAAGTATAAACTTAAATTATGGTCGGCTGGACCTGTTGCCAATGTATTGGTATATCCTGCACCAAGATCAACTAAATCTGTTGAGGTAACAACAGTTCCCAAAACATGATTTAACAATACATTTGCAAGAGCATCAGTAGGAATATCACCCAAAGCAGCTCCGTTAAGGAAAGCTGAAAAAGCGTCGTTGGTTGGTGCCAATACCGTAAAAGTTCCTGTTCCGTCCAAAACATTCACTAAATTTCCGTCAGCTGCACTAAGTGCAGCCACTAAACTTGAAAAAACTGGATTTGCCAAAGCTTGGTCTACAACCGTTGGTAAACCAATTACAGCATCTACTAAGTGAATGACACCATTAGTAGCTTCAATGTTTGCTGCTGTAACATTTGAAACTCCGTTTAGTTTAACACCATTAGTGGTATCAACAAACATGCTTAGATTTAAATCAGTTGCATTTTGTGTTGCCAACGTGCTAACATAACCAGTACTTAAACTAGTTGAAGGCAATTCTTGTGCAATAACGTGATTTAGCAATACTTGAGTTAGTAAATTGACTGGTACATCATTTAGAGATGCAAAATTGTTGGCACTTAAAAAGGCAGTAAAAGCATCGTTGGTTGGTGCAAATACGGTGTAAGTTCCTGCTTGATCTAAAGTTGCTGCAAGGTTAGCGCGCTCTAAAGCATCTACTAAAACACTTAATTGTGGTGTTGCAACCGCTAACTCAGTTATGGTTTCTGGTAGGATAATGGTTGTATTGTCATCATCATTATCACAGGATACTGTAAATAAGGATATCAATGCCATCGTAGCAATGATTTTAAGTTTCGATAGAGATTTCATATTGTTTACGGTTTTAATTAATTGTTTAACAAAAATATAATTTTATTAAACAAAATAATTTATGTTTAATAAAATTAACAAAACTTTAAACAAATTGAAATAATGTTTCTTCAAAACACTAAGCCTTAAAATATTTGTTTAATATGTATCTTTGCCATAAGTTTTAAATCGTTGTATGATTTAATTTAAACTTCAAGTAAGAGATTATTTATTTTTTCGTCTAATAAAAAATTAACCAGATATATACATGAAACGTGTTATTGTTGGGCTTTCAGGTGGTGTTGATTCCAGTGTTGCGGCTTATTTGTTAAAACAGCAAGGCTATGATGTTATAGGTCTGTTTATGAAAAATTGGCATGACGATTCTGTGACTATTTCAAATGAATGTCCTTGGTTAGATGATAGTAATGACGCAATGCTAGTAGCAGAAAAATTAGGAATTCCTTTTCAGACTATTGATTTGAGTGAGCAATATAAAGAAAGGATTGTTGATTATATGTTTAAGGAATATGAAAAAGGGCGAACACCCAATCCGGACGTACTTTGTAATAGAGAAATCAAGTTTGATGTCTTTATGAAAATTGCTATGGAATTAGGAGCCGATTTTGTAGCTACCGGACATTATTGTAAAAAAGGAATCATTGATGTTAAAGGAAAAGACGTTTACCAATTGCTAGCAGGAGAAGATTCAAACAAAGATCAATCTTACTTTTTATGCCAATTATCACAACAACAATTGGCAAAAGCATTATTTCCAATAGGAGAATTAACAAAACCTGAAGTTAGAAAATTAGCCACAGAACTAGATTTAGTTACAGCTGAAAAAAAAGATTCGCAAGGACTTTGTTTCATTGGTAAAGTTAAATTGCCAGATTTTTTGCAGCAACAATTAAAACCAAAAGAAGGGCTTATTGTTGAGATTCCAAAAGACCATCGAATGTATGCTATTGAGGTGCCTGAATTTGTAAATGAAGAAGAACGACTACAGTTTTTGTCAAAAAAACATGTTTATCATATCGAAGATGGAAAAATTGTTGGCAAGCATCAAGGCGCACATTATTTTACTAAAGGACAACGCAAAGGATTAGCAGTTGGCGGAAATGTAGAGCCTTTATTTGTGATTGAAACCGATGTTGAAACGAATGTTATTTATACCGGACAAGGAAAACAACATCCTGGATTGTATAAAAAAGCTTTGTTTGTAAAAGATGATGAATTACATTGGATACGTGAAGATTTAGAGCTAAAAAATAAGGATACTATGCAAGTTATGTCAAGAATTCGCTACAGGCAACCATTACAAAAAGCAACACTTTATAAAGTAGATTCAGGACTATATGTAGAGTTTGAAAATCCACAATCGGCCATAACAGAAGGGCAATTTGTGGCTTGGTATATTAATGATGAATTAGTTGGTTCGGGAGTAATTTCTTAATTAGTTGGTTTGATGCTAATTTCATAAATTGCAATGTAAATTTCAATTACTATGAAAAGAAACCTACTTGTTTTAATTGGATATATAATTTCTATTGTCAGTTTTGCGCAACAGGAAGATGCATGGGTTTATTTAACAGATAAACAAAATGCTACTTATTCAACCAATAACCCTATTGACTTTTTAACCCAAAAAGCCATTGATAGAAAAAATGCTCATGGCGTAGTTATTGATGAAAGAGATTTTCCTGTCAATGAAAATTATATTTCACAATTAAAATTACAGCCAGGCATTACGGTTTTGGCAAAATCAAAATGGTTTAATGCGGTTCATGTTAGAGGAATGGAAATAGCCATTAATGCACTTTCAATGTTGAGTTTTGTTGCTTCAATCGATTTTGCTAATAAAAGTTTAAATACCTTAAAAAGAGATTTTGTAAAAAAACAATCCAAGATAGAAGAAGTTTCTGTTAGCTTTAATTATGGTGATGCGTTTAATCAAATTGAAATGATAAAAGGAGAACAATTACACCTTTCTGATTATACAGGGAATGGTGTAACAATTGCTGTGCTCGATGGTGGCTTTACAAACGTTAATACCATGTTGTCTTTTAAAAGATTGCGTGATGCAGGACATTTATTAGGTGAACATGATTTTGTAGATAATGATGAAGATGTTTATTCTAATACTACCACAGACCACGGTACATGGGTGTTAAGTACTATGGCTGGATACTTAGAGAATCAATACGTTGGAACAGCGCCAGATGCATCCTATTATTTATTTATTACAGAAGATGGCAATTCTGAAAACCCTGTTGAAGAAAGCTATTGGGTTGAAGCAGCAGAACTAGCCGATAGTTTAGGGGTTGATATCATTAATACCTCATTGGGTTATACAACTTTTGATAATCCAAACTACAATTACTCAACTTCAGATATGAACGGCAATACTGCTTTTATATCAAAAGGAGCTAATATTGCTTTTGAAAAAGGAATATTATTAGTAAATTCTGCTGGGAATTCTGGGAACGATAGTTGGCAAATTGTTGGTGCGCCAGCAGATGCACCGGGCGTATTATCAGTTGGAGCTGTAACTTCAACAGGCTCTTATGCTTCCTTCAGTTCTATTGGTGGTTTTTTTCAGCCCACCCAAAAACCAGATGTTGTTGCTCAAGGGCAAGCTAGTTATATAATTGACAGAAATGATGCCATCGCAACAAGTAATGGCACCTCATTTAGTTCTCCAATTTTAGCTGGAGGAATAGCATGTTTATGGCAAGCACTTCCTAATAAAACCAATGCAGAAATCATGCAATTGGTTAGGGAATCGGCTTCTCAATACAATACACCCGATAATTTTTTAGGATTTGGCATCCCTAATTTGCAATTGGCCTTAAATAATGCATTGTCAATGGATACTTCTGATAAGTTTACAACAGAACTCAAGATTTTTCCTAATCCCACCAATGATAAATTATACTTTAATTTGCCTTCAAATGAAACAGATTGTTCGGTTCAAATTTATGATATTTTAGGCAAACGAGCCCTTTATTCTAGATTGAATGTTGGTATAAATGAGTTGGATATGTCATTCATATCTAAAGGCGTTTACATTGCAAACGTTCAATTAAGAAATCGTTCTAAATCATATAAAATCATAAAAAATTAAATGAATAATAGAGTTTGCCAATTATTCAATATTAAATACCCCATTATTCAAGCGGGCATGGTTTGGAATAGTGGTTGGAAATTGGCTTCAGCTTCTAGTAATTCTGGTATTTTAGGATTGATTGGCGCAGGTTCCATGTATCCCGAAGTTCTTAAAGAGCATATTCAAAAATGTAAAATGGCTACCAATTATCCTTTTGGGGTTAATGTGCCAATGTTATATCCCAATATCCAAGAAATCATGGATATTATTGTTAGCGAAGGTGTTAAGATTGTCTTTACCTCTGCGGGAAACCCTAAAACATGGACTAGTTGGTTAAAGAAACATGGCATTATAGTGGTTCATGTGGTTAGTAGCGTCAAGTTTGCGTTAAAAGCCCAAGAAGCTGGAGTGGACGCTGTTGTTGCTGAAGGATTTGAAGCTGGTGGACATAATGGTAGAGATGAAACGACTACGTTTACATTAATACCCATGGTTAAAGAACAAGTACAAATACCAATAATTGCTGCTGGTGGCATTGCATCAGGTAACGCTATGTTGGCAGCTATGGTATTAGGGGCCGATGGTGTTCAAGTAGGAAGTCGTTTTGTTGCTAGTGAAGAATCGTCTGCGCATGTTTTTTTTAAAAATGCGGTTGTTCAGGCTCAAGAGGGAGACACACAGCTTACTTTAAAAGAGTTAGCGCCTGTAAGATTAATTAAAAACAAATTTTACAACGACCTTCAAGAATTATATAAAACATCACCAAGTATGGACGATTTGAAAAACTTATTAGGAAGAGCTAGAGCAAAAAAAGGAATGTTTGAAGGCGATTTAGAAGAAGGTGAACTTGAAATAGGGCAAGTGGCAGGATTAATTCATGATGTAAAACCAGTAGCTCAAATTGTTAGTGACATGATGCTTGAGTTTGAAAAAGCTAAAAAACAAGTCCTTAAATTTTAAATGAAGTGTTTAAATTATTAGTGTATTTTTTTTTGATAAGGTGTATTTTTTCTTGCAAATTAAGGGATAGATTATTTATATTTGTAATAGTATTGCGGGAGTAGCTCAGTTGGTAGAGCGTCAGCCTTCCAAGCTGAATGTCGCGAGTTCGAACCTCGTCTCCCGCTCAAAAAACCTTTTCATTGGATGGGTTTTTTATTTTAATGTGTTGAGTTCCGTTTCTGGAGACACTTCATAAGGCGTTTTATTAGGCTCAAAAACTCTAGCCAATAAAGACCCTTTTAATACTATTGAATTTCCTTTTACTAAAAGCCAGCTTCCTTCTCTTAATCCTATAACAGGTTGATTGTTAAATACATGGAATTCTTTTATTCGTGTTTCTCTGGTTTCTCCCATGTGCTTGATAGTCGTGTCTGGATCTAAGTAATGTGGATTTAAATTAAAAGAAACCAACCCAAGAGCATTAAAATTTGGTGGATATACAATGGGCATGTCATTGGTGTTTTTAATGGTTAAACCACAAATGTTACTGCCAGCACTTGTTCCTAAGTATGGTGTTCCACGGCTTACAACATTTTTTAGAACCGATAAGAGATTAAGTTTATAAAGCTGATTCAATAAAACAAACGTGTTTCCACCACCAACAAAAATAGCCTGAGCATTTTCAATGGCAGATATAGGATTTTCAAAGGTATGAATACCAACCACCTTTTTATTGATTTTTGAAAAAGCTTCTTTAACCTTATTTGTATAAGTATCATGAGAAATCCCACTGGGTCTTGCGTAAGGAATAAAGAGAATTGTGCTAATATCTTTAAAGAAAACATTCAGTTCTTCAAGAATATATTCTAAATAACCACTACCATGAACGGTAGAAGTACTGGCAACAAAAATATTTTTCATGAGTATTTACTTTCTGTAAAAGTAATTATTTGTAATGTTTAACAAAATTTTAAACACTTTTTTGATTTATTTTAAGAATTCATATCCGTTCTTTATACCTTTAAGATATGTGTGTGAAGAAACTATTACTTTTTTTATTTTTTACAAGTTCTTTGACTTTTTTATGGAGCCAAAACCTTCAGCGCATAGAAGTTAAAGGTGTTATTCTTTCTGAAAATCAAGATGTTGAAGGCGTTACGGTTTTTAATACCTCTTCTAATAAAGGCACCATAACCAATAGTAACGGTGAATTTGTCATTGATGTGGCTTTGAATGATCGTATTGAAGTATCTGCCTTACAATTCAATCCTATTACCATGACTGTAAATGAAGACGTTGTAGAATCGAAACAAATGAAAGTTTATTTAATTGAACAGGTCAATCAGTTGGATGCTGTATTAATTTCTTCTGGTTTAATCGGTAATATAGCGGTAGATATTGATAACGTAAAAGTACTACCCAATTTAGAATTAAACATGGGAAATATGAATATGGCTTTTGAATACAATGATGATAAAGCCTTTGATAATCAGGTTGTTTCAGATCATTTGAATGCGGTTATGGATAAAGGAAGATTTTATAATGGTATTGATTTTGTTCAAATTGCCGGTGGAATTTTTGGATTGTTTGTAACCCCAAAATCTAGAAAACTTAGAAAGAATACCACTCCATTAAACCATACACCAAAAGATATAACAAATGTTTTTTCTCATTTATATATTGCTGAAACCTTTAAAATTTCTGAAGAAAAAGTGCCTGCTTTTATGGGGTTTTTAGAATCTAAAGAAATCAATCCAGAGTTATTTAAAGAAGAAAATAAATTACAACTTATAGACTATTTAATGAAACAAAGTAGCTTGTTTTTAGAATTGAATGATAACAAAAATTAATACTTTCGTTTCCATAGCATTCATTGGTACTACCAATTGGTTGGTCTCTCAAACTATTGAAATTGAAGGGCATATTCAAAGCAAAGCAGATATTGAAAATATTCATATTATTAATAAAACAGCCAAACTGTTTACTGTAACAGATAAGTTTGGAGGTTTTAAAATGAATGTAAAGTTAAAAGACACATTAGTATTTACCTCTGTTCAGCATCAAACTAAAGTTGTTGAGATTGATGAAAACATTCTCATCACTAAGCGAATTAATGTTTTTTTAGAAGAACAAATTAATGAATTGGATGAAGTCGTGGTAGGCAAAGTTTTAACAGGTAATCTGCTTTCAGATATTAATAATACCAACGGAGAACCACCTATAAATTTTTATGATGTGGGCATTCCTGGCTATACTGGAAAAATTGCAACGCAAAGTGAACGTAAATTAAACGAGGCGAGTACTGGCATTAATGGTCAGAAGTTAAAATGGTACTCTCCATTAACAGGCTATATACCTTTAAACCCAATTTTAAACGGAATTTCTGGAAGAACCAAAATGTTAAAAGAGCGGGTTGCCATTGAAAATAAAACAGAACTTATGTTAAGTATAAAAGCGCGCTTGTCTAAAGATTTTTTGGTTTCAAATGCCTTGCCAGAAGATTTAGTTATGGATTTTTTTTATTTCTGCGCAGATGATCAAAATTTTATAAAGCATTGTAAAAATCAAACAGATTTTAAAATATTGATTTTTTTAAGAATGAAGTACATCCAATATATGGAAAATTTAAAGGCGGTTAAAGATTAATTTTTTTGGAACGCTTTTTGAATCATTTAAAAAAATTACTTTTAACGTCCAAATTAGTCACACCATTAAAAATGAACTCAAATAAATTAATCCTGTTATTAGCCATCATCCCTTTCTTTGCTTTTTCGGCGTTTCATAAATATTACATAAGCGTTACCCAAGTAGATTACATTCAAGAAAAGCAATCGGTTCAAATTACTTCTCGCATATTTATAGATGATTTTGAAAAAGTGCTGCGTGAACGATATGATGAGACTATTGTTTTAGCAGACAAAAATGAATCAAAAGAAGTGAATGCATACATTGAACAATATTTAAAAAGCAAGATAAAAATCAAAATTAATGATAAAGACATGAATCTTATTTTTATTGGAAAAGAATATGATATGGATTTAATGCAATGTTACATTGAAATTGAGCATGTTAACAATATAAATTCTATTGAAATATCCAACCAAGTGTTATTTGATGTTTTTGATGAACAACAAAATATGATTAAGACCAAAATTAACAACAAACAGAAAAGCTTTTTATTAAATCAAAATAATAAAAAAACAGTGTTAAATTTTAATTAAAAAACCAAATAAAACATATTAATTACTTATTTTCGAACGCATTTTTGTACAAATGATTAAAAAATTGTTTGCAAAAAGGTAAAATAGCTACATTTAATATAAAGTTTACAATGAAAAAAATCTCCTTTTGTTTAGTATCATTTTTTTTGATTTCTGCTGGAATTTTTGCTCAAGAACAAGAGCAAGAGCCAATTAAAGCAAAAACTGGTCACACCAATACCAACAAATTTAAGCAGTTATATGATGAATTTGCAACACCAAACATGTTCAGAACAGCTTCTGGTGCTCCAGGTCCAGCCTATTATCAACAGCAGGCCGATTATAAAATGGATATTGAAATAGATGATGTAAATGCCAAATTATCTGGTAGCGAAACTATTACATATTACAACAATTCTCCAGATGAGCTAAAGTATCTTTGGGTTCAGTTAGATCAAAATATGAGAGCTAAAGACTCAAAAACACCACTTATTGAAGGTAGTGGATACAGACCTGCAACCACTGCTTCCCGATTTGTAAACGCCTACATGAAAGAACCTTTTGATGGCGGATTTAACATTCTTGAAGTTAATGATACCAAAGGAAATGACCTTCAGTACATGATAAACAGAACCATGATGCGAGTGGAATTGCCAGCACCATTAAAATCGGGTGAGCAATTTTCGTTTTTTATTAAATGGTGGTACAATATCAACGATCATGTTAAGGATGGCGGTCGATCAGGCTACGAATATTTTCCTGATACGGATAACAGAATTTATGTGATGGCTCAATTCTATCCAAGAATGGCTGTTTACAGTGACGTTGAGGGTTGGCAAAATTCTCAATTTTGGGGACGCGATGAATTCGCACTAACTTTCGGGAACTTTGATGTTAATATTACAGTCCCAGCTGATCATATTTTGGATGGTACAGGTAAGCTTGTTAACAGAAAAGAAGTGTTTTCAAATGATATGATGGAACGCTTTGAGAAAGCAAAAAAATCATACAATGAACCAGTAAAAATTGTGACCCAAGCTGAGGCAGAAGCTGCTGAAGTTCAAAAAAGCACCAAGAAAAAAACATGGAAGTTATCCGCTCAAAATGTTCGAGATTTTGGCTTTGCAACTTCACGAAAGTTTATTTGGGACATGATGGCGGTTAAAGTGGGAGGAAAAGATGTCATGGCCGTATCGTTATATCCTAAAGAGGGAAATCCTTTGTGGGAAGACTGGTCAACAAAAACAGTGGCAAGTACTTTAATTTCTTATTCCAGAATGACTTTTGATTATCCTTACCATAAAGCCATTTCTGTGCATGCACCTATGGGTATGGAATATCCAATGATATGTTACAATTTTGGAAGACCTGAAAAAGACGGTACCTATAGCGATCGTGTTAAATATGGCATGATGGGCGTTATTATCCATGAGGTTGGTCATAACTTTTTCCCAATGATTGTTAATAGCGATGAACGTCAATGGACATGGATGGATGAAGGCTTAAACACTTTTGTACAGTACATTGCAGAGCAAGATTTTGGCAAAATGTACCCAGCTGCATTATCGCCACAACATAAAGATTTTCCATCCGATAGAGGTCCAGCGCGTATGATTATTCCTTATATGGGAGGAAATCAAGATTTCATAGCACCCATTATGACCAAAGGATTAAATACTTATCAATTTGGTAATAACGCGTATGGTAAACCCGCAACAGCTCTTAATATATTAAGAGAAACCGTTATGGGACCAGAATTGTTTGATTATTCATTTAAAGAATATGCCCGACGTTGGATGTTTAAACATCCTACACCTGAAGATTTCTTCAGAACTATGGAAGACGCATCTGCTTTTGATTTGGATTGGTATTGGAGAGGTTGGTTTTACACCACAGATTGGGTAGATATTGGGGTTAAAGAAGTAAAAAAATACTATGTATCTTCTAAACCAAACGAATATGGCAAAAGAATATCACAAAGGTTTAATATAAAGCCTGAAAGCTTGGTGTATTTGATTGAAGAAGGCAGTGAAGAGTTTGAAGAAAATATGCGTGAATCTAATCCTATGCAAGCTTCGGCAAGTTTAAAGGAATATTTAATGGATAACTTTACCGAAGAACAAAGAAAGTCCATTAAAAATCCTAAATATTTTTATAGCATTACTTTTGAAAAACCAGGTGGATTGGTCATGCCAATTATTGTTGAATATACCTATGCTGATGGCACCAAAAAAAGAGAAACATATCCAGCGCAAATTTGGAGATTAAATGATAATGAAGTGAGTAAAGCCATCGCTTCTGAAAAAGAAATTGTTAGTATAGCTGTTGATCCAGATTTAGAAACAGCGGATATTGATACTTCAAATAACTCATGGCCAAAAGAAATTAAGCAGAGTGAATTTGATAAGTTTAAAGACAAAATCAAAAATTAATAATAATTTATCCAAAAAGGCCGATTTTTTATAGTCGGCTTTTTTTTATTCTAACCAAAACACTTACTATATTTGTACTGTGATACATCAAGCTACATTTTTATTTATTAGTGGTGCTGAAATAGCCTTTATACTCTTTATTGTAGTGATGGTTTTTGGTGCAGATAAGATTCCAGAGATTGCTCGCGGACTTGGGAAAGGCATGCGAACGCTTAAAGATGCTACCAATGATATAAAAAATGAAATCACAAAAAGTGCCGATAAAAATGGTATAGATACCAGCATTGTAACCGATGTTAAAAAAGAAATTGACAGAGTAAAGGATGATATTGGTGATTTTACTGGCTCTGTAAAGCGTAAATTATAGGATTACTTTTTACGGCTTATGCTTAAGCCGTCTCTTATTGGTAATAAGATCGTTTCTAATCTATCATCTTCCTTTAGTAGTTTATTGTATTCTAAAAGCGCTTTCGTTGAAACGTCATCAGGCTTTACGGGTTCAACAACTTTTCCACTCCAAAGCACATTATCTGATAATAGGATGCCTCCAGAATTTAATTTGTCAATAATACTATTAAAGTACAAAGGGTAATTATCTTTGTCGGCATCAATAAAAATAAGGTCAAATGTTTTATCCAAGGTCGGAATAATCTCTAATGCATTTCCTAAATGTTGAATCATTTGATGTCCAAATGCTGATTTGTCAAAATACTTTCTTTGGAAATCTACCAATTCTTCATTGATATCAATGGTATGTAATTCACCATCATTTTGCATGCCTTCTGCTAAACACAAAGCGGAATATCCTGTATAAGTTCCAATTTCTAATATATGTTTAGGGTTTACTAACTTTGAAATCATGCTTAAAAGCCTTCCTTGATAATGACCGCTAAGCATACGTGGTTGTAAAATTTTTTGAAACGTCTCTCTGGTTAGCTTTTGAAGTAGTTCTGGTTCGTCTTCAGAATGATTAACTACATAATTATCAAGGTCTTCAGGGATAAAATGCATCAGGACTGTATTCTATGTATTAGTTTTTGTTTTCCTTCTTCATCATCGCCACAAAGCCATTGAATAACATTGTCTTGCCAGATTGCGTCACGTTCTGTTTCGCTAATAATGTGTCGTTCCATGGCAAGATCTAATAATTTTCCAGGATAGGACGATTGCTTGATACTTTCCATTTCACCTAATGGATATGGATCATCTAAGCCCATTAGTACTTGTTTTGATCCTTGATTTTTAATTAATAACTCTAACGAACCCGTATCATGAACCAAGGTATCAAAGAATATATTTTTATGTCCTACTGCTTTTCTTGGGTGATGTTTTCCTTCAAACAAATCGGGTCTTCCATCAAATCCTTGAATCCGTCTTCCTAAATTAATTTGCGCTAATTGACCTCCATGCGCAAAACAAGATCTCATGTTTGGGTATTTTTCCTGATAGCCATTTAAGGTCAAAAAATGATAAGCATCAGCGCATTGGGCCAACATCCAAATTAGGTGAAATCTCCAAGACGTATTTTCCAGTTTTATAAACTTTTCACCATCATATGGGTGAATTTCTAAGGCTAAATTATATTGATTGGCCAGTTCAAAAATAGGCTCATTTTCTTCATCAAAAATGCAACGCCATGTGCCAATGGTATCCATATAGTGGGTAGGTAAACATAAAAGCTGCATGCCATGGGTTTCTACACATCGCTCAATTTCCCAACAGGCACTTCTGACAAATCCGGGGTGAACCACAAAACCACAGGTGAATTTACTGGGATTTTCATGTTGGATACGTGCATTAAAATCGTTTTGAAAACGAAGTGCTTGTTTCATTTCTTCAACACGTAACCCATTACCATACAATTGAGATAAATTTAAGACAACGGCATGATCAATGTTAAAGCGCTCCATCCATTCCAATTTTTCATGCAAAAAGAAACTAGAATCAGTTACAGGCCTGCTCCAATCTTTTTGAAGCATGAATTTTCTATCCTTATCTACCCAAAAAATACCTTTTTCACGCATGAAATCAGGGATTTCTTCCGGATAAGGCAATAAATGGGAGTGGCCGTTTATTCTAAGTTTAGGTGTCATAAAAATTTAGTCAATTTTCACTTTTTTTGGAGGCTCCATGGTTTTTCCACAATTAGGACAAGTACGTTTCTCTAAATCGCCATAATACTTGTCGAAAATTTTAGGCATGTCGGTTTCAATGTTTTTTACAGTAAAATCTTCTTCATAGAGTTTGGTAACACAATGTTCACAAAACCAGAGTAGGGCATCACGCATGCCTTCGGGACGTTTGTATTCAATAACCAAACCAACGGTGTTTGCGCCACGTTGTGGTGAGTGTGGCACTTTTGGCGGCAATAGATAAATATCACCTTCTTTAATATGCACATCTTTTGGTGTGCCTTTGTCAATTATTTTTAAAACGATATCGCCTTCTATTTGATAGAAAAATTCAGGCGTTTCATTGTAATGATAATCTTTTCTGTTATTGGGTCCGCCAACGACCATGACAATAAAATCGCCATCTTTCCAAACCACTTTATTGCCAACTGGTGGTTTAAGTAAATGTCGGTTTTCTTCAATCCAAGCTTTAAAATTTAATGGCGAAACTAGTTTACTCATGTGTATTTTATTTTTGTGCGTGTCCCCTTTGGGTCTGAATTTAGGTGCTACAAAGTAGCTCGCTTTTATCCCTCACGCAGAATTAGTATAAAGTTACAAACTTTTTGTTTGGTTCCATCAAACTAAAGATTATTCAGAAATAACAAACGTTTTTCTTTCTGGTCCAATGCCTTTTAAGGTTAATGATTTCCATGTCTTGGGTAAAATTGGATTTTTTTGAATGATACCATCATCACTTATATCAAGACCACCAAAACCAAATAAAACGACTTGTAACATCCCGCCAGCACCAGTTGCAAAATAAGGGTTGTTGCTGGTTGCAGCTTCTGCTAAGGCTCCAAAAGGTGGTCGTTTATTCGGTTCATAGCTTCTTTTGAATAATCTATAGGCCTCTTCGGCGTTTCCAAGTCTTGCATATAACACGGCAAAAACGGATTGTCCCATGGCTGGCCCTTCTTCAGCTAGTTTAGGTTCGTAATATTTTAGATCTTTTTTAATGGTTTCTTCATCAGAAATAACGTGTAAGGGATACGACAAAAGGTTAACATCGGCTTGTTTTATGATAGCACCATCATAGTTGCTATGTTCCATGGTAGTGCCATCAGGAAATTGATGTATTTTAATATGGGAGGCTACCTTAGCCCAATCTGGATTCGGAAACTCACCAACGTTGTTGGCCGCTTCTGTGGCAAATTCTAAAGCCGTTATTGCAGAGCCATTGGTAAAGGCATTATCATCTACGTTTGGAGCAAACTCGTTGGCACCAACCACATTTTTTATACTATAACTCCCATCATTATTTAAAACCGATCTGCTAACCCAATAATCTGCAATCTCTTTCATCATGGGATAACCGCGTTTTTTTAACCATTCTTTATTTTGGGTAACACGGTAGTAATTCCAAAAAGCTATTGCCACATCTGCAGTAATATGATGTTCAAAGGTACCGGTAAGTGCCCAAGCTGGGGTTGCTTCTTCTCCTGTATCATCACTTTCCCAAGGAAACATGGCTCCTTTATAGCCAAAATTGATGGCTTTTTCTTTAGCTTTATTAATTCTGTCTGATCTGTAATTGACTAATGAACGTGCAATGTCCTGATTTAACATTAATAGTGGAGGAAACATCCAGAGTTCTGTATCCCAAAAAATATGACCATTGTAGTTTTGAGATGATAATCCCATGGGCGAAATACTCAAATTTGAATCACCTCTTGAAAAGGCATAGAGATGATATAAGGCCAATCGAACATCTAACTGCGATTGTATATCACCTTCAATAATAATATCGCCTTCCCAAAGATTTTCCCAAAGATTTCTGTGTTGTTCCAGTAAATCCTTTCTTGGCGTTAACAAATTAAAAATCACAAAACGTTCAGACTCGGTTTGTGGATCTTCAAAATCTTGTGTTGAACATTCAGCACCTGTCCATGCAAATTCATAAATTTCATCGGTTTTTAAATCTTTTTCAAAGGACAAATGATTTTCAAAATCAGATATTTTGTTATGTGTTAAATGTGGTCTCTGGTTTTCGCGTCCAGAATTAATAGCATGCCATACAAACGTCGCTGAAGTCCCAATGGTGTGTTTGCCAAACTTGGTTTTTGCAACCGTTTGTAAAATGGGCATGGTGGTTTCTAAATCTTGTAAGACCCTGAACGTACTTAAAGGTTCAATAAAATCATTGGGCGTTGTGATTTTCCCTGTGGTTTTAATGGTTATATTTTTTAAAGGAATAATCTGGATATCAATATAACCAGCATATTGAATGTTTCTGAGCGCATAAATGGTATAGGAGATTTTCGCCTTATCCTTAAACGTAAACGACGTTTTGAAACCAGCTGTTTTCATGTTTAAAGATTGTTGCCAATCGGAAATATTTTGTTCGGTAATTTTTTCGCCATCTATTTCTAAATCTAAATTTGCAAAGTTCATTCCAGATACAATTCGACTCACACCAAGCTCTGATTCTTTTTCATAGACATTGTTAAGAATGATACTTTTGGTTTGGAACGGTTTGTCTTCTGGTAATATTCCAATACGACCATTTGCGGTTACAATGCCTGTGTATGCTTCAACTTTTCCAGAAGTTAAAATCCAACCATCATTTTGCGCTTGAATGATGAAATTTATGGTAATACATAGAATGAACGCGATTTTTTTCATGTTGAGCTTAGTTTAGTTTGTCTTTAAAAGTAATAAAATTATAATGATTTTGTTCGTCCTCCATCAACAGGTATATTAATGCCATTGACATAACTGGCCGCTTCACTTGCTAAAAAAGTAATAACATGAGCCGTTTCTTCGGGTTTAGCAAAACGTTTTGCAGGTGAATAGTTTTTCATGATTTCAGTCATAGCCTCAACAGAGATTCCGGCACCATTTGCTTTGACTTTAATAATTTCATTGAGGCGTTCTGTTTCTGTAAAACCGGGCAATACATTGTTTACTGTAATACCAAAACTGCCAACTTCTATAGATAAAGTTTTACTCCAGTTGCCAACCGCGCCACGAATGGTATTGCTTACGCCAAGGCCAGGAATGGGTTCTTTTACAGAAGTGGATATGATATTAACAATTCTTCCAAATCCTTCTGTTTTCATAAACGGAATCACTGCTTGAGCTAAGACATGATTACATTTTAAATGTTGCGTAAAGGCATTGTCAAATTCTTCTAAACTGGCGTTTAAAATATCTCCGCTTCTTGGACCGCCAGTATTATTGATTAAAATATGAAATCCATGATATTTTTCAATAAACATGATCACTTGTTCTTGTAAATCTCTTGGGTTTGAGAAGTCCGCAACAATAAAGCTATGATGTTCGCTGTTAGGCATTTCAGCGATGACCGCTTTTAATTTATCTCTGTTTCTTGCTACTAGCGTTACATTAGCACCTTCATTAGCAAATGCAATGGCTGTAGCTTTTCCAATGCCTTGAGTGCTTCCGCAAACTAAGGCGTATTTTTTGTTTAAGTTTAAGTTCATTTTTTTTAAATGTTTTATTAATCGAAAAGCAATCAAAATTATTAAGAGTATAAAAAAATAATGGTTAAAGGTTTAATCATTAATTTTTTAGGTAGGTTGTTTTTCTTTTCAAAATCTCTTCTTTTTTTCTTCTTTTCCCAGAATTTCAGCTGTTCTATTAAATCTAAAATATTTGCAATTATACTCTCCATTTTTTAATATTTAATACAAACATTTTTTGCTTCCGTAAAAAAACGAAGTGCTTCAAAACCGCCTTCACGACCTATTCCAGATGCTTTTACACCTCCAAAAGGTGTTCGCAAATCACGCATCATCCAAGTGTTCACCCAAATAATGCCTGCTTGAATTTGACTGCTCATTCGCATGGTCCGTTTTAAATCATTGGTCCAAAGGGTTGCAGACAAGCCATATTTAACCTTGTTTGCCATTTGTAACACGTGGTCTTCACTGTTGAATGGCATGATGGTAACCACTGGACCGAAAACTTCTTCTTGATTGATTTGGCATTCATTCGTTAAAACTTCAATGACTGTTGGTTCTAAATAATAGCCGTTTTCAAAATCTTTGATGATGACTTTATTGCCTCCACATAAAACAATTCCGTTTTCATTTTTAGCAATATCAATATAGTTTAGTACTTTTTCTAAATGTGTTTTTGATACTAAAGCACCAATATTTGTTGATTCTTCTGAAGGATGACCCACTTTGAGTTGTTTTACTTTTGCAATAAAATCAATTTTAAATCTATCATAAATAGAAGCTTCAACAAAAACCCTGCTACCACATAAACAAATTTGTCCTTGATTTGAGAAAGAAGAGCGAATGGTGGTTTCCAACATACTTTCATAATCACAATCCGCAAAAATGATATTAGGATTTTTGCCACCCAATTCTAAGGATAGTTTTTTAAACATAGGTGCCGCCACTTTAGCAATATGTGCACCGGTTTCCGTACCGCCAGTAAATGAAATAGCTTTAATGCCTGGATGTTCTACAATGGCTTGTCCTGTGGTTGTACCTAAGCCGTGTACAATGTTTAAGACACCTTTTGGTAATCCGGCTTCATTACAGATGTTTCCCAACAAATATGCTGTCATTGGAGTGACTTCACTTGGTTTCGCAACGACACAATTTCCTGCTGCTATGGCAGGCGCAATTTTCCATGTAAATAAATAGAGTGGGAGATTCCAAGGAGAAATGCAACCAACAACACCAATGGGTTGACGCAAGGTGTAATTCATAGCTTCTTGTCCAACACTTTCATGACTTTCACTGGCAAATTGTGTGATGGCATTTCCAAAAAAGCGAAAGTTACTGGCTGCTCTTGGAATGTCTACAGTCTTTGCTAAACTAATGGGCTTTCCATTGTCTTTACTTTCGGCTTCTGCAAAACGTTGTAAATTGGCTTCAAGTAACTCTGAAATTTTAATTAAGATCCTGCTACGTGCTTCAAAAGTGGTTTGCGACCAAACGGGAAATGCGGATTTTGCTGCGTTATAAGCGTTTTCTACATCAGCTTTAGATGAATTTGGAATCTTTCCATAGACTTCGCCATTGGCAGGACAATAGTTGTCAATCCATTCATTGTTGATTGGATTTTCATTTTGACCGTTGATGTAGTTTTTTATGTTCATTTTATTCACAGATAAAATAGGCAAGTATAAAGAATCAAGATTTTTTGTCTAACTTCTTTTGTCTCTTTTCTTATTTCTTTATTCTCTTTTTTTATAAGCCAAAACTTTAATTTCCACCACCAAATCTGGATGTGGTAATTGGTGGACTGCTACTGTGGTTCGTGCTGGGCCAGTTTCTTTATTAAAGAATTCTGCATAAGCTTTATTATACCCAGCAAAGTCGTTCATATTCACTAAAAACGATGTTACATCAACGACATCCTTTAATGAAGCGCCTTCTTTAGCAAGGTTTTTTTCAATATTCAAGAGTACTTCACGGGTTTGAACTTCAATGTTTAAACGTTTAGTTCCCATTTCGTCAATAATATCTACTCCAGCAATGGTATTATCGGCACGACGCGAACTGGTGCCAGACACAAATATAAAATCACCCACACGTTTGGTATGTGGATAGGCACCTCTTGGTGTTACGGTTTTTTCTTCGTTCATAATTATTTATTTTAAGCCAGCAATTCTGTCATTTTCAAGAATGGCTTCGGTTTCAATTTTAATTTTGTCTAAAATAGGTTTTAAATCACCATGGATGTCTATATTGCCTTCAGCTAACATATTCAAAATAGCTTTATCCTGTGCACGTCCTTTTAACATGGCGTTTCTGTATCCAATATGTTCATTAAAAGTTACTAAAGAATATTTAGAGGAGTAGTCCTCTGGAAAATTCTTTTCTAAAGCCATTTCTAAATGACGTTTTTCTTTGAATAAGTCATGATTGACATGCTCTTTCATTTCATGAAAATTATCAATGGCTAAATCGGCGATGGCATCGGTGTCTTTTTTGCGGGTTTGTTCGTAGGCTTTAAAAATAGTTTCCCAATCGTGTTTAGATTTTGGATTTTTATATTCATCTAAGACTGCATCAAATTCAACTACATCTTCAAAAGAAGCATTCATACCTTGACCATAAAAAGGAACAATAGCATGAGCAGCATCCCCCATAAGTAAGGTATTGCCTTTAAAATGCCATGGTGAACATTTTACAGTTCCTAGTGGTGATGTTGGATTTTTGAAAAAATCATTGACTAAATTTGGCATTAAGTTTAGTGCGTCAGGAAATTCTTTATCAAAAAATTCTGTGACTGTTTCGGGTGATGTTAAATTATTAAAATTATATTCACCTTCATCATAACTTAAAAAAAGTGTTACCGTAAAACTACCATCTAAATTGGGTAAAGCAATCATCATAAATGATCCACGAGGCCAAATGTGAAGCGCATTTTTATAGGTTTTATAACCACCATTTTCAGATGGTAAAATGGATAATTCTTTATAGCCATGAGTCAGATAATCTTGAGAAAAACTAAAAAGAAATTTTTTACCCAGAAAATAGCTTTTTCTTAAGATAGATCCAGCGCCATCCGTAGCGATGATGATGTCAGCATCTTCGATGAATTCTGATTTTGATTGGTAATCATAAAACAAAGCTGTGGTGTTTTCAAAATCAACCGATTGGCATTTTTTATTGAAATGAATGGTAACGTGATTATGTTTTTCGGCTTCATCTAAAAGCAATGCATTGAGTGCTCCACGAGAAATAGAATTTATATATTCATAATCCCTTCCGCTATAATTTGATAGAAATGTATTGCCTTCTGTATCATGAATCATTCGCCCTTTCATAGGTATACAAAGAGCTTGTACTTTATCTTCAATGCCAACTAACTTCATAGCTTTATTTCCTCTGTCAGAAAATGCTAAATTGATGGAACGACCTGCACTTATGTCAACTTTTCTTAAATCCGGTCTTTTTTCCATGACGGTAACATTATAGCCACGTTGTCCTAATCGTAAGGCTAGGAGTGAACCACAAAGGCCAGCGCCAATTATGAGTATGTTTTGTTGCTTATTCATTTAAGATGACTTTCAATTTATTAACCAAATGATAGACGTCTTGAAACGAATTATATAAAGGAACCGGAGCGCATCTAATCACATCAGGTTCTCTCCAATCACTAATAACGCCAGCTTCAGTTAACTTATGATGTAATGATTTATCGGCATTTTTCACTTGAATGGATAGTTGACAACCACGTTCTTCTGGGTTTGATGGTGTTATAATTCGTAACGTGTCTTCCCCTAATTGCTTTAAAAGAAACTCAAAATAGCCTGTAAGATTTTTAGATTTTTCTACTAATTTTTTAATGCCTACTTGATGAAACATATCTAATGAGGCTTTAATGGCTGCCATGGATAAAATAGGTGGATTACTTAATTGCCATCCTTCTGCACCTGGAAGTTGGTCAAACTCATCGCGCATTCTAAATCGCGTCTCTTTGTTATGGCTCCACCAACCTGTAAATCGATTCAAATCTTTATTATTAGCATGACGTTCATGCACAAAGCAACCTGCTAAACTTCCTGGACCCGAATTTAAATATTTATAAGTACACCAAACGGCAAAATCGGCTCCAGAATCGTGCAAGTTGAGTTCAACATTACCTGCGCCGTGTGCACAATCAAAACCAACCATGCAACCATGTTTATGACCTAAATTGGTAATGCGTTTCATGTCAAAATATTGACCTGTATAATAATTTACACCACCTATCATGACTAATGCAATTTCGTTGCCATGAGCTTCAAAAATAGCTTCTAAATCTTCATAATTAACTAATTCCTTTCCTTGTCTGGCTTTCCAAAGAATCAATCCTTCTTTATCATTAAAACCATGATGTCGTAATTGTGATTCAACCGCATACTTGTCAGAAGGAAATGCATCGGCTTCAATAAGAATTTTATAACGTTTTGCTGTTGGTTTGTAAAATGAAACCATCATTAGATGTAAGTTGACCGTTAAGGTATTCATGACCACAACCTCGTTAGGTTTTGCTCCAACAATTTCAGACATGCTTTCGGTTAAAAATTCATGATATTTTAACCAAGGATTTTTGGCATTGGTATGACCTTCAACACCTAAATTTGCCCAATCTTCTAGTTCCTGATTTATATACTTTTTGGTGATTTTTGGTTGTAATCCCAATGAATTTCCTGTCATGTAAATCAATTCGTTGCCTTGTTTGTCTTTAGGTATATGAAATTGATTTCTGTAAGCTGATAAGGCGTCTTTCTGGTCTTGTTCTAATGCAAAATCAAGGCCTAATTGATAGTTGAGCAAAGTAATTGTTTTATCGTTTCTAACAAAAATAGGAATTATAAACTTAGAAAGGAAGCGTATCATATTAGTTATTGTATTATTTCAATTTTTGTATATTTATAAAAAAAGAGGTACCATGAGTAATATAAAAAAATATACCAACGGAGAGGTCACCATTGTTTGGGATGCAGAAAAATGTATTCATTCAGCAATTTGTGTAAAAGGATTGCCGGATGTTTTTAAACCAAAAGAAAAACCATGGATAAAAATCGACAAAGCATCAACGGAAGCTTTAATCCATCAAGTCAAAGCATGTCCATCTGGAGCTTTGAGTTTTTTTATGAATGATGCTGAAGACCAATCGGCTGAACATTTAGAAACAAAGGTTGAGGTAAGAGAAAACGGACCATTATTGGTTTATGGTACTTTAAGTATTACTCATAAAGATGGATCTAAGGAAACAAAGAATAAAACAACCGCCTTTTGCAGATGCGGACTATCAAATAACAAGCCTTATTGTGATGGCACCCATGTGAAGAAATCGTTTATTGGGTAATAAATGTATAAAGACACATAAGCGAAAATCATCTTATTACGTCTTAAAAGTATTTTTGGATGTTTATATTTTTTTTATGAAAATTAGTTGAATTCAACATTGACATTTGTAAAATAAAGTTTCCAATGACCTTCCAATTTTATATGATTTAATCCTATTTTAATACCGTTAAAATCTTGATAATTTTCCCATGTGGTTATCAAGGAAGGTTCAGGAGCATTTTCTTTTCTATAAATCCATTCTTTAATTAAATAATCGTCACTATAATAAAAGTCGTAGGCATCTCCTGGTGTATAGCCACCATCGCTGGAATAAGTTAGCGTTATTTTGTTTAACTTTTGTTTGCTTATTGGAGCTTCTTCAAGTCTAGGTTCAGAAATGCTTGTGCCTTTGTCCCAAACTAATTGAAAAGATGCCAGTAACCAAAATTTATCGTTGATAAAACCTTTGTCAGCATTTAAAGAAATGCTGTCAACAGATTTTCGATTATAAGAAATGGTATCTTTTTCAGATATTAAAATAACATCATTTGTTTTTGGTTTCCAAGTCCATGAACGTTCAAAATGGCTATTATCTTTATCAACATTAAAGGTAAATGCTATTTTAGAAACATGTTTCCACTTTTCAAAACCATGAGCGTTGGCTATTTTTTCTCTTAAAGAGAACGTTTGGGTTTCAATGGTTTTTTCAACACTATCTTTCTTCTCATTTTTACAAGAAAGGGTTATGATTAGGATAACAAGAATCAATTTTTTCATTTAATAGGCATTTAAGTAAATATAGAAAACCGTTATGATCATTACCACTAATTTAGTGTTTGTCTTTTAATAATTCAGGGAATTTAGATTTAAATTTGTTAAGTCTTGGAATTGAAACTCCTTGAATATAGCGATTTTCTGGATGTAATTTCTCGTAATTTTGATGATAGTCTTCTGCTTTCCAGAATTTTTGAAACGGATATATTTCTGCTGCTACTTCTGCGTTTAGTTTTTTAGATAAAGCTGCTTTTTTTGATTCTATAATTTGTTTTTGTTCCTCATTTTGATAAAAAATAATAGAACGATATTGCGAGCCTTTATCTGGGCCTTGCCCATTAACTTGAGTTGGATTTTGACTTCCAAAGTAAACATCTACAAGTGTTGAAAAACTTACTATTTTTGGGTCATAAATAACTTCAACAGCTTCTGCATGTCCTGTTCTTCCGGTATTACTTGCTTCGTAAGTTGGGTTTTTTGTATGTCCGCCAGAATAACCATTTATAACCTCTTCAACGCCCTTTACACTTTCATAAACCGCTTCAACACACCAAAAGCAACCACTGGCAAAATAAGCTTTGGCTTGACCATTTTCTAAAGGTACTTCAATAGGTTTTGCATTTTGGTCTTTTTTTACCTGAGCCGTATTTTGACAACTAAACAATAAGGAAACTATAACTAAAGAGAGAAGCTTTTTCATGGATCTTAAATTTTCTTTTTACAGTGGTATAAAATTAAAAAAACTTAATTTATAAGTTGTGAAAATTGTATTAAATAAAAAAGCCTTCAACAGGGAAGACTTTTAAAAAATATGTGTTTAATGACTTAAAGTTTTGCAAAAAACTTTTCCATTTTTTCTTTTTGTTCATTGGCTAGTATACCATCAACTAGAATTCTACCACTATGCTCATCGGTAATAATTTTTTTTCTTGAAGCAATTTCTACTTGAACTTGAGGTGGAATCGTGAAGAAAGAACCACCAGAAGCTCCTCTTTCAATAGCAACAACCGCAAGGCCGTTTTTTACATTTTGACGAATTCTTGTGTAAGCAGACACTAAACGCTCTTCAATTTGCTCTTTATAGTCTTCAGATTTAGAAATTAAAGCTTGTTCTTCTTTTTCTGTTTCAGCTAAAATAGCATCTAGCTCTCTTTTTTTGTGCTTTAAATGTGTGTCACGTTCTTTTAAACGATCTTTAGTTTCAGCAATAACTTCTTTCTTTTGTTCTATTTGAACCTTAAATTCTTTGATGTGTTTTTCAGCTAATTCAATTTCTAATTCTTGAAACTCAACTTCTTTAGTTAAAGAATTAAATTCTCTGTTGTTTCTAACATTTTTTTGTTGTTCAGTATATTTTTTAATTAAAGATTTTGCTTCTTCAATTAAATTTTTCTTAGCAACAATTTCATGGTCAACCATGTCTAAACTAGCGACTAATTTTTCTAATCTAGTGCTTAGTCCAGCAACTTCATCTTCTAAATCACGAACCTCTAATGGAAGTTCTCCTCTAACATTTCTTATTTCATCTATACGAGAATCTATAAGTTGTAAGTCGTATAAAGCTCTTAAACGCTCTTCAACAGTTACTTCTTTCTTTTTAGTCATACTTTAAAAATACTTAACAGGATTGGTGTGTGTCTTTGATAAAACGACTGCAAAATTAGTGATTTTTTTAATAAGAAATGCTACTAAAATATTTTTTGTGAATTGTTCGCTTTCAAAATGTCCAATATCAGCTAAAACGATGTTATTTTCAGCAGAAAAAAAGTCGTGATATTTTAAATCGGCTGTTATAAATACTTGAGCACCATCCAATTTAGCGGCTTCAATAGCAAAACTTCCTGAACCGCCTAAAACAGCAATTTTTTTAATGGGCTTACCCAATAAAGCAGAATGCCTAATGTGCGTTGTGTTCATTTTTGTTTTTAAATAGTTAAGAAAAGTAATTTCATCCATAGATTTTTTTAATTCGCCAATCATTCCTATACCAATATGTTGGTTTTTATTTTCAAGGGTTGTTATTTCATAGGCAACTTCTTCGTATGGATGGTTATTAAAAAGCGCTTTTAAAATAGTTGATTCTAAATGTTTTGAATAAGTGATAGATATTTGAGTTTCTTCTTCGTTATGAATGTGTCCTTTTATCCCAATGGTTGGTGAGGATTTTTCGTTGCCTTTAAAGGTGCCAATACCTTCCGTATTAAAACTGCAATTAGAGTAGTTTCCTATGGTTCCGGCACCAGCATTAAAAAGGGCTGTTCTTAAAGCTTCAGCATGTTTTTTTGGCACAAATGTGATGAGTTTTTTTATGGTTTGAGCTTGAGGGATAAGTATTTGTTTGTTTACCAATTGTAATTGATTGCAGATAGCATCATTAACTCCTTGATGCGCATTGTCTAAAGCTGTATGGATGGCATAAATGGCAATGTCATGTTTTATAGCTTTTAAAACAACGCGTTCTACATAGGTTTTGCCCGTAATTTTTTTTAAGCCTTTAAAAATAATGGGATGAAAACTTACTATCAGGTTGCAGTGTTCTTCAATGGCTTCATCAACCACAGCTTCAATTGTATCTAAGGTTACTAAAATGCCCTTTAATTTTGCGTTTTTGTTTCCAACTAATAAGCCAACATTATCAAAATCTTCGGCATAAGCTAAAGGTGCAAAGGTTTCTAAATGGTTAATGACTTCTTGAATAATCATGGTACATACATTTTAAATCAAATATAAAATATTTAGATGGAACAGATGCTTATTATTTTTTCATTAGCTTCCGTAGAACCTTTTGAAAAATAATCTTTACTTTGTCTTTTGATGATTGATTTTAAACCAATTTACAGTAGTGAAGTTTTATAGAAAATTATTGTTTCCTTTGGTTCCTGTTTATTATGCAGTGACTTGGATACGCAATACCTTTTATGATATGGGCTTGATAAAGTCGGTTTCTTTTAATTTTCCTGTAATTTGTGTTGGGAATTTAAGTGTTGGTGGCACTGGAAAAACACCCATGATTGAATATTTAATCAACCTATTAAAAGATGATGTTAGGGTTGCTGTTTTAAGTCGCGGATATAAAAGGAAAACCAAAGGATTTTACCTGGCCAATAACGAATCTAGTGTCGATATTTTGGGTGATGAACCTTATCAGTTTTATTCTAAATTTAAGAATGATATTCAAGTTGCAGTTGATTCCGATAGAGTTAATGGCATTAAAATTTTGAGATCTACCCATGATGCGCCAGAGGTTATTTTGCTTGATGACGCTTTTCAACATAGAAAAGTAAAGGCTAGTTTTAATGTGTTACTTACCACGTATGATGCCATTTACACAAAGGATTATGTTTTGCCTGCTGGTAATTTAAGAGAACCAAAAATTGGAGCAAAACGAGCTGATATTATTGTTGTAACTAAGTGTCCTGTTGGTTTAAATGATGTTGAAAGAGATAACATTGTGCAGCTTATTAAACCACTAAAACACCAAAATGTATTTTTTAGCAGTATTAGTTATTCAGATTCTGTAACATCAATAAATTCAAATATAAAACTAGATGAAGTGACTGATTTTACTTTGGTTACTGGAATTGCCAATGCTAAACCTTTGGTTAATTATTTAAAAAGCAAACAGCTCAAATTTGAGCATTTGAATTTTCCGGATCATTATGATTTTATACAAAAGGATGTTGAAGTATTAAGTAAAAAACCGTTGATTATTACTACTGAAAAAGATTATATGAGGTTGCAAAAACAGGATGCTTTAAAAGAAAAATTATTTTATTTACCAATTCAATTAGCCATAAATGATTCCAGTAAATTTGATAGCTTAGTAAAACAATTTATTGCTTCTAAGAGGTAGTTGTTTTATTGGTTGAAAGCGCATTAAATAACTTCTTCTCAAACTCTTCTTGTTTAAAAGGTTTTGGAATGATATCTGTAAATCCAGCTTCATCAAATTCGTGCATTTTATCTTCAATAGTTACAGCAGTTAAAGCAAAAATAGTCAGTTCTTTATCAAAAGTTCTAATAATTTTTGTGGCTTCAATACCACTAATACCAGGCATATGAATGTCCATTAAAACAATATCATAATGGTTGTTCTTAACCATATCAACAGCACTTTCGCCATTATCTACAACATCGCAGGTAAGTTCCATTTTAGTTAAGATTTTTTTGGTAATCATTTGATTAATCTTATTGTCTTCAACCACAAGTACCTTAACCTTACTTAAGTCAATCTCGTTGTTTTCATTGAATTGGATTGGTGTGGCTTCTTTCACTTCTTGGTCGGTATATTTTAATGGAATTTCAAAATAAAAGGTAGTTCCTTTGTCTAATTCACTTTTTAAATAGATTTTTCCTTTTAAAATTTCAATTAATCCTTTTACAATTGAAAGACCTAGACCTGTTCCGCCATATTTTCGATTGATTTGAATGGAACCTTGAGAGAAACTCTCAAACATTTTTTCTTGTTTTTCTTGACTTATCCCAATGCCGTTATCTTCAACTTCAAATCGAAGGTTGTAATAATCATTCTCTTCATTGATTTTGTAAACTCTAATCCAAATATCGCCATCTTTTGTAAACTTAATGGAGTTACCAATAAGGTTGATTAAAATCTGAGATATTTTTAACTGATCTGCAATAAAGTTTTCTGGCAGCGATTTGTCATATTCTAAATGAAGCTTGGTGTTATTATCGTTTGCAGAGTTGTTCAATGCTAAAATAATATTGGTAATTTTCTTTTTTAAGTT